>Ga0209121_10000212_pt1 | contig 61203 bp, 58 predicted proteins | sample Cruoilmetagenom3_FD_187292 | JGI IMG/M metagenome (GOLD analysis project Ga0209121, IMG submission 187292) | Oil polluted marine microbial communities from Coal Oil Point, Santa Barbara, California, USA - Sample 3 (SPAdes) (version 2) | ecosystem: Environmental > Aquatic > Marine > Oil seeps ...
GTGCAACTGATGATGTGCAACTGATGATGTGCAACTGATCCGAACTTGAGACAAAGCCGCCCCCGGGCACCCCGGGGGCGGCCAACCAGAAAAGACTGTCCGGGGAACAACCGATGAGCGACACGACGTCCGAGCCGACCAAGGTCGGTTCCCGCAATCTCCTCGCAACACTTGAAATCGACACGCGCCTTCTGGGCATGATCGGTGCTTTCGTCGCGATCGCGCTGGTGTTCAATTTCTGGACTGACGGGCGTTTTCTCACGCCCCGCAACATCTTCAACCTGACGATCCAGACCGTCTCCGTCGGCATCATGGCCGCCGGCATGGTCTTCGTCATCGTCACCCGGCATATCGACCTTTCGGTCGGCGCGCTGCTTGCGACCGTTTCGGCCCTGATGGCGATGACCCAGACCCAGGTCTTGCCGAACGATTTCGGCTTCGGACTGAACAACCCGGCCACGGTCTTCGTCACCATCCTCATCGGCCTCGTAGCGGGCACGCTGATCGGCGCTTTCCACGGCTATCTGATCGGCTTCCTGACCATCCCGGCCTTCATCGTCACGCTCGGCGGGCTTTTCGTCTGGCGCAACGTCGCCTGGTTCCAGACCCGCGGCCAAACCATCGGCCCGCTCGACGAACGCTTCCAGTCATTGGGTGGCATCGGCGGAACGCTCGGCGAGACCGGCAGCCTGATCTTCGGCCTGCTGGCGATTGCGGCGGCGCTGTTCGGCCTGTTCACCGCGCGGCGGCGCAAGGTACAGCACGAGTTTCCGGTGAAACCGCTCTGGGCCGAAATCACCCTGGGCGCGATCATTTCGGGCGCGATCCTCGGGTTCGTCCTGATCCTCAACAATTACGAAAAACCGGTACGGGTGATCCAGCGCGAGTTTGCGGCCCGGGGCGAGACCATGCCTGAAGGCTACAGCGAAGCCTACGGCATCCCCTATTCGGTGCTCATCCTGATCCTCGTTGCCATCGTCATGACCATGGTCGCCACCAAGACGCGGTTGGGCCGCTACATCTTCGCCGCCGGCGGCAACCCGGAAGCCACCTCGCTCGCCGGGGTCGACATCCGTTGGCTGACCGTAAAGGTCTTCGCCATCATGGGGGCGCTCTGCGCGATCTCGGCGGTGGTGGCCTCGGCGCGGCTCACCTTCCACACAAACGACATCGGCACGCTCGACGAGCTGCGGGTGATCGCTGCCGCGGTGATCGGCGGAACCGCGCTTTCCGGCGGATTAGGGACAATTCACGGTGCCATTCTCGGGGCGCTCATCATGCAATCGTTGCAATCGGGCATGGCCATGGTCGGGGTCGACGCCCCGTTCCAGAACATCGTCGTCGGCATCGTGCTGGTGCTCGCCGTCTTCGTCGACATCCTGTATCGCAAGCGCACGGGGATCAAGTGATGGCCAAGCCAACGGACAAGCAAACCCCCCTCGTCGAAATGCGCGACATGCAGAAGGCCTTCGGCGGCATCCGCGCCGTCGACCACGTGACGGTCGATCTCTATCCCGGCGAAGTCGTGGGCGTGCTCGGCCACAACGGTGCCGGCAAGTCGGTGCTGATGAAGATGCTGTCGGGCGCGCTCAAACGCGACGGCGGCGAGATCTATGTCAATGGTCAGCTCACCGACATCAACAACCCGCGCGACGCGCGCGACTACAATATCGAGACGATCTACCAGACCCTCGCGCTGGCCGACAACCTCGATGCCTCGTCCAACCTGTTCCTCGGCCGCGAGATCACCTCGCCGCTGGGGTTCGTCGACGACGCCAGGATGGAAGCGGAGACCCGCAAGATCATGGGCCGGCTGACGCCCAACTTCCGCCGCTACCACACCCCGGTCGCCGGGCTCTCGGGCGGTCAACGCCAGTCGGTCGCGATCAGCCGCGCTGTCTATTTCAACGCCAAGATCCTGATCATGGACGAACCCACCGCGGCGTTGGGCGTGGAAGAAACGCGGATGGTGGCCGAGCTGATCGACGAGCTCAAGAAGCAAGGCATCGGCATTTTCCTGATCGACCACGACATCCACCAGGTCAAAACGCTCTGCGACCGCGCCTCGGTGATGAAGAACGGCAAACTCGTGGGAACCGTGAAAGTGGACGAGGTGACCGAGGACGACCTGCTCGGCATGATCATACTTGGAAAGAATCCAAAGGAATCGGTGGCCTGATCTGCCGGAATCGCTGCGTGAGTGCGTAATAATCCGACACTGGGGGGGCGACCTCCGGTGCCGGTACGTAAAAACACGCATTCAGCCAGAATCCGTTTGAATTATGAGGCCCGCTGCGTAGGGTTGGCGGCAGTCCTTCGGCCAACCCGGCCGTTGGAAAAGCAAAACCAAGAAGACGACAGATCTAGGGAGGTAATAACACATGGAACGTCGTAAGTTTCTGACGGGTGCCGCAGTCGGCACCGCGGGGGCCGCACTGGCCGCACCGGCGGTGGCCCAGGGCACCAAGACCATGACCATCGTATCGACTTGGGGGCGGGACTTCCCCGGGCTGGGCGTATCGGCCCAGCGCCTCGCTCAGCGCATCACCGAGCTTTCGGACGGCGCGATCCAGACCGAGTATTTCGCCGCCGGTGAGCGCGTGGGTGCACTCGACGTGTTCGACGAAGTCGCCTCGGGCAACTCCAACGCCTATATCGGCGCCGACTACTACTGGACCGGCAAGCACCCGGCGCTGGCCTACTTCACCGCCGTGCCCTTCGGCATGAGCTTCGCGGAAATCAACGCCTGGTGCCTCTATGGCGGCGGTATGGATCTGTGGGACAAGGTGCAGGACCAGTTCGGCCTCAAGGGGCTGCCCGCCGGCAACACCGGCACCCAGGCCGGCGGCTGGTTCAACAAGGAAATCGAATCGGTCGACGACTTCAAGGGCCTCAAGATGCGGATCCCGGGCCTCGGCGGCCAGGTGCTCTCGAAGCTCGGCGCCTCCACCGTGTCGCTGCCCGGCAGCCAGATCTACGAAAACCTCGTATCGGGCACGATCGACGCCACCGAGTGGGTCGGCCCCTACAACGACTATTTCATGAAGTTCTACGAGGCCGCGAAATACTACTATACCGGCGGCATGCACGAGCCGGGCGCCCAGCTTTCGCTGACCTCGAACAAGTCGTGGTGGTCGTCGCTTTCCGACTGGGAGCGTGCCGTGATCACCGCCGCCGCGCTTGAGGAGAACTCGAACTCCTACTTCGAATCGATGGCGCTCAACGCCGAGTACCTGCAGAAGCTCGAAGACGAACATGGCGTCGAGGTCCGTTCGTTCAATGACGACGTCTGGGACGGCATGGGCGAGGCCGCCGAAGAAGTCTTTGAAGAGACCGCAGGCTACGACGCTCTCGCGGCGGAAGTGAACGACGCGGTTCAGTCCAAGATGCGTGAAATCGGCCGCGGTATCTCGCTTTTCGAAGGCCAGTTCGTCAACCAGCGCAACCGGATCCTCGGCCTCTGAGCCCCGGACCATTGTCATGACATGACGGGCGGGGTCTCGGCCCCGTCCGTTCTCGGCGCAACTGGATTGTGCCCACCAAAAACGAACCGGGGGAGAATATGGCCAGCCTTATTGAGCATGACGCGTTGCCACGACACGGCCGGCCCGCGCCTGTCGCACGGACTTTCGGCTGGCTGATGTTGACCGTCCTCGCGGCTTTTCTCGTCAACAATGTCCTTGTCGTCGCATTTGGCTTTCCGGGCCTGCGCGGTATCGGGGCCGAAGGCGGTGTGCTCGGCTTTGTCAGCCTCGCGCTCTACGCGGCCGCCCTTGGCCTGGCCGTTTTCATCGTGGTCTTGAGCCCCAATCGCTCGATCCGATGGGACGCCCATCTCATCCACAGCTTCAACACCTATCTTGTGCGCGCCCTGTTCTGGTCGATTTTCCTGGTCGGCCTGTTCGATGCCACCATCGCCTTCCTGCGCGCCGAGGAGCTGACCGTGCCGCTGTTCGGCGAAGCCATCGGCCACGGGCTCACCCGCTCAAACGTGATCGGCCCCTGGGTGCATGTGCCGCTGATCGTGGTGAGTTTCGTGATTGCGCTGTTCACCCGCACCCTCGGCTTCCCCTGGCTCGCGCTGCTGATCGTCGCCGCCGAGCTGCTGATCGTGATCTCGCGCTTCGTCTTTTCCTACGAACAAGCGCTGATGGGCGATCTCGTGCGCTACTGGTATGCGGCTCTATTCCTCTTCGCTTCGGCCTACACGCTCTACGAAGAAGGCCATGTGCGGGTCGACATCCTCTATGCCGGCCTCGGGCGCACCACCCGCGGCTATCTCAACGCGCAAGGCACGATTCTGCTCGGCCTCACCACCGCCTGGGTGATCCTTTGGATCGCCTTCAACGGCCCGCAGTCGATCGTCAACGCACCTGTCAAGAACTTCGAAATCAGCCAGGCCGGTCCCTTCGGCATGTATGTGAAATACCAGATGGCCGCCTTCATCGGCCTCTTTGGCGTGACCATGCTGATCCAGTTCGTCAGCTACTTCTTCGACGCCGTCGCCGACTGGCACGACGAACCGGGCCACCGTGCCCCCGGCCAGCCTTCGGCCCATTGAGGTGACACCATGGAGCTCTTTTTCCTTCTCCTCCTGATCGTCATCATGGCCGGAGCCCTCGGCTCGGGCTATCCGGTGGCCTTCGCTCTCCCAGGCTCCGCGATCATCACCATCGCGCTGGCCGCGGGCGCCGGCTTGATCTTCGCCGGAAGCACGGATGCCTATTTCCACTCGGGCGGACCGCAGCAATGGCTCTCGGCCGGGGTGACCAACCTGCGAGGGGTCTATTGGGAGGTGGAGCGAGATACGCTCATCGCCATCCCGCTGTTCATCTTCATGGGCATCATGCTCCAACGCTCGAAGATCGCCGAAGACCTGCTGGTGACCATGGCGCAGCTGTTCGGCCCGGTGCCGGGGGGCCTCGGTATCTCCGTCATCTTTGTCGGCGCGCTGCTCGCGGCCACCACCGGCATCGTCGGTGCCACCGTCGTCGCCATGGGCCTCATCTCGCTCCCCGCGATGATGCGCAACAATTACTCCACGCCGCTGGCCACCGGCACCATCGCGGCCTCCGGCACGCTCGGGCAGATCATCCCGCCGTCGATCGTGCTCATCATCCTTGCCGACCAGCTCGCCTCCGCCGCCGACCAGGCCTCGACGCTGCGCAAGACCCTACACAAGGATGCGACCGGCGAGATCTCGATGCCGTCGCTGTTCGACGTCGCCGGCACCTCGGCGGGCGAGATGTTCCTCGGCGCGTTCATCCCCGGCCTCGTTCTGGTCGGGCTGTATATGCTCTACATCCTCGTCTATGCCTTCCTGCGCCCGAAGATGGCGCCGGCGGTGCATTACGACGACGAATACAATGCCACCTTCTGGCGCAAGGTCCTCATCACCCTGGTGCCGCCGCTCGCGCTGATTTTCATCGTGCTCGGGTCGATCATCGCCGGCATCGCCACGGTGAACCAGGCCGGTGCCATCGGTGCCGCGGGCGCGCTCATTATGGCCGGCTACCGCCTTCCGGACCCGACCTCCCGCGGCCTGTACGCCCCGGCGCTGCTGGCCCTCGCGGCCCTTGCCTTGCTGGGTTACGCGCTCTCCGCTTTCGAGATGAACGTTAAGGCAATGGACACACCCGCCGATCGCATCGGCATCACGCTTGGCGCGGTCGGTACGGTGATGCTGCTCGTGTCGCTGATCTGGTCGGGAATCCGGGTCCTTCGGATCGAGCACACGCTACATGGCGTCATGCTGGAGACGGCCAAGACCACCTCGCTGGTCTTCATCATCCTGCTCGGCGCCGCCATGCTCACGGCCGCCTTCCGCGCCTTCGGCGGTGAGGAACTGGTGCGCGATTTTCTCGTCTCGCTGCCGGGCGGCTTCTGGACCCAGTTCGCGATCGTCATGGGCGTCATCTTCATCCTCGGCTTCTTCCTCGATTTCATCGAGATCGCCGTGGTGGTCGTGCCGATCGTGGCGCCGATCTTGCTGGCCGATCCCGGTGCCAACATCACCGCCGTCTGGCTCGGTGTGATGATCGGCCTCAACATGCAGACGAGCTTCCTCACCCCGCCGTTCGGCTTCGCGCTGTTCTACCTGCGCGGCGTGGCGCCCGCGATCGTGCGCACAGTGCAGATCTACAAGGGGGTGATCCCCTTCATCCTGCTGCAACTCGTGGCGCTCGGCATCGTCGGTGGCTTCCCGCCGTTGGTGAACTACCTGCCCAACCGGGTGAACCTCCTGTCAGACAACAGCCCGCCGCCGCGCAACCCGAAGCTCCAGCTCTGCCTTGAGGACTACGTCTCGGCGCGTATCGCGACCAGCAGCATGGTGACCGATGGAATTTCCGCTGCGGAAGGGCTCGACCTTTCCGCGCTGCCGGAGGATCTCGCCGGTGACGTCGAAGACGGGGTGAGTTCGGCCGAGGCGGCCCTTGCCGCGCTTGCCGCGCTGCATGAGGCCCAGGCTGCCGTTGAGGCGGCGGCCGGGGACTATCGCCCCCGTCTCGTCGAGGTGCGGTCTCTGGAGAAGCGGATTCGCAGGGTTGCGGATGAGATCGACGAGCTTTCGACCCGTCGGAACCGAATGGACGAAGGCGCGGCGCGTGAAGCGCTGGCCGTCCATGTCGAGGAGCTGGAAGCGGAGCGCGCGGCGCTCGAAAGCCAGATGCCCGCCGATTGGGAACAGGTTCACGACACTTTCGCCGCGCTGACCCAGGCCGAAGACAAAGCCCGTCTCACCTATCAACGTGCCGCGGACGGAAGTTTCGAAGGTCCGGCCGAAGTGTTGGCCGTGATCGCCTCGGGTGAAGGTTTCGCCGCCCTCGCGGCCCCGCTTGCCGACATCGGCAGCGTTTTCGCGACCGGGTCCGGCGACGAGGCGCTCGACGAGATCAAGGCGCTCGAATCGATGGTTGGTGAGGTCGAAGGCGCGGGCGACATCAAGTCGCTCCTGTCCAAGGCGCGCCGCGCGCTCAACAAGGACAAACGCGAGGAAGCGCTCGAACTCTACGATGAGGCGATGGCGGAATATGCCGCACAGGGTGCGTGGCGCGTGCAAGCCGCGGGGCTCGAACCGGACCTCACCGCCTATCTCGACGCGGTTCGCCCAACCCTCGGCGCCCGCGTGCAGGATCGCCTCACCCGCGAGCAGGCGCTTGCCATCGCCAAGTGCACGGCCCAGCACCGGGATATGTCGCTGAACTTCTGAAGCGCGCATTGAAAACGAATTGAAGAACCAGGAGTCCGGAAATCAGGATTCCTGGTTTTCTGTCTTTCGGGTAGAACAGAGCCTGTTTCCAAGCCTCCGACCAAGATCCGTTGGTCCAGCTGCGCCCGAACGGCCTCCGATTTCACGCCAGTCGCCGCGCCGCCAGGTAACTCGCCCCGGCCATCAGCGCTGCGGTGCCGAGACACAGCGCGAGCCCACCGAGCTGGTAGCTGATGCCCGATAGCAGCGTGCCAATGAGCCGGCCGGCGGCGTTCGACATGTAGTAGAAGCCCACATCCATCGTGACCCGTTCGGCGCCCGTGAAGGCGAGGATCAGGTAGGAATGAATCGAGGAATTCACCGCAAAGACGAACCCGAAAACCAGAAGGCCCACCGCCAGCACAGGCGTGAGCCAGGCGCCCGGGAACAGCGCCGCCAGCGCCAGCGCCGCCGGGATCACGGTCAGCCCGCCGACCCAGACGATGGCCAGGCGGGTGATTTCTTCCACCGATCGGCTGCGCGCCCTGAGCAGCCTGGGGGCGGCAGCCTGCACGGCGCCGTAAGCAATGATCCAGACCGCCATGAAGCCGCCGACCAGGAAGAAGGCGAGCCGCGCGCCTTCCGGCGTGCCGTCCGACAGCACCTGGTGAAAATAGATCGGGATACCGACCACGAACCAGGTGTCGCGCGCGCCGAACAGGAACATCCGCGCCAGTGACAACCGGTTCACCCGGGGCTCGGTCGCGAAGACATGGGCGAACTTGGCCGCCTTCGAGCCCCTCGGCAGGCCGGACGGCATCAACAGCACCACGGCCACGAGGATCACGGTCAGAATCACCGCCATCGCGATCACGCTCACCTTGAACCCGATGAGGCCGAGCAGCGCCGCTCCGAGAAAGAAGCCGAACCCCTTCACTGCGTTCTTCGAGCCCGTCAGCACGGCGACCCAGCGAAACAGCCCGCCGTCCGCTTGCGGCGCCAGCAGTTTCACCGCCGATTTCGACGACATCTTGGCCAGGTCTTTCGCAACGCCCGAGAGCCCCTGCACGACCATCACGAAAGGCACCGAGAGCGCCATCGCCCATGTCGGATCTAGCCGCGAGAGTGCGAGAAGGGCCACAATCTGCAAGGATAGACCCGCATAGAGCGTGGACGTGAGCCCAAACCGCGCTGCCAACCACCCCGCCGAGAGGTTGGTGACAATCCCCGCGAGTTCATAGAGCAGGAACAGCCAGGCCAGCGTGATCGGCGAAAACCCGAGCTCATGAAAATGCAGGAGCACCAGCATCCGCAGCGCCCCGTCGGTGAGCATGAACGCCCAATAAGCCGCGGTAACGGCGACATAGGCGGTGAGCCCGTCGGGGCGCGTCCCGGTCATCTCATTCCCCGGTCTGGAGCGATGCGGCGACCATGCGCGACACGTCGGCAAGACGGCAGGCATAGCCCCACTCGTTGTCGTACCAGGCGTAGATCTTCACCTGCGTCCCGTTCACGACCAAGGTCGAGAGCGCGTCGATGATCGCGGACCGCGGGTCGTTCACGTAGTCGGTCGAGACCAGTGGGCGCTCCTCGTAGCCGAGAATGCCGTCAAGCGGCCCCTCGGCAGCGGTCTTGAACAATGCGTTCACCTCCTGCGCCGTGGTCTCCCGCGCCACCTCGAAGACGCAATCGGTCAGCGAGGCGTTCAAGAGCGGAATGCGCACGGCATGGCCGTTGAGCCGCCCGGCCAGCTCGGGGAAAATCTGGGTGATCGCCTTGGCCGAGCCGGTGGTGGTCGGGATCAGCGAATTCAGCGCCGAGCGCGCGCGGCGCAGATCCTTCGCCGGCCGGTCGACGATGGTCTGGGTATTGGTCACGTCGTGGAGCGTGGTGATCGCGCCGTGCCGGATGCCGAGCCCCTCGTGGATCACCTTCACCACCGGCGCGAGGCAGTTGGTGGTGCAGGAAGCGGCGGTGATGAGGTCTTGCCCGTCGTAGATGTCGTGGTTCACGCCATAGACGATATTGGCTGCATTAGTCTCTTGCACCGGCGCCGACACCACCACCTTTTTCACGCCCGCGGCGTAATAGGGCGCGATCTTTTCGGCTGTCTTGAACACCCCGGTGCAGTCGATCACCATCTCGATGCCCATCTCTTCGAGGGACAGGTCTTCGACCCGGGCCACCCGCCGCGCGGCCATGCGCCGGCCGTTGATGGTGATGCTGCTCTCGTCAAAACCGAACGCGGCTTTCCAGCGCCCATGCACAGTGTCGAACTCGAACAGATGCGCGTGTTGTTCAGGCGAGCCGACCGCGTCGTTGAGCAGAACGATGTCGCCCGCGATCCCGTTATCGACAAGATCACGCAGGACAAGTTTTCCCATCCGCCCGAGACCGTTGATGGCGATGCGTGTCATGGCAAGTCCTTTCATACGGCCCTTCCCGCCGTATGGCACCTGCGTAACCGGATCATGACACTCACAGACCGTCGCGCGCCACCAGCTCCATCTCGTGTGTCTCGCTCAGCGCCACGCCCTCGACGCCGAGCTTGCCGCGCAAGCTGACCACGGTGCCGATCATGATCAGCGCCGGGCCCTTGAGCTTCGCCGCCGCCACCTTCTCCCCGATGTCGGCCAGCGTGCCCGCAATCACCCGTTGCGAGGTGCGGGTGCCGTTGTCGACGACGGCGATGGGCATGTCGGCGGGCACACCCTGCGCCATCGCGGCCGCGGCAATCTCGCCGACGAACCTCAGCCCCATGTAGACGATCACCGTCTGGTCGGCCCGGGCAAGGCGGGTCCAGTCATGCGGCAGCAGCCCGTCCTTGCCATGCGCCGTCACGAACACGGCGCTTTGTGCGTGGTCGCGGTGGGTGAGCGGAATGCCCGCAGACGAGCCGCACCCGGCAGCGGCAGTGATCCCGGGCACGACGATCACCGGGATGCCATGCGCGGCGACGTCTTCGAGCTCCTCGCCGCCGCGCCCGAAGATGAACGGGTCACCGCCCTTGAGCCGCAGCACACGCTTGCCTTCGCGCGCCAGCTTGATGATGAGCGCGGTGGTTTCCTCTTGCGTCAAAACGTGGTTCCCGGCCTGTTTGCCGACGTTGATCCGCTCTGCATCGCGCCGCAACAGGTCGAGGATGCCGGGGCCGATCAGCCTGTCGTAGAGCACCACGTCGGCATGCTGCATCATCCTCAGCGCCTTGAAGGTGAGCAGGTCGGGGTCGCCGGGGCCCGCGCCTACCAGCCAGACCTCGCCCTGGCGCAGCACCTTGTCGTCGCCGGCAAGCTCCTGTTCCACGAGGTGTTCCGCGAGCGCCCTGTCGCCGGACAGGAAGGCGTCGCCGATCGAACCCTCGATCAGGTTCTCCCAAAACCGCCGCCGCGCGGTGCCGCCCTTGATCTTCGCCGCGATCCGGTCGCGGTAGGGCGAAAGAAATGCGGCGAGTTGGCCGTAAGCGGCCGGCAACATCGCTTCGACACGCGCGCGCAGGATCCGCGCCACCACGGGCGCCGCGCCGCCGGTGGTGATCGCGATGGTCAGCGGGTCGCGTTCCACCACGCTGGGGGTGATGAAATCGCAGTACGCCTTCTCGTCCGCCACATTGGCCAGCACGCCGTATTTCTTGGCGGCGGCAAACAGCAGATCGTCGCGCGGACCTTCCTCGGAGGCGCCCCAGGCCACCAGGCAGCCCTCGAAATCGGCCTCTTGCGGCACCCGGGCGTGAAAGACGAAGTTGTCCTGGCCCAGGAAAGCGCTCACCTCATCGCCCGGCTCGGGATCGAAGCAATGCACGATCGCGCCCGCCGAAAGAGCACGTTCGATCCGCCGTGCGGCCACGGTGATGCCGCCGTCGACGATCACTTTCTTACCGCGGACGTCGAGAAAGATCGGCAGGTAGTCCATCAGATGTTCACCCGTCCCCAGTCGCCCATCGCGTCCGACAGCGCCATCGCGCTATCGGCGTCGAGGTCGACCTGGGTAATCCGCTTGCCCTCGCGCAGGATCAGCCGCAGCATCTTCATGTCGCCGTCGAACGTCACCTCGCGCAGCTCCGCCTTGCGGCTGTAGGGCAGTTCGTAGTTGGCGATTTCCCTGTATTCGTCACTCATATTTCAATCCGCGCGTGAACGCGGCCTCCAGAAGCCATTCCCATTTCTTTGGCGTGTCCTTGTAGTCCGGCTTGAGATCGAACTCGAGATGCATGATGCCGCTCTCGCCGGCATGGGCCACCAGCTTCTCGAGCCCGGTGAAGCTGGTGACTTCCGGGTGGCCGATGATGAGATCGGACAGCCGGGCGTGGTTCGTTTCGGTCATGTCATTCCTTTCACGCGGTTGTGGAACCGGATGCGATAGACGGTGCGCGGCGAATGCGCGGCGGCCTTTGCGTCGAACCCGGTTCGGTCGTGGAGCACGTTGTTGCAGAGCACGCCCTGACCGGCCCCGAACCTCAGAGAGATCGTCATGGGATCGGGCGTTTCAAGTATGTGCTGGAGGAAGGCGACGGCGTCGCGGGTGAGCGATGTGTCGCGCCACTCGATGCTGCGGGTGCGCGCTGTGTACCGCATCTGCATCTCGCCGGTATCGGCATCGGGAAAGAACACCGGGCCGACCGAGGCCGGGCGGATGCTGCCCTCCTCCTCGTTGGCCGGTATGGTCATGGCCTGCGGGTGCATGAGCGCGGCGACGTAGTCCGGGTTTTCGTCCATCAGCCGGATGAAGGCGATGGTGTGATCGAGAAACTGGTTCGAGCCGCCGTCATCCGCCGGGCGTTCTGTGTGCAGCACCATGGCGCTGATCCGGTCGTCAGGCGCGTTGTAGTAACCGTCGGTGTGCCAGTTCATCTTGCGCTTGGAGTAGGGGATATAGCCCTTCTGCCCCGGCGCATCGGATTGGCGCAAAGCGACGATCCCGTCGCCCCCCGCCGAGCGGTGCTTCTCTGCGATCCGGAGTTCGAAAGCCTCGGCGAAAGGACGCAAGCCGCCGCGTTGATCCGCAGAATCGTCGGTCGCATAGAGCGCCAGATTCGCTGCGGTGCAGCGCCGGATCAGCTCGGTTTTTTCGGCCTCGGAGGGGTTTGCGAGGTTGGCGATTTCGACGAATCCGGCCGACCTGGCGGCCTCCGCAGCCAAGAACCGCGCCGCGCGCCATTCCCGATAAAAATCATCAACCTTTGGCGTTTTCCAGAAAAACCCGTTGTTTTCGCGCATGTTAACAGTGACTTCCTCCAGCGGCCCTTAACCCGACCGTTTTACTCAGTAACTTTCTGCCGTTTCTTTTGCACCTGCGGCAACTTTTTTCTTTTACATTCGATTATCCGGATGTGTAAATTAATCGCAACAGGCTTCGTCGGCCGACGGGTGAATCGCATGCGCAGGGAGTTCAGGATGGCGCCTGCGACAAGCTCGGGGCCGCGTTCCAATCGACCGAACGAATATCACGCGCGAACACTCTTAGGGAGGATCAAATGAAAGACGATCAGACCGGCACGTCCAAGCACGACACGCCGATGCTCGACGAACTCGAGGGCGGCAAGTGGCCAAGCTTTGTGACAGGCATCAAGCGCTTGCGCGATGAAGGCACCGAGAGCAACCAGGCGATCATGAACGATCTGCTCGGTCAGCTTGAGCACTCCTACGAAGAAAAGCTCGGCTTCTGGAAAGGTGGCGCGATCTCGGTCATGGGTTATGGCGGCGGCGTCATTCCCCGGTTCTCGGAAGTGGCCGCGAAGTATCCGGCCTCGAAAGAATTCCACACCCTGCGGGTCATGCCGCCGGCGGGTTTCCACTACTCCACCGATCTGTTGCGCAACATGGCGGACATCTGGGAGGAGCACGGCTCCGGTCTCATCGCCTTCCACGGCCAGTCGGGCGACATCATGTTCCAGGGCTGCTCGTCGGAAAAGGTCCAGCCGGCGTTTGACGCGCTCAACGAGCTCGGCTTCGACCTCGGCGGCGCCGGCCCGGCGCTGCGCACCGCGATGTCCTGCGTCGGCCACGCCCGCTGCGAACAGTCGTGCTACGACGAGGTCCGTGCCCACCGCACGATGATCAACGCCTTCCTCGACGAGATGCACCGCCCGTCGCTGCCCTACAAGTTCAAGTTCAAGTTCTCGGGCTGCGCCAACGATTGTGTCAACGCCATCCACCGCGCCGACTTCGCGGTCATCGGCACCTGGCGCGACAGCATCAAGATCGACCAGGAGAAGGTCAAGGAGCACGTCGCCAAGGTCGGCCGCAAGTACACGATCGACACCGTCGTTTCGATGTGCCCGACCCGCGCCATCTCGCTCAACGACGACGACACGATCGAGATCGACAACCAGTCCTGCGTGCGCTGCATGCACTGCATCAACGTCATGACCAAGGCGCTCAGCCCGGGTGACGACAAGGGCGTTTCGATCCTTATCGGCGGCAAGCGTTCGCTGAAGGTCGGCGACCTCATGGGCACGATGGTCGTGCCGTTCATGAAGCTCGAATCGGACGACGACTTCGAGAAGCTGGAAGAGTTTGGCGAGACCGTGATCGAGTTCTTCGCCGACAACGCCCTCGAGCACGAGCGCGTCGGTGAGACCATCGACCGGATCGGCCTGCCGGCCTTTATCGAGGCCGTCGGCATTGAGCCGGACCCGAACATGGTCAACCACCCGCGTACCTCGTCCTACGTCCGTACCGACGACTTCGACGAGGAAGCCGCCAAGTGGTTCGAGCGCAAGGCCGCGGAAGCTCAGATCAGCGCCGAGTGATCGGCGACGGAAACCAATGTGAAACTTGCCCCGCGTCCGCCCCCGGGCGGCGCGGGTTGGGAGGAAAGCCATGAATACCCAAGCTGAAAAGCCCCGCATGCCCGATGAGGTCGGTGTTCCGGATCCGTTTCCGTTCATGCACCCGACGATGAAGGCCAACTACGGCAACTGGGACTGGCATGATCGCCCGCGCCCGGGCGTGCTGCATCACGTCTCCAAGTCGGGCGACGAGATCTGGACCGTCCGCGCCGGCACCCAGCGCCAGATGGACGTGTTCACCATCCGCAAGCTCGCCGACATCGGCGACGAATTCGCCGACGGTTTCGTTCGCTTCACCACCCGCTCGAACATCGAGTACATGGTGACCGACGAATCCCGCGTCGCCCCGCTGATCGAAAAGCTGGAAGGCGAAGGCTTCCCGGTGGGCGGCACCGGCGCCTCGGTGTCGATGATCTCGCACACCCAGGGCTGGCTGCACTGCGACATCCCCGGCACCGATGCCTCGGGCGTGGTGAAATCGCTCATGGACGTGCTCTACGACGAGTTCGTGCAGGAAAAGATGCCGAACCGCGTCCGCGTTACCACCTCGTGCTGCCAGATCAACTGCGGCGGCCAGGGCGACATCGCCGTGAACGTGCAGTACACCAAGCCGCCGCGCATCAACCACGACCTGGTGGCCAACGTCTGCGAACGCCCCGCGGTTGTCGCGCGTTGCCCGGTGGCCGCGATCCGGCCCGCCATGGTCAACGGCAAGCCCTCGCTGGAAGTCGACGAAAAGAAATGTGTCGCTTGCGGCGCTTGCTACCCGCCGTGCCCGCCGATGCAGATCAACGGCAAGGAAGAGACCCGGATCGCGATCTGGGTGGGCGGCAAGCATTCGAACGCGCGCACCAAGCCGACGTTCCACAAGCTCGCCGTCGCCAACCTGCCGAACAATCCGCCGCATTGGCCGGAGGTGGCCGACATCGTTCGCAAGATCGTCTCGACCTACAAGGAAGACGCGAAGCACTGGGAACGCATAGGTGAGTGGATCGACCGCATTGGCTGGAACCGGTTTTTCGAAAAGACTGGCCTCGCGTTCACCAAGCACCACCTCGATACCTGGACCGGTGCGCGCAAGACCATGAACATGTCGGCGCACGTGCACTTCTGAGGCACGGGCAAGACCCGGCCAAGACTAAGGAAAGCCAAGTGAAAATCGGAGTCCTGATTTCCGAAGGGCCGTACACGCACCAAGCTGCGGACTCGGCATACAAATTCGTGTCGGCCGCGCTTGCGGCCGGCCACGAAGTCCCGCGGGTGTTCTTCTACCACGACGGGGTCAACGTCGCGACGCGGCTCAGCCTGCCGCCGCAGGACGAGCGCCACATCCAGCAGAACTGGACGGCGCTCGCCAAGGAGCACGAGGTCGATCTCGTTGTCTGTGTCGCCGCCGCCCAACGCCGCGGTCTGCTCGACGAAGGCGAGGCCAATCGCAACGGCAAGGATGCGAACAACATCGCCGAAGGGTTCCGAATCTCGGGCCTCGGGCAACTGATCGAAATGGGTATCCAGACTGACCGTCTGGTGACCTTCGGCGACTGAGGGGGAACGCACATGGCCAAGACAAAAAAGTTCCTCTACGTGAACCGCAAGGCGCCCTATGGCACGATCTATGCGCTGGAAAGCCTTGAAGTGGTGCTGATCGGCGCCGCCTTCGAACAGGACGTGGCGCTGGCCTTCGTCGATGACGGCGTGTTCCAGCTCGCCAAGGGTCAGAACACCGACGGGATCGGCGTGAAGAACTTCTCGCCGACCTTCCGGGCGCTGGGCGACTACGACGTGCAGAAGCTGTTCGTCGAGCGTGAAAGCCTGGAAGAGCGCGGTCTCAGCGAGGCGGACCTGATCGAGGTCGTCTACGAGGACGAGGACGACGACTGGGCGGAGAAATCCGCCATCCACGTCGTCGGCCGTGCCGAGATTGCCGATATCATGGCCGACGCCGACGTCGTGCTGAGCTTCTGAGGGAGGGGGAGACATGTCTACGCTTCACACTGTGAACAAATCGCCCTTCGCCACCCAGGCGCTGTTGAGCTGCCTGAACCACGCCAAGGCCGGCGATGCCGTTCTGATGATCGAGGACGGTGTCTATGGCGGGTTGAGCGGCACCGGAATGTCCGAGATCGTCACCGAGTTCGGCAAGGCCGTTACGCTCTACATATTGGCGCCCGATGCCGCCGCGCGCGGGATCGGTACCAATCGCCTCATCGACGGTGTCGAAGGCGTTGACTACACCGGGTTTGTCGAACTGGTCGCCAAGCACGACCGGACCCAGTCCTGGCTCTAACGCAAGACGAAAGAAGGAAAGCGAACAATGGCATACGAAGTGAACGGTCAGACCGTAGAATGCGACGAAGAGGGCTACATCACCAACCTCTCTGAGTGGTCGAAGGAACTCGGCGAAATCATCGCCAAGGCCGAAGATCTCGAGATGGACGACGATCGCTGGGAAGTCGTGAACTTCCTGCGTTCGTACTACGAAGAGTACCAGATCGCCCCGGCCGTCCGCGTGCTCATCAAGGCCGCCAAAAAGTCGATGGGTCCGGAAAAGGGCAACAACAAGTACATGTACGAGCTGTTCCCCTACGGCCCGGCCAAGCAGGCGTGCAAAATCGCCGGCTTGCCCAAGCCGACCGGCTGCGTCTGAGCCGAACACAAGCGTCCCGGCGGACGGAGGAGCCGCCGGGGTGTTTTCCAAAGATTTCCGCTAATGCCTTGAAAATAAACGTTTTCTAGGCAAGCGATGGGAGGAGTCTGCGTGCTGTCCATCATCTACGCCTTGCTGTTCTACGCCGCCACGATCCTGCTTGTCGTGGGCGTCGGCGCGCGGATCCGGAAGTACGCGACCACGCCGGCCCCGCTGAAAATCCCCACGACCCCCGCGCCGATCACGACGCAGGGTGTGGTCTGGCGGATGATCCGCGAGGTTCTGTTCTTCGAGAGCTTGTTCAAGTCCAACAAGTGGATCTGGCTGTTCGGCTGGATGTTCCACATGGCGCTCTGGCTCATCATCATCCGGCACCTGCGCTACACGATCCCCGGCAACACCCCCTGGCTTCTCGACTTCCTGCAACCGTTCGGGAAATACGCAGGGTTTGCCATGATCCTCGGCCTCGCCGGTCTCTGGGCCCGCCGCTTCCTGGTCGACCGCGTGCGCTATATCTCGTCGCCGTCCGATCACCTCATCCTGGTGTTGCTCATCGCCATCGGCCTCTCCGGCCTGTCGATGACCTTCGTCGCCAAGACCGACATCGTCGCCGTCAAGGCGTTCATGTCCGGGCTCTGGACCTTCCAGATCAACACCCTGCCGGCGAGCCCGCTCGTGTTCCTCCACCTCGGGCTGGTGATCACGCTGATGATCATCTTCCCGATCTCGAAGCTCCTGCATGCGCCGGGCCTGTTCTTCAGCCCCTCCCGCAACCAGGCCGACAACCCGCGCGAGCAGCGCCACATCGCCCCCTGGGCGGCCGAACTGGAGAAGTGATCCATGGCTGATGGCGATACCCAAGTCCCGAAGATGGACGATCCGCTCCAGGTGCCCTGCATCAAGCCGGGGTCGATGGACGGGCTCCAGCCCTTCCTCGCCAGTCCCGAGCACCAGGAGGCCTTGGGCTTTCCCGGTGAACTCGTGCCTGATTGGAAGGAGCGCACGCTCGCCAAGATGGACGAGATGGCCAAGAAGAACCGCGCGTTCCAGGTCTATCTCGACATTTGCGTGAAATGCGGCGCTTGCACCGACAAGTGCCACTATTTCCTCGGCACCGCCGACCCCAAGAACATGCCGGTCGCGCGTCAGGATCTGCTGCGTTCGGTCTACCGGCGCTACTTCACCTTCGCCGGGAAATACTTCCCCTGGCTGGTGGGCGCGCGCGATCTCACCGAGGACGTGCTGAAGGAGTGGTATTCCTACTATCACCAGTGCTCGGAATGCCGCCGCTGCTCGGTCTTCTGCCCCTATGGCATCGACACCGCCGAAATCACCATGGCCGCGCGCGACATCCTCGCCGAAGTCGGCATGGGCCAGAAGTATTCCAACGAGATCCTCGGCAAGGTCCACACCGTCGGCAACAACCTCGGCCTCAACCCGAAGGCGCTGGGCGCGACGCTTGAGGACCTCGAGGAAGACATCGAGGACGAAACCGGCGTCTCGGTCCGCATCCCGCTCGACGAGAAGGGCGCCGACATCCTGCTGGTGACCCCGTCGGCCGACTTCTTCGCCGAGCCGCATATCGACGGCCTGATCGGCTACGCCAAGGTGTTCCACCAGGCTGGCGTGAGCTGGACGGTGTCGTCCTATGCCTCGGAAGCCGCCAACTTCGGCCTGTTCATCGGCAATTACGAGAACATGCGCCTGGTGTCGCAGCGGATCCGCAAGGCCGCCAAGGACCTCGGCGTGAAGCGGATCATCTTCGGCGAATGCGGCCATGCCTGGCGGGTGGCCTACAGCTTCCTCAACACGCTGGCCGGCCCCTGGGATTTCCTTGATCCGAACTACCCGGTGCCGCAGCACATTCTCGACTTCACCTGGAAAGAGATCCAGAAGGGCACGTTGACGCTCGACAAGTCGAAGAACGACCACATGACCCTGACCTATCACGACAGCTGCAACGTCGCCCGCGCCAGCCGCATCGGTGACTACGCCGGCAGCCAGTTCGAGATCCCGCGCAACGTCATCAAGGCGGTCTGCAACAACTTCGTCGACATGGATCAGGACACGATCCACGAAAGCACCCTGTGCTGCGGCGGCGGTGGCGGTCTGCTGACCGACGATTTGATGGACCTGCGCGTCAAGGGCGCCGCGCCGCGCATGACCGCGGTGCAACAGGTGACGGAGAGCCACGGGGTGAGCCACATGGCGGCGATCTGCGCCATCTGCAAAACCCAGTTTTCGAAAGTCATGCCGAAATACGGCTACGACATGGACTCGATCGTTTCGGTGCACCAGCTGGTGTCGAACGCGATCATTCTCGACGGACAAGAGACCGACGACGCCGAATAGGGCGCAAGGGAGGAATTGGACATGAACGACATGGACCCGAACACCAAACCGACGTTCCGCCGCTATGAAGAAGGCGCGGCGTATGACGATTGGGAGCTGCAGGACAAGATCTTTCAGGCGGACACGTCCTACAAGTGCCCGACATACGTGCACAAGACCCCGCCGTGTCAGGGCTCCTGTCCGTCGGGGCACAACATCCGCGGCTGGCTCGCCATCGCCCGCGGCATGGACAAGCCGCCGGTCGAAGACATGCCCTGGCAGGAATACGCCTTCCGCTCGATGGCCGAGGCGAACCCCTTCCCGGCGACCATGGGCCGGGTCTGCCCCGCGCCCTGTGAGGCCGGCTGCAACCGCAACGAGGTCGACGACTACGTCGGCATCAACGGGGTCGAGCAATACGTCGGCGACTGGGCCAACGAGAACAACATCAAGATGGAAGGGCCGGAAACCGAAACCGGCCGCAAGATCGCCGTCATCGGCGGTGGCCCCGCCGGTCTTTCGGCGGCCTATTTCCTCAGACTCGACGGCCATGACGTGACCCTGTTCGAAGCCAACGAAGAGCTTGGCGGCATGATGCGCTACGGCATCCCGGGCTACCGGACCCCGCGCGACATGCTCGACAAGGAGATCGGCCGGATCATCGACATGGGCGTCAAGGTCCACACCGGCACCCGCGTCGGCACCGACGTGTCGATGGAAGAGCTCGACAAGGCTTTCGACGCCGTCTTCTGGGCGCTCGGCGCGCAGCAGGGCCGGCCGCTGCCGATCCCGGGCTGGGACGGCACCGACAACTGCATCAACGGGATCGAATTCCTCGACGCCTTCAACAAGGGCTGGGTTGTCGGCACCGCGAAAAAGGTCGTCGTGGTCGGCGGTGGCGACACCTCGATCGACGTCGCCTCCGTTGCCCGCCGTCTCGGCAACATCACCGAGGTGAAAGCCTCCGAACACCCCGACGGCACCGTGATCGACTGGGCTGCCCACGACAGCGCCGGTCTGCTCAGCCGCGCCGGCGTCAAGGCCACGCTCACCTCGTTGTTCCCGGTCGAACAGATGACCGCCGCCGAGCATGAACGCGAAGACGCCAAGCGCGAAGGCATCGACATCCAGGGCAGCGTGATGCCGCTCGAGGTGATCGTGAACGACAACGGCGTCGCGACCGGCCTGAAGATGTGCCAGTGCACGATGAAGGGCAACGTGCCGGAGCCGATCGAGGGCACCGAATACGAGCTCGAGGCCGACATCATCATCGCCGCCATCGGCCAGATGGGCGACCTCGGACACGGGCTCGAAAACCTCGACAACGGCCGCGGCTTCATCGACGCGACCCCGGCCTACCAGGTCAAGGGTCAGGAAAAGCACTTCGTCGGCGGCGACATCATCCGCCCGCACCTGCTCACCACCGCCATTGGCCACGGCCGCATCGCCGCGGAAACGATCACCGACTTTCTCGACGACGGCAATGTCGCCAAGCGTCCGAAGGTCGATGTGCATCACTGGAACCTGATGGAAGAGCTGCACCAACGCGGCAAGGATGTGAAAGAATATCCGCACCAGCAGGTCGTCGGAACCGCGTCGGCCGACTGGGCGGTGCACAATTACGAGGACCGGTCCGCCAGCCAGATCATCCCGCATGACGAGCTGTTCAAAGGGCACTTCAACTTCGTGCCGCGCGAAGAGCGCACCTACCTCGACATCGAGGGCGACGCCGTTCTCGGCAACTTCGAAGAGCGGATCATCGGCTTCTCGGAGGAGCAGGCCCAGAAAGAGGGCGAGCGCTGCATGTCCTGCGGCCTCTGCTTCGAGTGCGACAACTGCGTGATCTTCTGCCCGCAGGACGCCGTGTTCCGGGTACCGAAAGGCGACCGCACCGTCGGGCGTTATGTCGATACCGACTACACCAAATGCATCGGCTGCCACATCTGCGCCGATGTCTGCCCGACCGGTTACATCAAGATGGGTCTCGGGGAGTGACCATGCGGCTCGTTCTCGCTTTCCTAGCCGTATGTGGCCTTGCCGTGGGAGCGGCGGCCGACGGGGCTGGCCCCGTCGTGCCGACCGCGACCGGCGAGCCCCACCCTGCCACCGAGAACTGGCGCGCGAACCACATGGTCTACATGAAGCACGACCGGGATCTCACCATGCGCGATGGCGTGCGTGACCTCGGACCGGAAGATCACGAGATCAACGCCTCGCTCGCCGAGTGTTTCGATTGCCACGCGGTCAAGGACGAGGCCGGGCAGGAAGTCAGTTTCGAAGACGAGCGCCATTTCTGCCGGGTTTGTCACGATTACGCGGCCGTTACGGTGGATTGCTTCATGTGCCACCGCTCGACCCCGGCCGACAACACCGCGTACCGCGCGATGGCGACGGCGGACGATCCGGCCTCGATCGAAGCCTATCTCGCCCGGCTGTCGGAGGAGATGAGCCAATGACCAACCGCGCCGAAATGACCCGCCGCGACATCCTGAAATCGGGCGCGGCGGCCTCGACCGTGACGCTCGGCCCGGGGGTGACCCTGATGGCCTTTGGCGGCACGCCCGCGGAAGCCTCGTCGCGCGCCGACGCCGGCAAGCGCTGGGGCCTGCTGATCGACGCCTCCAAATGCAGCGCCGACTGCTCCGATTGTGTCACCGCCTGCAAGGTCGAAAACGGCTGGGGCCAGGACATGGAGCACGGCCATATCGACCCCGAACAGGCGCCGGAGTGGATCCGCAAGGTCACGCTGCGCGACAAGGAAACCGGCCGCGAGGTTTCGGCCCCGGTCATGTGTCAGCATTGCGAAGATCCGCCCTGCGTCGATGTCTGTCCGACCGGCGCCTCGATGAAGCGCATCGACGGCATCGTCCAGGTCGACAAGCACATCTGCATCGGGTGCCGCTATTGCATGATGGCCTGCCCGTTCAAGGCGCGCAGCTTCGTGCATGAGGCGGTGACCGACCAGAGCGTCAACGCGCCGCGCGGCAAGGGCACGGTCGAAAGCTGCAACCTCTGCGCCCCGCGTATCGATAGCGGTCGCATCCCGGCCTGTGTCGAAGCCTGCGAAAAGGCCGGCCATTCGGCGATCCTGTTCGGCGACCTCAAGGATCCCGACAGCCCGATCTCGAAAGCGCTCCGGGACTACGATACGGTCGCGCTGCGCAGCGATCTCGAGCTTAACGCGGGCGTCCGCTACACGAACCTCTGACGGGGGACCGACTATGGCCTTGGAACAGACGATCTATCGCGAGCTGAAGGCGACCGCCGGTGTCTGGCAGGCCGCGGCCCTGCTCGGCGCCTTCCTCGTCGCCGCCGGCGGCGCCTGGTTCTACATGGAGCACCACGGCCACGCGGTGACCGGCATGAACAACCAGATCGTCTGGGGCCTGCCGCATGTGTTCGCGATCTTCCTGATCGTCGCCGCCTCCGGCGCGCTCAACGTCGCCTCCATCGCCAGCGTTTTCGGCAACAAACACTACAAGCCGATGGGCCGGTTCTCGTCGCTGCTGGCGATCACCCTGCTGGTGGGCGGTCTCGCCATCGTCGTGCTCGACCTCGGCCGCGCCGACCGGCTGATCGTCGCGATGACCTCCTACAACTTCAAGTCGATCTTCGCCTGGAACATCCTGCTCTATAACGGCTTCATCGCCATCGTCGCGGTGTACCTTGTGCTACAGATGATGCGCCGGCTCGACTACAAATGGGTCAAGCTCGCGGGCCTCATCGCCTTCCTGTGGCGCCTCGCGCTCACCACCGGTACCGGTTCGATCTTTGGCTGGCTCGTCGCCCGCCCGGGTTACGATGCCGCGATCATGGCGCCGCTCTTCGTGATGATGAGTTTCGCCTTCGGTCTCGCGGTGTTCATCTTGGTGCTTTTGACCCTGTTGCGCCTGAATGACCGCCCCATTGGCGACGAACTCCTCATGCGGATGGGCCGGCTCCTCGGCATCTTCGCCGCCGCGGTGCTCTATTTCACCGCCGTTCAATACCTCACCGCGTCCTATGCGGCCGAACACCGCGACATGGTCCGGTTCATCCTGGTCGAAGGTGGGATCTACACGCTCCTGTTCTGGGGCGTGCAGGTGGTGCTTGGCGGCCTCGTGCCGATGGCGCTGGTGTTTCTCAACCCCTCGCGTAGCTCGACCCTGCTCGCCTCGATCCTGGTGGTGATCGGCGGCTTTGCCCAGGTCTACGTGATCGTCATCGGCGGCCAGGCCTTCCCGCTCCAGATCTTCCCGGGCTACGAGGTGATCGAGGGATTCCACGAAGGTATCGTGAACCCCTACACGCCGTCGATCTGGGAGCTTATGTTGGGTCTTGGCGGCGTGGCGCTGGCGCTGTTCGCGGCCGGTCTCGGGGCGAAGATCCTGCGGGTCCTGCCCACCAACCTGTCCGACGCCAATCTGGCCGCCAAGGGTTGAACGGGCGCGGACAACCGGGAACCGGTTCCCAGTCCGGCGCGCATGGAGAATTTGAACGGGGCACCCGATGAAAGACGAAACCCGGATCCTCGATCCGAACCACCCGCACCCATTTTCGCGCTTCGTCGCGATCCTCGGGCGCGGCAAGACCAAGCAACGCCACCTCACGCTCGAAGAATCGCGCGATGCGATGGCAATGATCCTGCGCGGCGAAGCCGAGCCCGAGCAGATCGGCGCCTTCCTGATGCTGCTGCGTCTCAAAGAAGAGGCGCCGGAAGAGATCGCCGGTTTCGCGATGGGCACGCGCGACACGTTCGAGCTGCCTGCGGATCTGCCCGCCGTGGATGTCGACTGGTCGTCCTACGCCGGCAAGCGTGTGCAGCTGCCCTGGTACCTGCTGAGTGTGATGGCGCTGGTCGGCGCGGGCTACAAGGTGTTCATGCACGGCACCGAAGGCCATACGCCGGGCCGGGTCTACACCCGCGACGTGCTCACCCACCTGCGCCTTCCCGTTTGCGACAGCCTGAAAATGGCAGCGGACCAGATCGAGGCCCAAGGCTTCGCCTACGTCCCCCTCGAAGTCCTCAGCCCGAAACTGCACGACCTCATCAACCTGCGCCCGCTCCTCGGCCTACGCTCGCCGGTCCACAGCTTCACCCGGATGCTGAACCCGTTCAACGCGCCGACCGTGATGCAAGGCATCTTCCACCGCGGCTTCATGGACATCCACTCCGGCGCCGCGCAGCTCATGAATATCACCAACGCGGCCGTGTTCCGCGGTGACGGCGGCGAGATCGAGCGCCGCCCGAACAAGCCAACGCCGGTCTGGACGACCCACGGCACCACCGAGCTTCACGTCGAGGAATGGCCGCAGATCATCGACGAGGGCCACGCTCCGCCCGACGCCGAAATGGACGTGACCCGCCTGATGAAAGTCTGGCGCGGCGAAGACGACGATGAATATGCCCGTGAGGCGATCATCGGCACCATGGCGGTGACGCTCAAGACCATGCGCAAGGCCGACACGATGGAGGCCGCGCAGACGCTTGCCAGCGCCATTTGGTCGGACCGCAATCCTTTGAGCCTTCCGGTCGAATAATGTTGACCCCGCGGTTCCTCATCGCGGCCGCGCACAAATCTTCCGGCAAGACCGTGATCTCGACCGGCCTTGCCGCCGCCTTGGCCGAACGCGGGCTCAAAGTGGCGAGCTTCAAGAAGGGTCCGGACTACATCGACCCGATGTGGATCGGCACCGCGACCGGGGGTTTGTGCTACAACCTCGACTTCAACACGCAAAGTTCCGGTGAGATAGAGACGTTTTTTGCCAGCCGTGCGCGTGGCAGCGATGTCGCGCTCGTCGAGGCCAACAAGGGGCTCTACGACGGGGTTTCGATGGATGGGTCCGACTCCAACGCCGCCCTCGCCAAGCTTCTCGGCCTGCCCGTCATCCTGGTGATCGACACAGGCGGCATGACCCGGGGCATTGCTCCGCTGCTGCAGGGCTACCAGGCCTTCGACGGCGAAGTGAACATCGCCGGTGTCATCCTCAACAAGGTCGGCGGCCCGCGTCACGAGGCAAAGCTGCGCGCCGCGGTGAAGACATACACCGACCTCGCGGTCGTGGGCGCGGTCCACCGTCACCGGGGCCTGGAGATCGGGGAACGTCACCTTGGGCTGACCACGCCGGGCGAGACCGGCGAATTCCACAAGTCGATCCGCGAGATCGCCCAGATCGTCGGCACGGCGGTGGATCTCGATCTGCTTCTGGATCTTGCAGGCCGCGCACCCGACCTGCCGGATCCGCCGCCCGCGCCCGCGCCGCCCACGCCCGACATCACCATCGCCATCGCCCGCGATCGCGCCTTCGGCTTCTACTACCCCGACGACCTCGAAGCCTTCGGTGCGGCGGGGGCCCGTCTGGTACCGTTCGATACGATGAAAGACCCTGTTCTGCCGCACTGCGATGGTTTGTTCCTAGGTGGAGGCTTCCCGGAGATGTTCGTCGAGGCGCTGGCCGCCAATGCCGCACTCCGCGACGATATCCGGACGAAGCTCGAGGCCGGACTGCCGAGTTATGCCGAATGCGGCGGGCTCATGTATCTCGCGCGCAGTATCCGCAACGGCGCGGATTTCGGCCCGATGGTCGGGGTGATCGACGCCGATGCGGTCATGCACCCGCGCCCCCAGGGCCGCGGCTACATCAAGGTGACCGACACGCCCGACCATCCCTGGCCGTCACCCGGGCAGACCATTGCCGCGCACGAATTCCACTATGCCCAGCTCGAACGGGTGCAAACCGAGCCCATCTATGGCCGCAAGGTACTGCGCGGCCACGGGGTCGATGGGGTTCATGACGGCATCAGCGTGCACAAAACACTCGCGGGGTTCTGCCATCTGCGCAGCACCAACGCCGACCCCTGGGTCGCCCGCTTCGTGGATTTCGTGCGAAAGAACAAGGCTCGCTGACCAATTCGGGCCGATTGCCGCTCTTTCGCTGCATTGCGACGTGAAAATGTCACGGCGACTCGCTAAGGTTTGGCAAAACAACGCCAGCGGAGGCTCCCCAACATGACTTCGATCCTTTCCCCCACCCGCCGTGGATTTCTGACCAGCGTTGCCGGGGCGTCCTTTGTCGCGCTGCACCCGTTCTCGGCCCGTGCCGCCGCCAACCAGGCGCACCTGCGGCTGATGGAGACGACAGACCTCCACGTCCACGTCATGCCCTACGACTACTATGGCGACAAACCGATCGACACCGTCGGTCTCGCCCGCACCGCCGCCCATATCGCCGACATCCGTGCCGAGGCCACCAACTCGATGCTGCTCGACAACGGCGACTTCCTCCAGGGCAACCCGATGGGCGACTACATGGCCTATGAGAAGGGCATGAAAGAAGGCGACCTTCACCCGATCATCGCGGCGATGAACACGGTGGGGTTCGATGCCTCGACCCTCGGCAACCACGAGTTCAACTACGGGCTCGACTTCCTGACGAAATCGCTCGCGGTCGCCGGTTTCCCGGTGGTTAGCGCCAACGTCGCCAGCGAAGCGGGTGCGACCCCGACCGAAGACAAGACCCTGGTGCCGCCCTTCGTGATCCTCGACAAGGAGGTCACCGACGGCGCCGGCGAGACCCACACGGTCAAGATCGGTCTGATCGGCTTCGTGCCGCCGCAGATCATGACCTGGGATCGCCGCCATCTCGAAGGCAACGTCACCACCCGCGACATCGTCGAGGCGGCCAAGGCCTGGGTGCCGGTGATGAAGGAGCAGGGTGCCGAGATCATCGTCGCACTCAGCCACTCCGGCATCGGCGCCGCTGACCATGAAGACGGCATGGAAAACGCCTCGATCCCGCTTGCCGCGGTCGACGGCATCGACGCGATCATGACCGGCCACAGCCACCTCGTCTTCCCGGGCCCGGCCTTTGCCGAATGGGTCGGCGTCGACAATGACAATGCTACGATCCACGGCAAACCCGCTGTGATGGCCGGCTTCTGGGGCTCGCATCTCGGCGTGATCGACCTGATGCTCGAGTTCGACGGCGGCGAGGTGCGCATCGCCACCCATTCGGTCGAAACCCGCCCGATCTCCAAGCGCAACGAAGACCGGTCGGTCACCGCGCTGGTCGAGAGCGTGCCGGAGGTCGAGGCTTCGGTCGCCGAGGCCCACGCCGCCACGCTCGAATACGTCCGCCGCGCGGTCGGCAAGAGCTCGGCGCCCTTGCACTCCTACTTCGCGCTGGTGGCAGACGATCCGTCCGTGCAGGTCGTGAGCCAGGCGCAGCTCTGGTACATCACCGAGATGATGAAGGGCACGGAATACGAGGCGCTGCCGCTGCTTTCGGCCGCCGCCCCCTTCAAGGCCGGCGGCCGCGGGGGGCCTGAGTATTTCACCGACGTGCCGGCGGGCGACGTGGCGATCAAGCACGTCTCGGATCTCTACCTCTATCCGAACACCGTGCGCGCGGTGAAGATCACCGGCGCCCAGCTCAAGGGCTGGCTCGAACGCTCGGCGGGCATGTTCAACCAGATCACGCCGGGCGAGGCCGACCAGGTGCTGCTGAACCCCGATTTCCCGTCCTACAATTTTGATGTTGTCGACGGCGTGACCTACCAGATCGACCTCAGCCAGCCGATGATGTTCAACCGCGACGGCGAGGTCATCAACGCCGATACCCAACGCATCGTGAACCTCGCGTACAACGGTGAGCCGGTGACCGACGATATGGAATTCATCGTTGCGACCAACAACTACCGCGCCGGCGGCGGCGGGCACTTCCCGGGCACCGGCGACACGATCATCTTCGAGGGCCCCGACACCAACCGCGACGTGATCGTGCGTTACATCGTCGAGCAGGGCACGATCAACCCGACGGCCGACGCCAACTGGACCTTCGCGCCGATGGAGGGCACCACGGTGCTGTTCGACACCGGCCCGAAGGCCAGCGACTACTTGGGAGACGTGAAGGGTGTGATGATCGAGGAAGCGGGCGACGGGCCGGACGGCTTCGCGCGGTTCCGGATCACGCTCTGAGACCGGCGCGCCCGTCGGACCATGCGGGCCCTCCTCGCGCGGACGGCCTGTAGGGTCGGACGAGCGGACCGCCCAAAAGAAAAGCCCCGCCAAACGGCGGGGCTTGCGTGTTCAGAAGGCTACCTGTGTTCAGGCGACCTTGATCTCGAAGGTGTAGACGTCGCCCTCGTTCGACTGGCTCATAAGCTCGTTGCCGGTCTGGTTGCAGAAGGCGGTCATGTCGGCGATCGAACCGGGGTCGGTTGCCATCACTTCGAGGGTCTGACCGGCGGTCATGCCCTTGAGCATCTTCTTGGTTTTCAGAATCGGAAGCGGGCAGTTCAGCCCTTTTGCGTCCAGCGTTTGATCGGCCATCTGGTGGTCCTCTCCCTTTGGCGTCCGTCGATGTGGTTAGATATAGAGGTTGATATCGGATTTGGTAGCTTCTTCCATCCAGGTCGCCGCACCGCCGATTTCGATCCCCTCGATCATGTCTTTCTTGTCCAGCTCGAAGAGGTCCAGCGTCATTTGACAGGCGATCATCTTGACCTCCATGTCGACAGCCGCCTCGCGCAGATCCTCGATCGAGGCGACGCCCTTCTTCTTGATGAGGTTCTTCATCATCGTGGTCGCCATCCGGTCGACACCGGGGACCATCGACACGATATTCGGCATCGACATGTGCATGCCACCCATCGGCATCTCCATCGCCGGGTTGCCGAGCGTCGTGACCTTGAGATCGAGATCCTTCTTGAGCAGTCCGAGCCCGTAGAAGGTGAAGAACATGGTGACCTCGACATCCATCGCGGCGGCAGTCGTGCCGAGGATGAAGGGCGGGTAGGCCCAGTCAAGCGTGCCCTTGGTGACGATAATCGTCATTTTTTTGGTGTTATCGCCAGCGTCCAGCACAGCGAGCCCTCCCATTATCGGATTCATTTGTGTATAGGAATTGTTGAATATAAAATGGGCGGCAGTCAAGTGAACTCTGCGTGCGCAGGGAGATTCGGGCCTGGAGAGGGGCGCGAAACGGGCGGATTTTGGGAGGATCCTGCATGTATCCGAAAGACCGGCACGAAATCGCGGACACGGCAAGCGAGCTTCTCCGGGTTCTGTCCAATCCGAAACGGCTACTGATTCTCTGCTATCTGTCGGATGGCGAGCTTTCGGTTCAGCAACTCCAGGTGGCCACCGGCTTGGGCCAGTCGACCGTCTCGCAGCAGCTCGCGATCATGCGTGGCGAGAAACTCGTCGCCGCGCGGCGCGAGGCGCAATCGGTCTATTACTCGCTTGAGAGCGACGAGGTCTACGCGATCATCGGCACGCTCCAGGGCCTTTATGCACCCGATCCGGACGAGTTCCGGAGGCTCAAGAAGGCGGCTCTGTCATCGTAACATCCGAACAGAAAACCATTGCGTCGCGCAATAATTGTGCGATGTTCATTCACATATCCAGATACAGGGATATGTAAGGAGGAGGGGAGGTCATGACCAGGCCCGAAAACATCCAGGTAGAGACCTCACCGCCGGTCTCCGACGAGATCCGCCAGACCACCTGTTACATGTGCGCCTGCCGCTGCGGCATCAACGTGCACATGAAAGGCGAGCAGGTCGTCTACATCGAGGGCAACCGCAACCATCCGGTCAACAAGGGCGTGCTCTGCGGCAAGGGGTCCTCGGGGATCATGCAGCACATCGCGCCCTCGCGACTCAGGGCGCCGCTCAAGCGCGTGGGCCCGCGCGGTTCCGGTGAGTTCGAAGAAATCTCCTGGGACGAAGCGCTCGACATCGCCACCGGCTGGCTTGAGCCTATCCGCAAGGAAGCTCCTGAAAAACTTGCCTTTTTCACCGGTCGCGACCAGTCGCAAAGCTTCACCTCGTTCTGGGCCCAGGCCTTCGGCACCCCCAACTACGCCGCACACGGCGGCTTCTGCTCGGTCAACATGGCGGCCGGCGGCATCTACACGATGGGCGGGGCCTTTTGGGAATTCGGCCAGCCCGACTGGGACCGGACCAAGCTTTTCGTGCTGTTCGGCGTCGCGGAAGACCACGATTCGAATCCGATCAAGATGGGCATCGGCAAGATGAAGGGTCATGGCGGCAAGGTGATGGGCGTGAACCCGATCCGCTCGGGTTACAACGCGGTGGCCGACGAATGGGTCGGCATCACCCCAGGCACCGACGGGCTGTTCATCCTGTCGCTGATTCACGAGCTGTTCCGCTCGGGCAAGGTCGATCTCGACTACCTGCGCCGCTACACCAATGCGGGCTTCCTGGTGAACGAGGCGGAAGGCCCGGATCAGGGTCTATTCCTGCGGAACAAGGACGGAAAACCGCTGATCGTAGACCAGGCCACCGGCAAACCTGTGGCCTTCGACAAGCCGGGCACCATCGCCAACCTGGCCGCCAGCCACAAGGGTGCGCGCACCGTCTTCCAGCTCATGGCCGAGAAGTACCTCACCGACGACTACGCGCCGGAAGCCGTGGCAGACCGCTGCGGCCTGACGCCAGAGCGCATCCGCAATATCGCCGCAGAGTTCGCCCGCGTCGCCTTCGAGGAGGAAATCACCCTCGACCGGACCTGGACCGACTGGAAGGGCGAGACGCATGACAAGATGATCGGCCGCCCGATCAGCTTCCACGCCATGCGCGGCATTTCGGCGCACTCCAACGGCTTCCAGACCGCCCGCGCCCTCCACGTGCTCCAGATCCTGTTGGGCAGCGTCGAGGTTCCCGGCGGCTTCCGCTTCAAGCCGCCCTACCCGAAGCCGCCCGAGGCGCACCCCAAGCCGCATGCCGGCGTGACCCCCGGCAAGCCGCTCGACGGACCGCACCTCGGTTACCCGATGGGCCCCGAACACCTGCTGATCGACGACGACGGAAAGGCCAAGCGCATCGACAAGGCCTTCACTTGGGAAAACCCGCTCTCGGCGCACGGCCTCATGCACATGGTGATCTCCAACGCCTACGCCGGCGACCCTTACAAGATCGACACCCTGTTCATGTTCATGGCCAACATGGCCTGGAACTCGTCGATGAATACGTCGGAAGTCATCCGGATGCTCACCGACAAGGATGAGCACGGCGACTACGTGATCCCGCACATCATCTACGCCGATGCCTATTCGTCGGAAACCGTGGCCTATGCGGATCTGATCCTGCCCGACACGACCTATCTCGAGCGTCACGATTGCATCTCGCTGCTCGACCGGCCGATCTGCGAGGCGGAGGCCGCGGCCGACGCGATCCGCTGGCCGGTGGTCGAACCCGACCGCAACGTGCGCAACTTCCAGACGGTGCTGATCCAGCTCGCCAACAAGATGGGCCTGCCGGGCTTCGTCGAGGAAAACGGCGATGGGAAGTGGGACAGCTACGGCGACTACATCCAGAACCACGAACGCCGCCCCGGTGTCGGTCCGCTCGCCGGTTGGCGCGGTGAGAACGGCGACAAGCATGGCCGCGGCGAAGCCAACCCCAACCAGCTCGAGAAATACATCGAGAACGGTGGCTTCTGGGTCAACCACATCCCCGAGGAAGCGCAGTTCTACAAGCCGTGGAACAAGGCCTACCAGGATTGGGCGGTCGAGATCGGCATCTACGACGCACCGCAGTTCTACGCCTTCAACCTCTACGTCGAGCCGCTGCGCAAACTCCAGCTCGCCGCCGAAGGCCACGGCGATCAGCAGCCGCCCGATCACCTGCGCGAGCGGATCATCCGCACGATGGACCCGCTGCCGACCTGGTACGAACCGTTTGAGGACACCAACGTCGACATCGAGGAGTTCAACGTCCACGCGCTCACCCAACGGCCGATGCACATGTATCACTCCTGGGGCTCGCAGAACGCCTGGCTCCGGCAGATCACCGGCAAGAACGCCATGTACCTGCCCACCGCGATCTGGGAGCAGCACGACTTCGAGGAGGGCGACTACGCCCGCATCACCTCAGCGCATGGCTCCATCGTGGTGCCGGTCGCGCATCACCCCGCGCTCAACCCGCACACGATCTGGACCTGGAACGCCATCGGCAAGCGCAAGGGGGCCTGGGCGCTCGACGAAGGCGCACCCGAGGCCACCGAGGGCTTCCTGCTCAACCACCTGATCCACGAGCTGCAACCGCCCAAGGGCGATGGCCGGCGCTGGGCCAATTCCGACCCCGTCACCGGTCAGGCCGCCTGGTTCGATCTGCGGGTCAAAGTGGAGAAAGCAGACCCTAAACCGGCTGAATCGCAACCGTCCTTCCCGCCGATCAAGTCTCCGGTCGGCAAGGGTCCGAAAATCGTCGCGAGGAAGATCTGATGACCAAGATGCCGGCAACAACCGCGAAGAAGCTCGGCCTGGTGATCGACCTCGATACCTGCGTCGGCTGCCACGGCTGTGTCACAGCCTGCAAGGGCTGGAACACCCAGAACTACGGCGCGCCGCTCTCCGACATCGACGCCTATGGTGCTGACCCGGAAGGCACCTTCCTCAACCGCGTGTTCAGCTACAACGTACAGCCCGACGACGGCGGTGCGGCACAAACGATCCACTTCCCGAAGTCCTGTCTGCATTGCGAAGATGCGCCCTGCGTGACGGTCTGCCCGACGGGGGCCAGCTACAAGCGCGCCGAAGACGGCATCGTGTTGGTCAACGAAGACCGCTGCATCGGCTGCGGCCTCTGTGCCTGGTCCTGCCCCTACGGCGCGCGTGAGCTCGATCAGGACGCGGGCGTGATGAAGAAATGCACGCTCTGCGTCGACCGGATCTACAACGAGAACCTGCCGGAAGAAGACCGCGAGCCGGCCTGCGTGCGCACCTGTCCTTCCAATGCCCGCCATTTCGGCGATTTCGCCGATCCGGACAGCGCTGTCTCGAAGCTCGTCGCCGAGCGCGGGGGGATCGACCTGATGCCCGAACAGGGCACCAGGCCCGTCAACCAGTACCTGCCGCCGCGGCCCAAGGACACGCTCGACAAGACCCCGCCGCCGCAGCTTCAAACCGTCGCGACCGAGGCCAAAGGTTTCCTCGGCTGGCTCGACAAGGCACTCGACGCCCTGCCGGGCGGCGAGAAGACAGAGACCGCGAAGGAGAGACTCTGATGCATCCGGCACCTTCCGTCATCGTCTTCACCGCCCTGTCCGGCCTCGGCTTCGGGCTGTTCATGTGGCTGGGCCTCGGCTTCCCGGGCTTCACTGGCATGGCCGCCTTCGGCAGCTATTTCATCGCCTATGCCTTCTCGGTCGGCGGGCTCCTGGCCTCGACCTACCACCTCGCTAACCGCAAGAACGCGATCTATTCCTTCAGCCAGTGGCAGACCTCGTGGCTGTCGCGCGAAGGCATCCTCGCCGTGGTCACGCTCCTGGTCTTCGCACCCGTCGCCATTGCGCAGATCTTCTTTCAGTCCGATGCCTGGAACTGGCTCGGACCGATTGGTTCTGCGCTGGCGCTCGCCACGGTGTTCGCGACCTCGATGATCTACACCCAGCTCAAGACCATCCCGCGCTGGAACATGCCGCTCACCCCGGTCCTGTTCCTGCTCTATGCCGTCGCCGGAGGCGCATTGCTGGCGATGCAGGCCAAGGTGGCCGGTGTGCTCATCCTGATCCTCGTCGCCCTGCAATGGGCCGCCTGGATGATGGGCGACAGGCGCTTTGCCGACACCGGCACCACCAAGGGCACGGCCACCGGGCTCGACCGGATCGGCACCGTTACCACCTTCGAGAGCGCCCATACCGCGCGCAACTACATCCTCGACGAGATGGTCCATATCGTCGGCCGCAAGCACAGCGAAAAGCTCCGCATGATCTCGACGATCTTCCTCGGCGTGATCCCGGTCCTGATGCTGCTGCTTCTGCCGGCAAACATGTTCGTCGCGATCCTCGCGCTGGTCAGCCACCTGGTCGGCGTCTTTGCGTCGCGTTGGCTTTTCTTCGCGGAAGCGGAACATGTGGTCGGAACGTACTACGCGCGCGGCTAACGCACCCCGCGACCCAGGAAGGACAAGAGAACAATGATGATCACACGGATCATGGCCAACCTTTCGAAGGTCACGGCCGATGGTATCAAGGGCAATATCGTCGAGGCGGGTCTCGTCTCGGAAAAGGACGTGGCGATCAACGACCACAAGGTGGTGGTCTCGGTCAACGTGCCTGGCGATTTCATGGGCGATCTCGGCAAGCTCAAAGACGAAATCGAAGAGCGGGTGGCCAGGAACATCCCGCAGATCACCAACCTGCTCGTGGTGCTCACCGGCGAAAAAGGCGCGGATCTGCCGCCCGAAACCGCGCCGCCAGAGCCGCCGAAACTGCGCAAGGTCGCGGCGAAAAACCCGGGCGTCCCGGGCCCCGACATGCGCCCTGCGCAAGCGGCGATCCCCGGCATCAAGCACATCGTCGCGGTGGCGTCCGGCAAGGGCGGGGTCGGCAAGTCGACCACCGCCGTCAACCTGGCCGCAACACTCGCCGCGCTCGGCTTCAAGGTCGGTCTGCTCGACGGCGACATCTACGGGCCGTCCATCCCCCGCCTGCTCGACATCACCGACCGCCCCGCCATGAAGGACGACAAGGTGGTGCCGATCGAGAAATACGGGATGAAGGTCATGTCGATGGGTTTCCTCCAGGACGAGGAAAGCCCGGTGATCTGGCGCGGACCCATGGTGGTGACCGCGCTCATGCAGATGACCCGCGATGTGCTTTGGGGCGAGCTTGATTTCCTCATACTCGACATGCCCCCCGGCACCGGCGACGCCCAGCTCACCATGGCCCAGCAAACCCCGCTTTCGGGCGCGGTCATCGTCTCTACGCCGCAGGATCTGGCTCTGGTTGACGCCCGCAAGGGCCTCAAGATGTTCAAGGATGTCGACGTGCCGATCCTCGGGATCATCGAGAACATGTCGACCTTCGTCTGCCCGCATTGCGGCGAGGTGAGTGACATTTTCGGCCACGGCGGGGCGGAAGACGACGCGCGCCGGCTTGGTGTGATGTTCCTCGGCGGCATCCCGCTGCACATGGCCATCCGCGAGACCTCGGACGCCGGCAAGCCCTGCATCGTCGCCGCACCCGACGGCGAGCATGCCGAGCGCTACAGGAAAGTCGCGCTGAAAGTGGCGGCGCTGCTTGGCGAGGCGGAAGACGACGAAGAAGAGTGAGCCCGGGTCAAGCGGCGGGCCTGCGCCCGATTCACGGCGAATGACGGCGCGCGCACACGACCCGACCGGGTTTGAGACCCGCTAACGGATCCGGTCCGTGGTTATCGGATCGAAGAACACCGCCTTGGTCATGTTGAAGCTGACCGGGGCAAAAGCGCCAAGTTCGATCCTGGCGTCGGCCCGGAACCGGGCGATGCATTCCTTGCCGCCGAGCGGGGTCAGGGCAAAGGTGTCGGAGCCTGCTGGTTGGCTCACCTCGATGAAGCAATCGCGCGTCTCGATCCGAGGCGAGGTGCGATCGGCGCCGTCCGGGTCGGTCATCGCCTCGGGGCGGATGCCGAACACGACCGGGCCGCCGACGTGTTTGCGCATCTCGGGCGTATCCGGCGCGGGCAGGGTGATTTCAGAGCCGCCATGGCCGCTGATCACGATCGCCAGCCCGGTGCCGGCCTCCACAAGGGTGCTCTCGATCAGGTTCATCGACGGCGACCCCATGAAATCGGCAACGAACATGTTGGCGGGATCGTTGTAGACCTCATCCGGCGTACCGGCCTGTTGCAAATAACCCGCTTCAAGCACGGCGATCTTGGAGGCCAGCGTCAGCGCCTCGATCTGGTCGTGTGTGACGTAGACGATCGTGGTGCCCAGCCGGTGGTGAAGCCGTTTGATCTCGGTGCGCATGTCGACGCGCAGCTTGGCGTCGAGGTTCGAGAGCGGCTCGTCGAACAGGAACACCTGCGGATGCCGCACCAGGGCACGGCCCATCGCGACACGCTGGCGTTGCCCACCGGACAGCTGCATCGGTTTGCGGTCCAGCAAATCGCCGATCTGGAGGATTTCCGCGACCTCTGCGATCGCCCTTTCCTGCTCGGCCTTGTCGATCCCGCGGATCTCCATGCCGAAGGAAATGTTCCCGCGCACGGTCATGTTCGGGTAGAGCGCATAGCTCTGGAACACCATCGCGATGTCGCGCTGCGACGGGTGCAGCCCCTCGACGTTGCGCTCGCCAATGCGGATCTCGCCCGACGTCGTCTTCTCTAGCCCCGCGATGCAGTTCAAGAGCGTGGACTTGCCGCAACCCGACGGGCCGACGAGCACCAGGAACCCGCCGTCGTCGATCTCGAGATCGATTCCCTTCAAGACCTCCACGGTCCCGAAGCTCTTGGTGAGGTTTTTTGTCGTGAGCGAGGCCATGGGCTTATCCCTTTACGGCACCGGCCATCAGGCCGCGAACGAAGTAACGTCCTGAGACGATGTAGACAACGAGGGTCGGCAGGGCGGCGAGGATCGCACCGGCGAAATGCACGTTGTATTCCTTCACTCCTGTCGAGGAGTTCACCAGGTTGTTGAGCGCGACCGTGATCGGGGTCGACGAGTAGCCCGAGAACGAGGCGCCGAACAGGAAGTCGTTCCAGACGTTGGTGAACTGCCAGATGATCGTGACGACGATGATCGGGCCCGAGCTCGGCAAGAGGATGCGCCGGAACACCTGGAAGAACCCGGCTCCGTCAATCTGCGCAGCCCGCACCAGCTCGGTTGGAAAAGCCGCGTAGTAGTTGCGGAAAAACAGCGTGGTGAACCCCAGCCCGTAAACCGTGTGGACCATGATCAGCCCGCCAAGCGTGCCGGCCAGCCCGAGCATGCCGAGAATGCGCGCCATCGGGATCAGCACGATCTGGAAGGGGATGAAGCAAGCCAGCAGCATCGCCCCGAAGATCAGGTTCACGCCGGGGAACTCCCACTTCGTCATGACATAGCCGTTGAGCGCACCCAGAAGGGTCGAGAGCAGCACCGCGGGCACGACCATGATGATCGAGTTGAGGAAATAGGGCTTGAGCCCGGTCGCCTCGACGCCGATCTGGGTCTGCGACCAGGCCTGGCGCCAGGGCTCGAAAGTGATGTCGGCCGGCGGCGCCAGCATGTCGCCGCCCCGGATCTCATCAAGCGTCTTGAGAGAGTTCGAGACCATCACCCAGAGCGGCAAGAGGTAGTAGATCACGAAGAAGATCAGCACCGTGTAGATCAGGATGCGGGTCAGGCGTCCGGCGTTGATCGCATTCTCTTGGGCAGGGTGGCTCATTTCTGTTTCTCCCCATGCCGGATCTCGCTGTAGAGGTAGGGCACGACAATCGAGAACACCATGATCAGCATGATGATCGCCGAGCTTGCGCCCACGCCCATCTGGTTGCGGGTGAAAGTGTAGGAATACATGAAGGTCGCGGGCACCTCGGTGGCGCGGCCGGGTCCGCCGCCTGTCATGGCGACCACGAGGTCGTAGGATTTGATCGCGAGGTGGGTCAGCACGACGAAGGCCGACAGGAACACCGGGCGCATCATCGGAATGATGATCCGCCGGTAGATCAGGAAACCCGAGGCCCCGTCGACCTGGGCGGCCTTGATAATCTCGTTGTCGACACCGCGCAGGCCCGCCAGAAACATCGCCATCACGTAGCCCGACGATTGCCAGATCGCGGCGATGACAATGGTGTAGATCGCGAAGTCGCGGTCCTTGATCCACCGGAACTCGAAGCTTTCCCATCCCCACTGGTGCATGGTGTTTTCCAGCCCGATGCCAGGGTCGAGGAACCACTTCCAGGCAACCCCGGTGACGATGAAGGAGATCGCCATCGGATAGAGATAGACCGTGCGGATAAAGCCTTCGTTGCGGATCTGCTGGTCGAGCAGGATCGCGAGGAACAACCCCAGCACCGAGGAAATGACGATGTAGAGCACGCCGAAAATGGCGAGGTTCGTGAGCGCGATGTGCCAGTGCTTCAACCCGAACAGCTTGGTGTAGTTCGCCAGGCCGATGAAATCGTTGTTGGGCAGCATCCGCGAATTCGTCATCGACAGCCATCCGGTGTAGAGGATGAAGCCGTAGACGAAGATGAGGACGGCCGCGAAGCTGGGCGCAAGCACGATCCGTGGCACCCATTCCTGAAATCGATCTCTCATGAAACCATCCTGCTTCGGTCGCGACTGGCAGACCGGCGTCTGCCGGTCGAAAGTCGGGCGCGCGAGCGAAACGACCGCGCGCCCTTCGGAGGATCTTACTTCGCGGCCTCGACGGCGGCGACAAGTTCTTCCGCGGCCTCTTCGGCGCTGTATTCACCGTTCAGATGAGCGGTGACGACGTCGAAGATCGCGCTCTTGATGTTCGAGCTGGCGCCGTGGCCGTGCGCCATCGACCCCTGGAGCGTGCCATTGGCGGCGGCTTCTGCAAGGTCTGCCATGCCTTTTTTGCCGCACATGTCGAACTCCGTGTCGGGGATGTCGGTCCGCGCCGGCACCGACCCTTTCACGAGGTTGAACGCGACCTGGAAGCTCGGGTCCATGACGGCCGAAGCCATCATCATCTGGGCTTCACGCTTTTCATCCGACACGTCGAACATCGCGAACTGATCGGAGTTGAACAGCACGTGGCCTTGCGTGCCCGGGAACCGGATGCACAGGAAGTCCTCGCCCGGCACCTGCTCGGCCTTGACGAATTCGCCCTTGGCCCAGTCGCCCATGGCCTGCATGCCGGCCTCGCCGTTGATGACCATCGCCGAGGCAAGGTTCCAGTCGCGGCCCGAGAAGTTCTCGTCGAAATAGCCGCGCAGCACTTCCATGCGCTTGAAGGCTTCGACCATCATCTCGCTGCCCAGCGCTTCGGGATCCTGCTCGATGATCGCCGTGCGATAGAAGTCGGCGCCAAGGCCGAGCACCACGGAATCGAAGATCGTGCCGTCTTGCCAGGCCTGTCCACCGTGCGCGAGCGGCACGATACCGTTGGCCTTCATCGCGTCGAGAACAACGATCAGGTCTTCCCAGGTCTCGGGGGCTTCGCCGCCGGCCGCGTCAAGCGCCGCCTTGTTGATCCACATCCAGTTCGTGGAGTGCACGTTGACCGGGGCCGCAATCCACTTACCGTCATATCTCGAAAACTCCTGCAGCGCCGGCGGCACCACCGCGTCCCAGCCTTCCGCGTCTGCCACTTCGCTCAGATCGCCCAGGAAGCCTTCGGCGGCCCAGTCCTTGATGTCGAACCCGAGCATCTGCACGGCGGTGGGCGGGTTGCCCGAGGTCACGCGGGCGCGCAGCACGGTCATCGCTTCGACACCGGAGCCACCGGCCACCGGCATGTCCTGCCAGGTGACGCCTTTGCCTTCGAGATCTTCCTTGAGCACGTTCAAAGCCGCGGCCTCACCGCCCGAAGTCCACCAGTGGAGCACTTCCACCTCGGCGGCCATCGCCATCGAGGCGGCGCCACACAGCACTGCGGCCGATGCGGTTGTGCGAAGAGCAAACTTGAGTTTCATAGATTCCTCCCATTGAAACACTTGGCATAATTGCTGATTTATAACGTTTCAAATTTTCCGACCTGTCAATACAGATATCGCAAACACGCTTTTCTTTCAGGTTCTTGGCGCTAGTGTAGCAGCGTTCAGCCCCGACACGGAGAACGACTTAAAACGATTGCACCTTTGGAACAGGTGAAAGACGTTGACATGAAACACCGCGAGTCACGACTGCCTGGCCATCCCGAGACCGGCGATCGGCCAACGCTGAAGACGGTTGCCGAGATCACCGGCCTGGCCGTGACCACGGTCTCGCGGGCGCTGGCCAACGACCCGAAGATCGCCGATGCCACGCGCAAGCGGGTGAACGAAGCGGCCAAGGTTGTCGGCTATGAGCCGAACCGCGCCGCGCGGCGTCTGCGCACCGGCAAGACCATGGTCATCAACCTCTTGCTTGACCCGCATTTCGAGGTTCTCGGTTTTGGAAATGCGCTGCTGGTCGGGGCGACCAAGGCCCTTGAAGGCAGTGGCTACAATCTGGTTGTGACGCCGCATTTCAACGATGTCGATCCGCTCGTTCCAATCCAGAACATCGTCACAAACCGGCTGGCTGACGGCGTTCTTTTTTCGCGGACCAGCCCGTTCGACGAACGCGTGCGCTTCCTCTCCGAACAGAAGTTTCCTTTCGTCAGCCATGGCCGCACCGAGTTCACCGAGCCGCATTCCTGGGTCGACTACGACAACGAAGACTTCGCCTACCGGGCGGCCATCCGTCTGGCCGAAAAGGGCAACCACAACATCTGCGTGATCCTGCCGCCCGACACCCAGACCTTCCGCCAGCACCTGAGGTATGGCGTCATGCGCGCCGTGCGCGAAACCGGCATCGACCATCATATCCCGACCAGTGTCACGCTCGATTCGTCCATGGACGAGATCAACGACTGGGCGCGCAACCTGGCCACGTCCGCCCGTCGCCCCGATGGCTTCATCTGCCCTGGAGAAGCGTCATACCTGGCCATTCGAAATGCATTTCGGTCGCACGGGTTGCAGGTCGGCCGGGACTACGATGCGGTGGTCAAGTCGATCTCGGGCATCCTCTCGCAGATCGACCCCGACACGGACACGATCCACGAGGGTGTCGAGGAAGCGGGACGCAGGATGGCATCGCAGTTGGTCGCAATTCTGTCCGACGGTCTGTCGTCCCCCCCGCAACACCTGCAAAAGCCCAGAACGAACTTCCGGGATTGAGCCGGCAGCCACACACGGCCGCGCCTGTTGGCGGGGTCCGACCCACGCGCCGACCACCGCCACCTGGTCGAAGTCGGCGCGCTTGTCTCCACTGGCAACACCCATCATTTTTTCGGTCGCCGGTGAAAGTCCCGTTGATCGGCAGCGCGCGGCACTCTAAAAGCGCCAAAAGCCCGCTGGAGTGACCCGATGGCCAATCATTTCTACCGAAAAGACCTGCCCGATGGGCTCGATCTCGGACCAATCGTGGCCATCGACACCGAGACGATGGGCCTGAACCCCCATCGCGACCGGCTCTGTGTCATCCAGCTATCGGGCGGCGACGGCGACGCGCATATCGTCCAGATCCTGAAGGGTCAGACCGAGGCGCCCAATCTCGTCCGGATGCTCGCCGACGAGGGCACGCTCAAGCTGTTCCACTTCGGCCGGTTCGACATCGCCATGCTGCTCAATGCCTTCGGTGTGCTGACCGCACCGGTCTACTGCACCAAGATCGCCTCCAAGCTGGTGCGCACCTATACCGACCGGCACGGGCTCAAGGTCCTGCTCGACGAGCTCCTGCATGTCGACATCTCGAAACAGCAGCAGCAGACCGACTGGGGTGCGGAGGATCTCACCGAGGCGCAGCTCGACTATGCCGCCTCCGATGTGCTCTATCTGCACCGGCTGAAAGACAAACTCGACGCGCGGCTCGCGCGCGAAGGGCGCACCGATCTGGCCGAGGCGGCGTTCGGCTTCCTGCCGACCCGCGCGAAGCTCGATCTCAAGGGCTGGCCCGAGACCGATATCTTCGCGCACTAGGTCCCGCCCGCCTTCACCACCATTTTTATTGACAACAGGCCCCACCCGGGCGCCAAATGAAAGGGAAGATGCATGAACACGCACCTGTCCGTTCGTGCCCGGGCCGTACCGGCCGCCGCACAGAAAACGCCCCAGAGATTCGGGCGGCTTCCCGAACGCAAACCAGCGCACCCAAAATCAGCTCAACGCAAATGATGACCACCGGCCCGGCGCGCGCCGACTGCATGACGCGGTCGGCGCTGCGGGCCATTCTGAACAAGGAAGTAGGATGAAGTACCAGATCAGTGGCAAACAGATCGACATCGGAGATGCCCTTTCCACGCATGTGAAACAGGAACTCGGCAGCGTGATCGAGAAATACGCCCAGCGTCCGACCGACGCACTGGTGGTCTTCTCGAAGAACGCCCATGAATTTGTCTGTGAGGCTGTGGTGCACCTGTCGACCGGGCTGACCGCCCAGGCCAGCGCCCATGCCATCGAGATCTATGCCGCCTTCGACGAATGCGCCGAGAAGATGGACAAGCAGCTGCGCCGCTACAAGCGCCGGCTGAAGGACCACCACAGGGACCGTATGAACCCGGTTGAAGTTTTGGGTGGCGCCTCGTATATCCTCGCCGCAGGAGACGAAGGGGAAAACGCCGAACCCGACACGCTGCAACCGATCATCATCGCCGAAATGGAGACGCTTGTTCAGACCATTTCCGTCGGCGAGGCCGTGATGCAGATGGAACTAGCGCACGTACCGGTGCTCGTCTTCCGGAACGAGAAAACCAACGGGGTCAACGTTGTCTATCGCCGAGAAGACGGCAATATTGGGTGGATTGACCCCGGCACCACGGCCTGAAACCGCAGACTTGAGCGGGCCGGAACGGAAGTAGGGACGATGGATCTTTCGAGTATTCTCCGGCCCGCCGCCGTCAAGGTGGTGGCCAACATAACCAGCAAAAAACGCCTGTTTCAGGATCTCGGCGATATCGTGGAGAGCAGCTACGGGCTCGACAGCAACACGGCCTTTGCGGCCCTGCAAGCGCGCGAGTCGCTCGGTCCCACGGGCGTCGGCCATGGGGTCGCCCTGCCGCATGCGCGGCTCGAAGGGCTCGAACGCGTGGTCGGTGCTTTCGTTCGCATCGAGAAACCGCTCGACTTCGAAGCGGTTGACCGCCAACCGGTGGACCTGGTGTTCGCACTGTTCGCGCCGGACGGGTCCGGCGTCGATCACCTCAAGGCGCTCGCCCTCGTCTCGCGCACGATGCGCAACGCCGATATCGCGGCGAAGCTTCGGGCAAACGACGATCCCGACACGCTCTACACCATCCTGATCGAAAGCCAGGGCACCCGCGCCGCCTAGGGCTTTTTGCGCTTGCTGGGAGCGATGTCCTCACTGGTCGTAGCGCGGCAGCATTTGCAGAGCACAACGCGTTCGCGACGGCTGCGAAAGGCGATTGTGCGCAAAACGCTCTAAGGTGCTGCCTCGGCGTCCTCCGCCCAGGAGCGGAAACCGAACTGGACGTAGTCGCGCTGGTACACCGCGCGCACCGTCGCCTCGATTTCGGCGTCGTAAATCTCCGACACCAAAAACGGCACGTCCGGCGCGGCGTCCGGCATCGGCGGCACCGTTTGCCCGATTTCTTCGCCGAGTAGCGTTAGCCCCGGCGTGGCCCGGCTCTCGCGCAGGATGTGGTCGGGCTGGATCACCTGGGCGAAACCGGCAATGACCTGTGCCTGCGTCGCCCAGGACGGCGCCACGCGAAGCGCGGTCTGGCCCGCGAGGCTCTTGCGCACGAAGGCCAGGAAGGCGAGAAAACCGGCGCCATGCGCCTGCCGGCTCCAGCCGTATTCCGGCAACGGATCCGCAGGCAGAGGCACGCCGTATTGTCCGGCCAGCGCCTGGCGGATCTCGGGAAGCGCCATGGGTCCGTCAGTGAGCAGAAGCCTGCAAAACGCGGCATGTGCCCGGGCCACCGGGTGGCGCAGCACGGTGAAGCTGCGATGTCCCGGATGCGCGCGTTTCCACTTCCTGAGCTGCTTCTGGTTCATGCCGGTCGCCAGCGCGTCCGGCGTCGCCCCGTCGAGCGCCGCAAGCCAGTCGCACATCTCTTCGACAGGCCCCGCCTGGATCGGCAGGTACAGAAGCGGCGCTTCGGCGGCGGCGATGTACCCCGGCACCATCGCCGCCCGTCGCGGTTCGAAATTCGGCGCTTCATCCAGATCGAAGGCAGTAATACTCGCGACCGTCTCGGTGAGCACCTCGAAATTGGCCACCTTGTCTTCGAGCGGTTCCGGGTTCTGTTTTTTGAACTTGTCCGAATGACCTTCAAGCACGGTCTCTTCGCCGAGAAACCGGGCCAGGCCGTTGACCACGGCGAGGTCGCGGATGTCGTCGTAGTTGATGTAGAAGGCCGTCTGCCCAGTCTTCTGCAAACGGCCGAGGATCTCGAGCTGAAACGCCTTGATCTCGCCGAGCTGTGTGTCGAATTCCTCCGCGATAAAGACGGCTTTCGCCTTCCTTGCGTGCTTGACGTTGCTGAGCGCCCATTGGTCCGTCTCCCGCGCGATCGCGCGCGACACGTAGGCGTCGACGAAATTCCGGTTGAGCACCACCTTGGCGCAAGCCGGGTCGTCGATCACCCGTTCGAACATCCGCCGGTCATGGTCGTGGAAGAAGCGAAACCCCGGGATCCCCTCGGTGCGGTCCTTCATCTGTTCAAAGAGCGCAACCGGGTCGTCGTTGCGCTCCTCGACCGTCATGCCGAACAGCGCCTTTGTCCCCGGGGAACCCAGGAAATAGGGGTTGAACGCCTCGCCGTAGGTCGCGAGCCCCCCGAACAGATCGAGGTTCGACTCGAGGAAATTCGACCCCGTTCGCATTTCGGCGAAAATCACGAAACTGTCGAACCGGCGGGTCATCGGCGGGGGCTCACTTCACAAGGTAGGGCTTGCGCGGTCTTGTCCGGGGCCCGGCCCCCCCGATCGCGGCGGGGAAGTCGCCCATCAGGTGCGGCTGCATCCCCTGGTTCTTCAGGTTTTGGAGGAATTGCCCGAACCCTTCGAGCGACACCATGCGCGGCGCCGCGGTCAGCCGGTGCGCCGTGCGCGCGCCGAGCTCGTCGATGATGGTCTGCAATGGCTCCATCGGGTTCTCCACGAAATCCGCCAGCGTCCAGATCCGCACCCGCGCCTTGGCCTGGAACGACCGCAGCTGGTCGAGATGCGCGCTTTCGATCTTCTGAAGCCGCGCGGCTTCGCGGCGGATCTCGGAGAAATTCGCGTTGGAATAGAACAGCGGCACCGCCCAGGCGCCGGAGATGACCGAGATGGTCGCATTGGCATCGCGGGCGATGAACGGCGAGACGGCCTTGGTGTCGTGGGGCCCGTACTGGAAACACTGCCGCTCGCCGCGGGTGTTCCAGTTAAGGTTGGTCAAAAAGGCCCGCGGGTCGTAGTCCCGAAGCTTGGCGCTGTCGGGCAGGGCGCCGGCAAACACTGCCTGATCGCCCGAATACTCCACCCGGTCGGGGCCGAAGAGATGGCCATGCACCCGCGTGCCGGTGACCCGGGCGAGCCAATCCTCGAAATCCTCGAACAACTCCGAAAACCCCTCGAATACGCCGTAGGGCGCGCTGGTAAGCCCGTTCTCCCAGCCCTTGTTGGGAAACCGGCTTTGCATGTAGAGCCCGGGCCGGCCCTTGGTCCGCCGCTCTACGGCCTTGGAGAAAATCCGGTCGATCTTCCCCGGGTTGGGCTCGGCGCCGGTGAACACCGTGGTGTCGTTGGACAGGAAGCCGGAATAGAGCTTCTCGGCATACGGCCAGATCTTGCGCGCGACAAAGCAATCCGACCGGCGCAGGAGCTGCATGTGGTCATCGTAGAAGATGTGCGGCTTGCCCTGGAAATCGAACTTCGACAGCGTGAGCGATCTGCTCTCGATATTGGTGGAATAGAGCCTGACCAGGGTCTGGTAATAGCTTTCGTCGGGGATCCACACCTTTGAGAAATAGGCATCGTGCTCGGGGCGTTCGGGGTCTTCGAGGATCGCCGTCAGCGTCTGCCGGGTAAGGCACCACCATTGGCTGCCCAGGTGCGGCCTGAGCCCGTCCGGCACCCGCCGGCGCAGCCCCCAGCGGCGTTGGAACTTCACGTACCAGTCGAACAGACGCCGCTGTTTCTTCCACGAATACGGGAAGCGCATGAAGAAGCGTTCCTCGTCCAGCCCGCCGACCGTCCACGGCACGTCTTCGGTGGTGACACTCTCGATGAAATTCGTGAGCGGCCGTTCCGCGAGATAATCCTTGAGCTCTTGCACTGGCCTCAAGGGCAGGCAGGACCCCGACGCGAGGTAGACATGGCGCACCTCGGGGAAGTCCCGCAGCAGCACCTCCGAGGCATCCTGGCTCGCCTTGACCAGCGACCAGGTGCCCCATTCGCAGGAATACCGCCGGCTGAAGCGCACGTTGTCGAGATCGGCCAGCGCATCGACAAAGCCCGCGTGATCGCGCCGCTTCACCTTCCTGTCGACATGGATCACGACCGGGCAATCGGCCTTCGCCCAATGCCGCGCCACCTGCTCGGCGCGGTCGAGCGCGGTATGCACCAGCATGACGAAGCCGACGCTCATGCCCAGTTCCCCTTCGACATCAGCCCGAGGATCTCGAGCTGCCGCCAGTTGATGTATTTCTCGCTCCATTTGCACCAAAGGTCGGGGTTGTCACCGAGCTTGGCGTGGTAGGCCTTGTATTCGTGACTGGCCGCGTAGTGCTGCTTGCGCCGGAGCTCTTCTTCCGCCTTCCCCGGGAAGGTGTCGATGAATTTCGCATGCAGCAGCACCCCCGAGGCTTTCTCGCCGCCCCACTCGTCATAGACGAGGTTGAGGCCCCGCGGCAGCAGGCTGTGGGTGGAACTCACATAGGTGTAATGCCGGTGCCATTTCACCAACGGGATCTTGTTGAGCGCCGGCGCTCGGCTGGGGTTGTCGGCGAAGAACGCCCGCGCGCGGGGGCCGCCCTGGATCCACAGGTTGCCGAATTTGGCGTTCTTGCGGATCATGTAATTGCCACTGTCGAACCAGTTGGCAATCTCGAACGGATCCTGGCCTTCGCCGTAACTGTGCGCGTCGAGCGGCCCTTTCGGATACATATCGACCAGCATCGCCCCGAAGGAGCGGATCGACGACGCGTCGAGCCAGTCGGTCAACGCACGCAAGCTCCGCGTGTCCACGAACGGGTAGACGAGAAACTCATCCGGGTCGACGGTGAGCGCCCAGTGCCCGTGCGCATAGCGCCGCGCGAGCCAGTTCAGCCAGTCGACCCCGAAGCGCGCCCGCTTGTAGCTCGCATTCGTGGACCACAGCGAGACGTCTTCCTGGTCGGCGAGAAACGCCTGCGTGCCGTCATCGCTGCCATTATCGACGAACAGGAAATGTCCGACCCCGAGATTGCGGTAGTACCGCAGGAAATAGGGAAGCCGCACACGCTCGTTGCGCAGCGTCGACAGCAGGAGAATGTCCTTGGGCTGGATTGTTGCCGTGCGGTTGACAACGGGCGTCAGCTCACGCCGCTTTCGCAGCGCACGGACCCGCCATCGCTTGCGCTCCCAGCGAAGGCGATATGACCGCACAAAGCTCACCCCTGTCCCTCTCAGGTCGGGCGGCACTCCCGGGATTCGTCATATCACCCTGAAAACAAGGTTGAAATGGTCCTGCCAAGTGGGAAGCGCAGTCGCTTCCCCGCGTGCTGCCGTATGTGTTCTTGCCTGTCCTCTTGAAAAAGCGAGGATTTGATTTGCCCAAGAATACATGTCGGTTCCATTCAGGTAAACGGGATTGTTTCCAAGGATCTCACGATAAACCGGCAGGTCCGTCGCGATGACGGGCGTGCCGAGAGCCAGCGCCTCGGCGGGGGGCAGGCCAAACCCCTCGGCAAGGCTCGGCATCAACACCCCGCGCGCCCCGTCCACCAGCGCCGCCGCCGGACCATCGGCCAGCGCCCCGTGCTCGAACAGGTGGCGCCCGATCAGCGGCGAACGGTCGAGCCTGTCGAACACCGTCTCGTTGGCCCACCCGCGCGCGCCGATGACATGCAGCGCCGGGATGTCGGTTTCGGGCAGGGTGCTCGCGAAATTCTCCCAAACATCCAGCAATAGAGCGTGATTCTTGCGCGGCTCGATCGTGCCGAGCGTCACGAAGCGGGGCCGGGCGAGATCGACCCCGCCGGGCAGCGCCTGCCGGTCGGGACGCGGTGGCGTAACCCCGAGCGGCGCGACCACGAGGTCGGGAACCCGACCAAACCCTGAGAAATGCCGGGCAACATCCCGGTGGGTCGCCTCGGAATTGCAGATCACCAGGTCGGCTTTCGTTGAGACAACCCGCATCCGGGCCGCGAAGCTTTCGACCGTGCCGGGCCGTTGAAACCGGGGCCAGTCGAGCGGAATGGTGTCGTGGACAAGCACCACGGCCCGCCCGGACAGCGCGTGCACGGCGTCGAACACCGCGTCCTGCAGGTTGCTGTGGCCGGTGTTGAGCCAGACTGTCGCCTTGGGGAGGTGCCGCTCCAGCATCCGGGTTAGCCCCGGCGTGCCGCTTCGGTCACGCGCCAACCGTCTGAGATCGGCCCGTGCCGCCTGTTTCGCGGCGCTCGCCTTCAGGTGCAGTCGGGCGCGCAGGTCGGCCGTGCCCCAGGGCGCCGCGCCGGTCAGCCGGGCGGCCAGCGCGTCCACGCCGGTCCGGTCCAGAAGCACAAACCCGCCAGACAGGCCGACCAGCCCATAGAGCGGGCGCGGATCTTCGCGCAAGTGGGCGAGGTAAGCCGCCTCGACCCGGTCGATCCCGGTCCAGACCCCGCGCCCCACGCGGCTGACAAGGCGCGTGAGGTCAAAGAGGTGAGCGGACGGGCGACCCGGGCCGCTCATCAGGCTCTATTGCGCGGCTTTGCGCACCGAGACCATCTCTTCGAGATAGGCGGTGAACTCGTCGCGCAGGTCGTCTCGTGCCATGCCGAAAGCGACCATGGCCTGGAGGTAACCCGCCTTCGAACCACAGTCGAAGCGCTGCCCCCGGAAGCGGAACCCATAGACGCCCCGATCCTGGTTGATCTCTTCGGCGATCGCATCGGTGAGCTGGATCTCGCCGCCGGCCCCGCTCTTCATCTTGGAGATATTTGCCATCACGTTGGGGGTCAGAATGTAGCGACCGATCACCGCGAGGTTCGAGGGCGCCGTTTCGCGCGCCGGCTTCTCGACCATGCCCCTGACCTTGACGAGGTCGCCCATGTCTTCTTCCACGTCGAGCACGCCGTAGGCCGAGGCCTTTTCGGGCGGCACTTCCATCGCCGCGACCATCGCGCCGCCGGTCTGCTCGTAGGCTTCCACCATCTGCTGCAGAACCGGCTTTTCTGCCGCGATCACGTCATCGGGCAGGATCACCGCAAACGGCTCGTTGGCGATGAGCCGCCGCGCGCACCAGACCGCATGACCAAGGCCGAGCGCCTTGTGCTGGCGGATATAGGCGATGGCCCCGCTTTCCATGTTGGTCGTCTTCAGCGTGTCGAGCAGCGCGTCCTTGCCGGATTTGCGCAAGGTCTGTTCGAGCATCGGGTTGATGTCGAAGTAATCCTCGAGCGCGCCCTTGCCCCGGGAGGTCACGAAGATGAACTCCTTGATCCCGGCGGCCCGCGCCTCGTCGATCGCGTATTGGATCAGCGGCCTGTCGACCAGGGTCATGATTTCCTTCGGGATCGACTTCGTCGCCGGAAGAAACCGCGTACCCAGCCCCGCAACCGGGAAGATCGCCTTTGTCACCTTGGTTTTCATGAGCGTTCCATTACCTTTTTTTAGAAATCTGGCCGAGAATCGGGGAGAAACATTCCACCCCAACCGCATTGATTGCCGGTGAAACTAGGGACGAACACGGGCAAGGACTTTGCGGAATCAAGGCATTTCAGCGGCATTGTCGCACCGGGGAAACCCTTGCCCGTTCTTTCGCCACGCGCGCGCGGAAACCCGCGAACCGGAAGGCCGGCTCATCGCGCGCGGCGGGACCGAAAACACCGCCCGCTTGCTCCCACCAGCCGCCATGATGAAACCGCGTCCGGTGGCGCAGCGCGGTCGGGCTGAAGCGGAACACGGTCACGATCCGGCCGCGCGCCACCGCGTCCGCCGCCCGGGCGCGCAAACGTCTGCGTTGCCAGGCGCGTCCGGCGATATGCAGCGTTTCGCCGGTCATCACGCCCGGGAATGGACGAAACGGGGCCGGCGCCGGCGGGACGGCGACGAGAGGGGCGATCTCGCGCTTCAGCCCCGCTTGCACACCGGCGGCCAGCCCCTCGAGGAGCCGACCCACGTCGCACGGCTCGAGCCCGCCTGCGACCATGTGGCGGATGAGCCGCCGTTTTTGCGATGTCATGAGGTCGTCAATCGCGCGTCCGTGCACCGCCTCCGGTGCGTGTTTGCGCAGGAAAACGGCGGTGGAGGCGCCGATCTCGGTGAGATCGCGCGGGCTCCGGTCGGCGCCCCGGCGCGCCGATGCGGCGTACCCATGATGCACCAGCGCGCCCGGCACGATCACGCAGCGCTCTCTCGCAGCGGCAAGACGCAGGTTCACGTCTGTTTCGTCGAGGTAATAGCGAAAGGCCGGGTCGAACCCCCCGAGCCCGGCCAGCACGTCGCGCCGGAAGGCGCAATTGGTGCCCTCGGTTTTGGGCACGAAACCCGGCGGTGGGTCGGGTTCGAACGGCGCGTCGCCCGGCGCGTCCAGCGCCACCGTCTCCCCCAGCCGGTTCACCCCCCGGGCGGTCCATTGAAAGCTGATCCCGTTGCGCCCGATCACATAGCCGCCCGTGGCCGCCAGCCGGCGGTCGTCGAACGGCGCGGCGAGATGATCGAGCCAGCTCGGCTCCGGCACCGCATCATCGTCGATAAAGGCGACAATTTCGCCTGCCGCCTGCGCCAGCCCCGCATTGCGGGCGGCAGAAATATTGGGCACTTCGAACCGCAGGAGCTTCACCCGGTCCCTCCAACCCATCTCGTCCACCGCCTGCACACCACCTGCATCCGCGACGACGACAATCTCGAAATCCCTGTGACACAGCTGGCCGATCCCGGTGAGGCAGCGCTTGAGAAGTCGGGGGCGCCCGCGGCTCACCACGATCACCGATACGCCCCTCACACCACCCCCAATTCGCCAAGAATAGTCTCTATTCGTGGCACATCTTCGGGGTTGTTGACTTCCCAGAACGGCCGCCCGCGTGCCGCGACCTCGACGCAGAGCACCGGGCGCTCGCGTTCGAGGAACCGAAGCTGCTCAAGGCCTTCAAGCTGTTCGAGCGCGCCCGGCTGCCAGCGGGGATAGGCGGCCAGCGCCGAGGGGCGGTAGGCGTAAACACCGACATGGTGAAAAACCGGCGTCGGCGCGGCGTCCGGGTAGTCCCGCGCCGTGTAGGGGATTACTTCCTTGGAGAAGTAGAGCGCCTTCCGGTCGATGCCGAACACCGCCGTTGTCGCGCCCACACGCCCCGCCCGCCGGTCTTCGTGAAACCCGCGCAGCGCCCGGCCAGAGGCGCGCAGCACCGGCGTCGCCACCTCCGCCGTCGGATGCGCGGCGAGCCCCGCGACCAGCTCGTCGATAAACCACGGCGGGGTGAGCGGCGCATCGCCCTGCAGGTTCACCACCATGTCGAACCGCGCGCCCAGCGCGTCATGCGCCTCGGCGCAGCGTTCGGTGCCATTCCCGCACGTCGCGCTGGTCATCACCACCTCGGCGCCGAACCCCTGCGCCGCGTCGCGTATCCGCGCGTCATCGGTGGCGACGACAACCCTGTCGATGCCCGACACCGCCTGCGCCGCTTCCCAGCTGCGGTGGATCAGGGTCTTTTTCGCGCCCGTCGCCCCGGTCAGTTCCACCAGCGCCTTGCCCGGGTAACGGGTCGAGGCATAGCGGGCCGGGATGACGAGCAGGACCGACATGTCAGGCCGGCTTCAGCTCCACGCCCGGGGCATGGGCAATGAAGAACGGGTTCTCGTAGCCGGGCTTGCCGTAGGTGAACGGTGCATGATCGTCGAACCGGATCACCGCGCCGCCGGCACCCGCAAGCACCGCGTGGCCTGCCGCGGTATCCCATTCCATCGTCCGGCCCAGCCGCGGATAGAGATCCGCCTCGCCGGTCGCGACCAGACAGAACTTGAGCGACGAGCCCGCCGAGGTCATGTCGCGCACGGCATATTTACCGATGTAATCATCCGTCGCCTGGTCGCGGTGCGACTTGGAGGCCACCACCATCAGCGCGGCATTGTCGGGGGTCGACACCGCGATCGGTTTCGTCTCGCCGACCGTCGCCTTGTCGAACGGCCCCAGCTCCTCGACACTGGCGCCGTCGGCCCTGGTATAGAACATCCGCCCCTTGGCCGGCGCATAGACCACGCCGCGCACCGGCACGCCGTCCACGACGTAAGCGATGTTCACGGTGAAATCGCCGCGCCGGTGAACGAACTCCTTGGTGCCGTCGAGCGGGTCGACGATCAGAAACTCGGGCGCGCGCTCGGAATGGCTCTCGGCCTGTTCCTCGGTCACCAGCAACACGTCTGGGAAGGCGTCGCGCAGACCGGCCGAGATGAGCGCGTCGGCAGCTTCGTCAGCGGCGGTCACAGGGCTTTCGTCGGCCTTGATCCGGACATTGAAATCCTCCTGCCCGTAGATTTTCATGATCGCGTCGCCCGCCTCGAGCGCCAACACACGCATCACGCTCTCCAGGTGATCGAAATCCATCGGATAGCTCCTCTGTCCCGGGGCCTGCCCGGGATTGTTGCGAAAAATCGGTGCTCCCCTTATGATTGCCCGTCAAGGGAACGGCAAGATTTCCCTGCGAAAACGATAGAAGAGCAGTCAGAAAGCGCGAGATGTTCCAGGTCGGTCAGCAGCACAACCGGGTGAGCCAGTGGATCGCCCTCCTGGAGGTGATCTACCACGCGACCGTACGCAACGTGCGCAAGAGCCACGCCAACGCGCTCGTCGGCATTTTCCTCAACATGCTGCAGTCGTTGATGCTGGTGCTGGTGTTCTACGTCATGTACGCGGTGCTCGGCCTCAAGGGCTCGATGATCCGGGGCGATTTTCTGCTCTACATCATGTCGGGCATCTTCCTCTACATGACCCAGATCAAGACGATGGGCGCCGTCGTCGGCTCCGATGGCCCGGCTTCGCCGATGATGCAGCACGCGCCGATGAACACCTTCGTCGCGATCATGTCGGCCGCCCTCAGCCAGCTCTACACCCAGGTGCTCTCGGTGGCGGTGGTGATCTACGTCTACCACATCGCCTTCAACCCGATCACCATCTACCAGCCCGCCGGCGCCTTCGGGATGCTGTTGCTGGCCTGGTTTTCGGGCCTCGGCGTCGGCCTCATCTTCCTGGCGATCAAGCCCTGGTTCCCGCAGGTGGCGGGTGTCGGTTCGACGATCTATGCGCGCGCCAACATGATCGCCTCGGGCAAGATGTTTCTCGCCAACTCCATGCCGTACTACCTCTTGCCGATGTTCGCCTGGAACCCGCTGTTCCACATCATCGACCAGGCCCGTGGGTTCGTCTTCATCAACTACAACCCGCACTACTCCAACTGGCTCTACCCGCTGCTGGTGTCGCTCGGGTTGATGATGATCGGCTTCATGGGCGAGGCCTTTACCCGCAAACATGTGTCCCTCAGCTGGGGAGCCCGGAGATGATCCGACTGCTTGCTCTTGTCTTCGCGCTTCTGTCCTGGCCCGCGCTCGCGCAGACCATCTATCCGGCGCTCCACGACGTCACCGGGGTGGCGGCGGACGACGTGCTGAATATCCGCACAGCCCCCTCCGCCAGCGCGCAGATCATTGGCGTTTTCGCCCCCTTCGAGACGGATATCGAGGTGGTCGCGCAATCAGCGGATGGCCGTTGGGGCCGTGTCAACGCGGGCGAGCAGGCCGGTTGGGCGGCGATGCGCTTTCTCGCCCGTCAACCCGGGCAGACGGCGGCGGATTGGGCGTATGGCCTCGCCCCCGTGACGCTCCACTGCTTCGGCACAGAACCCTTCTGGGGCCTCACGCTCCGCCCGGGTGGCACCTTCGAGTTCACCGATCCGTTCCAGGGCGACGGCACCCCGATGGCGGGCAGCCTGATCCCGCTCGCGTCCTCCGCCAGCTCCGGCAAGCGCGGGTTCTTCGGGACTTTGACCGGGCATCCAACCTGGCTCTCGGGTGTCATCAGCTTCGAGATCTGTTCCGACGGGATGTCCGACCAGGACTACGGCCTCGCGCTCGACCTGGCGCGCGGCGACCCGACGGGCGGCCGTCTCGATGCCGGCTGCTGCCGTCTCGTTCCCTGACCGAGCCTAGTCCACCACCCGCAGCGTCAGGTTGATCCGCCCGCCGTCCGCCAGCAGCGTCGATGAGCCGCCGCGGATCCGGTCGATGCCGTGGTAGGCGAGCCGCGACGGGCCGGTCAGCAGCATCACGTCGCCCGACGCAAGCCAGATCGATTGCGTCTTGCCACCGCGCTCCGTCGACCCGATGCGAAACAGCGCGTCGTCCCCGAGGCTGATCGACAGCACCGGTTGCGAAAAATCCGCCTCGTCGCGGTCCTGGTGCAACCCCATCTTCGCCCCCGCCCGGTAGAAGTTCACCAGGCAGCAATCGGGTACCCGCGCCTCGGGGGCCACCGCGCGCCACACTGCCAGGACAGGCTCCGGGATCTCCGGCCAGTCCACACCCGATGGATGGCGCTCGATGTAGCGGTAGCCGCGCCGATCTGAGAACCAGCCGTAGCGCCCCGCACTCGTCATCTGAACCGACATCGTCTTGCCCCAGCGGGTCTCGGGCGAGAACAGCGGCGCAGCGGCGACCACGTCGCGCAAAGCCGCGACCATTTCCGCTTGCGCCGCCGCCCCGAGCCATCCGCGCCAAACCGGGGCATCGCCAAGAACAATGTCGGGTGTGCGCAGGTCTTCGTTCATCAATCGATCCAATCCCCTGAAAACGACTCGCTTTTTTGCGTTTCGCACCGAATTGCGCCGCTTGCAGGCCTCAAACGCCCTCCCTATATACGCCCAGACGCCGGGACGGGATCACCGAACCGGTCAGCAACATCGGGATCGGGCAGGAGTGCTTTCCAAGGCTCAGGCCCCAAACATCGCCTAAGAAGAGGATTTTTGAGCATGGCCAAAGTCATCGGTATCGACCTCGGCACCACGAACTCCTGTGTCGCCATCATGGATGGGTCGCAGCCGCGGGTTATCGAAAACTCGGAAGGGGCGCGCACGACGCCCTCCATCGTCGCCTTCAAGGATGAAGAGCGGCTCGTCGGCCAGCCTGCGAAGCGCCAGGCCGTCACCAACCCCGACAACACCGTCTACGCCGTCAAGCGCCTGATCGGCCGTCGTTACGACGACCCGGCCGTCGCCAAGGACAAGAACATGGTGCCCTACGAGATCGTCAACGGTGGCAATGGCGACGCTTGGGTGCAAGCTGCGGGCGAGAAGTATTCGCCGTCGCAAATTTCCGCCTTCATCCTGCAAAAGATGAAAGAGACCGCCGAAAGCTATCTCGGCGAAGAGGTGACCCAGGCCGTCATCACCGTGCCCGCCTACTTCAACGACGCCCAGCGCCAGTCGACCAAAGACGCCGGCAAGATCGCCGGCCTCGAAGTGCTGCGCATCATCAACGAACCCACCGCCGCGGCGCTCGCCTATGGTCTCGAGAAGAAAGAGACCAAGACCATCGCCGTCTACGACCTTGGCGGCGGCACCTTCGACATCACCATCCTCGAAATCGATGATGGCCTGTTCGAAGTGAAGTCCACCAACGGCGACACCTTCCTCGGTGGCGAAGACTTCGACATGAGGATCGTGAGCTACCTCGCCGACGAGTTCAAAAAGGAAAACAACGTCGATCTCACCCGCGACAAGATGGCGCTCCAGCGTCTCAAGGAAGCGGCCGAGAAAGCCAAGATCGAACTGTCGTCCTCGTCGCAGACCGAGATCAACCAGCCGTTCATCTCGATGGGCGCCGACGGCCAGCCTTTGCACATGGTGATGAAGCTCACCCGCGCGAAGCTCGAAAGCCTTGTCGGCGACCTGATCAAGAACTCGATGAAGCCCGCCGGCGCCGCGCTGAAGGATGCCGGCCTGTCGAAGGACGACATCGACGAGGTGATCCTGGTCGGCGGTATGACCCGCATGCCGAAGGTGATCGAAGAGGTCACCAAATTCTTCGGCAAGGAGCCGCACAAGGGTGTGAACCCCGACGAGGTCGTGGCCATGGGCGCCGCGATCCAGGCCGGCGTGCTCCAGGGTGACGTGAAAGACGTGGTCCTGCTCGACGTCACGCCGCTGTCGCTCGGTATCGAAACGCTGGGCGGCGTGTTCACCCGCCTGATCGACCGCAACACCACGATCCCGACCAAGAAGAGCCAGATCTTCTCCACCGCCGAAGACAATCAGAACGCGGTGACGATCCGGGTGTTCCAGGGTGAGCGCGAGATGGCGGCCGACAACAAGATCCTCGGCCAGTTCAACCTCGAAGACATCCCGCCGGCCCCGCGCGGCATGCCGCAGATCGAGGTCGCCTTCGACATCGACGCCAACGGCATTGTCAGCGTCCAGGCCAAGGACAAGGGCACCGGCAAGGAGCAGAAGATCACCATCCAGGCCTCGGGCGGTCTGTCCGATGACGACATCGACAAGATGGTGAAGGAAGCCGAGGAAAACGCCGAGTCCGACAAGCAGCGGCGCGATCTGGTCGAGGCCAAGAACCAGGCCGAGAGCCTCATCCATTCGACCGAAAAGGCGATGGAAGAGCATGCCAGCAAGGTCGACCCGACCACCATCGAGGCGATCGAACTGGCCATCGCAGCGCTCAAGGACGTGCTCGAAAAGGATGATGCCGACAAGATCAAGTCGGGCATCCAGAACGTGACCGAAGCGGCCATGAAGCTTGGCGAGGCGATCTACAAGGCCGAACAGGAAGCCGAAACCGGCGAGGCCGAGCCCGACGACGGCGCGCCCTCGGGTGTGGACGACGATATCGTCGATGCCGATTTCGAGGACCTCGACGACGAAAAGCGGAAATAAAATCCGCGACGCTTTCGCCGGCTCGTGAACCACGGGTCGGCGCATGCGTTCTCAAGAGGCGAAATCATGTCGAAGCGAGACTATTACGAGGTTCTGGGCACGTCGAAGGGCGCGTCGGCCGATGAGATCAAGAAGGCCTACCGCACCAAGGCCAAGGAACTTCATCCCGATCGCAACGCCGACAATCCGGATGCGGAAGCGCAGTTCAAGGAAGTGAACGAGGCCTACGACGTCCTCAAGGATGGCGACAGGAAGGCCGCCTACGACCGCTTTGGCCATGCCGCTTTCGAAGGTGGCATGGGGGGTGGTCCGCGTCCCGGCGGCCACCCGGGCCAGGGCGATTTCGCCTCTGCCTTCTCGGATGTGTTCGACGATCTGTTCGGCGATTTCATGGGCGCGCAGCGCGGTGGTGGCGGCCGGCGCGCAACCCGTGGCTCCGATCTGCGCTACAACCTCGGTGTCACGCTCGAAGAGGCCTACCACGGCCTTCAGAAGACCATCAACGTGCCCACATCCGTCGCCTGCAACGAATGCAACGGAACCGGCGCCGAAAGCGGCGCGGAACCCACCACCTGTCCGACCTGCTCAGGCCTTGGCAAGGTGCGCGCGCAACAGGGCTTTTTCACCGTCGAACGCACCTGCCCGACCTGTCATGGCGCGGGCCACATGATCAAGAACCCCTGCAAGGCCTGCCACGGCCAGGGCCGGATCGAAAAGGACCGTTCGCTGTCCGTCAACATCCCCGCCGGGGTGGAAACGGGCACGCGCATCCGGCTCGCCGGCGAAGGCGAGGCAGGGATGCGCGGCGGTCCGCCGGGCGATCTCTACATCTTCATCGAAGTGGCCCAGCACCCTATCTTCGACCGCGAAGGCGTGAACCTGCACTGCCGCGTGCCGGTCTCGGTCACCGCCGCCGCGCTGGGCGGCGATATCGAGGTGCCGACCATCGACGGCGGCCGCAGCCGGGTAAAAATCCCGGCCGGCTCGCAGTCCGGTCGGCAGATGCGCCTGCGCTCGAAGGGCATGCCGGCGCTGCGCGGCAACGCTTTGGGCGACATGTATATCGAACTCGCCGTCGAGACCCCGGTGAACCTCACCAGCCGCCAGAAGGAGCTTCTGCGCGAGTTCGAGGAGATGTCCGCCGAGAACAACCCGGAAAGCTCGAACTTCTTCTCGAAGGTGAAGAGCTTCTGGGACGGGATGAAGAGCTGAGAACAGACCCCGGCGACTCCCCGCCGCTTCTGCGGCATGCAAAATCCGCACTGCCCCGGCCGTTCATCGTATCGGGCGGGGCAAACGCGTTTCGAAGACCAGTTTCCTAGGATACCGCGGTCGGTTTCCTAGGAAACTGGTTGGTCTTCCAGTCGGCAGAAACCAAATGATTCCAGCGTAGTAGGGGGTGAGGGCCCGTCGCTCCCAAAGGGTCGCATCAAGGATCGGCCAGGATCGCCCCGCGTACCAAGGATCCCCGCCTGAAACCCGTGGCCGGGCACGAAAACAGACCCTATTCCAGCGGAACCGTGAGTTCGGCGATCAGGGCGCTGGTCTCCGGCCACTTGCCGCGCCACCAGTGAAACGCCTCCGCCGCCTGTTCGACCAGCATGCCGACACCATCGGCGATCTGGCGTGCGCGGTATTCTTTCGCCTGGGCAAGAAACGGTGTCAGGCCCTTCCCGTAGGCAAGGTCATAGGCGAGCTCCGCGCCGACGAAAGCGACCCCGGGGATCGGCGGCGCCGCACCCGCGAGGCTGGCCGAGGTGCCGTTGAGCAGGATGTCGAAGCCGGGTTCCAGCGCCTCGTATCCGCACGCGGTGATCGACCCGCGCGGACCGAGAAGCCCAGCCACCTCCTGCGCCCGTTCGACGGAGCGGTTGGCGATGACGATCTCGGCCACCCCGGCCTCGATCAACGGTTCCAGCGCGCCGCGCGCCGCGCCGCCGGCCCCGGCGATCAGCACCCGTTTTCCTTTCGGGTCGACGCCGAGGTTGCGACGAATGTCGCGCACCAGGCCGATGCCGTCGAAGTTTTCGGCGATGATGCGCCCGTCTTCGAACTTCAGGCAGTTGGCCGCGCCGCAGATCGCTGCGCTCTCGCGCGAGTCGTCCGCCATTGCCTCGGCTTCGACCTTGAAGGGCGCGGTCACATTGAGGCCCTGGCCGCCATGTTCGATGAAGGCGTGCACCGCCTCCTCAAAGCCGCCGGCCTCGATCTCCCACGCCTCGTAGCTCATGTCTTCGCCGAACTGTTCGGCAAAGGCGGTGTGCAGCTTGGGGCTCTTCGTCTGGGCGATCGGGTTGCCGAAAACGGCATAACGGTCGGTCATGCGAGCAATGTCCCCATCCGGCGCATCGCCAACGCATAGCCTTCGACACCGAAGCCCACGATCACCCCGTCGGCGCGCGGCGAGATGTAGGAATGATGCCGGAACGGCTCGCGTTTGTGGATGTTGGAGATATGCACCTCGAGCACCGGCCCGTCGAAGGTGTTCAAGGCGTCAAAGAGCGCCACCGAGGTATGGGTGAGCGCGCCCGCATTGATGATGATGCCCGCACTCGTCTCGCGCGCCTCATGGATCCAGTCGAGGATCTCGCCCTCGTGGTTGGATTGGCTGAGCGCGCTGTCGAGCCCGAGCTCGCGTCCCACCGCGGCGCACATCGCCGCCACGTCGTCGAGCGTATCGTGCCCGTAGATCTCGGGCTCGCGCAGGCCGAGCAGGTTGAGGTTCGGCCCGTTCAGGATCGTGATGAGCTTGGCGCCGGTGTTGGCCACGTCTGTCTCCCCCGTTTGGTGCACGCTGTTTGGCACCAAAAACGGGGTTGGACAAGAATGGCCCGGAAATTAGCCCGCCCCGGCCGCCTCAGAACCAGCGGCCAATCGCCATGATGTTCGTGTCGGGAAGCTCGGTGCCGCCGTCCTGGGTGTAGGTGTTCAGCGTCGCGTCCGTCGCCGTCACGCCGGTAACGGTGATGAACCGGGCGAACGCGTCCCGCGCCGTCGTCGTCACCGCGGCATTCGCGTCGACGAACGGGGCCGGAAACGTCCAGACGCCGCCGCTGCTGCCCGCGGCGGTGAAATCGTTCCTCCAGCACATCTGCGTGCCGTCGGCGAACCGGGTGTAGCTGCCGTTGGCATTGGTCGCGGTCTCAAACAATGCCGAACCGGGCCCGGGCGTCGCGCTGACCGTGCCGACCAGGTTGCCGGTGGTCAAAAGCGCGTCGCCCGGCGACAGCTTGGCGGCGTCTTGCCAGCTGCTGCCGTCCGCACTGAGCTTGATCGAGAAATCGTCGTCGCCGGTGAGCCCGAATTCCGCGCGGCCCGAGAACCCGGTCTGGAACAGAACCGATGCGGTATCGGCGACGCCGGCCTTGTTGATCTTGAGCTGGTGGCCGCTGCCTTCATGCGACAGGAGCGTCGCGGGCGCGGAGACGTTGAGCCGGTTTGTGAGATCGGAGGTCGTGTTGACGCCGACGCCCGCGAGGTTCTGTGTGCTTGCCGCGCCGCCCCCGGTGACCGCAGACCAGACGGATCCGGTAAACACCCGCACCTCTGAGGTGGCCGCATGCGCCGCGATCCAGCCGGCGGTGGGCGTGTGAAACTGCCACGCGCCATCGACCCAGGTCGCGAGCAGCCCGGTCGCGCCGAACCAGTCGCCGGTGCCACCGGCGCCGACCGCGTAGACCTTGCCTTCCTCCGGGGTGACAGGCGGATCGGTGGCGTCGAACTCCTCCACCGTGAGCTGTACGAAGATGTCGAGTATTCTCAACGCTTCGTTGTGAGTCACATGTTTCTGCGCCTGCGCGGGCTGCAGGAGCGGCAGTTCGAGCCGTGGCGAAATGTCCGACATGGGACCTCCAGATGCATGGGAATTGGCCCCGGTGTACATGTCCGGGTCTCAAGGCTTTCGGTATCCGCCGCGCGTGGTCTTAACCTCTTGGAAAGGTCTCGCCCGCCCGTCGTCGACATCCGCCAGAGAAGGTAGCCGACGACCGCGAGGCCGAGGTTGATGACGACATGCCTGCTGGTCACGCCTTTGCGCGCCCGCGCGTCTTCGTCGTGCCGCGGGTCGAACACGTTCGACTGCGCGACCATGTCGGCCAGGGCGTTCTGGTCTTTCGGTTGCACCCGCCTGACCCCCCGCGCGCGCGGCGCGTTGAGCGCGTCCATCGCCTGCACCATGCTGTCCAGGCGCTCGACTTCCTCTTCGAGCTTGTCGGGCGACGCGTCCAGGTGTTCCGCCACAAGCGCGTTTCGCACCCCGGCGGTCGCCCGGCGCGTCGCCGCGTCCTCGAGCGCGCGTTGCGCCTCCTGCGGGTTGATCACGACAATCTCCGGCCCGTCCGGCTCTTCCAGCCGTTCCGCATTGCCCCGGCCACGGCCTACGAAGCGAAATACTACGATTCGAGGTAGATCAGAGACTGTGCCGCGCGGATCGAATCCAGCTGCATCTCCTCGATCTCGTTCACGATCTCCCGGTCCTGTTAAGGCGGTCCTGTTCGGGCGGTTCGGTGCGGGCGGTCGCGGTGACTACATCCCGTGCGGTCACATCCAGTGACGGCGGCCAGAACGGGTCCGCGCCCCGGCCCGGAACAGGCAGGGTCTGCCCCGTCGCCCGCTCCCACCGCACCCGCGCGAGCTCCCCGCGCGCGCGCGCCACATCCCCCGTCAGAGCGGTCGTCACGTCGTGCCAGGGCTGAGGTGGTCGCGGGATTTCGGACCAGTTGTTAAGGTGGATCGTTCGATGAGAGAGACGATCCACGATGACGAAGAGAAAGAACCA
>Ga0209121_10000213_pt1 | contig 61011 bp, 57 predicted proteins | sample Cruoilmetagenom3_FD_187292 | JGI IMG/M metagenome (GOLD analysis project Ga0209121, IMG submission 187292) | Oil polluted marine microbial communities from Coal Oil Point, Santa Barbara, California, USA - Sample 3 (SPAdes) (version 2) | ecosystem: Environmental > Aquatic > Marine > Oil seeps ...
TGGAGCGTTATGCCCGTCAATCTGATTGATATTCAGAAAAGCCTCCCCCGGTTTGCAGACCAGGCCAAAGACCATTTCGAGCAGGAGCAAGTCTACCTGCATGAGCTGGAGAAAGTTCTGGCTGCCTTCGCAGACCAAATGGATGAGATCAGAAGGATAGTGGGCCGAGAGATGGATACCAACAGCCGCCTGCGCTCCGCTGTGCCGGTGGATGAAGACTTGAACGCGGCGATCCCTGTTGGTCAGATGCCTGAGCAGGTGGCTTTGCTGGCTGCCGATGGCTCCCAGATCAATCCCTCCCGCCATGCCCGGGTGCCCTTTTGTGTGATCAATATTGGTGCAGTGGAAATGGTGCGCGGTTCCGGGCAGATGCCCCGGGTCTATCAGGAAAGTCACCTGTTGGATTATGATCGCACAACGCTGCCGGATACCGGCCTGATCAGCGAGGGCAGCGTGGCGCTGACCCGTGATCTCGCAGAGCGGCAAAAACTGGCGGAATGGTCCGCTGATCTGCCTCACCCGGCAATCGCCATGATTGATGGCCCTCTCGAGCTCTACCGGGACGTCCAGCAAACCGCGGAATTCGATCGGATTGCCGGAAAATTCAAAGCCGTTCTGGAACTATTTCAAAATAATAAGGTATATCTATTGGGCTATGTGGATAAGCCCGGCAGCGATCTGCTGGTGAGCCTGTTGGAATTGATCGGCAGGAACCAAAAGGAACTCATGCCGGATTTCCCGAAGGCACGCCCTGTCAGGGTAGTGGATACAGCCCTTTTTGAAAATCTCCTCAAGAACCCCGGTGAGCGATCCGCGGTGTTCAGTGTGGAGTCCCAAAGAAGCAGCGATTTTGGCTCGGATCAGCAGGTCCATTTTTTCTTTATGAATGTGGGGACGGTCGACTTCCAGCATCTGGCGCGGGTCGAGATTCCGGCCTGGGTTGCGAGGAACAAGGACAACATTGCCCTGATCCAGACGGCGCTGCTGGACCAGACCCGGATGTTGGGCTCCAAGCCCTATCCCTATCTACTCCACCGCTCTCATGAGGTGGCGCTGGTCTCGATGGATGAACACCGGCGCGTGGAGGAAATGATCATCAGTGAATTTATGCGGGAGCATCTCCCGGTTGGCAGCCCATCACAAAAACAGGCGGTCAAGGATCTTATGCATGATGGAGGAAAATAAATGGCAGACCATATAGAAATTGGTCGATTATTACGCTCTGAGACAGTCGGCTTTGTTTTTGGATGCAAACTGGACCAGATTGACAGCCCCAGTTTTGGTTCAATGGTCCGGGTGAAGATGGATGATCACTATCAGATTTTTGGTCTAATCTATGATATCAGGATCCAGGATGATGGTCTCGTAAAACAGTTGATCACCTCTGACACACTGGTGAATGAAGCCTGGCTCGATACCCGCGGCAACCGCACCGTCCCGGTGGAGATTGGGGTGCTGGCGTTGGGCTACATGTTAGATGACCAGGTCTCGCAGCTGCTGCCGCCCCGGCCGCCCCTCAGTTTGGATGAGATCTTCCTCTGCACGCCGGAGGAAATTGCCGCTTTCACCAGCGCAGGCCGCATGGGCTATTTGCGGCATATCATGCGGGACCAGAACAAGCCGGTGGCGGAGCTGCTGGCCGCGCATTTAAAAAACACCCGGGAGGTCCAGGAGGCAGAAGGCCACTCCGAGTGGTTTGACGCCGCGGTAGAAGAACTGATCACCCTGATGAAGGACGATTACCCCACGCTGATGACCGTGCTGGGTGTGGTGGATGAATTGGAGAGCAGCCAGGATGGGAGGCTCGGATGACCGAACAACAACGCAGCGCTAAAACTAACTCAGGTCCACTTGGGATCATCACCGGCGGCGGGCTGAAGGAGAACCTGAAGGCCCGGCTGACCATTCCCGCCAGCGAGGTACAGGAAGGCGCTTTCGTCGTGGTGGATGACAAACTGGACAAATGGACCTTCTACGGCCTGATCACCGACCTGCAGCTTTGGGCCACGGACCCGCGTTATGCCAATGAAGATCTTGGCGGGCGGCTTTCCCCCCGCCTGGCGAAGCTGCTGCGGGAGCAGACCCTCTATACCAACGCTGAGATCATGAACACCCTAATGATGGAACGCGGCCCCGACCCTGTGACTGAGACGGAAGCCTATTTTGACTGGTATCAGGAGGTGCTGGACGAGAAGATCCGCCCCCAACCTGCCAAGACTGTCCCGCAGCACCATGCTCCGGTGCGCCTGGCGCGGGCGGAGGATATCGCTCTGATCTTCGGCGAGGAAGGGAAAAAGTCCTTCTTCCGGATTGGCGATACGCTTGAACAGGGACACCCGGTCTGTGTGAATCTGGACAAGCTCGTTCAGCGTTCGGCGGGAATCTTCGGCGCGACCGGTACCGGCAAGTCCTTCCTGACCCGGGTGATTCTGGCCGGGCTGATCAACCACGGCAAGACTGCCGTGCTGATCTTCGATATGCACAACGAATATGGTCCCGATGATACCGCCTCGGATACGGGGATGCGTGTGCCCGGCCTCAAGGGCAAATTCCCCACTAAGGTCCGCATGGTCGGCCTGGGCCGGAACGCAACCATTCGCGGGGAGCGGCCGGACTATACGCTGGAAGTGGCCGAGTCGGATATCACCCCGGAGGATGTGCTGCTGCTCTCGCAGGAACTGAACCTGCGCGAGACCACAGCCACCACGCTGGATGCACTTCGGTCATCATTTCACGGTGATTGGTTCCATGAATTTAAAAAGATGCGATCTAAAGCAACAATTAAGGATGAAGAAGGGAAAACCATTGCTGCACCGGACAGTGTCCAGGTTTGGGCAGAAAAAAAAGGTGTGAATGTTAGTGCTGCTGAATCATTACATTCAAAATTAGGACGATTATTCAATGCACCTTATATTGTGGAGCAGCCTGCGGCCAATGCCCTCCAGCAGATGATTGACAACCTCGACAACGGCCAGCATGTGGTGCTGTCCTTTGGCGACCATGAGAAGGATTTGGATTATCTCTTCGTCTCCAACCTGCTCACCCGGCGGATCCGTGAGGAATGGGAAAAGCGGACCAACGCCTACCGGAGTGGGAAGCAGGGCGCGCCGGAACCCCGGCCGCTGGTGATTGCTGTGGAGGAAGCCCATAAGCTGCTCAACCGGGAGATGGCCTCGCAGACCTCCTTCAGCACCATCGCCCGCGAGATGCGCAAGTATTACGTCACCCTGCTGATCATCGACCAGCGACCCTCGCAGATCTATGATGAAGTGATGTCCCAACTGGGCACCCGGGTCACCGGTTGGCTGGGCGATTCGGATGACATCGCCGCGGTGCTGACGGGGCTGGCCGGGCGCGATGCGCTGCGCGGGATGCTGGCGCGATTACAGCCCAAGGAGGAAGTCCTGATGCTGGGCTGGGGGGTGCCGATGCCGATCGTGGTCCGCTCCCGCCGCTATGACGATGCCTTTTGGGACGAACTGCTTAAGTTCAAGGCGAGTGCCCGAAAGAATAATGCTGTCTTCGATGAGTTAGATTTCTAATATGATTCCAGTCACGCTCAAACTGCAAGGTTTCCTTTCCTATCGCGAACCGGTCGAAGTGGATTTCACCGGTTTTGACCTGGCCTGCATCTCAGGCGAGAACGGCGCGGGCAAATCCTCCCTGCTGGATGCGATCACCTGGGCGCTGTTTGGCCGAGCGCGCAAGGCCGATGAATCGGTGATCAATACCCATCCCGAGGTTAAGCAGGCCGAGGTGACTCTGGATTTCGACTATGAGGGCAACCGCTACCGGGTGGTCCGCACCAACCCGCGTGGCAAGACCTCGTCGGTTGAGTTTTTCATCCGTGCGCAGAGTGAGGGCGAGCAGGAGCAGTGGAACACGCTCAGCGAGCGGACGCTGCGTGAGACCGATGCGAAGATCGAGGAAACCCTGCGGATGGACTACGATACCTTCACCAATGCTTCCTTCTTCCTGCAGGGTAAAGCTGACCAGTTCGCCACGGCCCGGCCCGGAGACCGCAAGCAGATCCTGAGCAATATCCTCGGATTGGAAATCTGGGAGACTTATCGGGAAGCCGCTTCCCAAAAACGGCGCGATACGGATAAACAGGTGAAGGGGCTGGATGGACGGCTGAGTGAGATCCAGGCGGAATTGGACGATGGCCCCCGGCGCAAGGCGGTTTTGGTGGAATTGCAGGAGAAGCTGGCAGGACTGGAAGCCCGGCGCAAAGAGAATGCCCGCGCTTTTGAAAACGTCCAGCGGCTGCAGGCTGTTCTGGAAGAGCAGCGTAAGCTGGTGGAGACCCTGCAAGGCCAGCTTAAGAATGCCGAAAGGACCCTCGACCGCACCCGGAACACGCTGGAAGAACGCCGGCTGGAGCAGTCGGATAATGCCGAGATCCTGTCCCGGGCAGAGGGGATAGAGAAAGCCTACGCTGAATGGCAGGCCGCTCGTAAGAGCCTGGAGCAGATGGAGGAGCTGGCTGCCCAGTTCCACCAACATGAAGCGCTGCGGCATGAACCGCTGGCCGCGATCCAAACCGAGGAGGCCCGGCTGACCCAGGAGATGAGGGGCCTTGAGGAACAGCAAGCGGCACTGGAAGCAGCGCAGGCAGAGGGTGAAGCCTTTGAACAGCAATTAACGAATGCCCGCGAGGCGGCATCAGGGCTGCAGGCGAAATTGGGGGAACGGCAGAAGCTGGATGAGGCCATTCGCACGTTGCAGGCGGATCAGGCCGAGGCCAAAGCCGAGAACCCCCGCCTGCGGGATGAGATGCACGAACTGAAGGACCGGATCGACCAGCTTTCGGTGGCGGATGGTGCGGAATGCCCACTCTGCGGCCAGCCGCTGGCTGCCCATGACCGGGAGACCCTCGTGGAAAACCTCTCCCAAAAAGGGACCGGTCTGGGCGACCGTTTCCGCGAGAATAAACAGCTATTGGAGAATTTTGAATCGCAATTGCGGGAGATGGGGGCACAGTTGGCAGACCTGAAGGGGGTGGATGCCGAACTGCGGGAGGCCACCCGCCGGGCGGACCAATTGACGCACCAATTGGACTCCCTGAGCGAACAGCGCACCCAGTGGGCGCAGACCGGTGCAGCCCGTCTGGTAGAGATCAGGGAAATTCTCAAGGATGAGAAATTCGCCGAAGACGCCCGAGAGAAGCTGGCCGAGATCGATAAGGAACTGGCCGCGTTGGGCTATGACCTGGCAGCTCATGAGCGGCTGCGCCAGGCGGAGCAGGCCGGGCGGGAAGCTGACGCTGACCTGCGGGCGCTGGAAAAAGCTCGCGCTGCACTGGAACCGATAGAGCGGGAAATCGCCGGGTTGGAAGAACAGCTCACGGAGCAGGAGCAGGACTATCAGAAAATGGTCCAGGCCCATACCGATGCGGCAGCGAATTTCGCTGCGGCCCAGGCAGATCTACCCGATATCCGCGAGGCTGAACAGGCTTTGCTGGACAGTCAGGAGCACGAGAACCTCCTGCGGCGGGAAGTGGGCGCAGCGGAACAGCTGGTGAATGTGCTGGCGACCCAGCGGGAACGGAAAACGGCTTTGACGGACGAACGCGAGGCCCTCACCCGGCAGATTGCCGACCTGCGGCAGCTGGAACGAGCTTTTGGCAAGGATGGCATCCCGGCTTTGCTGATCGAGCAGTCCCTGCCTGAGATCGAGGAAACAACAAATGAATTGCTGGCGCGGCTTTCCAACGGGCGGATGTCGTTTCGCTTTGAGACTCAGCGGGAATATAAGGACAGCAAGCGCGAGGACCTGAAAGAAACCCTCGATATGGTCATCAGCGACAGCATAGGCAAGCGGGATTACGAGATGTTCTCCGGCGGCGAAGCTTTCCGGGTGAATTTTTCCATCCGATTGGCTCTCTCCAAGATGCTCGCCCGGCGGGCCGGCGCCCGGCTGCAGACCCTGGTGATTGATGAGGGCTTTAGCAGCCAGGATGCCCAGGGTCGCCAGCGGCTGGTGGAGGCGATCAGCACTGTGCGGGATGATTTCGAGAAGATTTTAGTGATCACGCATCTGGAAGAGTTGAAGGATGCTTTCCCCACGCGAATCGAGGTGACCAAGACCGACCGCGGGTCACAGGTGCGGGTGGTGTAGGAGATTGCTTCGCCCCGCTCGCAATGGCAAAAAAGGGCATGGTGGATCGCCAACCCGCTAAAATAAGTTAAGCTTTCCCTGGAGAAAAGCGGAACACCCGAAGTGTCAACGGAGGGTGCAGTAGGAAGGTGGCGTGAAACGTCGGATGGGGGAGATGGAATTTCACCTCATCAGGCTGCGGAGCAGACTGAGGGACATAATTAAAACAGTCACGCAGGCTAGACCTGCGGCCTCGCCATGCATGACCCACATCTACCACTTCACAACTCTCTTTGTCATCGCGAGGAAGTCCCAATGGGACGAACGAAGCGATCTCGGTAATAATCATATAACGTTAAACCTATGTGGCTGAGATTGCTTCCTTCGCTTTCCGCTCCGTCGCAATGACAAAAAAGTAGGGTGGATCGCTGACCTACCATCAGATGAGGGAGTAAATATTCCACCTCATCAGTCTGCTCCGCAGACAGCTTCCCCTCAAGGGGAAGTCCAAATAACAAATCAAAAAGGTCTCCCGTCAATCAAGACGAGAGACCTTTTCTTATGGAGGAACCAAGGTCCGCCTGTTAGTTCAATTGTACAACTTTCAACTAGATATGGATAGCTTCGCCTTCCGCGCCGGCAGCGGCTTCCATGACGGCCTCGCTCAGGGTCGGGTGCGCATGCACATTGCGGGCGATCTCATGCACGGTCAGCTCGAAGCGCTGGGCCAGGGTCAGTTCGGGCAGCAGTTCGGAGGCATCGGGGCCAACCATCTGCGCGCCGAGGATCTCGCCATATTTCTTATCGGTCACGATCTTGACGAAACCCTGATAATCGCCCAGGCCGAGGGCCTTGCCATTCGCCTGGAAGGGGAACTCGCCGACCTCAACATCAAAGCCCAGTTCTTTGGCCTTGGCTTCGGTATAACCGAAGGAGGCCGTCTGCGGGAAGCAGTAGGTCGCGCGGGGCATCATGTCGTAATTGAGGGTCACAGTTTCCACACCGGCGATATTCTCCGCCGCCACCACGCCCATGGCCTGTGCCACATGCGCCAGCAGCAGTTTGCCGGTCACATCGCCGATGGCCCAAATGCCTTTGACATTGGTCGCCATCTTTTCGTCGATGTCGATGTAACCGCGCTCAGTCAGCTTCACGCCGACATCTTCCAGACCCAGCCCGGCGGTGTTCGGCCGGAAGCCGATCGCCACGAGGGTGCGTTCCGCTTCGAGGGTTTCTTCGCCATCTTTGCCTTCTACGGTCACCTTGGTGCCGGTCTTGGTGGCTGCCACGCTCTTGACCTTGGTGCCGGTCATGATCTTGATGCCGCGCTTCTGGTAAGCTTTTTCGATCTCTTTGGCAACGGCCTCGTCTTCGGTGGGCAGCAGGTGCGGCAGCATCTCAACGATGGTCACATCCGCGCCATAGCCATTCCATACGGAAGCGAACTCCACGCCGATCGCGCCGCCGCCGATGATCACGACGGAAGCGGGCAACTTGTCGCTGAGGATCGCGGCTTCGTAATCCACGACCTTTTCGCCGTCCAGCTCAACGCCGGGAACGGTGAAGGGATGAGAACCGGTGGCGATCACGATGTTCTTGGCTTTGAGGGTCTCGGCTTCGCCTTCCTCGGGGGTCACTTCGAGCGTGTCCTTGGCGGTCAGCTTCGCCGCACCCATGAGCACATCAATTTTGTTCTTCTTCATCAGGAAACCGACCCCGCGCACCAGGCGCTGGGAGACCTTGCGGCTGCGCTTGAAGGCCACACTGTAATCCAGTTCCAAATTATCAAACTTGAAGCCGAATTCCTTACCCCGTTCCCGCAGGGTGTGGGCAATATCCGCATTCCGCAGCAGGGCTTTGGAGGGAATGCAGCCGATATTCAAACAGACCCCACCGAGGAAGCGTTTTTCCACAACAGCGGTCTTCAGGCCCAGTTGTGCGCTGCGGATGGCTGCAACATAGCCACCGGGACCAGCGCCGATCACAACGACATCATATTCTTTCATCAACAATACTCTCTTTCTAAATTCAAGACAGCCTCTTTGGGGTTGTCATAGGTGTAAAGGTCATATCCGGCAATTATTATACCGAATGTGGCCCATTTGATGTTTAAATCACAATCAGGACGCCGGCCAATTTTCCAGGGTTTCCACAACCGCGGCCAGGAAGGAGTCTGCTGACGCGCCATCCAGGATGCGATGATCGAAGGTGTAGCTCAAGTAGACCATTGGGCGAATGGCAATCGCATCATCAATCACCACGGCCCGTTTCTGGATCATGCCGGTGCCGAGAATGCCGCTTTGGGGCTGATTGATCACCGGAGTGGCGAAAAGCGACCTCTTGGTGCCGTGATTGGTCAGGGTGAAGGTGCCGCCCTGAACCTCATCCGGTGAGAGCTTGCCCGTGCGGGCCCGCCCTGCCAGTTCGTTCACCTGACGGGCCAGGCCGATCAGGGAGCGTTCCTCCGCACCCTGGATCACTGGGACGATCAGCTCGCCATCTGGCAGCGCCACGGCCATCCCCAGGTTGATTTGTTGGTGGAGGCGGATTCCTGCGTCTGTCCAGGAAGAATTAGCCAGCGGGACGGCTTTCAGTCCGGCGGTGACCGCTGCCAGGAAGTAAGCGGTGTAGGTCAGGTGGATGCCGCGGGCTTCGGCCTCAGCTTTAGATGCGGATCGGTGCGTCATCACCCGGCTCAGGTCGGCTTCCATCACGGTGGTGACATGGGGTGAGGTGTGCTTGCTCAGCACCATGTGTTCGGCGATCCGCTTGCGCATGGGCGAAAGGGGCAGGGTCTCCCCGGGGATTGCTTTGCTTGGGGGACTGGGTTTGGTTTCCGGTTCCTGTTTGCCAAAGACCAGTTCGGTGGGGCGGAAAAGATCACCATCGGCAGGGGTCTCCCAGATGGGGATCTCGGCCTCGCCTTTGTTTTCCTTGAGATAAGCCAGCACGTCTTTCTTGGTGATGCGCCCTTTCATCCCCGTGCCTCTAACCTTGTCCAGGTCTACGTTCTTTTCGCGTGTCAAGCGGGCAACGACCGGAGAGATGTAACCCAGTTCCTGGTCCCGTCCTGCGGGGAGAACCATCACCGGTTCGTCGGTGATCGATTCGGCGTCGGGTGTCTCATGGGGTTCATGATCCTGAGCGGGGGGCTGCTTATCCTCCGGCACAGATTCCCCCGGTTCACCGATCCAGGCCAGGATGGTGCCGGCTTCCACAGTTTCGCCTTCGGGCACGATGATCTTTAGGATGGTGCCAGAGGCGGGACTGGGGATTTCGGTTTCAACTTTATCGGTGTTCACTTCGAGTAGGGGGTCGAACTCCTTAATTTCTTCGCCTTCGTTTTTCAGCCAGGCGGTGACGGTTCCTTCGACCACGGATTCGCCCAATTTGGGCATGATAACTTTTGTTGGCATTTTGCCTCCTCAGTTGTCTTTCTGTTTAAAAAGCGGCCAGTTCCCGGATCGCGTCGGCAATCTTATCGGGATTGACCATGAACCAGTCCTGCATGGGATGGCTGAACGGCACGCCCGGCACATCTGGCCCAGCCAGCCGTTTCACCGGCGCATCCAGGTCCATAAAGCCCCAGTCGGCGATAGTGGCGGCAATCTCTGCGCCGTACCCGCCTGTCAGGTTGTCTTCATGGACGATCAGGGCTTTGCTGGTCTTGCGCACGGATTGCAGGATGGTCTCCCTGTCCACGGGGTAAAGCGTGCGCAGGTCCACCACTTCCACATCAATACCTTCCCTGGCGACCATCTCAGCCGCCTGAAGGGCGTAGTGGTGCATCATGCCATAGGCAAAGACGCTCAGGTCGGTACCTTCTCGGGACACCTTCGCCGGGCCAATCGGAATGATGATTTCCTCGTCCTCGGGCACTTCGCCCTTAATCAGGCGGTAACCCTTCTTGGGCTCCAGAAAGACCACGGGGTCCGGATCCCGCACGGCGGCCTTGAGCAGGCCTTTGGCGTCAAAAGGGTTGGAAGGGATCACGACCTTCAGGCCGGGAACGTGGGCGAAGAAGGCTTCCACGCTCTGCGAGTGATAGAGCCCGCCGCCGATCCCGCCGCCATAGGGCGCTCGGATGACCATCGGGACAGTCCAGTCGCCATTGGAGCGGTAATTCATCTTGGCCGCTTCGGAGACGATTTGGTTAAAGGCGGGGAAGATAAAATCTGCAAACTGGATCTCGCAGATGGGGCGTTTGCCATAGAGCGCCGCGCCGATGCCGACACCTACGATGGTCAATTCGGCCAGAGGTGAGTCGATCACCCGATCTTCGCCGAATTTATCAAACAGGCCTACCGTGGCACGAAACACGCCACCGCGCACGCCGACGTCCTCGCCGATAATGAAGGTGTTGGGGTCGCGGGCCAGTTCCTCATCCATTGCCTGACGGATGGCTTCAACTAGGGTGATCTCAGCCATGCTGCACTTCCTGTTCGGCATAGACTGGGAAGGCTGCCTCCTCCCCCTTGGGATAGGGCGCTTCGGTGGCAATTCGGACGGCCTCGTCAACTTCGGCTTTGGCTTTTTCTTCAAGCTGGGCGTATTCCGCTTCCGTCATCAGCCCTTCGGCGATCAACTGCTCCTTGGCGAGCAGGATCGGGTCCTGCTTCTTGTGGGCTTCCACCTCTTCGCGGGATCGGTAAGAGCGGTCGTCGTCATCAGAGGAGTGGGGGGTCAGTCGGTACATCTTAGCTTCGATCACGGTAGCGCCTTCACCTTTGCGGGCGTTTTCCACCGCTTCCAAAACGGCGTCGTAGACTTCAAAGACTTTGGTGCCGTCCACCTGGATGCCGGGCAGTCCCAGCCCGCAGGCCTTGTCGGCAGCGCTGCTGACGGCCATTTGTTTGTCCTGGGGGACAGAAATGGCGTATTCGTTGTTTTCCACCAGGAAGACCACGGGCAGGGTGTGGACGGCGGCGAAATTGACCGCCTCGTACCATTCGCCCTGAGAGGTGGAGCCTTCGCCGATGCTGGTCAGCACGACCTCATCCTTCCCGTCCAACTTGATCCCCAGACCGATACCGGAGGCATGGGGGGACTGAGTGGCGACGGGAGCGGAGTGGCTGACAACCCGGGCCCGCTTCAAACCGAAGTGGCTGGGCATCTGCCGCGCTCCGGAGGTTGGTTCGGCCGCCTTACCCATCAGGCTCATCGCAAATTCCGCAGGGGTCATGCCCATCACAAGCATCATGGCCAGGTCACGGTAGTAGGGGACCAGCCAGTCTTTGCCCTTTTCAAGCGCATAAACAGCGCCAACCTGCGCCGCTTCCTGACCGATCCCGGAGATGTGAAATGCAATTTTGCCCTGACGATGCAACACCCAGGCGCGTTCATCCAATCGCCTGGAAAGCAGCATCATCCAGAACATTTCCTTCTTTTGCTCCTTGGAGAGTGTCATTCGTCAATCCTTCCGAGATTAATATGACAATTTTACTATTATTTGTAATATATGATGATATTACCATGCGTCAGGTTACAAAACAATTCCCCCACTCTGACTCATATTCATTTAATATCGCTGGGCTATAATAAATAATTAAGGCGGTGGCAAGGAATGAGTTGGGGTTCCATTTAAGAAGTCGAAACCCGTTTGGGAAAATGTATAATAGACCTAAGAGTCTGATCTGGTTATGATTTGCTTATGTCTCTTAGGTTACTGATGATCACTTCCCGGGAACTACGTTCCTATCTCAGAAAGACCCATGTCACAGCCGCCATATTGGTGGTGGAAGGGCGGGTTCAGGCTGTGGCTGGCGCGCTTTCTCCGCCGGGTTTCCAGGCGGTTGCTGAAGCGCTGCGCCGCTATTGGTCGGGTGCCAGCCTGGTGGATCTGAACCGACTGGTGGGGCTGTCTCTGGATGATCGCTTCCAATACCTCACCGCCAGGTACCTGCCGGAAGGCTTGGGGTTGGTGGGGTTGGTATTCCCAAGCCAGACACCGCTGGCATGTCTGCGCAAGGATGCGGCCAGGGTCATGCGTTCCCTGCTGGAGGAGACTGAGAATCTCTTATCTTCCAGAGACTTTATGGAACAGAACTTGCAAAAATCCAGGAAACACAGCGATTCAACGGGGGCCAGTGCAGCGCCAGCTGCACAGCCCGTTGAGATCACCAAAGCGGCAATTCAGGAAGAGGATAGGTCATTGGCAACCGAGGAAAACCGACTCTCACCGGAGAGCAAACCACATAAACCCTCTCATAATGACTGGGAACATATTTCTCCCGAATCGATTGAGGGCGGTATCATTCAGGGCGCTTCCTGGCAGCCTTTGGCTGAAGTTGTCCAGCATGAGGAAGACCTAGTCAGCATTTTGCAGGAAGATTTTGAAACGGCCGGTAAGAACTCAGCGGGTCGAGAATGGGAATCTGCCCCGAAATCACCTTCCTATCCCGCTTCCGCTGTGGTTCAATCACAGGTGGATACGCAGCCGGTGAAGGTCAATCGCGCGCTGGAAAACTGGACTGTTGGGGTGGAAATCCCCGTTGCTTCGGCCATCACCTTTTACCTGGCGCCCCGTCAGACCAAGCACTTTTTGATCGGCGGGCTTTCCCGTCAATTGCGAACCTGGATGCCGGAACTCTGCCAGACCTATGGCTGGGAGCTGGACTTGCTTTCCATTCGTCCGGATTACCTCAAGTGGACATTAAGGGACTTCCCCGAATCATTGACCCGCGATATGCTGCAAACGGTTCGGGAAAAGACTTCGCTCTGGATTTTCCGTGTTTTCCCCAATTTAAAGGAGGGTGCGGTTTCCCCTGATTTCTGGTCTCCAGGTTACCTGGTGGATAGCCAAAACCGGGATTTCACCACCCGGGCTTTGATGGCCCATGTTGCCCAGAATCGTTTGGGGGAAAACGCCTGATCCGGTATATCTGTATTAATGGATACCAAACAGACATATTAAACTCCTTGCCAAGTCTGTTTTTTTATGCTATATTTACATAGTCGAACGTCTGGGTGCCCCCCTCACCCAGGCGTTTGGCGCTTTAAAGGGCAAAATTTCTACCACGGGTGGGGAAAGCGCTGAATTGATTCGGATTAATCGACAATATCCGATAAAATGGATGGGTTAGATTTTTAATTTTCCTCCCTTAGGAGTTTGGCTTGACCACGTTTGAAATTCGCCAATGTACCGCTACCGCCTGCAGGCTGCGGATGCCCCTGGACCCTTCCGAGTTCAGCGGAGCCTATTGCCCGCGCTGCGGCGCACCCATGACGGTGGTGGTTGAAGCCTATCAAAACCCCGATTGTATGTCAGCGGAATTTCTCCCGAAGATTCAACTTTCCGTGCTGCTGGATAATATCCGCAGCGCGCATAACGTGGGCGCCATCTTCCGAACTGGCGATGGTGTCGGGCTGCGGCATCTCTATCTTTGCGGGTTCACGCCCACCCCTGAGGATAACCCGGCCGTTGCCAAGACCGCACTGGGCGCAGAGGGCAGATTGAATTGGTCGCACCACCGCAACGCCCTGGACCTGACGGAGCAATTACAGGATGAGGGGCATAGGCTGGTGGCGCTGGAATGCACGGCCAAGGCCACGCCCATCTACCGGTTCAAGGCCGAACCGCCGGATCACCAGCCCTGGGTGCTGGTGGTTGGCAACGAACGGGCGGGGGTGGACCCTGCCTTGTTGGCGCGCTGTGATCTGACACTCAGCCTGCCAATGACCGGCGAGAAGAATTCTTTGAATGTGGCGGCTGCCTTTGCGACAGCGGCTTACTGGTTGTCTTTTGCCTGACCTCCGATACTTTTGGGGGGCAGGAGTTACCTCTGGAATGCAAATCAATGATCGAAACTAATGAATTAACGAAAATATTTACAATTAAAAAGAGCGCCGATATTACGGCCGTGCAGGACCTGACCCTTTCCATTCCCAAAGGTGAGGTTTTTGGTTTCCTGGGCCCGAACGGGGCGGGGAAGACCACCACCATCCGGATGCTGACCAGCCTGATCGCCCCAAGCTCGGGGACGGCCAGGATCAATGGGTATCAGGTGGGCGTGGATGACACAGACGTTCGCCGGTCGGTGGGGATCCTGACGGAGAGCCCCGGGCTCTATGAACGCCTGAGCGCTTATCGCAACCTGGCGATTTTTGCCAGCCTCTATGATGTAGAGGACGTGGATGGGCAGGTCTCGAAGTACCTGCACATGCTGGGGCTCTGGTCTCGGCGAGACGAACCGGCCGGAAGCTTTTCCAAGGGCATGCGTCAGAAACTGGCGATCGCCCGGGCCTTATTACATGAGCCTAAGGTGCTTTTCCTTGATGAGCCGACCAGTGGGCTGGACCCTGAAGCGGCCCGGCTGGTCCGCAGTTTTATTGAGGGCCTGCGCGGCGAGGGGCGCACGATCTTCCTCTGCACGCACAACCTGACCGAAGCGGACCGGCTTTGCGACCGGATTGGGATCTTCAAGTCTCACCTGATTGAGGTGGACACCCCTGAGAACCTGCGCGAAAAATTCTATGGCCGCCGGGTGGTCTTTCATCTGCGGCAGTTGAACCCCGCCTGGGTGGACCAGGTACGGGGGATTGCCGGCGTGAAGGATGCCCAGGCAGTGGAGCAAAAGCTGGTGGTGGGGATGGAGAACCCCGAGGAATTGAACCCGCAGATCATCCGCCTGTTGGTGGGGGCTGGCGCGGATATTGAGTTTGTGGGCGAGCTACGCCATTCGCTCGAAGAAATTTATATTCAAACCATGCAGGAATCTGAAGAACAGGAGGTGGCTGCATGAAACACATCAAAATAATCATCCGTAAAGAATGGTCCGAAGTCTTCAAGAACCGTCTCGTGCTGTTCACCCTGATCTTTATGCCGCTGATCTTCACCTTGATGCCTCTGGTGATGCTCTACTTCACCGGCGGAGATGTGATGGGTGATGTGGGGTCGCTGGAAACGGCGGATGTCCCGGCTGAGTTCCTTTCGGTCTGTTCACCGGATATGACCGGCGCAGAGTGCATGCAGATTTATGTGATGAATGAATTCCTGCTGATGTTCATGATGATGCCGGTGATCATTCCGGTCACGATTGCGGCCTATTCTATCGTGGGCGAAAAAGCCACCCACAGCCTGGAGCCGCTCCTGGCGACTCCGGTGACTACGGCGGAACTGCTGGCGGGCAAGAGCCTGGCAGCGGGCTTGCCGGCAATCCTCATCGGTTGGGCCTCGTTTGGCCTGTTCCTGATCGGGCTGCCTATCCTGGGCGTCAGCAAAGCTGTGATTGACTATATCACCGGGCCAACCTGGCTGCTGGCTGTTTTGGTGGCCGGGCCGCTGATGGCGATTGCCTCGGTTAATTTAGCCATTTTTGTCTCCTCGCGGGTGAATGACCCACGAGTGGCGGAGCAGATCTCCGGCGTGATGATCGTCCCGATCCTGGCGTTGATTTTTGCCCAATTGGCCGGGCTGATCGTGATCAATGTCATGACCATGCTCAGCTTTATCGGCGGGATGGCCTTGCTGGATGTTGGTTTAATTTATCTGGGTGCTTCGATCTTCCAGCGTGAGAAGATCCTTACCCGTTGGAAATAATGAGGAAGTGGCAATGAAAAACAATCGTAAAATCCTGTTCGCTGTGATGCTGGTCCTGACGCTGTTAGGCGTGGCAGCCTTGCCCGTCCGTGCGCAAAGCGAGGGTTACAGCATTCACCTGGCCCGCAACTTTGGCTATGGTGGGGGCGTCAATATCCGCGGGACCTTTACTATTAGTCTGACCGGGGATGAAACCCAGGTGCAAAAGGTCAATTTCCTGATGGATGGCAGTTCTATGGCGGTGATCGAAACAGCCCCATTCAAGTTCCAGTTCCAAACCGATGATTATGGTTTTGGGACGCATCTCCTGACGGCAGAATATACGCTGACCGATGGCACCACAGCCCTGACTCCTTCGCTCCAATATAATTTTGTCACCCCGGAAGATGAGCAAAAACAGGTGACGACCATCCTGGTGGGGATTGGTGGAACGGTTGGGGTAACCCTGTTGATCGTGGCCCTGGTGCAAGGCGCGATGCTCAAAGGCAAGCGCAGCACCCTTGAACCTGGCGAGCCGCGCAACTATGGGATGCTGGGTGGGGCGGTCTGCCCCAAATGCGGCCGGCCCTTTACCCGTCACCTCTGGGGGTTAAAGCTGGTGGTGGGCAGGCTGGATCGTTGCGATAACTGCGGCAAGTGGGTGATGACCCACCGGGCCTCAGCCGAGGCGCTGGCCGCGGCAGAAGCTGCTGAGCGGCGGGATGTCCTGGCTGACCAGCATGTTTCGGAGGGGGTTGAAGAGCCCGACCAGAAGGATGTTTTGGACGATTCCCGCTTCATGGATGATATCTAGAGAATATCTTCAAAAAAACCATAAATGTATGCCACTCTTCAGTATTAGAAGGTGGCATTCTTCATTGTCCGACAACCCCCTGCGTGGTAGAATCCGAGTGTATTCAACAAGTGGAGGTGTTAATGGAACAACAGGTCGCAACATTTAACGTCAAAAAAGGGCTGGCCCAAATGTTAAAAGGCGGCGTGATCATGGATGTGGTCACACCCGACCATGCCAAGATCGCCGAGGATGCAGGCGCAGTGGCCGTGATGGCCCTCGAGCGTGTCCCGGCGGATATTCGCGCGGATGGCGGCGTTGCCCGGATGAGCGACCCCGAATTGATCATGAAGATCATGGATACGGTATCCATCCCCGTGATGGCCAAGTGCCGGATTGGGCATTTTGTTGAGGCCCAAATCCTCGAATCAATCGGTGTGGACTACATCGATGAATCGGAAGTTCTGACCCCAGCCGATTTATCCAACCATATCTCAAAACATGGTTTCAAGGTACCTTTTGTCTGCGGCTGCCGCAACCTCGGTGAAGCCCTGCGCCGGATTGGCGAGGGCGCTGCAATGATCCGCACCAAGGGCGAAGCTGGCACCGGCGATGTGGTTGAAGCCGTTCGCCATGCCCGCACTGTTCTCGGTGAGATTCGCAAGCTGCAAAATATGCCCGAAGAAGAATTGATGACCTTTGCCAAGGAAATTGGGGCGCCCTATGCGCTGGTGATGGAAACCCGTGAACTGGGCCGGATGCCTGTCGTCAACTTTGCCGCTGGCGGCATTGCCACCCCCGCCGATGCCGCATTGATGATGCAGCTTGGTGTGGATGGTCTCTTTGTCGGCTCCGGTATTTTTAAGTCCGGCGATCCCGCCAAACGCGCCAGTGCTATTGTCAAAGCTACCACCCATTTCGACGATCCCGCCATTCTGGCCGAGGTCAGCCGTGACCTGGGTGAGCCGATGGTTGGCCGCCAGATTTCGAGCATCCCGGAAGGTGAGCTGATCGCGCAACGCGGTTGGTAAGCACGACCGGTATGAATATTGGCGTTCTCGCCTTACAGGGCGATTTCATTGAGCATTTCAACGTCCTCCAGTCCCTGGGCGCGGCCGCGCGGCTCGTGAAGCTGCCCGCCCAGCTGGAAGGTTTGGATGGGTTGATTTTCCCCGGCGGTGAATCGACCACCATCGGCAAGTTGGCTGTGGCCTATGACCTGATGGGTCCCCTGCGCGATTTTGCCCGGGAAAGGGCGGTCTGGGGGACCTGTGCCGGGGCGATCTTCCTATCAGAAGACGTCAAGCGAGACCAGCCTCTCCTGAACGCAATGGATATTGAAGTTGAGCGCAATGCCTTTGGTCGTCAGGTGGAAAGTTTCGAAATTGATCTGCCGGCCCCCTTCCTCAAAAATGGCGAAGAAGTCCCCTATCACGCCGTATTCATCCGGGCGCCGATTATCAGCAAGGTCTTTGGCAGGGCAAAAGTCCTGCTGAACCTTCCTGACGGGCGGATCGTTGCTGCCCAGCAAGGCAAATTGCTGGCTACCTCGTTCCATCCCGAATTGACCCCCGATACCCGTTTCCACCAATATTTTCTGGAGTTAGCAGCATAGCCATCCGTCCGATTTACTGGCATGATTGGCCCTACATCCTCCGTCACCGCCGCCAGGCCCAGAGTTTGGATAATATCCAGACCCTGACTCGCGGCTATCCGCTTTCCTGGTACAGTATCCTGGCAACGTTCAGCCCCGCAGAAGAAGTTTTCACGGGCATTTATGCGGATACGGATGGCGATCGTGGACCGGTGGGCCAGATTCACCAGTCTCCCCAATCGTCTTCGGCTCAACTGCATTTTGTCATTGCAGATGAGACCCAGCTGGGTGATCTGACGGTGCTGTTGGAGGGGCTTTGCAAAGAGGCCGGGGGGTGGGGGGCGAAGCAGGTGATTGCGGAACTTGCGCCAGATTCTCCTTTTTATCCTGCCGTCCGTCGGGCCGGTTTCAGAGTTTTTGGCAAACAGCGCCTTTATTGGTTTCAGGATGCCCTGGATGAGCTGACCGGAAGGGTAGGCCGCTGGCGGATTTGGAACAGCGGTGATATCCCGGCGATCAGGGTGCTCTACCAGGCGCTTGTGCCACCCCTGATCCAGCCGGTGGAACCCCTGACCCGGCTCGAGATGCTGGGCCTGGTGTACTATGATGAACGCCAGGAACTACAGGCCTTTGCGGACCTCGTTTACGGCCCAATGGGAATCTGGGTGATCCCCTTCATCCACCCGCAATGCACCGTGGAATTTTCCGGCTTGCTGGCCCGGATGGTGGCGGATCTGCCGAACAGAAATAAGCGGCCGGTCTATGTCACAGCCCGTTCCTACCAGCCCTGGGTGGAGAATGCCCTGGATGCGCTGCCGGCGGAACGCGGCCCCGAAGAAGCCCTGCTGGTCAAATATCTAGCCTATCGCCAGCCGGTCACTGCTGACCTGAGCTTTGGCGCCCTGGAGAATGGCGGCGCAAAACCCCATTTACCAGTCGCACCAATCCGCAATGACGGGCAGTGAGCCAGTGGGAAACTCCAACTGAGAAATTCTCGAGATTTTTGATAGAAAATCGGATAAAATAATTAATTGCGCCACCCCAATTGGATGGGTAGGCAGCTCCAAGGTAAGAAATTGAAGAAATTTATGCTTGAACATCAAAAAATTACAGATGACCTGGATTTGCTGCTGGATGTCCTGCCGCGGCATATCTCTGATAAAGTGCGGGAACTGAATGACAGCGAGAACCTTCTCGAAATTGTGATGGATCTTGGCCGGCTGCCAACGGCTCGTTTTGTGGAGCGTGAGGTGGCCCTCAGTGATACAGAAATCACTTACGAGGACATTAAGGCGATCACAGCAGATATCAGCGAATTCGACGCGGATAACCGCGCAGGGATTGAACGTACTCTGCACAGGATTTCCGCCATCCGCAACCGGCATAGTGACGTGGTTGGGCTGACCTGCCGGATCGGCCGGGCGGTTTATGGTACCTCGGATATCATCCAGGACCTGATCGAATCGGGTGCCAGTATCCTGATCCTGGGGCGTCCTGGCGTGGGTAAGACCACCATCCTGCGGGAAGCGGCTCGAATCCTGGCGGATTCGGCGCGTGTGATCATTGTTGACACCAGCAATGAGATTGGCGGTGATGGGGATGTCCCCCATCCGGCAATTGGTTCCGCCCGCCGGATGCAGGTGGCCAAGCCATCCCTGCAGCACGAGGTGATGATCGAGGCGGTTGAGAATCACAACCCCGAAGTGATCGTGATTGACGAGATTGGCCGGGAACTGGAAGCCCAGGCTGCCCGGACGATTGCCGAACGCGGTGTCCAGCTCATTGGCACGGCTCATGGCAATACGCTGGAGAACCTGCTTTTGAACCCCACCTTATCCGACCTGGTCGGTGGGATTGAATCGGTCACCCTTTCGGATGAGGAAGCCCGACGTCGCGGCACGCAGAAGACTGTTCTGGAACGCCGTGCGCCCGCAACCTTTGACGTCCTGGTGGAAATCCAGGACCGTAATCGGATTGCCGTCCAAAAGGATGTCTCCGCCGCGGTGGATGCCCTCCTGCGGGGCTATCCCCTGCGGCCGGAGATCCGTTTCCGTGATGAGGATAATAAGATCCATCTTCAACGACCTTCCGCACCACCTCCCGGCACAGCGTCTCAGGCATTGAACCGTAATGGGAAAGGGGATACAGCGCCCTTCTCTCGTTCCAATAACGGGAAACGTCAGACCCGGAGCGAGGTTGAAATGGAGGGGATTTCCCAGGGAGCGCTCCTCGCCGCGGAATCGAAGCCGGTTTTGAAACAGGTGGCGATATTCCCGTATGGCGTTGCTCGCAACCGCTTGTTGGATGCAGCTAAGAAATTTAATGTTCCGGCCCGGATCGTGCGCAGCCTGAAAGAGGCCGACGCATTGCTGACCCTGCGGCGGTATTACCGTGAACGCCAGCAGCCCGTGGTCGAAGCGGAACAGCGAGGGCAGCCGATCTTTGTTTTGCGTTCCAATACCAGCCAACAGATGGAACAGTTCCTGGTGGATTTGTTCAACCTGTCCACGACCCCCGGTTCAGCACCGCGAGAGGCAGCTATTGTGGACCAGACCCAGGCTGCGATTGAAGCGGTGCTCAATGGCCAACGCTGGGTGGACCTTGCGCCTGCAACGGCGACCATCCGCCGGCTGCAGCATGATATGGCCAGAGAAGCCGATCTGGTGTCCCATTCCTATGGGAAAGAACCCAATCGGCACGTTAGGATTTTTAGGGATTGATTATGTTTATCACCCTGGAAGGACCGGAAGGCAGCGGAAAAACATCTCAAATTCCTGCCCTGAACGCGTTTATTTGCGCCAGGGGGTATGATGTATTGGTGACTCGGGAGCCTGGGGGGACGGATGTGGGAGATCAGATCCGTGAGGTCCTGATGAACCTTAAGAACATATCAATCGTGCCCCGCACGGAGATCCTGCTTTTCCAGGCTGCCCGTGCGCAGCATGTTGAAGAGGTGATCCGTCCTGCCCTTGCCGCCGGTAAAATAGTGATTTGCGACAGATTTGGGGATTCCACTCTGGCCTATCAGGGCTATGGACATCAAACGGACCTGGAAACGCTGAAATATCTGGTTAATTATGCGACCGGTGGGCTGCGGCCGGATCTGACCCTGCTTCTGGATATCCCTGTGAAAGACGGCCTGAAACGAAAAGTTGATAACGCCTCGGAATGGAACCGTCTGGACGCCTATGCAGAAGCTTTCCATCGCCGTGTCCGTCAGGGTTATCTGACGTTGGCAGAGGCGGACCCGGAACGCTGGGCTGTCATAGATGCGACCCAGAGCAAGGAACAGGTACAAAAATCAATGCAGCAGGCCGTTTTGGACGGACTGCCCTAAAAGAAAGCAACGCTTCCACCGGTAGTAAAGAATTCCCGTTGGAAAATACATTTAAAGATCAGGAAGGTGTTTATGCCTAAAAAAATAGTGTTTGGATTAATGCTGGGTGTTTTACTGGTATCCGCTTGTACCCCAACAGCAACACCTACGACCGAACCTACCGATGTGGCTACTGCGGAAGTCACCAGCGAGGCCACAGCAGAAAGTTTGACCTATACAGGGCAGATGCCCTGCACGACGGTATTTGACTATGAGCTTTCAGAAGAAGCGGCTGCATACCAGGCAGTTGTCGATCAACTCCCCCCGGTGACGGATGAGGATTGGATCCTCGGGAATCCGGATGCGCCGATCACGATTGTTGAATATGCGGATTTCCAGTGCCCTGCCTGTGCAAATTACTCTTATTACGTCAAGGCAGTCATGGTTGCATTCCCCAATTCCATCCGATTCGTCTACCGCGATGTAGCCCTTGCCTCAATCCATGACAAGGCTTTCATCTCTGCGATGGTGGGTAAGGCCGCTGGCAACCAGGGTAAATTTTGGGAAATGTACGATATCTTCTATAGTACTCAAAATGACTGGTTCTACTATACCGAGGAAGAGTTCGTCGATTGGGCGCTGGATCAGGCTGCAAGACTGGACCTGGACCTCGACCAGTTTGAAGAGGACATTTATGATTCGGATGTGCGGACGGCTTTGGAAGAACAGACCAATGAACTATTGAACCTGGGCGTCCATTACACACCTTTTTTGATCATCAATGATCACATCTCCAAAGATGGCTATCCTGACCTATTTTCTCTGGTGGGGATCTATGAATATGGTGGATTTGCGGATTGCCCAGACTGGGTGATTGATCCGAATAAATCCTACACCGCCATCCTTGACACCTCGGTTGGCGAGATCGCGATTGACCTCTTTGCCGATGTCGCGCCGCTGGCCGTCAATAGTTTTAGCTTCCTGGCCGAAAATGGCTGGTACGATGGTGTTTCTTTCCATCGGGTAATTGAAGGTATGCTCGCTCAGGTGGGAGATCCTTCCGGCACTGGCGTGGTCAGCCCCGGTTATTTATTTGCCAACGAAACGGATAATGGCCTTTCATACGATGAAGCCGGAGTCGTTGGTATGGCGAATTCCGGTGAAGATCGGAATGGCAGCCAGTTCTTCATTACGATGACGCCAATGACCGATCTAGACGGATCCTATACCATCTTTGGCCAGGTACAGGAAGGCAGCTTATCTGTCCTGAGCCTGATTGCACCTCATGACTCTTCCGTGGAGCTGAGTCTGGATGGCACCACAGTAATCAATTCAATTGAGATCATCGAAAACTGAGACTTTTGGACACTGACCGGATGACCTTGACCAACCCGCCTGAGAAACGCTGGCAGACCATCCTGGCGTTTGTTCTCAGTGCGCTGGGAATCGTCTACTTTGTGCTTCAGGCGTTTGGCATTGGCATCATCTGGTTGATCTCCATGTTTGATACCCAGACCGACATGGCTGTAAAAATCCCCAACAGCCTGTTGGTCTGGGCATCTTTTCTTTCTGCCCTGCTGCTGGTTCCAATCCTTTGGCTCAGCATCAATCATCTCCGTGGAAAACCCGCGCCAGTTTGGCTGGATGGCCGAAAACCCTGGGTGAAGAAGGGCCTTCTGGCTACAATTTTGATCTGGCCAGCAGCGATTGCCCTGGGGTGGCTGGTCGCAGGTCAACCCGGATTGGCTGTTTATATTCTCGGCCCCTTCAACATCCTGGTGGCGGGGATCCCGGTCATCTGGGTTTATTTCCTGGCGCAGCGCAAGCTGGTTCCGGGTGCCATTGATCGAAAATGGCGGATCTTTGGATTCAGCCTGACGGTCACACCGGTTCTGATCATTTTGGCCGAGGTGTTTGTCCTGGCCCTGGTTGGATTAGTGGTAATGGTCCTGGTGATTCTCCTGGCATCCATTAATCCGGCATTGCAACAATCCCTGACCGACATTATGGACCAGCTCTCGAGTGGGCCGGGGATTGAGATTGACATTCAAACGCTGGAGTCCTACCTGAAGCAGCCGGTGGTCATCTTCGGCCTCCTGGCAGTGGTGAGCGGCATTATTCCTTTGATTGAGGAGATCCTCAAACCGATTGCCCTTTGGAGCCTGGCAGGAAAGAACCTGACTGATCAGGAGGGCTTTGTCGCCGGACTGCTGAGCGGTGCTGGCTTTGCCCTGCTGGAAAACCTGCTTTATTTCACGAATGTGGTGACTGCAGAAGATTGGCTGTTCATGGTCATTGGCCGGGCAGGCACCGGCGTGCTGCATATGTTTGGCTCCGCATTGATGGGCTGGGGCCTGGCGCGAGTCTGGCGGAGTGGGAAGTGGCCTTTCCTGGCGTTGATGACGGTGCTGGCTGTGAGCTTCCATGGGCTGTGGAATGGACTGGCGATCCTTGGCGGCCTGGGACCCGAGCTGACGTTTGGAGCGGCAGCAAGCTTAGGGCAGCGGATTCTCTTTTATCTGCCCCTGATCCTGTTGCTGATCCTTCAAACCACAGCGCTGATCCTGATCAACCGGCATTTCCGCAAAGGGAAAACAACATCAGGAAACCTGCCATTGACCCCATCGGATGAATTGGGCATCCCCAACTTATTATCTTAAGAAAACTCAAGCGAAGATCTCTAAATGGAAAACTCTTCTATTCAAACGCCCCCTTTATTACCACTGCTCCGGACCCTGGTAAAGAAAATTACCCGGTTCAATGTGATCAACCCGGATAATTTGCCTCAAGAGGGCGGTGTCCTCCTGACCACCAATCATCTCAGCCTGACTGATACCCCATTGCTGCTAACGATTACCGAGCGGACGGATGTGGTGGGCATCGTCGCCAAGAAATATTTCAAGAAACCTGTCTTCAAGTGGATTTTGGAGAAGATCGGCACCATCGTCTGGATGGACCGGGAGAATACGGACTTTTCGGCGGTGCGTCAGGCCTTGGAATATCTCAAACTGGGGGCGATTCTGGGAATTGCGCCGGAGGGGACGCGCAGCAAGGAATCGCGGGGGCTTATGGAAGGTAAGCAGGGCGCGGCATTGCTGGCCGCCCGGGCCAAGGTGCCGATCGTGCCAGTGGGTATTGTGGGGTCGGAATTTATCAAGTCCAGCCTGTTGAAACTCAAACGCGCCCCGGTCTCCATTACCATTGGTCAGCCGTACATCTTGCCGGAATTCGATCATGAAAACCGCCAGATGTGGCTCACCCAATGCACGGATGAGATCATGTGCCGGATTGCGGCTCTTTTGCCGACCTCCTATCGGGGTTTTTATACCGAGCATCCCCGGCTGAAGGAACTGCTGGCTGATCAATCGGGTGTGTAAGGCGACCTCGCTGGGACAAGGCTATTTTCTCTGAATGGTATAATCCAAAACGTGTTACAGGACCTGGAACTTGGTGATGTTGTGCGCCTGCGCAAAGCCCATCCCTGCGGCGGGTATGAATGGCAGGTGGTGCGTCTGGGCGCGGATATTGGTCTGGAATGCCTGACCTGCGGCCACCGGATCATGCTGGACCGACGCGCCCTGAAGAACAGGCTGAAGAAAATCCTTCGTAAAGGCAGTGAAAATGACCCGGAAAACGGCTGATAAACCGCATATCCTTTTCCTTTTCTCTGATACGGGTGGGGGGCACCGCAGCGCCGCCAAGGCGATTATTGAAGCGTTGGAGCTCTATCACCCCGGGAAAGTGACCACCGAGATGCTGGATTTCTTTGTGGAATATGCCCCGCCGCCCTTTGATATGGCAGTGACCACCTATGCGCCTATGGCGCAGGTGCCGGACCTTTGGGAACTGGGATATAAGCTCAGTAATGGAAAGTGGCGCGGCAAGCTGGTGCAGGATGTCCTCTGGCCCTATATTCGCAAATCTGCGAAGAAGCTGATCGAGGAACACCCCTGTGACCTTTTCCTCTCCGTGCACCCCATCATCAACACCCCCATCCTGAGAGCGCTTGGCGATGACCATGTTCCTTATATGATCGTGATCACGGATATGGTCAGTACGCATACCTTCTGGTACAGCAACAGCGCCGATCTGATCCTGACGCCGACCGAAGTGGCAAAGTTGCGCGGGATTGGGATTGGAATCGACCCCGACCGGATGGAAATTGTCGGCCAACCGATTGCGGATAAGTTCCGGCGGCCAACAGCCTCCAAAGCGGAGCTGCGCGAGATGCTGGGATGGCCCCAGGACAAGAAAGTTGTGCTGGTCATCGGCGGGGGTGACGGGATGGGTCCGGTTGAGGAGACTGTGCTGGCTGTGGACGAAGCTGGGTTGGACCTTGTGCTGGCCGTGATTGCCGGGCGCAACGAAGCCTTGCAAAACAGCCTTGAAAATGCGGATTTGAGTACTCCGGCCTTTATCTATGGGTTTGTCGAGAACATGCCGGACTTGATGAACGCCGCAGACATTTTGCTATCCAAGGCCGGCCCTGGGACGATCTCGGAAGCTTTCATTGCTGGGTTGCCGATCATTCTCTATTCCAAGATGCCCGGGCAGGAGAACGGCAATGTGGACTTTGTGCTCAATGAAAACGCAGGTGTGTGGGCGCCCACCCCTGAGGAAATCCTCACCACTTTACGCAATTGGATTGCAAACCCGGACATCCTGGCCGAGATGGCGGCCACTTCAAAGGGCCTGGCCATGCCGGATGCTTCCTATGACATTGCCCAGAGGATTATTGATACTGTCTCGGGCGCATGAATCTGATATGATAATAGAAGACAACTATGCCGATATTAGACGACCGTAATTTTGAATTTTTCAGTCACAGCCCGGACCAGACCCGCAGGCTGGGCATTCACCTGGGCGGCTACTTGCGTCCCGGGGATATGGTCGCGCTGGAAGGCAATCTGGGGTCCGGCAAGACCACCCTGGTGCAGGGCATTGCTCAGGGCTGGGGCGTTTTGGACCCGGTCTCCAGTCCGACCTATGTGATCGTGAATGAATACCGGCGAGCGGATAAGCAGCGGCTGTATCATATCGATGCCTACCGGCTGGATGGCGTTTTTGATGCCGAGATTCTGGATTTTGACCGGATGCTGGCTCGCGGGCCTATTGTGATTGAATGGGCTGAAAGAGTGCGGGAAGTTTTGCCGGCGGAACGGCTCTGGATCAGGCTGGATTACACTGGCATGGGGCACCGTGCCATGATGCTGAACCCCGAGGGCAAGCATTTTGTGACGATGGTTGAAAATGTGCGCCATAAGTTATATGGAGATTTCTAGTGCTACTGGCAATTGATACGTCAACATCCTGGATCAGTCTGGCGTTGTATGACGGGATTTCTGTACTTTATGAAACCACCTGGCAAAGCCAGCACCACCACACGGTGGAATTAGCCCCGGCCATTGACCAACTTTTTGAGCGGACGGGCACTCAACCCAGCGACCTGACCGGCATCGTTGTGGCGATTGGCCCCGGCTCCTTCACCAGCCTGCGGATTGGGCTGGCGGCGGCCAAAGGGCTTTCGCTGGCGCTGAAAATTCCCCTGGTGGGCGTTCCCTCACTGGATATCCTGGCGGCTGCCCAGCCGCTGGATCAGATCCCCCTGATCGCTGTCCTGCATGCCGGGCGTACCCGTCTGGCTTATATCACCTATCTGGTGGAAGGCGGCGCCTGGCAGCCGCAACATGAACCGTCTGCGATTGACGCATCGGATCTGGTGAAGACCATTTCTTCACCCACCCTGATCACCGGAGAACTTTCCGAAGAGGCCCGGATCGTCATTGGACGGCGCTGGAAAAATGCCATGATTGCCCCACCGGCTCGCTGTTTACGCCGGGCTGGTTACCTGGCCGAGATTGGCTGGGAGAGGCTGATGAGTGACCAGGTGGATGACCCTGTCACCCTGGCCCCGATCTACCTTAGCACTGTCAACCCTATTCCGGCCTAGCTATGATGGTCGGCGCGGCAGGTGGAACGCAGGTCATTCTGCGACCCATGACTCTCTCGGATCTGGCGAAGGTTGAAGCGCTGGATCGGGATTCCTTTTTGACCCCCTGGCCTGAGGATGCATTCCGTTATGAACTCACCCGCAACCCCCACTCGATCTGCTGGGTGGCGGAACTTACCACGCCCGGCTTTGAACCCATCCTGGTGGGATCGATAGTCGTTTGGCTGGTGGTGGATGAAGCCCATGTGGCAACCGTGGCTGTCAGTGACGCGTTTCGGCGGCATGGCGTTGCCCGTCAGTTGATGGCTCAGGCCCTGGCGCTGGCTTATGAGAGCGGCGCACGGCAAGCCCTGTTGGAAGTCCGCGAGAGCAATCAGGCAGCGCAAAACCTTTATGCTCAATTTGGGTTTGAGGCTGTTGGCAGCCGGCGGGAGTATTATCATGACACCCATGAAGATGCTATCCTGATGACCCTGGCGGAGCTGAACTCTGAAAAGTTGGCTGCCTTGTCGTCCAACGAACCAAAGAAATAGGTGAAACATCCATACTGGAGGAGGTAGTAATTGACCGCTGAAGAGATCCTCAAACAAATCGCTCAACAGAGCGCAGTCTGCACCCGGTGCGATCTGCAATATTCCCGCAAGAAGTCTGTCTCTGGGGCGGGGAATCCCCAGGCCGAGATCATGTTTATCGGCGAAGGGCCTGGTTTTCATGAGAACGTGCAAGGGCTGCCATTTGTCGGTGCGGCTGGGCTGTTTCTGGATGAACTGCTGGCGGACGCCGGGCTGAAGCGTGAGGAAGTCTTCATCACCAATGTGGTCAAGTGCCGTCCCCCGGGCAACCGGGACCCTCAGGTGGAGGAATTGGATGCCTGTAAACCCTATCTGGAACGCCAGATTGCCGCAATCAATCCGGATGTGATAGTGACATTGGGGCGCTATTCGATGGGCCATTTCATCAATAACGGAAAGATATCGGGCATTCACGGCAAGCCCTTCTGGTCGGGTGGGCGGATGGTTGTCCCAATGTATCACCCCGCCGCAGCCCTGCACCAACCCTCACTGCGCGAGGTGGTCAAACAGGATTTTGCCAAACTTCCCGGCATGATCGCCCGAGCCCAGGAGACCCGGCGGAACAATCCGGACCTGGCACCAGTGAATCACCCCGTTGAGGAGGAAGCGGGGATCGAAGACAATGGCGCTGAACAATTAAGCCTTTTTTAGGGCTTTTGGAGTAGGATAAGCTCTTTAGGTGACTATGATAAAATTGCTTTTCTGGTTGTAACCTGCAATTAAGGAAATAATAATGAGTGATACAAAAACTGCATTGATCAAGAATTTAGAGAACCGAACCGCACGGATTGGCGTGATTGGGATTGGATATGTTGGGCTGCCCCTGGCCGTGACCTTTGCGGAAGCTGGCTTTGAGGTGGTGGGCGTTGACCCCCTGGCCGACAAGGTGGATGCCATCAATCGGGGCGAAAGCTATATCCTCGATGTGGAGTCCGCCAAAGTCAAGGCGTTGGTGGATGCGGGTAAACTCTCCGCGACCACGGATTACGCCACCCTCGCAGATGTGGACGCTGTTTCCATCTGCGTGCCCACCCCGCTGCGCAAGACCGGCGACCCGGATCTCTCTTTCATTGCTTCCGCCAGCAAGTCACTGGCGCCTTACCTGCACCCCAGCATGGTGATCGTGCTCGAATCCAGCACCTACCCCGGCACAACCCGCGAGATGATCCTTCCGGAGATGGAAAAGGTCTGCGGTTTGAAGGTGGGGCAGGATTTCTTCCTGGCTTTCTCCCCCGAACGGGTGGACCCCGGCCGGGAGGATTGGACCACGATCAACACCCCCAAAGTGATTGGCGGGATCACCGAGGCCTGCGGTGAGGTTGCCGCCACCTGGTACGATCAGGCACTGGACACTATCGTTCCGGTCTCCACCTGCGAGGTGGCCGAGATGGCCAAGCTGCTGGAGAATACTTTCCGGATGATCAACATCGGCCTGGTGAACGAACTGGCGATCATGTGTGACCGGCTCAATGTGGATGTCTGGGAAGTGATTGACGCTGCGGCCACCAAGCCATTTGGCTTCATGAAATTCACCCCCGGCCCCGGTCTGGGCGGTCACTGCATCCCGATTGACCCGCTCTATCTGTCCTGGAAGCTCAAATCCCTGAACTATAACGCCCGTTTTATTGAGCTGGCGTCTGAGATCAACACCAATATGCCGCGTTACACCCTGGGTAAGATCCAGGATGCACTCAACCTGGTGAAGAAGCCGGTCAACGGCAGCAAAGTGCTGGTTTTGGGTGTGGCCTATAAGCCCAATATTGACGACTTGCGTGAATCCCCGGCCCTGGATGTGATCCATCTCCTGCAGGAAAAGGGCGCTGAGGTAAACTATCACGACCCCTTCATCCCGCACCTGAACCATGACAACATCGTCCTGGACAGCGTGCCGGATCTGATGACCGCGGTGGCAGAAGCTGATTGTGTGGCGATCATCACCAACCACAGCGACTATGACTATGACGCGATTCTTGAGGATGCAACCTTGATCGTGGATTCCCGCAATGCCCTCGGTGCGAAGGGCAAAGCCAGCCCCAAGGTGGTTCGGCTCTGATGAGCGCATATCTTCTTACGGGCGCTGCCGGTTTTATCGGCTCTCGCGTGGCTGAATTCCTGCTGGAAGACGGCCACCAAGTTTATGGCGTGGATAATATGAACCATGCCTATGACGTCCGTCTGAAGGAATACCGTCTAGGCAAACTGCTGGAACGGGAAGGATTCCATTTTCAACAGTGGGATATTTCCGAAAAATCGATTATCGAGAAGCTGGATGATTGGCTCCCGGTGGAAGTGGCCGGGGTGATCAACCTGGCTGCCTGGGCGGGTACCCGGTTGAGCCTTTCAGACCCCTGGATCTATATTGAGACCAATATGATCGGGGTGTTGAATATGATGGAACTCTGCCGGAGGCATGCCATCCCGAAGTTTGTGGAGGCTTCCTCTTCCAGCGTTTATGGCAACCTGTCCGAGCCGCCCTATCAGGAAACAGACGAAACTGACCATCCCTTGCAGCCCTACGCCGCCACCAAGAAAGGCGCGGAAGCACTGGCTTATGCTTACCATCACCTCTATGGTCTGGATGTGACCATCCTGCGCTTTTTCACGGTTTATGGTCCTGCCGGACGGCCGCAGATGGTGATGTTCCGCTTCTGCAAATGGATTGCGGAAGGCCAGCTCGTGGTGGTGAATGGCGATGGCGAGCAATCCCGCGGTTTTACCTATCTGGATGACATCGCCCGCGGCACAATCCTGGCGCTCAAACCGGTAGGGTATCAAATTTTCAACCTGGGCGGACATGAGGTGATTACCATCAACCAGATGATCAGGATGCTGGAAGATCGGATCGGAAAACCCGCGCTGATTGAACATGCTGATTTTCACCCCGCAGATGTGACTTCCAACCATGCTGATGTGTCCCGGGCCAGAGAAATCCTTGGCTGGGAACCGCAGGTGGGTTTGGATGAGGGGATCACCAATCTGGTGGATTGGTATATGCAGGAGCGGGATTGGGCCAGCCAGATCGAGACCCCATGAAGAAAATTTTCTCCAATTTAAAATCCTGGGGGAAGGATGTGATTCTCAAAAAGGTCGTTGGCAATTCGGCTTACCTTTTTGGCAGTCAGGCCGTCAGCGCGGTTTTGAGCATCCTTGCGGCCAACCTGCTGGGTGTGGCCAGCTTTGGTGCGCTGGGGGTGGTGATCAGCTTTGTGACCAATATCAACCGCCTGCTTTCTTTCCGCATGGCGGACTTTGTTGTGCGCTATATGGGCGGGTTCCTGGCAGAGGATAAACGCAAGGAAGCCTCAGCCGTGTTGAAGGCGGCGGCCCTGACCGAACTAGTTACATCCCTGGTGGCCTATGGGGTGCTGGTCTTGCTTTCGGGGTGGGGTGCGACCACATTTGCCAAAGACCCCACGACCCGGTCGCTTTTCCTGATCTATGGGATCACTATTCTGGGTAATATGATGACTGAAACAGCCACCGGCGCACTGCAGGTGACCGGCCATTTCCGCTCGCAGGCCCTTCTGAACATGCTGCAAAGCCTGCTGACCGCCGGGCTGTTCGTGCTGGTCTTCATCAATCAGGGCGGGATTTTCTCGGTTATGCTGGTTTACCTGGCCGGTAAGATGGTCCTGGGGATTGGGCCGGTGTTGCTCGCCTTATATTGGCTGCCGAAGAGCCTGGGCAAACATTGGTGGCGCACGCCGCTGCGCGGCAATCTGCCGCCCTTTGGGCCGATGGCTCGCTTTGCCGTCAGCAGCAATTTCAGCGGTACGATCACCCTGGTTGCCCGCGATAGCGAAGTGCTCTGGGTAAGTTATTTCTTTGATACCACCGTGGGCGGTTATTTCAAGGTGGCTCTGGCGGTCATCAACCTGATGGTGATGCCGATCACGCCTTTTATCAGCACCTCTTTCCCGGAGATGACCCGCCATGTTGTCCGGAAGCAGTGGGCTCAGCTCAAGCAGCTGCTCACCCGGGTGACGGTGATCTCCGGCACCTGGACCGGGGCTGTGGCGGCCGGGCTGCTCCTGGTGGGGCGACAGCTGCTCTTCTCCCCCTGGTCATTGTTTGGCCGGACGATCTATATTTATAAAGAGGTCTATGCGCCGGCATACGGCGTACTGCTGGTGATATTGATTGGTTTTGGGATTGCCAATATCTTCTTTTGGGACCGGTCACTGCTGCTGGCTTTTGGCAAGGCCGAACTGCCCCTCAAGGTGAGTTTCTTTGCCATGCTGGGCAAGGTCCTGCTGGCGTTCCTGATCGTCCCGTCGCTAGGCTATCTGGCCGAGGCGGCGCTCTTCAGTGCTTATTTTGTGGTGACCGTGGGGGTATTGGTTGGCAGGGGTGTGGCTGAAATCCGGCATCAGGAATTGGCGCAGTAAAGGTCGGAATAAATTCTATAACCTCTGTTCAGTCTAATTAAATAGATTTATCCATAATCAAGCCTTCCCCTTGAGGGGAAGGTGGCACGAAGTGTCGGATGAGGTGGATTGTACATGGTTTCCACCTCATCAATCTGCTGCGCAGACAGCTTCTCCTCAAGGAGAAGCCTTATGGGCACCAATGGAATCGCCTTTTGGGGGAAATAAAGAAAATAGCATGAAAGTACATCTAAAACTTTGTCATTATGCAAATAGTGAGTGATTCTATTATTTTATCCGGAACTCAGGTTTCAAAAAAGTTTTGAAAAATTTTACGCTTACTGATTAGTTAGCGTTGGCGTTGGCCTCGCGGTCAGTGTGGCCTGCGCGTCCGCGGCTGAGAGCCGGCCCAGTTCAACCGCTGTTTGCAGGTCTTCGAGTCGCAGCCGCTGATAATAGGCCGCTAATTTGGCTTTGGCAACCGGGTCAATAGTCAGCAGGACATGAGCTTCTTCCAGACGGAGCTTCACGGGATAGAGCCAGGAGCCGGGCAGGGCATGGATCGCTGAGACGCTGATGGTGCTCAGCAGGATGAAGACCACCGTCAGGGTCAGGATCGCCAAAACCAGCCGCCTGCCGCGTTCCTGCTGCAAGCCTACACCGAGATGGTCCATCACGTCAAGCTTATGCTGCGCGCCGAGAATCTTCTTTTGACCCAGACTTTCCATCATCCGGGATTTGCTGGATACCAGGGCGCTCGCCGGAGGCTCTGGATTGGGCGTTGCAGGGAGTTCCCGGGCCTGCGCGACCAGCGGCACGAGTCTCGGCCCGTTCTGGGGGAATTGCTCGAGCAGGGCTGATTCCGTGGTAGTGTTCTTTTCTGAGGTCAGCACATCTTCCAATTGGCGGCAAAAATGCCGCCTCGTCTCATCGGGTTCCTCAGCACCCAGTTCAGCCTGGGCCAGTTTGGCAAGGCCACAGCCCTGTAAGGCCAGCACATTGCCGATCGAATGGCTGACCTCGCGTGCGATCTCCCGGGCGGAGCGATTTTCGATCAATTTACCCACGATCACATCGCGTTCGACCGGTGAAAGCTGCGCCAGCCGCCTTTTGAGCCGTCTGGCGGGTTGTCCCCAGCTTTCACCCTCATAGTGACTAAAGGTGATATCCCGATAGCGCATGCCGATTTTCAATAGCTCTTCCAGCATCAGGCTGTGGGCGAGGTAGAAAAGCCAGCCTTGAAACGAACCCCGTTCCGGTTTGAAGAGGCTGATCCTTTCTGCCATGCGGATGAATAATCCTGCAGCCAGGTCTTCAATGAACCGTTCACCCTCCACGCGATAATAGTAATAGCGATAGACGTCCTGATAGTAGATGTCATGCAGGCGCGCCAAAGCCAGGGGGTCGCCTTTTTGTGTGCGCTGGATCAACCTGGTTTCTTCGGACGTCATTTTTCCCGTTTCCTGTTAACTTGAATTATAGTCCGGTCGGCGCATTAAAAGGGCGGCGGCGCTATAAGAAGCTGACTTATCTGCCTATTGTGTTGTTAAATAAAACCAACCTGAACGCCAGCCCCTTCCCGCGCTGTTTATGCAGCGGGAAGTAGCAAGTTTGATCAGGTTGGAAATTGGATTAAGTTTAGTGGCGGATCAATGCGCCGATCAGGGCGGAAAAACCCATAGCAATCAGCACGAAGGGCCAGACAGCCTGCCAGCCAAAGATGGTGCTCAGACCGAGACCGAGGAAAACCGCTGCCAGGACATAGCTTCCACCAGTGGAGGACCGGTAGGCTTTGGAAAACGTGCGTACTAAGGCTTCAATGAAGATCAGCACGCCTGTGCCCAGGAAGATCACCGACCAGGTGGTCATTCCAGCAATGGTGAAGCCCTCGGGGAGGCTGACTGATGTCCGCAGGGCATCCAGCCAGCCGATGTTGGCGGCCATGAAGACCAGCCCGGCCCAGATCAGGATCAGCGCCCAGGTCAGAGAACTGAGGCGGTCACTGCGATGTTTGGCGGCCATCCGTTCCTGGAAGAGGGGGGCATTCTCAGGTTGTTCGTCTTGAGGTGTAAAGTCTTGTTCACTCATCAGATTTAGTCCTTGTCAATATTGAATAAATTTCATTGTTAATTCAATATATCACGCCTGGCAGTGGCGAACCCAAGATTCTCTTAGGCATTGGCCGCTCTCAAGCCTGCCATTCACCGATATCCTGCCAGCAGTAGTCGAGGTGTTCGGCCAGGGTGGCTTTAAGTTTATCCTTGACATACGCACGTGAGGCCAGCATCAGGTCCAATCCGCCAATTTCATTAATGCGTTCGCCAATCTGGCGGGCCTGGGTGTGGTGACAGCGGACATTGAAGGGGCCGCCGGGCTGCAGGGAGAGAAAATCATCCAGCTGGCCGATTTTGACCAGATCATTCAATAATTTTTTAACTTCCTGCTTTTGAACGCCGGGCAGCTGATTAATGGCGGGATAGCCTAATACCTTTTCCCAAATGCTCATGTGTGAACTTCTTTCTCCAATTAACTTGCCTATATTATAGATGATTATGGGACAGGGGATGGGGGAAATGGGGGATGGTGAAGGGGAGAATGGTGATTGGGTGAAAAGTCTACTTTTGTCATTGGGAGCGGAGCGAAGCAATCCTGGTTTCATGCGGTTTATCACACTGCATATTCTTCCGCATTCTATCTATTGCGAACCTGAGATTGCTTCCTCCCGGCTTCGCCGTCCGTCGCAATGACAAAGGCTAACCAATCCACTCGACGATGGTGCTTTCACCCTGACCCACGCCCACACAGAGGGTTGCCAGGCCAAAGAACGGTCTGAGCGCTGTGCCGGCTCGCCGGCGCATTTCATGGAGCAGAGTGGTCAGGATGCGCGCTCCGGAACAGCCCAGCGGGTGACCCAAAGCCACCGCGCCACCGTTCACATTGGTGATCTCATGCGCCAGGTCTAGATCCTGCATCACGGCCAGGGACTGTACGGCGAAGGCCTCATTGAGTTCAGCCAGTTGAATGTCCTTGATGGTCAGCCCCGCCCGCGCCAGGGCTTTGCGGGTGGCCGGGATGGGGCCCAGGCCCATCACACGCGGAGGGACTCCCGCGGCGGCCATGCTCACGATCCGCGCCATTGGCTTATAACCCAGCTCGCGCGCGGTGCCTTCTTCCATAACCAGTACAGCGGCAGCGCCATCGTTCAGCCCGGAGCTGTTCCCGGCTGTGACGGTGCCATCCGGCTTGAAGGCCGGTCGTAAACGGGCAAGCGCTTCCAGGGTGGTGTCGCGGCGGGGGCGTTCATCGGTGTCAAAGACCTGTGGGTCACCTTTGCGTTGGGGGACATGGACGGGCAGGATCTCCTCGGCGAACTTGCCGGAATCGATCGCGGCGATTGCCCGCCGGTGACTGGCGAGAGCGAATTCATCCTGCGCCTCGCGGGAAATCTCATATTTCTCAGCAATGTTCTCAGCTGTGATTCCCAGCGCATCCGTGCCATAGGAGGATTCTATTTTAGGATTAACGAAGCGCCAGCCTAGGGTGGTGTCATAGGCGGTCTGGTTGCCAACCGGTCGGGTGGGCTTGGGCATGGCATAGGGGGCGCGGCTCATGCTCTCCACACCACCGGCGATGAAAACAGTGCCGTCTCCGGCGCGGATGGATCGGGCGGCGGTGTTCACCGAGGTCAGCCCCGAGGCGCAGAGCCGGTTGAAGGTGACGCCGGGCACGGAGACCGGCAGTCCGGCCAGTAGGCTGGCCATTCGGGCCACATTGCGGTTATCTTCGCCAGCCTGATTGGCGCAGCCCAGATAGACTTCCTCCACCAGCGTGGCATCCAACTGGTTGTGCTCCACGATGGCCTGGATCACGAGTGCAGCCAGGTCGTCGGGACGGATGGAAGACAGCGCACCGCCCAAATTTCCAATCGGGGTTCGGATGGCGTCAACGATTACGGCTTCGGGCATGGGTTTTCTCCTGTGGTGAGGTTTTTAATGATTTTACCATCGAGGAGCAAAGCGACGAAGTCCCCGTAACGAAGTGAGGGGACAGGGAAGGGACGTTGAAGAGGGATGAGAAAGTGGGTTTGGTGGCAATGAAAGATGGTTTTTCAGTAGGGAAGGTTTATAAACCGAATCTAACCCCTTTCCGCCTGCTAAAGCAGGCACCCTTCCCCTTGCAAGGGGAAGGGCTGGAGATGGGGTAATTATTTATGAATTACTCAGAATCTGGGACAGTCGCCCCTGGATTCATCCTATAATTGTTCATTAAATAATTATGGCTTTACCGGTGAGGCGTAAAATGAACGGAAATGGACAAATTCAAAGGATTGTGATCAAGGTCGGTACCTCCACCCTGACGGACGGCGGAAAGGAACTTTGCCTGGCGCGGATGGTGGACCTGGCCCGGCAGATGACGGAAATTAAGGCGGCTGGGATCCAGGTGGTGTTGGTCAGTTCGGGTGGCATCGCTGCTGGAAGGGAAATGATGTCCTTCCCGGATCTTCCGCGCTTCCTGCCGGCCAAGCAGATGCTGGCAGCCGCTGGACAGCCGCGGTTGATGGCTATCTATACCCAGCTTTTTGCACTTTACCAGCAGCCGATTGCCCAGATCCTGCTGACCCGCGATGATCTGGCGGACCGGCGGCGTTACCTCAACGCCCGTAACACGCTGGAGGCCCTGCTGGATTACGGCATCATCCCGATTATCAATGAAAATGACACCATCGCCACCGAAGAAATTCGCTTTGGCGATAACGATAACCTCTCAGCCCTGATTGCCACCGTGTTGGAGGCGGATCTGCTCCTGCTGCTGACCGATCAGGATGGCGTTTTTGATGCTGACCCGGCAATCAACCCGGAGGCTGAATTGATTCATCAGGTGAGTGAGGAAGTGATCCCCGACGAGGTTCTGGCTGTCGCAACAACCAGCCGAACGGGACTGGGAACCGGTGGAATGGCCAGCAAGCTCAGCGCGGCTGACCTCGCCCGTCACGGTGGGGCGACCGTAGTGATCGCCAACGGCGGAACGGATCGGGTGATCCCGCGGATCGTGCTGGAGGGGGAATCGCTAGGGACGACCTTCCTGCCTGTGACGACCCATCTCGAAAGCCGCAAGCGATTCCTGCTGGCGGGGATGGCCGAATCCTCCGGAACGCTTTGGATTGACGCGGGAGCGGTCAAGGCGCTGCGTCAGGGGGGCAGCATCCTGCCGGTTGGCGTGACTGCCGTGGAGGGCGACTTTGCCCGCGGCCAGAGCCTGACCGTGGTGGATCTGGAGGGGCTTAAGGTTGCGGTGGGCTTATGCAACTATGGCGCTGAGGACCTGCGCCGGATTGGCGGGCAGCGATCCGACCAGATTGAGCCCATCCTTGGCTATGCTTACGGCGCTGAAGCAATCCATCACGACAACCTGGTGCTGCTCTAAGGAGGATGGCGATGCATGTTGATTTGAAAATGATGGCCCGCGAAGCCCGCCAGGCGGCCCTGAAACTCAGAATGCTCTCCCGTGAGGACAAGGACCGGGCACTATGCCTGCTGGCTGAAAAATTGCTGGAAGAGCAGGATATGGTTTTTACCGCCAACGCCGCCGATTTGCTTCAAGCCGAAGCTGCGGGCTTATCTTCAGCGATGATGGACCGCCTGCGGCTGGATGCCGGCCGTCTGGCAGGGATTGCTGCGGATTTGCGCAAGGTGACTGAACTGGATGACCCGGTGGGTGAAATTTTCGATGAAAAGGTGATGCCCAACGGCCTGCGGGTGCATAAGCAGCGCGTGCCGATTGGTGTGTTGGCCGTGATTTATGAATCCCGGCCGAATGTGACCATTGACGTGACCGGTCTGGCACTCAAATCCGGCAATGCCGTGATCCTGCGCGGCGGCAGCGAGACTTTGCACTCCAACCAAGCGCTGGTTGCGGTCATCCGGGATGCATTAGCTAAAAGTGGTCTTCCGAAAGGCGCGGTCCAGTTCATCGATTCACCCGACCGGGCGCTGGTGATGGATATGCTGCAAATGGGGGATGCGATTGACATGTTGATTCCGCGGGGTGGCGCTGGTCTGCACAGCTTTTGTCGTGAGAACAGCCGTATTCCGGTCATTACCGGTGGAATTGGGGTCTGCCATCTCTTTGTGGATGAAAGCGCTAACCTGCCCGCGGCGGTGAACGTGATCCGCAATGCCAAGGTGCAGCGTCCCAGTGTTTGCAACGCGCTGGACACCATACTGGTGCATCGGGCGGTGGCCGCGGAAGTAATCCCGGCGGTCGTGCGGACTCTTGGCGCGGATGGGGTTACTTTTCGGCTGGGATCGGAGGCCATGGTGGTGTTGGGGAAGCATCCTGAGCTGCAAGCGCAGGTGGTTCCCGCAGGACCGGAAGATTTCGACACCGAGTGGCTCTCGCTGGTGCTGGGGATCAGGGTGGTGGATGGGCTGGATGAGGTGCTGGACCATATCCAGACCCACAGCACAGGCCATTCCGATGGCATCCTGACCCAGGATGAAGCTAATGCGGACCGTTTTGTGCAGACGGTGGATTCGGCGGCGGTCTATGTGAACGCCAGCACACGCTTCACCGATGGCTCACAGCTCGGGCTGGGCGCGGAGGTGGCCATTTCCACCCAGCGGCTGCACGCCCGCGGCCCGATGGCGCTGGAAGCGCTGACCACCTATAAATGGGTGATCCAGGGGGAGAATCATGTCCGACCGGATTGAACCCATCATCCTTGACCGCGTGATTGATTTGCAGCGCCGGTTCGCCGGGCTGCATTCGGCATTGGAATGTTGTTACCCCATCGCCATTGTGCAGGATGAGGCCTTTCAGATCTACGATCTGAACGATTCGGGCGAGCACTATAGATTCATCCAATCCGCGCCCACAGCCATGTCGATCCCGGAAGGTGTGCGAGCTGCATTCACCTTGAAAGCGTATGATGGCCGAATCGCCTGCGTGGTCACGCAGGAGGTCTTCGATGAACCGGGTGGCATCGTCACCATCCTGCACGAGTTTGTCCACTGCTACCAGTATTCCACCTGCGAAATGGACCTCAAAGCGGAGTTGGAAATAGCCCGGCAGGCAAAGGCCACCGGCGACGCCATGTGGGAACTCCAGCACCCCTTCCCTTATGAAGACCAGGCTTTTACCATCCCCTTTGGGTGCTTCATCACCATCTCCAGCGTAGGGTACCTGGGTTTGGTGGACCGGTTTCAACACCAGTTGAAAGAGGCCCTATCCAAACCGGATTATGAATACCTGGTCTGGCAGGAGTGGAAAGAGGGTTTCGCTCGCTTTATTGAAAACCGATTACAGCTTGAACTGGGACTGCCCGTCAACCTCGGTGGCACGCAGCAGCCTTTCACGCGGGTATCGTTCTATGCGGCCGGTGCGGCCTATATCGACCTGATAGAGGAGGAATCTCCGCAGCTGGTCAGCGACCTGCCCTCTTTGTTCCACCGAATGATGCAGCCCGGGTAGCGAAAATGTGATCAAAAAATCTCCGCCCCTGTCCCTGCCCCGCATGCAGCTTGGAGGGCGGGCCGCTGACGATCCTCGATCTGGTTTAAGTGCGAAAATCGAGCGGTTGATTTCCATAAATTTATATATAATTAAATTGAATATTTTGTGGGTTCTATGGGAGGGATGGGATGGCTTCTTTTGTGTTTGATAAGAAGGTCCGAAAAACGGCGTCCTGGCTGCTGATTGTCGGCATCCTGGTGATGCTGATCGTTCAGCTGGGCGCTTATGCGGCGATGACCAATGGTTTCACGGTCAAGGTCAGCAATGTGACGATTATTAAGGGAAACAAGATATTAAGAAACTTCTTAGTTGATTTGATGTAATAGGTATGTTATTCTCTTAAATAGAGGTGGTTTTTAAACAATAAAGAACGGGGCGGATCATGAAGTACATGCTTAGAAAACAATTAACAATAATTGTAATATTGAATATCCTCTTGTGCAGTTTGTTGACATCAGCCACAGTCGTAAAAGCAGATGCAACCTCACAAAACAAAATTAATGAGACATTGGACGAATACGGGCTTGCTGTCTCAAACCCGAGCGAAATATCAACTTCGTCGTTCACATCTCAAATGTGGGATTTGATAAAAGATCGCCGTGCATTTTATGAAGAGTTTTTCACTACAGCTCTGCATTCGAGTCTCACAGAAATTGAATCAGAATATGATAAGCAAACAATAGTGATAAGTGATGATGGGAAAGTATCGGTAATCGAATATTTGAGTTTGAGTGGAACACCATTGCTTCAAGATCCAGAAGACTATCCGATATATCAGGGTGCTATGTGGGCAATTAATCAGGCTTCAGACTCTGAAACCAAATCTCAAGTTACCGAATATTCTGAAGAAATTTTAAAACAAGTTCAGGTTTCAATTGATGAGGAGGCCTTTACAATAACCTGGATCAATGAACACGAACTGCAATTTGATTTAAAAACCGGTTTGATTCTCTCAGACAATTATTCCAGCGAATCAAGAGATGATCCGGGGAATGATAAAGTAATTTGGACCGAAAAAGGCCCTAGTCGTATCGAGGTTGATTTACAATTGTTCCCTGATTATCAAATGTATGTAACGCCAATTGAAGACATTGGTATGGATATACTACATATGTTTGACTAAAATAATGAGGCGGTAATTGACAACCCTGAGAATATGCGCTATAGCTATAACCGAACTGCTGCTGCAAGTTACATAAATTATTATGTGCGGACAACCACAAGCCGTTGTCAGACAGTTCCTGTAATTGTCTTGCAGGATGAAAGCGTTTGGAACCCAAATTACTACCCTTATTACTGCGCTGATTGTGCCAATTATGTGTCACAAGGCCTTTTTGCGGGAGGGCTCCCACCGGACGGTACTTGGTATTATGGGGTACTACCTGGATAAGAGTCGGCGAATTACAAAGTTGGATAACCTCAACCGGAAAAGGCGGAACGACTGCATGCGCTAGTTTGCTTGCTGGTGACGTAGGTATTCAACCTAATACACATATCGTTATGGTTGGGGCGATAAATCCTATAAGATACAGCGCTCACACCAGTGATCGATTATTAGCAAGTTGGTCATACTATCTGACTACTTGTATCCATATCTATTAATTGGATGCAGTAAGATTAATTCACTTCAAGACATTGCATGCAATAGAGTTGGAGCTTAATTTCGAGGATTAGAACATGAAGAAAACCACCTCTTTTATTCTCATTGGGATATTCTGTATTGCTTTATCTGCCTGTAGCCCGAGTGTAAACGAAGCACCGGTCGCTGAGAACAATGGTGTTCCTTCTGAACTACCCATTGTGGTGGTAAACATCTCAAGGTCCTCAACCATTGAAATCCAATCCATAGCGCTTAATCGGGATATGACATATTCAGACATTCCGGTAGATAACGATACTGTTCTTCGAGGTCAACCGGCTGTTGACTCAGAAAACAATCTTTATATTCCATATGGTAACCAAGACAATTATTTTGCAAAGCTTGGTCCGGATGGATCTGTGACGACCATTGAAATACAAACAGATTGGAATTATGAATCTCAATGGGTTGGTGATAAGTTCATGGTCGTTCCGCATGATGCGAATGAGATGTTCCTCATCAGCTCCGATCTATCTATAGAAATCATTCCCAATTCACTTGCCTATCTTGATAATAAATACCAATTTGGGTACCTGGGGCTTTCCAGTGCCTCAACCAGAGAAGCGATTTGGAATTTTTCAACGCCTCTGAGAACCGATGATGGAGATTTTGCTCTTTATCGCACATTTAATATCGATTCAGGAGAGATCTCAGAGTTTCAAATGATAGTTCCCTCCACAACCAAAGATTACATCCCAAACCCGGAAAATGAGGATGAAAAAATGGGGCTGATCGTTTATGGGATTGATAATGCCAACCAAAATGCCCTGATATGTTACGCCATGTTCCCCAACGGCGCTTTTCAAACTACTTTGGAATTGTATGATGGTGATACCGGCACCACAATTACAAAGGAAGTTCGATGTTGTTTGAATAATAAATTTAATTTGGAAGGAGAAGCGATCGTTGAAGATAGTGCCTTTGAGAGTTGCTGCGTTCCGGGAGTACGGAACTGGATTGATTATGAATCCACGTTTTCTTATGCAAGTTTGTTAAGATCGGATGACGGCAGTAAAATTTCCTTCATTCCTTTTTCGGATGCCTGGTTAATCGCAACTGAAGCCCGCGTTGTTGTCGTGGATGCCCAAAATCACGCTTATCCATCTTACGACCTCCCGGACGATGTGAAATACCAGTTTTATAAGACAGCCAGGCCCATAGCGGACTGAATTGAACTATTGATGCACACTTGTTTACTGTTAGCAGCTTGGAGGGCGGCGACCCGCCCCACCAGAAAAGATATTGAAGTATAGGCGATGGAAAAGCTGAGGAGTATGGCTTTTCAAACGAGTGCACCCTACAAATAGTCACCATTCACTATTCTCAATTCACCATTTATTCACCCTTACCATCCCCCACTCACCCCCTTCAAAGGCTGCGCTTAGCCAGAAGTGGGTTATACTATTAGCGCATGTCCTGAGAACCTCACCAAGTTAAATTTCAGGACATTTCTAACCGTTAATCACCATAAGGAGGACCGTTAATGCCCGCGAAGGGATATATTGAAGTCAACGAGTTGTATTGCAAAGCCTGCCAACTCTGTGTGACGGATTGCCCTCATGATGTGTTGGCGTTGGATATGGATCACCTGACTCCCAAGGGATACCACCCGGCACACATGGTCAATCCGGAAGCCTGCACAGGATGCGGCATCTGCGCAAATGTCTGTCCAGATGCTGCGATTACAGTTTATCGGTATGAGCAACAAAAGGCGGAGGTTTGAGATGACGAAACAACTCATCAAAGGAAACACCGCAGTCGCTGAGGCCGCCCTTCGGGCGGGCCTTGAAGCTTATTTTGGTTATCCCATCACCCCCCAAACCGAATTACTGGAGCACCTTTCCGCTCGAATGCCCGAATTGGGTCGGCCGTTTGTTCAGGCCGAGTCCGAACTGGGCGCGATCAACATGGTCTATGGTGCTGCCTGTACCGGCAAGCGGGTGATGACTTCTTCTTCCAGCCCGGGCGTCAGCCTGATGATGGAAGGCCTCTCCTACATAGCCGGCACCGAAGTCCCGATGGTGCTGGTGGATGTGGTCCGCGGCGGCCCCGGCCTGGGCAATATTGCCCCGTCGCAGGGTGACTATAACCAGATCGTCCACGGCGGCGGTCATGGCGACTATCGCATGATCGTTCTTGCCCCTGCCAGTGTGCAGGAAGCAGTGGACCTGACCGCTCTGGCCTTTGACCTGACGGAGAAATATCGAACGATCACCACAATTATGATGGATGGCAGCATTGGCCAGATGATGGAACCGGCTGAACTGCCGCCTTTCCAACCCCTCAAAGAGGAAGTGCCCGAATGGGCTGTGCAGGGCGCTAAGAACGGCAAAAAGCACCTGCTGACCTCGATCAACCTCGATGCACCCGCCCAGGAGGTTATGAACCTGCGGCTGATGTCCCGCTGGCAGGAAATCGAAGCCAATGAAGTCCGCTGGAAGGGTTATTACCTGGATGATGCGGAATATGTCGTGGTCGGTTTCGGCACAGCCGGGCGGATCTCGCTTTCCGCTGTCCGGGCCGCCCGAGAGCAGGGCATCAAGGTGGGCCTGTTACGCCCGATCACCCTGGCGCCTTTCCCAGCCGAGATCCTGGATGAGCTGACCGAAAAGGTCAAGGCTTTCCTCGTGGTTGAGATGAACGCCGGCCAGATGCTGGAAGATGTCCGGCTGGTCGTTCGAGGCCGCAAACCGGTGGAATTCTTCGGCCGGATGGGTGGTGTTGTGCCCTTCCCCGATGAAGTCCTGACCGAGATCAACCGCCTGGCGACTGAACCTCTGACCACCGAAGGTCACCCCCGTGACCGCTGGCTGGCTCGCCTGCGCGAGACGATAGGATAAGGAGTGGATGATGACATTAGCAGATGTTCCTACCAAAGTTGTTTACAGCCGTCCCAAGTCCCTGAATGACCGGGTAACCCATTATTGCCCCGGCTGCACCCACGGCATCGCCCATCGCCTGGTGGCTGAGGTGCTGGATGAGATGGGCATTATCGAAAACACGATTGGCGTGGCTTCGGTTGGCTGTTCTGTTTTCATATATAACTATTTCAATGTTGACTTTGTGGAAGCGGCCCATGGGCGCGCCCCGGCCATGGCGACCGGCATCAAGCGGGTCTATCCCGACCACTTTGTCTTCACCTATCAGGGCGATGGCGACCTGGCCTCGATTGGCATGGGCGAGATCGTCGGTGCGGCCTCCCGCGGCGAGAAGATCACTGTGATCTTCTTGAACAACGCCAACTATGGCATGACGGGCGGCCAGATGGCCCCCACCTCGCTCCCCGGCCAGAAGACAACCTCTTCGCCCACTGGGCGTGATGTCAGCCGGCAAGGCTACCCGATCCAGACTGCGGAATTACTTTCCACGCTGGAAGGTTCGGCCTATGTCGTACGCCGCAGCCTGCATAACAACCGTGAGGTCCGCCGGGCTAAACAGGCGATCCGCACGGCCTTTGAAGTACAGAAAGCCGGGCTGGGCTTCTCACTGGTGGAATTGCTTTCCACCTGCCCGACCAACTGGGCATTGACCCCCGTGGAAGCTCGGGAATGGGTGGAAGAGCGGATGATACCGGCCTACCCACTCGGTGATTATAAAATCTCTGCTGCTGTGGCAGCGTTGAAGAAATAGGAGGGATGAGCATGCAACAAGAAGTGATCATAGCCGGATTTGGTGGCCAGGGTGTGCTTTTTGCCGGTAAACTGCTGGCCTACACTGGCATGGAAGTTGGCAAGGAAGTGACCTGGATCCCCTCCTATGGCCCCGAGATGCGCGGCGGTACTGCAAACTGTACCGTGGTGATATCCGACGAGGAGATTGGCTCCGCCTTTGTGAAGAACCCCACTGCAGTGATTGCGATGAACAAGCCCTCGCTGGATAAATTCGAGAAGCTGGTTGCGCCCGGCGGCGTGCTGGTGGTCAACAGCTCCATGGTCGACCGTCCTGTGGAACGGACCGATATCACCGTGGTGAGCCTGCCCGCCAATGAGATCGCTGAAGCGCTGGGCAGCAGCAAGTCGGTGAACATGGTGGTGGTCGGCGCTCTGCTGGCCAACCTCGATCTGCTCCCGATGGAGGCCGTGGAGAAAGCGCTGGATGCGCACACCTCCGAGCGGCACAAGCATTTCCTCAAGGGGAATATTGAAGCGCTTCATAAGGGTGCGGAGCATAAGGTAGCGGAAATAGTGTAGTTAAAAGTCTAGATGAGTTACAGACCCCCGGAATTTCCGGGGGTTTTTTTATTTATTTACCCCTTCCTGCCTTCAGCGCTCTTCTTCTTGAGTTGTAGGTCACGTGCCGCGCAGCGCACGTGACAAACAGGGACGACTCGGCCTGCTCGACATAGAGTAGAAGTCCAAGATCGCCACGTTACGGCATTTGGCCGCGCCTCGCGATGACAAAATAGCTTGTCATTGCGAGGGAGCATCGGAACGATGCGACGAAGCAATCTCAGGTCTCTCATAGGTAATAAAAAGGTCGCCCAGATGGGGCGACCCTACGGTGTCTAACGCTATTATCCGAATAGCGTTCCCTCCTACAATCTTCCATCCTGCATCTGGAGCACCTCGTCGGCGATCTCAGAGATGCTGACGTCGTGGGTCACGATGATCACAGCATAGTTATCCTTATGCACCAGGTCCGAGAGCAGCTTGACGATCCGCTTGCCGGTGGCGATATCAAGGTTGCCGGTGGGTTCGTCCGCCAGAATCACCTGGGCGCCGCTGGCCAGGGCGCGAGCGATCGCGATCCGCTGTTGTTCACCGCCCGAGAGCATGTTGGGAAAGCGGTTGTAAACCGTATCAGGCAGGTCCACCTTGCGGATATAGTCCTTGGCGATCACGGCGGCTTCTTTGGGTGTGTAGCCCATCAATTCGAGGGGGTAGCATACATTTTCCAGACAGGTCATCAAGGGGAAAAGGTTGAATGATTGGTAGATGACCGCCACCTTTTCGCGCCGGTATTGGTCCAGATCGAATGAATCCGTGGGCACGCCCTGGAACAGGATTTGCCCAGTTTCCGGCAGCGCCAATCCCGCCATCAGGGAAAGCAGGGTGGTTTTCCCCGAGCCGGATTTGCCAATGATGGCATAGAGCTTTCCTCTTTCAAAGGACGTGGAGACTTCCCGGATGGCCGGTACGGATTGGTATTTGTTCTGGTAGCTGAAAGTGGCATTTTTGATTTCAATGATTGGGCTCACAGTGTGACCTTCTTTCGCAATAAATGATAACGCGTTTACTTATTCCTTGGTAAAGAGAATATCCAGGATCTTGGCCCGGCTCATCAGGTAAATGGCGATCATGATGCCGAGAGCATAGAGCAGGATGAACCCCACCAGGTTCCAGCCGAAGTAGGCTAGCCAGGCTGGATTCAGGATCAGGAGTATCAGGATCGGGGCGACTCCCAGCAGGAACAGCAGCAATTGCTCAAGGAAGAAAGCGCTGTAAACCTGCAGGCGTTTGGTGCCCAGGCTGCGCATAACCGCAAATTCATGCAGGCGGTTGCGGGTCAGCAGGTAGGAGAGGATGAAGCCGATCACTGTGGAAAGCGCCAGCATGATGGGCCGAATGATATTCATAAAAGCCAGGTGCTGTTCGATCGATTCGATGGCATCCATCAGTGCTTTGTCTTCGATCACGATAGCCAGGCGGTTGCGATCAATGCTGCCGATCTTGCTGTAGTCGCGTTTTTCCAGATAGTCCCGAAAGCCGGACAGGTTCTGAGTGTCGGCCAGCAGGAAGGTAGCCGAATTGACGCTATCAGCCAAATATTCGTTAGATAATCCGGCCCCATCGGGAATGTCGCCGTCATAGATCTCGAGTTCTTCATACAGATAATCATATATGATCGGTATATCTGTAATCAAAGCCCAAGGGGTATAGATAACCGGGGGGCGGCTGCCCTGGTAGTAAGTGCCGGCCACGACGAAATCGTAGGCCTCCATCAATACGCCGTTATCCGGGATGGTTTTATAGACGGCGATTCGCACAGTATCTCCCAAATCGATACTATTCTCTTCAGCGTACCGGTCTGGCAGAACAACAAAATATTCTAGATTCTTCAGGGAATCGTTATCATATCCCTCCAGCCAGACGGTATTGGTCAGCAGGGAATCGCTAAATTCCGGCACACCGGCGAAACTGTCAATGAAGTAGATCAAGGGCATTTGGCTGACTTTGTCTTCAAACCAGTCATAGCCGAATCGGTTGGAATGGTAAGGCACGTCCGGGCGACTCGGCATATAGTAGGTATGTCCTTCGGTGTCAGCCGCCACGCCCATCAGGGTGTAGTGCATTTTAGCCGTCAGCATGACCTCATCAAAATAGGAGTTATCTTCCGTGAGAGTGTCTCGAATAGCCAGAAGCTCTTCGCCGGAGATTGGATAACGGAGCATCCGCCAGGTTCCTTTGGCATGATATTCGGGGTCCAGGAGGTTAAAAATACTTGCCTGCAGTTGAAGCGGTACTTCTCTGGAATATCCCAGGAAGGTGGTCATATAGGCTGTGGTTGGGACATCATCATAAACGGTCACCGCATCAAGTTCCTGCTGGTGCGTGATCAGCCCAATCGCCACGATGAAAGTTGCCAACAGAAAAGCTGTGACAGGCACAATCAGACTACGCAGGAAATTACGGCGGATTGACCGGAGAGCAAAGCGTAAGCTGACGGTGGGTATATTGGCGAATGCCATCACCTTGCCCACGTGGAGTTTGGGCGCTTTGAATTCCTTGATTTTTTTGCGTTTGGGCTTGCGGAGTGTTGCCAGGGCAAAGCTAATCGTAATGACCAGGATGATCAGGACCAGCACGCCTGCAGACAGCCAGCGAACCCAGACGGCAGTTGCGATTTCAGGGACGAAGGTGGTGGGGATACCCAGGGCACGTTCACTATAGCGTTCATCCTGACCGGGCGCGTCCTGCAGGGCCTGCCAGACGGTTTCCGTCACCTGGACGTCAAAGGCCCCGGCAATCAGGGTTCCCATAATGGTTGCAATGATAGCTACCAGTAAAAGGCCATAGAGTAAATAAGATAAGGTTTTGGGTCGCCCGGTCCCCATCATCATCATAATATGAGCGGTCTCCCGCTGGCGGCTGATGAAAAGATAGGAGAAGAGGATGGAAACGGCAATACCTGCAACAGCGCTGATGCTTGTGAGGGTGATGGCCTGCTCTTGCATGGTTTGGATTGGTTTGATGGCAGAGGCATAACCCTGGTCTTCCACCGTGACTTCGATGATTTCAGGGAGATAACCTTCGATATGGCTCAAGTAGGAGTCGACCTGCTTATTGTCAATCTGGACCCGGAGGAAGTCATAGTTATCAGGTTCTTTTTCCACCCACACTGGGAAAGGCATATACACAGTGAAAGACAGGCCCGGCACCTCGTTGAAAATTCCTGCGATGCGGATGTCGGTTTCATAGATGAAACCATCTTCTTCCCAATAGCTAAAGGCCGGATTGCCCTCGTCTGTGTAATGGAATTTCAGAGACCAGGTATCTCCAACTTCCAGCCCCAAGAGGGGAGCAATCCGGTCGCTGATATAGCAGACGTCCTGATCCACTGTTTGAACTGTGCCTTCGTTAATCTCGAATTCTCCGTCCGTCAGCCATGTCTGGTTCTGGTGGAAGGCCGCCATAATAGGCAAATAGGAGGACACCGTGACGGAGAAGGATTGGTCAATGATGTCGATGGATTGGATCAGCAGATCCCACATTGCCCCTTCTTCGGATTCAAAATAATCCGGACGATCCGTGATTTCGATGACCTCTGGTGCGGAATCCAGAACGCCCAGGGAGTGATTTGTCAGCTCAGAGGCTTTGATAAAAGTTGCCACACGAGTGTTATTGATATAGGTGATCAAAGCTGCGCCAAGATATTTATGACCCGGTTCAAAATCATCAATCAGCACCCCATCCTTGGTCAGGGGATTGACCTTGACCAGGATCAGGTCACCAACCTCGTCACCAAATATTGACTCGTTGGACATGACAATCCAAGTGCCGTCATCATCTATAAAACGCGGACTGAACGTGAAGATATTGACATAGGCAAAGGGCGAGTCGCGTTGAATGATATTCGTGTCATCTCCTGCATAGGCGAAGATCTCGCGCTCCGTATCGACTGCCAGGACAGCGGGATGGTTCACAAGGCCAGCAATGTCCAGCTGCTCAAGCGTCTCCTGAAAGGCTTCATCTGCCCAAGCGCCATTTTCATTGTGAAGGCCGCCGTATTTCAGGGAGATTGCAGTGTCAAATTGTTCATCGGCCTGCTGCAGCATCCGGTTCGCGGAATAGAGCATGCTGCTGCCGAGACTCACGAATAGGATAGCCGCAGAAAGAAGCAGCACGAACAAGGTGCTTTTGATGGGGGAGCGGAAGATACTTCTAGTACTGTGTTTTAGCATCATAGGCATAATGAACTCTGTTTTTGTGGTTGCACTCAGGTGTTGTATTAATAGGCATGAAAAGCGGGCTGCCCCCAAATTGGTGCAGGGATCGACTCTCTCTATCAGGCCTTCACTTTAATGATAAATAGTGTATCATCCTTTGATTGTTCTGGATGGTTGTCAAACCTCCTTCAGGATGATATTTGGATTAATCGGGTGCAGACAGGATACCTCGAAAAGAATTTATTGTCCCGGTGAAAGAAAATTCTGGATGGTGAACAGTCAAAAGTTGATTCGCCGTTATAATATGGGATGCTGGGATGGTTGAACGCCAGCGATGATTCTCTGGCCAAAAAAGGCACTATCTGGCCGGATTAATATTGGAAGGTACCATGAAATTACGAATGTCATCCCCTGAACTTAACGGCGCTGATCGAGACGCTGTCCTGGAAGTTGTGAACACGCCCAATCTGAGCATGGGGCCGAAGATCGCCGCTTTTGAACAAGCTTTTTGTGACCTGGTCGGTCGAAAACACGCCATCGGTGTGAACTCGGGAACGGCCGGATTGCACCTCTGTGTGCGCGCCAGCGGGATTGAACCTGGCGACCTTGTAATCACCACCCCGTTTTCCTTTGTGGCCTCCACCAATGTGATCCTCTTTGATAAGGCGATCCCGATTTTCGTGGATATTGACCCTGTCACGGGGAATATCAACCCTGATCTGCTGGAGAAAGCTGTTGAAGCGCTTTCTCTGGGCGGTGAAGCGGCCAAAAAGTGGATGCCGAGGAAACTGCCCGATTTCAATGAAGGCCGGGTGGGTGCGCTTAAGGCCTTGCTGCCGGTGGATGTCTTTGGCCAGCCGGCGGATTATGACCGGATCAATGCCGTTGCGAATCAGTATGACCTGACGGTGATTGAGGATTCCTGTGAAGCTCTGGGTGGTGAATACAAGGGTAAACCGGCCGGGACACTGGGCGATTTTGGCGTGTTTGCCTTTTACCCCAACAAGCAGATCACCACGGGCGAAGGCGGCATGATTGTGACCGATGATGACGCGGCCGCCGACTTTATGCGTGCATTGCGTAATCAGGGGCGCGCGGTAGGAGATACCTGGCTCCAGCACACGCATCTGGGGTACAACTACCGGCTGGATGAGATGAGTGCGGCTTTGGGGCTTTCTCAGATGGGACGATTGGAGGAACTTCTCAAGCATCGCGCCCGTGTGGCGGACTGGTATGCCAAGTATCTCGCCAGAATTGACAACGTGACCCCACCGCAGCTGGTACCGGATACCACCCGTGTCTCGTGGTTTGTCTATGTTATTCGGGTCGCGCCCCGGATTGACCGGGATCGCTTTGCCCGGATTTTGGTAGAAAAGGGCGTTCCCGTCAGGCCCTATTTTGCACCGATCCACCTCCAGCCTTACATGATGGAGATGTTTGGCACCCGGGCGGGCGACTATCCCGTTACGGAAGACCTGGGCAACCGCAGCCTGGCGCTGCCTTTCTCAGGAACAATGACCGAAGAAGAAGTGGTGGAAGTCTGCCAGCGGATTGCCGAAGCTCTGCCTGCTTCGGAAAAACTGGAATAGGCAGTTTATCTCTGATGGAAAGCGAATTTTATCCTCCCCGCCGGAAGGGAATATTGATCCAGGGCGCAATGGCCCTGTGGTTCCTGGCTGCCGGAGGGTATTTCTTCTATACAGCCGTGCAGGACGAGACCGGCATTGATTTCCTGCTGCATATGGTGATTGCACTTGTGCTGTTGGCTCCTCTGCCGGTGATCCTTTACAGGCTTTATGCGCTGATCTCCTCTGTTTATACCCTCCGCCGCGACGGTTTACGGATCCGCTGGGGGCTGCGCAGGGAAGATATCCCACTCAATGATATTGAGTGGATCCGGCCGGCAACGGAGTTGGGCTTCCGGCTGCCCCTCCCGTGGCTGCGCTGGCCGGGGTCGATCATCGGGGGGCGGAAGGTGCCCGAATTGGGCGTTGTGGAGTTTATGTCCGCTGACCTGGCGCATATGCTGCTGGTGGCTACACCGGACAGGGTCTTTGCCATTTCACCAGAAGATACCGGCGTGTTCATGATGATGTTCCGTCAGATTACTGAATGGGGCAGCCTGGCCCCACTCGAGGCCCAATCCGTCTACCCGACCTTGTTGATTGGCCGAGTCTGGGAAGATAAGATTGCCAGAATGCTGGTCATCATTGGTTTCGGCGTTGGCCTGGTGCTGCTGGCAGTGGATGCAATTGCCGTGACGGGGTTGAGCGTAATCCCCTGGAGTGGCGCAGAGGCCTCCGCGCCAGCCGAACGCCTGCTGCTGCTGCCAATCCTGGATGGGCTGATCTGGCTGGTGGATCTTATTCTGGGCGCTTTTGTTTACCCAAGGGGTGGGGATATGCCGATGGCAGCCTATGTGCTTTGGGGTGCCTCTGCCGTCACCGGACTGCTCTTGCTGATCGCCAGCTTAGCGTTTATTTTTTGATATTTCCTTTCGAGGCTCATGTTTGTTAAATTATTGATTGGATTGATGAACGGGGTGGGGATTGCTGCCCTGGCCTATCGGGCGCGTTCGCTGGATCTCAGCGGTGCGGTGGCGGCGTGTGTACTTGGGACAATCGTCTTTGGCTTGGGCGGCGCTGCCTGGGCGATTGTGCTGTTGGCATTCTTTATCACAGCCAGCAGCCTTTCGGTGATCTTCAAAAGTCGGAAATCTGGTTTTGCCGAGGATTTTGCCAAAGGTTCCCGACGGGATGCCGGGCAGGTGCTGGCGAATGGTGGTGTCTCTGGTGCAATGGCGCTGGCTTATTTTCTGCTGTCACTGGTCAGCCCTCAGCATCCGCTCCTGCCTGCGATTTGGGCAGGGTTCGCCGCCAGCCTGGCGGCAGCTAACGCGGATACCTGGGCGACCGAACTAGGCGTATTGAACCCTCGACTGCCGGTCTCATTGCGCAATTTTCAACGGGTTCCTGGCGGCACTTCGGGGGCTATCAGCCTCGTAGGCACGCTGGCAGCCCTGGCAGGCTCAGCGCTTGTAGCTGGGGTCGCTGTGCTAACCGGTCTTGCCGGGTGGACGCCGGTTGGTGGCATGGGGTTGGGAGGACAGTTTGTCCTCATCTCTCTGGCAGGGTTGTTGGGTGCCATGGTGGATTCGGCCTTAGGCGCCTGGGTTCAGGCGATGTATCACTGCCCGACCTGTCAAAAAGACACCGAACGCCATCCACTTCATAGCTGCGGTACTGAGACATCCCTGACGCGGGGGATTGCCTGGCTGCAAAATGATTGGGTCAATGCCGCCTGCACGCTGAGTGCAGCGTTTGTGGCTATGGCAGTAATGTTGTTGTTCATCCTGTAGTTATTACATGCCTTCCAGAATAAACAATCAGCCACCCTTCAAGGGTGGCTGATTTAAAAGGAGGAAAAGCTTAAAAAGAATGGCAATTCTTTCTGGCTGTCAGGCCAGGGCTTCTTCAGGTGTCATTCCCTCATGAACCACTTTTTCAACGGCCCGCAGGATCCGGACGGGATCATCATCCTGCCAGACATTGCGGCCGACGGCTAGGCCTTTGGCACCGCAGTCAATGCAGGTCTTGAGAACACCGAGGAAATCCAGGGGGTTATCCGTCTTGTCCCCACCGGAAAGCAAAACGGGCAGGGGGCTGGCTTCGATTACTTCCTAATAAATTTCTTTGGAACCGGTATAGAAGGTTTTGACCAGGTCCGCGCCAAGTTCGGCCGCGACCCGGGAGGCCCATTTGACATGCTTGACATCGAAATCGTTATCGAAACCCCAGGGATACATGATCGCCAGCAAGGGCATGCCCAGATCGTCGCATTCCCGGGCGATCCTGGCCAGACCTTTCATCATATCGCTGGTCCTCGCCGGGCCGATCAAAATATGCGCGGACACGGCGGTTGCACCATATCGCATGGCATGTTCAACAGTGTCACTCACAATGAAATAATCGGGTTCCGGCCCCATAAAGGTGCAGGAATCGATCGCGGCAACGTAAGGGATATCGTTTTCGATGAAACTTTTGTAGACTTTCTTGATGATACCGACGGGCATAAAAAAGGTTTCCGGTTTTTCCTTTGCCAAAAGGAAAACGGTTTTCGCGGGGTCCACGATCCCTTTGACAGGGCCAATTACAGCGCCATGGTCCATGGCGACCATAACGGAATTGCCGCTTTTTTTGTTAAACAGACGGGACAATCTGACTTCTTTACCAATGTCACTCATAGCAGCTCCTAATTAATATGACAATAGTGACCGGCGTTATCAACTGATTGTTGGTTTTGGCCCGAACTGGGCGAACGCTGGGGAGGCTGCAATGGCCTTCAACCAGTCCAGTGGGGTTCCAACACTCCGCTATGAAATGGAAAATTACATCCATGGCCCCATCCAGGGATTGACACCGGACGCCGGCGTGATTGGCATTGCCCCCACTGCGGCCTTGCAGAACAGGATGTTCGGTATGATGGTGGCAGCCCGGACGATTGGCGCGAAAACGGTTCTTCTCGCCCCCAAAGGCACACATGCGCCAGGTGTGGATTATTTGGTGGAATTACCTGCTGGAATACCTGATCTGATTTCGCCGATTCCCTATATGCTGCCGCTTTGGCAGATAGGTTACCATTTTGGTCTGTTGGGGAATGGAACCCACCCCGACCGGCTGTCAATGGACAAGCCGGAATTTAAGGAAGCTTTTTCCTTTATTATGAAAAAGGATAAATGGGTCACTAAAAAAATTGACCTTATTTCGAACTGAAAATATCCGATCAAAAAGCCACCCTTGTGGGTGGCTTTTAGGATTTTCAATGATGCTGCTGAAGTCTATTGCAGTGGATATCCCCGATATTCTCCGACAGCCTCATAAAGCGCTAAGAGGTTCTCCACCGGCACCCCGGACTGGACGTTATGGATTGGGTTGAAAACGAAACCGCCGCCGCGCCCAAAAATCCGCATTCGTTCATGCACCTGGGCTTTGACCTCTTCCGGTGTGCCAAAGGGCAACACCTGCTGGGTATCCACCCCGCCGCCCCAAAAGGTCACCTGGTCACCAAAGCGTTCTGCCAGTCCCTCCGCCTCCATCTCGGCAGCTGAAGTCTGGACGGGGTTAAGGACGTCGAAACCCGCCGCGATGATATCCGGGAGTAATTTGAAGATTGAGCCGCAGGAATGGATGAAGGTTTTCCATCCCGTGTTTTCATGCACCCAGGTGTTGATGATCTTGTGGAAAGGCTGGTAGAGATCGCGATAGGCTTTGGGCGAGATGAAAGGCCCATTTTGAGCGCCAAAATCCGCACCGGAGATATAGACCACGGACACCTTGTCGCCAACGCGCTGATGGATCCGTTTCAGGTTTTCCAAGCCGATCTCGCATTGTTTCGCGAATACCGCCCAGATATAGTCCCGCCGCATCACGGTGGACATGTACCATTCTTCCATGTCCCGAATGCCGCGGGGGTTTTTCAGTTGAACCGCGGGAACCAGGGCAATGTCACCGAAGCCGGTGCCGCCGAAATTGGCCAGGATGGCCTGATCGGTTTCCGCAAAGAGCCGTCCAGCCTCTTTCTCGTAAAAATCCAGATCAGCCTCAGAGACCAGCTGGAATTCTTCGCAGTTGTCGTCCGGGTCAAGGTGATCCTCATCAAATTCAGGCTGACGGACGATGGCATCGAAGTAGAAGCCGCCAGCCGGCATCCTTCCGCTGGGCGGGGCGGTGAGATCGCCTTCGGGATACATCAGGATGTCGCCATTGGGTTCGGGTTGGGTGTTGAAATCCCCCGGCACCAGTACAGGCGTCCCATCAAAGAAGGTCCAGGGTTTCCAACCCGCCAGGGGATACCCGAACATCGTATTGGGATTGCTCAGGCCGATGACATCCACCCCCAAGGCCGCCATCAGGTCCGGAGCGATCTCTCCCAGCATCTGGTAGGGCTCCGTCACCTTGATGGGTGTGCCGGGTGGGTCCAGCTGGAGTGCCTGCCGCAGTTTATAGACCGAAGAGACATGCATGCCGGTCGTTGGGCTGGAGCCTAAATCAAGCGGGACGCGGTCCGGCTCCTGGTGGGCGAGGGCGGTGAGGATGCGTTCTCTGGCGGTCATGGAAGGCCTTTCATAATTGGCGGGATTGACCTAATTATAGTCAATAACCCGCCTGTTCTCGAAGATCGAGTGACTCAATCAAAAAAATCCCGCACCTGATATGGTGCGGGATTGTGTTGGTTGAAGAATTAGGATGGTGGACTAATTGTCACCCTCTGCTTCAAGTTTCTTGAGCTGTCCGGGAGGGCTCTTGCCTTCCTTTTCCGAACCGATCAGCCCCATATCCTGCCAAAGCAGACCCCAGGCGTCATTGTTTTCCAGATTATCGAGGATTTCTTCCGGTGTGATCTCAACGCCTTCAATCTGGCTGGTTTTGATGGCCAGCATGATTTCGCCAATACTGTAACCCTGACAATAATAGGTCATTACCAGGTCTTCGGAGACATCATAGCGTTCCGCTATCTTGGCGGCCAGGGGATGGTTTGTCTCCTTCTTGCCATCGGTGCAATAGGCGTTGGTGAACCGGTACTCGTTTGTCTCTTGCGCTTCTTCAGTGTTTTGATGGCTCAGGACTTTAACCGCGCCAGCAATCCATTCGCCTTCCTCGCCGGCGGTCGCTTTGATCAGCACGGAATCGCCTGGTGCAATCTCCGGCATCGTGAATCCTTCTGGGATGACGATTTCGACGGTCTCATCCTTATTGGATAGTACTGTCAGGATATTACCCTCATATGTGATAACTTCACCTTTGAGGTTGAGTTTATCCTTCTGTGCAGCGACTGAACTGAATGTCATCAACGCCATCAGTAGTACGAGCATTAGAGAAGTCAGAGTCTTTTTCATATCCTACTCCTTTCCGATCCCTTTCATTAATTACCCAACCCGACCAGCAGCCAAATGTCATCCCAGGTCAGTCCGTCGGCAAGCATTTGCAGCATATCGCCAGCCGGTTCACCGGTTGCATCCTGAGTTTCCAGGGCAACCAGAATATCTTCAAATTCAGCTCCTTCGCAGAACCAGGTCATCACCTGGTCATAGTTGGTGAAGTCATAATCGGCTGCGATGGATTGCCCGATGGGGTTGACCTCATCCCCCGGGCATTCGGTGGCCGTTTCCTCGGGTGCCGTCTCTTCAGGCGCCGCATCTTCAGGCGCAGTGGCTTCCACCACTGCCGGATTACTCGATTCAGTGACCTCCGGTGGTGACGCACTGGATTGGGTCGGCTGAGCGGCACATCCTGTAACCAGGAATGCTGCCGTCAGCAATAGAACAATTTTTAATTTGGTCATAGGTCTATTATAGACGGTACTGAGCTAAATTTCCATTCACCAGTCGATTACAATCCTGTTATTTCTCTGCAACTAATTGGGCAATCGCCACCAGCATCTCAACCGCTTTCTCCATGGCAAAGGTGGGAATGAATTCGTATTTACCGTGGTAATAATGCCCGCCGGTGAAGAGGTTGGGCGTAGGCAGGCCCATGTAGGAAAGCCGGCTGCCATCCGTCCCGCCGCGCACAGGCTCGATGATGGGTTCAATTCCTATTGTTTTTACGGCCTGCTGGGCGATGCCCATGATCTCCGGGTGGGGTTCGACCATTTCGCGCATGTTGTAATACTGGTCCACAAGGGTCAGATTGATGACCTTCTCACCGTATTTTAGGTTGACGAAGTCCACAGCAGATTGGATCAGCTCTTTCTTGGCTTCAAACTTCTCCCGGTCATGATCCCGGATGATATAGGCCATGGCTGCCTCTTCCACCGTGCCGTTGAATTCATAGAGATGGAAGAATCCCTCATAATTGTCTGTGAATTCCGGTCGTTCAAAGACGGGCAGCATGTCATTGAGTTCCATGCCGATCAGCAGCGCATTGTGCATTTTGAGTTTAGCCTTGCCGGGGTGTATATTGCGGCCGTGGATGACCAGTTCCGCGCCCGCTGCGTTGAAGTTCTCGAATTGGACTTCGCCAATTTCACCACCATCCACCGTGTAGGCAAAATCCGCGCCGAATTTTTCCACATCGAAATGGTCCACACCCGTGCCTACTTCCTCATCCGGTGTGAAGCCGATCCTAATCGTGCCATGCTGGATCTCGGGATGTTCGATCAGGGTCTGGATAGCTGTCATGATCTCGGCCACACCAGCCTTGTCATCCGCACCCAGCAAGGTGGTGCCGTCGGTGGTGATCAGGGTTTTGCCGATGTATTTCTTCAGGTCGGGGAATTCTTCCGGGTCCATCAGGATATTTTTTTCGGCATTGAGCACGACCATCCCGCCGTCGTAATTTTCGATGAACTGGGGGTTGATGTTTTCACCGGAGAGGTCCGGGCTGGTGTCCATATGAGCGAGGAACCCGACCACCGGGACATCCCAATCAACGTTTGATGGAAGGGTAGCGGTTACATAGCCATATTTGTCCATTCCGGCATCTTTCAGTCCCAGATCCCGAAGTTCCTGAACCAGAAGTTTAGCCAGGTTACGTTGTTTTTCGGTGCTGGGAAAGGTGTCAGATTTGCGCACAGATTGGGTGTCAATTTTGATATAGCGGATGAAGCGGTCAATAACAGGGTGCATGGTCTCCTCATAAAGGGTTAAAGTGGTCAGGCGTGGTTATTCAATTTGTGGCAGAGCAGGCTGTCAGTTGATCTCCTGAACAAGCTTAACGCCCAGATTTCTGCAGGCGGCCAGGATAGGTTCGTCGGGTTCACCATCACATTCAACGATGCTGCCCACCTGGTGCCCGAGTCGGCCAAACAGCATTTCGAGAGCCTGCCTCGCCTGTCCGACACGGTCATAACTGAGGAAGAGGACATAAGGCTTTCCGACAAGGCCTTCCGAATTTCTGGATTTTGCGAGGAACCAGTCGTCTAGAAATGTCTTCAGGGTGCCGGCGATATAGCTGAAGTAATCTGGCGAGCCGATGGCGATGGCATCGTAGTGACGATAATCTTCAATGTTAAAGCGGCCGTGGTTGGTATTGAAAAGGGTAGCCTCCGCGCCGGCCTGTATGGCTTCTTTTGCGATGGCTTCTGCCATCATGTGTAAATGTCCGTATTGCTGCGAATGATAAAGTACCAGTATTCTTTTCATTATTATTACTTGCCTTTCTAATTATATAATTGTAACATTTCAGATATCCAAGTTCCAGTATTGAACATTTTAGCGTTGTTATGAATTGAGTCTGGGGTGGCGTATAATGTCTAGCGGGGGGGAGTGCCTTATCCATTGAAAAAGGAGTTTAACAGTGGGTCTCAAAAAACATCATATTGGCTTACACTTGATTTTGGCATTGTTTGTAATAATCAGCTTCGCGCTGGCTGCTTGTCAGCAGGCCACTCCCTCACCCGTTGCCACCTCGGAAGTTGAAGATCAGACAGAAGTGACTGTGGCGACCCAGCCAGCGGACGCCGGGATTGACCCTGCCACGGGCCCATCCATTGCTGACGAGAATCCACTGCCAGCGGATCCGATTGCGATGACCTTTACCGCCCGCGATGGGGTTGAGCTGGCGGGGATGTTCTACCCTGCGGCAACCACCACTGCTCCGGTGATCGTCCTGATGCACTGGGCGCCGGGCGATCAGAGCGACTGGCGGGCCATTGCGGCCTGGCTGCAGAACAGGGACCTCCAAGTGGAGCTTGGCGGGGTGGATCAACCCTGGCTGGACCCAAGCTGGTTCCCAGTCTTTGCCGACGAGTATTCCTTCAATGTGTTCACGTTCACCTTTCGGGGATGTGAGGGCGGCTGCACGACTTTTGATAGGGAGGGCTGGCGGCTGGATGTGGAAGCAGCAATGGGCGAAGTAGTCAGGATGGATAATGTTGATCACTCCAGCGTGCTGACCATCGGTGCGAGTATCGGCGCGGATGGCGCCGCCTATGGATGTCATACTTACAATACCCAGTTGGGCGGTTGCCAGGGGGCGTTCAGCCTATCGCCGGGCGGTTATCTGGGCATTCCTTATGACCAAGAAGTCGCCAACCTGAAAGGGGATCTGGTCGGCCGGCCGGCCTGGTGTTTGTATGCCGAGGGTGATTCCGTATCGGCCGCCGCCTGTCTGGATGCGTCAGGCTTACTCTACAAGGCAGTAGATTATCCGGGCAGCCTGCACGGCATGCGCCTGATCAACCCGGAGCAGGATCCCAACCCCCTTGAATTGATTTTGGATTTCATCCACGATTATTTACAATGTGATATTTGTTCGCTCTAAACTCGGAGGACACCCTTGCCTTTTCCACCTGAACGTAAACCCGCCTTACCTAAATATGTCTCCTGGACAATTACTCTCGTCATCATTGCCGTGGCAGTTTTCGGCATCTACTATCTGGACTGGATTGAACCTGCGGGGGATGATGATGCTTCTGTGCCCCGAGAAATGACCTCCTCAATGACCTATGAAGTCATCCAGGCCTATCCCCACGACCCACAGGCCTTCACCCAGGGGTTGATTTATGAGAATGGGATCCTCTATGAAAGCACCGGACTGTACGGCCGGTCTTCTCTGCGCCAGGTGGATTTGGAGACGGGGGAGGTGCTGGAACAGATGGATCTAGACGCTGAATATTTTGCCGAAGGACTGACCGATTGGGAGGATACTCTCGTGCAGCTCACCTGGCGGGAACAGGACGGCTTTGTTTACAGCAAGGATGACTTCACCCAGATTGATACGTTTGATTATCCGACCGAGGGCTGGGGGCTGACCCAGGATGGAGAGCGCCTGATCATGAGCGATGGCACGTCTACATTGTTTTTCCTTGATCCGGAGACCTATGCAGTTACCGGGAAGGTAACCGTTACCGATCAGGGTAAGGAGATTGTCAATATCAATGAGTTGGAATGGGTTTGGGGTGAGATCTTTGCGAATATCTGGCAGACGGATGATATCATCCGCATTGACCCTGAGACCGGCGAAGTGTTGGGTTGGATTGACCTGAGCGGCCTGCTTCCCGAGGAAGATCGCACTGCTCAGACCGATGTGTTGAACGGGATTGCTTTTGACCCCAATGGCAACCGGCTCTTCGTCACAGGTAAGCTCTGGCCAAAGGTATACGAGATTCGCCTGGTGAGCGTTGAGGGCGAATAACGCTTGAGCAAATAGCAAACAGGGCTGGCAACTCTGCCAGCCCTGTTTTTTTGATCCTTCAGTTATTTGGATTTTCCTTCAATGACGTTACCACCGGATCTCACTTTCACGGCAATCCGTTTCGGTTTGAC
>Ga0209121_10000214_pt1 | contig 60876 bp, 53 predicted proteins | sample Cruoilmetagenom3_FD_187292 | JGI IMG/M metagenome (GOLD analysis project Ga0209121, IMG submission 187292) | Oil polluted marine microbial communities from Coal Oil Point, Santa Barbara, California, USA - Sample 3 (SPAdes) (version 2) | ecosystem: Environmental > Aquatic > Marine > Oil seeps ...
TGCGGCGCCAGCTGTCTTCGACCGTCTGGTCGATCGGGTCACCATCCGCCTGCTTGAAACGGTATTTCATATCCCAGATCTGCTCGGCAATGGGGGCGGCGAAACGGCTCATACTTGGTCTTTCCATATTGTTGGGTTGGGCGCGACGGTGGGACTTGAACCCACAACCTTCCCGTCTTAGAATCACCGTGTACAACCACGGCTGCGGGGGCTCTATCCTGTTGAGCTACGTCGCGTTATGCTTTTCAGCTGAATATGAACACGAATTGTGGAGTTCGTATTCAGCTGGAGTTCTAAAGTATCCCTGCAAGAAACCTCGGTCAATTGCCCTTCGCAACGATTATGCGTATTCTGCGACTCTGTCACCACAATATCTTGGGGAATAGCCGTGGGAACGCCCATACATCTTGTAAAGCTCTGCGTCGGGGCCGAACGTGTCGAAGACCTGGACGCCTGGCAAGCTGCCCGCGCCGGGGGGCGTGTTGACTATGAGCCGCGCCATGTCACCCGCATGTGGCCCAAACAAGAGGCCGCGCTGCTGGACGGCGGATCGCTGTTTTGGGTGTTCAAGGGGTTCATCCTGGCCCGTCAACGCATTCTGCGCCTGGACGAAGTGATCGGCGACGACGGCATTCGCCGCTGTGGCATCGTCATGGACACCGACGTTGTGCGCACCGAAAGCGTGCCGCGCCGTCCGTTCCAGGGCTGGCGTTACCTGCAAGATGCGGACGCGCCCAAGGACCTGACCCTGTCGAAATCTGACGAAGACGAATTGCCCCATGACCTGACCGCCGCGCTTGCGGAAATCGGTATCCGCTGACCGCCAGGTTGCGCCGTTTCCTCAATCGTGCTGCGCACGCTTTCCTCACCGTCGCGGCAAGGCCGCAGCAAGCTGCGGCCACGTCGGGGGGCCTCGCCTTCGGCTCGGAAATTCTTGCCTCCGGCGGGGATATTTCTGGCAAGAGGAAAAGCCCCCCCCGGCGTGGCGGGGTGGGATAGCGGAAGGGTTAGGTCAGAACGGCCCTCACCTGGGTGGGAGCCGCGACGGGGGCCTATCCACCCAGTCCAAGCCTCTCGACCAATGCTCCCAGCCGCTCTCGGTTGCCACCGTCCCAATTCGCTTTGCGCGACTTGAACAGGGTTGCCTGGCTTTTATGCACCGGCGCCCCTGACAGGATTTTCAGATGGTTCGCCCGCAGCGTTTCCCCGGTCGAGGTGATATCGGCAATCGCCTCAGCGGTTTCGTTCTTGACGGTGCCTTCGGTCGCGCCCTGGCTGTCGACCAGTTGATAGTCCGCAACGCCGTGATCGCGCAGGTGGTCGCGGATCAAACGGTGGTATTTGGTGGCGATCCGCAGACGGAACCCATGTTTTGCACGGAACGCCGCCGCGACCGCGTCCAGATCATCCAGCGTATTCACATCGACCCAGACCTTGGGCACGGCTATGATCAGGTCTGCGTGACCGAACCCCATCAGGGCCAGTTCCGCCACCTTGTCTTCCCACAGACCCAGCTTTTCGCGCACAAGATCCGATCCCGTCACCCCCAGGTGAATACGCCCCGCTGCCAGTTCGCGCGGGATTTCCCCGGCGGACAACAGCACCAATTCGACCCCGTCGATGCCTTCAACCGCTGCCGCGTATTCACGGTCCGATCCGGTCCGCGCCAGCGTCACGCCGCGCGCGCCGAACCATTCGAACGTCTTCTCCATCAACCGGCCCTTTGAGGGCACGCCCAGCTTGATGCTCATGACGGCGCCCCCACGGCAGATTGTTGCGATTGTGCAAGGATCAGTGTCAATTCAGGCCGAATGACCCCGCCAATTGCGGGAATTTCACGATTTTCCGCATGTTCGATCCCCCCAGCTCCATTCCCCAAGACCCGCGTCAGCGCATCATAGCGCCCGCCGGTGGCGACGGGCGGAAGGTCCGGGCGCGTTTCCGCGTAAAACCCGAATACGAACCCGTCGTAATACTCCATCGAGGTCCGGCCATAGCTGCCTTCGAAATCCAGCTTGGACATGTCCACACCACGGGCCGACAGGGCCTCGGCGCGGGCTTCCATCCGGTCGACCGCAGCGGCGATTGCAGGCATGTCCACGGCGATGTCGCGCAGGTGTTCCAACACGTTTTCAGTGGTCTCGCGCAGGGCCAGAAGGTCATCCAACAGCTCAACCTCCTGAGAGGAAATCGGCGCGGCCTCCATATCCTGACGCAGGGTTTCGACCCGTTCCGCGATCTCGGCGCGGGTGCGCAAGCCGATCATCGGCGCGTCACAGGCCATGGGGTCGTCTTGCGCCAACAATTCGGCGCGACCTGCGGGCATTTCCGCCCGGCCCGAGAACCGGTCCATCAGGGCCCGGAACCGGCGTGGCCGCCAGATGTGGCGCAACAGGGCCGCGCGGCGCCGTTCGGTTGTCTTCAACCCTTTCACGGCGGCCAGCAACAGGCCCATATCCCCTGTCGCAGCGCGCAGCCCCAACCCGTCAAGCGCCTGGGAAACAACAGAAAATACCTCGGCATCTGCCGCCGCAGGATTGTCACGTTCGAACAGCTCATAGCCGACCTGGAAATATTCGGACGCGCGGTGTGTCGCCTCTTCCTGGGCGCGAAAAACCTCGCCCATATAGGCATAGCGCGCGGGTTCCGCGCCGCCGTTCATATGCATCTGCACGACAGGCACGGTGAAATCCGGGCGCAGCATCGCCTCGCCCATAACCGGGTCCTGGGTCACATAAGCGCGCGCGCGAATGTCTTCGCCATAGAGGTCCAGCAACGTGCCCGCCGGTTGCAGGATATCGGCCTCAACCACCTGCGCCCCGGCAGCCTGGAACCCGGCCAACAAGCGCACCGCCTCGGCCCGGATCACGGCCTTGTCCATCCCTGTGTCAACCATGGTCAGCCTCAAGAATTTCGCGCACCTTGGCGACCAGATCACCACGCGCGCATTCAAACTGGCTGGGCCGTTCTTTCCATTCTTCCAGCGTGGCGTTTTCGGCAATCTTGGCGCCCAGCACCAGATCCTTGATCTGGATCTTGCCGGTCTCAAATTCGTCCGACCCGGCGATCACAGCCGCAGGAGATCCACGTTTATCGGCGTATTTCAACTGGTTGCCAAAGTTCTTCGGATTGCCCAGATAGACTTCGGCACGGATCCCTGCATTGCGCAATTCACCCACCATGGCCTGATAATCGGCCATGTGGGCGCGGTCCATAACGGTGACAACCACGGGGCCCGCCGGCGCGCCCCCCATGCGGCCCTTGGCGCGCAGGGCAGCCAACAGGCGGTCAACGCCGATCGACACGCCGGTCGCGGGCACAGGTTGGCCGGTGAACCGTTTCACCAGGTCGTCATAGCGACCGCCCCCGGCGACCGATCCGAATTGGCGCACCCGGCCCTTTTCGTCTTTGATTTCAAAGGTCAGCTCGGCCTCGAACACCGGGCCGGTGTAATAGCCAAGGCCGCGCACGACGCTGGGGTCAATCTCGATCCGGTCCGAGCCATAGCCCTGCGCGCCCAGCAATTCGGCGATCTGTTCCAGCTCGGTCACACCTTCGGCGCCAATGGCACTGTCACCAACGGCGGCGCGCAGATTGGCAAGCGTCGCGGCGGCGTCCGCCCCCTTGGAGGTCAGAAACGCCAGCACAGGTCCGGCCTGTTCATCGGACAGGCCAACGCCGTCGATATAGGCGCCCGATGCGTCCAACCGCCCCTGCCCAAGCAGCTCGCGCACGCCGCGTTCGCCGACCTTGTCGAACTTGTCGATGGTGCGCAGAACGGCGTCACGCTGAGCGCCTTCGTCCAGCCCCATGACCTCCAACACCCCGTTCAAAACCTTGCGGTTGTTGACCCGGATCAGATAGTCACCGCGCGGAATGCCGACGGTTTCCAGCGTGTCGGCCAGCATGGCGCAGATTTCGGAATCCGCCGCCATGGAGGCCGAGCCAACCGTGTCCGCATCGCATTGATAAAACTGGCGGAACCGGCCCGGCCCGGGCTTTTCATTGCGCCACACAGGGCCCATCGCATAACGGCGATAAGGCGTCGGCAGGTCATTGCGGTGCTGGGCGAACACGCGCGCCAAGGGCGCGGTCAGATCATACCGCAGCGCCATCCATTTGTCGTCATCCGCTTCCTGCCAGGCGAACACACCTTCGTTCGGACGATCCACATCGGGCAGGAATTTTCCCAGCGCCTCGACCGTTTCCACGGCCGCACTTTCCAACGCGTCAAAGCCATAGCGATGATACACCCCGGCAATCTGGTCGAGCATATGTTTACGCTCGTCCACTTCCGCCCCAAAATAGTCGCGAAAGCCCTTGGGCGTTTCCGCCTTGGGCCGGGGTTGCTTCTTTTGCTTGGCCATGGGTCCGTCCGGGTTCAGATCACTGTCGCGGGCGGTCTAACGGATGGGGGCCTCAGGGGCAAGCATGGGCAAGGAAGCCGTTCAATACCGGACTTCGCAGATGTATTTGTCATACACCCAGCCGTTGGGACCGGAATAGCTCCAGTCCTGAATGGTGCGCTGGATGATCACCTGACGCCAGCCATTGTCGGAATAAGGCTCCATTGTGATGACGAATGTGCCCGGCCCCAGTTTCATGGTCATGTCGCAGGACGACGCACCACAGGTCCGCAGCGCCAAGAAATTGTCGCCATCCGGGTTCAGATTGCAGACAACGTATTGTTCGCCATCATAGGCCTGGGCGGTTGTCGCGGCCAGCGCCGTCAGAGCGGCCAGGGCAAGGGATTTGAGAACAGTCATCGGGGCCTCCTTTTTCGGCAAAATCGTACCGTCACGATGGTTTCGGGGCTTTGACATGGATCACGATGGCGCTATGACAGGCCCATGTCAGAAACCCGCACCACCGCCCTGGAAGAAGAAACCGCCCACCTGCGCAAGGTGGTCGAGGAATTGTCAGACGTCATCGCGCGTCAGGATCTGGAGCTGTCCAAGCTGACCCACCGCGTGCAGATGTTGATGGAGCGGGAGGCAGAGCGCGAGGTCGACAGCGGCGGCGTCGCCGTCATGGCCGACCAACGCCCGCCGCATTATTGAACAGCCACACGGCCCTGTTGCCCCTTGGCCGCCAGCCTGCGCCCAAAAGCGATCAGAGGCGATTCAAACCCGCGAAACAAGGCATAAGACAAGCCTCCGGTCGCGGTATAGGCCAGCCCATAGACCAGCCAGAACCAGGAACAAGGGCCACAAAAGAAAAAACTTCTCTTCGATGCCCAGCGTCCAGGCGTGGCCGAATATGCCTTCGACCGTGCGCGGAACGTACGCGAAATTGAAGGTCATGAGGTATGGCAGAACATTTGCCAGCCGCGCGCCATCTTCGGGCCGACCAATACGCGCCATCGCGATGGTGGCGACAAAATACAGGGAAATTGTCAGATAAAGCATCGGCACAATCCGAAAGAACCCGCGGAGGTAAAAGGCCTTCAGGTCGATACGGCCCCAGCGCGCCTGTTCGGACAGGATCAACCAGGTGATCAACCAACCGGACAGGGCGAAGAAGATGTCTACTCCCATGGTTCCGTTCAGAAAAAATCGATCTTCGGGAAGATGGTGGCCAAGCGTCAGGACGACCAAATCGCCCTGAGGCCATCCAGTTGTTCTCTATAGTTTTGCACAAAATTTTCTGCCGCAATAAGCTCCTTAATTCCGCCGGGCTGCGTTCCGTCAAACCATGCGCCTAGACCTCCTCGACGTCCACGACCCCACCCAGCGATTTGATTGCGCCCTTGATCTGCGGGTTCAGCGGGAAACTTTTGCCAAGGGTCATGTCGACTTCGCCCGGCAAGGTCGGGTCGATCAGACACAGCGACACCTCGCCCGGCTTTACCCCACGCGCGGTTTCGGCGGCGCGTTCCAACAGGCCCGCGACGGACGCCACGACCTCGGCCTTGTTCACAAACACCTTCAACGCCATGCCACCCGCATCGGCCACCACCGCGTCAATCGGCGCCACGCTACGCGCGATCGGGTCGAACTGGCCTTCGTTGAACCGCCCCTCCAGCGTCATGACCACCTGCAAGGTTTCGTCAAACACGCGGCGCACGGCCTCAAAATCATCGGCAAACAGCGCGATGCCCGACACCTGCCCGGTCGGGTCCGAGATATTCATGCGGAAAAACTGTGTGCCGCGGCCGGATTTGCGCTGTTGCAACCCGCCGACGATGACAGCCACCTTGCCGACCACCGCGCCGTTGCGTTCCGCCTTTTCACGCAGCCCGTCCAACGTCAGCACACCCTTGCGCTTCAACGCAGGCAGATAATCGTCCAGCGGGTGACCCGTCAGGTAAAATCCGACCGCCTTATGCTCCTCGGCCAACCGTTCATTCGGCAGCCAATCATCGACCGGCGACAGGCGCGGCTCGGGCAAATCTTCACCCGCCTCGCCAAACAATGACACCTGGTTTGAGGCGCGCTGTTCATGGATCGCGGCGGAATACCCCACCAGCGCATCCAGACTGTCAAACACACGCCGCCGGTTTGGGTCCAACAAATCGAACGCGCCGGACCGCGCCAGCATCTCCAGCGGCCGCTTGCCGACCCGTTTCAGATCAACCCGGCGCGCCACGTCAAACAGGGTCGCAAACGGCTTGCCGTCGCGCCCTTCGGTGATCAGCTTCATCGCCTCAAGCCCGACGTTTTTCAACGCGCCCAACGCGTAAATAACCTTGCCATTGTCGACCGAAAACGTCTCGATCGACCGGTTCACACAGGGCGGAATAATCTCGATGTCCAGACCGCGGCGCACTTCTTCGGCATAGACCGACAGCTTGTCGGTCAAATGGATGTCGCAGTTCATCACCCCGGCCATGAATTCAACCGGATGGTTCGCCTTCAACCACGCCGTCTGGTAACTGACCACCGCATAGGCCGCCGCGTGGGATTTGTTGAAGCCATAGTTGGCGAATTTCTCCAGAAGGTCGAACACCTCCATCGCCTTTTTCTGGTCCACACCATTGGCTTTTGACCCCTCGACGAACTTCGGCCGTTCGGCGTCCATCGCTTCCTTAATCTTTTTCCCCATGGCCCGGCGCAACAGGTCGGCGCCACCCAGGCTATAGCCGCCCATCACCTGAGCGATCTGCATAACCTGTTCCTGGTAAACGATAATTCCCTGCGTCTCTTCCAGGATATGGTCGATCAGCGGGTGCACGCTTTCCAGATCCCGCTGGCCGTTCTTCACCTCGCAATAGGTCGGAATGTTTTCCATCGGGCCGGGGCGATACAGCGCGACCAGGGCCACCACGTCTTCGATGCAGGTCGGCTTCATCCGGCGCAGCGCGTCCATCATGCCCGAGCTTTCAACCTGGAACACAGCGACCGTTTTCGAACTGGCGTACAGCTCATATGTCGCCACATCATCCAGCGGAATGGCGTTGATTTCGTTCACCGCACCCTCGGGCGGATCATACAAATGCGCCCCATCCGGACCCGTATGGATATCGCGCCCCTCGCCCTTGATCAGGTCCACGGCGTTCTGAATGACGGTCAGGGTTTTCAGCCCCAAAAAGTCGAATTTGACCAGCCCGGCCTGCTCCACCCACTTCATGTTGAACTGGGTCGCGGGCATGTCGGACCGCGGATCCTGATACAGCGGCACCAGCGCGTCCAGCGGCCGGTCGCCGATCACCACACCGGCGGCGTGGGTCGATGCATTTCGCAGCAATCCCTCGACCTGCTGGCCGTATTTCAACAGCCGCGCGACGACCTCTTCGTTCTCCGCCTCTTGTCGCAAACGCGGCTCATCCGCCAGCGCTTTTTCGATCGACACAGGCTTCACCCCTTCGACCGGGATCAGCTTGGACAAGCGGTCCACCTGGCCATAGGGCATCTGCAAAACCCGGCCCACATCACGCACGGCGGCCTTGGACAAAAGCGCGCCAAATGTGATGATCTGACCCACCTTGTCGCGGCCATATTTCTCCTGCACATACCGGATCACCTCTTCGCGGCGATCCATGCAGAAATCGATGTCGAAATCTGGCATCGACACACGTTCCGGGTTCAAAAACCGTTCAAAAAGAAGGGAGTATCGCAAGGGATCAAGGTCGGTGATGGTCAACACATAGGCCACCAGAGACCCGGCCCCGGACCCCCGCCCCGGACCCACGGGAATGCCGCGATCCTTGCTCCATTTGATGAAATCAGCCACGATCAGGAAATAGCCGGGGAACCCCATGCCTTCGATGATCCCCAGCTCGAAATCCAGCCGCTTATAGTATTCTTCTTCGCTGACCGCATGCGGGATGACCGACAATCGTTTTGCCAGACCTTCGCGGGCCTGACGGCGCAGTTCTTCGACCTCGTCGTCGGCGAATTTCGGCAGGATCGGGTCGCGCCGATATGTCTGAAACGCGCACCGCCGCGCAATTTCAACCGTGTTTTCAATCGCTTCAGGTAGATCCGCAAACAGCGTGATCATCTCTTCCTGGCTTTTGAAATAATGCTGCGGCGTCAGATGGCGGCGCGGCTCCTGTTGGTCGACATAGGCGCCTTCTTTGATGCAGATCAGCGCGTCATGCGCCTCATACAGCTCGGTTTTCGGAAAATAGACATCGTTCGTCGCCACCAACGGAATGCCCATCGCATAGGCCATTTCGACGAACCCGCGTTCCGTCGCACGTTCGCCAACTGTGCACTGTCCACCCTCGCCCGGATGGCGTTGCAGTTCGACATACAAACGATCCTGAAACGCAGTGTGAAACCGTGTCATCAGCGCCTGCGCTTTGGGCGATTGCCCGGCTTGCAACAGCTGGCCCACCGGTCCCTCGGCCCCGCCCGTCAAACAGATCAAACCGTCCGAATACTGCTCCAATTCGTCCAGCGTAACCGACGGAAGCGCGCCGAATTTGTCCACATACAGACAGGAATTCAGCTTCATCAGATGTTCATAGCCAGTCTCATTTTGCGCCAGCAAAACCACCGCCGCCGCGTCGCGCGCTTTTTCCCCCGGTGCAGGCGGGTCGAAATCGACGTCAACCTGACAGCCGACAATCGGCTGCACCCCCGCACCTGACATGGTGACGCTGAACTCCAGCGCGGCGAACAGATTGTTCGTGTCGGTGACCGCCACTGCCGGCATGCCCTTGGCCGCGCACAGCCCGGCCAGTTTCTTGACCGGCACGGCGCCTTCCAACAGGGAATATTCGGTGTGGGTGCGAAGGTGGATGAATCGGATCTGGCTGCTCATGACGGACAGCTTACCGGGGTCACCGGATCGGCGAAAGGGGCAGCAGGCCACCGGTTTAAAAAGATTAATTATCACCGATTTTCGGGGTTAAAGACGTTAACAATCGGGGTTTTGACGGGTTTAACATTGTTAACAGGTGCCCGCTGGCGCAGGGAGTGCTTGCCATGTGAAGCAAACTCGGCTTTTCTGTCCGTCAGAAAACCAACCCCGCATGTTTTCTACGCCGCATCGAAGACGTGCAGTACGGGGCCACGACAGGGTAAGGCGGCGGGTAATATCATATGGATATCACCTTTCTTCTGAACGGAGAGAGCGTGGAGCTGACCGATGCGGATCCGACCCGTACGGCGCTCGATTTCTTGCGCGAAACCAAAGGCTTGACCGGCACCAAGGAAGGCTGCAACGAAGGTGATTGCGGCGCCTGTACGGTGATGGTGTCCGACCGGGATGGCACGCGCACGCTGAATGCCTGCGTCCTGCTGTTGCCGCAGCTGCAAGGCAAGGCGCTGACCACCATCGAAGGCCTGGCCGCCCCCGACGGAACACCCCATCCGGTGCAACAGGCCCTGGTCGACCACCATGGCTCGCAATGCGGGTTTTGCACGCCGGGGATTGCGCTTTCCCTTGCGGCGGGGCATCTGAATTTTGACAATGATTACAAGACACTGCTTGCCGGAAACCTGTGCCGATGCACCGGTTATGCCCCAATTCTGAAGGCCGCCGAACACGCCGCATCCGCCCCCGTGCCAGACCACCTGACCCAGCTCCGGGCGGGTCAGGGTCCCGCCGCGCGCGCAGAGGAGGGCCCGGCCCTGCCGGGCTCCGCCGATGCGCTCGCACATGCGCTGATGGACCGCCCTCATGCGACCTTGGTGGCCGGGGCAACCGATGTGGGGCTGTGGTTGACAAAACAACTCCGCACCCTTCCTGACGTCATTTTCATGAATAATGTCAAAGATCTGCAAGGAATTGACATCACCGATGCAAACATCCATGTGGGCGCTGGCGTCAGCATTGAACGCCTGCGTCTTGCGCTTGCGCCGCATTTTCCGTCCTTCGCCGAGATGCTGCGCCGGTTCGCGTCAACCCAAGTGCGCAATGCCGCCACCATCGGTGGCAACCTCGCCAATGGGTCGCCCATCGGTGACACGCCCCCGCCCCTGATTGCCCTTGGCGCCACCCTTCACCTGCGGCGCGGCGACCACCGCCGCACCCTACCCGTTCAGGATTTCTTTATCGACTATGGCAAGCAGGACCGTCAGGCTGGTGAATTCATCGAGGCCGTGACCATCCCGCGGGACCACAATAATTTGCGGGTCTACAAGCTGTCGAAAAGGTTCGATCAGGATATCTCCGCCGTCCTTGGGGCCTTTAATATCATGATAAATGACGGAAAAGTGCAATCTGCGCGGATTGCGTTCGGCGGAATGGCCGCCACGCCAAAGCGGGCGCTCCATGTCGAAAACGCGTTGCTTAACCAACCATGGACACGGGAAACTGTGCTGGCCGCACTGCCCGCCTTCGCCCAGGATTTCACCCCAATGACAGATATGCGCGCCAGCGCCGATTACCGGCTTGTCGCCGCGCAAAACATGCTGACCCGCGCCTATTTGGACGACCAAGGTATCGCCACCTCGGTGCAGGCGGTGATGCCATGACCCAGCGCCGCCCCCTGCCCCACGATGCCGCCCCTTTGCACGTCACAGGCGCCGCGCGTTATGTCGATGACATCCCGACTCCGGCAACCTGCCTGCACATCGCCTTTGGCCTCAGCCCATCAGCGCGAGGTGTGATCACGCGCCTGGATCTGTCCGCCGTGCGCCAGGCCTCCGGCGTGGTTCAGGTCATCACAGCCGCCGATCTTCCGTTTTCAAATGACGTTTCCCCGTCCATCCACGACGAACCCTTATTGGCGCAGGGCGAGGTATTCTACCACGGCCAGCCCATTTTCGCGGTTGTTGCAACCACCCATCTGGCCGCGCGAAAAGCCGCAAGGCTGGCCGATGTTGACATTGATACCCGCGACGCAATCCTGACCATCGACCAGGCCCTGAAGGCCAATAGCCGCTTTGAAGGCGGGCCCGTGGTTTGGTCCCAAGGGGATGCCGACGCCGCCATTTCGACAGCCACCCACGTCATCGAAGGCGCATTCGAAATGGGCGGTCAGGAGCACTTCTACCTTGAAGGACAGGCCGCCTTGGCCCTGCCTCAGGAAGATGGCGATATGCTGGTCCACAGCTCGACCCAGCACCCGACCGAAATCCAGCACAAGGTGGCCGAAGCCATCGGCCTGCCCATGCATGCCGTGCGCGTGGAAATCCGACGTATGGGCGGCGGGTTTGGCGGAAAAGAAAGCCAGGGCAACGCCTTGGCCGTTATCTGTGCCATCGCCGCGCGCGCCACCGGGTGCCCCTGCAAGATGCGATATGACCGCGATGATGACATGGTCATCACCGGCAAACGGCACGATTTTCGCATCAAATACCGGGTTGGCCTGGACGATCAGGGCCATATCCAAGGCATCGATTTCACCCATTTCGCCCGGTGTGGCTGGGCGCAGGATCTGTCCCTGCCGGTGGCGGACCGCGCCATGCTGCATGCCGACAATGCCTATCACCTGCCGAACGTGCGGATCGAAAGCCACCGCTTGAAAACCAACACGGCCAGCGCCACCGCCTTTCGTGGGTTTGGCGGCCCCCAAGGCATGTTGGGGATCGAACGGGTGATGGACCATGTCGCCCACGCCCTGTCCATGGACCCGACCGAACTGCGTCGCCGCAACTTTTATCGGAATGGACAACAGACGCCCTATGGTCAGACCATCGAAGATTTCGAGCTGCAAGACATGGTGGCAGAACTTCTGAAACGCTCTGACTATGAGAAACGCAGGGCGGCGGTGGACGCCTGGAACGCTACGAATGACGTCTTGAAAAAGGGCCTGGCCCTATCTCCGGTCAAGTTCGGCATCAGCTTTACCCTGACCCACTTGAATCAGGCGGGGGCGCTTGTGCATGTCTATCAGGATGGTTCGGTCATGGTGAACCATGGCGGGACCGAAATGGGCCAGGGCCTGTTCCAGAAGGTCGCACAGGTGGCCGCAAACGTCTTCGGTGTGGGCATGGACAGTATCAAGATCACCGCGACGGATACGGCAAAAGTGCCCAACACCTCGGCGACCGCGGCGTCGTCTGGATCGGACCTGAATGGCATGGCCGTCAAACTTGCCTGTGACACGATCAAAGGCCGTATTGTTCGTTTTCTGTCAGAAACCACCGGGATTCCTGCGGGGGATATCCGGTTTGAGGATGGAAATGTGCAAGTGGGGAGCAAGACCCTTACCTTCGCAGAAGTCGCGCAAATCGCGTATCAGGCCCGCGTCAGCCTGTCGGCGACAGGGTTTTACAAAACGCCCAAGCTCGCCTGGGATCGGGTCAAGGGTCAGGGGCGTCCGTTTTTCTATTTTGCCTATGGCGTGGCCGCAACCGAAGTGGTGATCGACACGCTGACCGGCGAAAACCGTATCCTGCGGGCCGACGTCCTGCATGACGCGGGAGCCAGCCTGAACCCGGCGCTGGACATTGGTCAGATCGAAGGAGGCTATGTGCAAGGCGCCGGGTGGCTGACCACCGAGGAACTGGTCTGGGACGACCAGGGGCGCCTGCGCAGCCACGCGCCATCGACCTATAAAATCCCGACGGCCAGCGACGCGCCCGACGTGTTCAACGTGGCGCTGTGGGATGGTGAAAACCGCGAGGACACGATTTATCGTTCAAAAGCTGTGGGCGAGCCACCCTTTATGCTGGGAATCAGCGCCTTTTTGGCCCTGTCCGATGCGGTCGCGGCCTGCGGCATGGGATACCCGGACTTGGATGCGCCTGCCACGCCCGAACGCATCCTGATGGCGGCAACCCGAGTCCGCGTGACATGAGTTTCGATCTGCAATCCGTCCGCGACGCCGTGGCCAGACATGGGCGAGTTGCCCGGGTGGTTGTGGCCGACGTGGCGGGCTCAACCCCGCGCGAGGTTGGGGCCGCGATGCTGGTCTGGCCCGGTGGGCAGTCCGGCACCATTGGGGGAGGGGAGCTGGAATTTCGCGCCGCGTCCCGGGCCTTGGATGGGCCATTTCTGGACCGCATCCCTTTGGGGCCAAGCCTGGGCCAATGCTGCGGCGGGGCGGTGACGCTGCTGTGCGAGATCTTTGACGCAAAATCAGTCAACCGCCTGAAGGACCAACACATTTTTGCCCGCCCCCTGGGTACGCCTGACATGCCCCTAGCCGTAAAACGATGTCTTCAGCAGGCACGAGACCGTGGCAGCCTGCCCGCGCCTCAAACCCTGCAAGGCTGGTTTCTGGAACCCATCACGGCGCCGAAAATACCGCTTTGGATTTATGGGGCGGGCCATGTGGGGCGGGCGCTGGTGAATGTGATCACACCACTGGACCAACATGTGATCACATGGGTGGATACAGGGCCGGATCGGTTTCCCGAGACCATCCCTGCGGGGGTTATCGCCCTGCCCACCCCGCATCCCGATCGCGCCGTAGCTCTGGCGCCGGATACCGCGCAGCACCTGATCCTGACCTATAGTCACGCACTGGATCTGGCCCTGTGCCAGGCGATTCTTTCGCGCCCGTTTGGGGGCGCCGGATTGATCGGGTCCGCTACGAAATGGGCCCGATTTCAACGCCGCCTGGCCGCATCAGGCCACACATCTGCCCAAATAAGTCGCATTGCTTGTCCAATAGGCGATCCGACACTGGGGAAAGCGCCCCAAGCCATTGCGGTGGGCGTCGCCGCCACGTTACTGAAGGGCGCGGCGGAAACAAAAACCAACAGGGGTACGCCACTTGACGGGGAACAGTTTGACAGCGGAACCGGGCATGGCAGACGCTCTGCTGACGCTTGACGGGTTGCGCAAAGCCTATCCGGGAGTTGTGGCGAATGACGATGTGTCCTTCACCATCAAACCCGGTGAAGTGCATGCTTTGCTTGGTGAAAACGGCGCGGGGAAATCCACGCTGGTCAAGATGATCTATGGGCTGGTCAAGCCGGATCAGGGGGCCATGGTGCTGAATGGGGTGCCATTCACCCCCGCCAACCCAGCCGCCGCGCGTGCCGCCGGTGTCGCCATGGTGTTCCAGCATTTCAGCCTGTTTGACGCGCTGAATGTGGCGGAAAACATTGCCCTGGGCATGGACAACCCGCCCCACCCGCGCGAACTGTCGCAGCGCATTCGCGACGTTTCTAACGCCTATGGCCTGCCGCTGGACCCGGACCGTACGGTCGGTGATCTGTCCGCCGGGGAACGCCAGCGGGTCGAAATCATTCGCTGCCTGTTGCAGGACCCCAAGCTGTTGATCATGGACGAACCCACATCCGTTCTGACCCCGCAAGAGGTCGAAATCCTGTTCACGACACTGCGCAAACTGACCGCCGAAGGCACGGCAATTCTGTATATTTCCCATAAACTTGAGGAAATTCGCGCCCTGTGTGAACATGCGACGATCCTGCGGCTGGGCCAGGTGGTCGACACCTGCGATCCGCGCGAAAAATCGGCGCGGGAATTGGCCGAAATGATGGTGGGCAGCACGTTGCACGTACCATCGCGCGCAGAACTCGCACCCGGCGAGGTGATCCTGTCCGTTGACGGGCTGAGCCTGAAATCCGCCACGGAATTTGGCACCAACCTGCATGATATCCACCTGGAGGTCCGCGCGGGCGAAGTGCTGGGCATCGGCGGGGTCGCGGGCAACGGCCAGGACGAATTGCTGGGCGCGCTGTCGGGCGAGGCCTTGGCGCCGGGCGCAATCACGCTGAAGGGCGAAGCGATCGGCCATCTGGGCCCCAACCCCCGCCGCAGCAGGGGGCTTTTGACAGCGCCCGAAGAACGGCTGGGCCACGCTGCCGCACCTGATATGTCTTTGACGGAAAACGCTTTATTGACCGGCTCGGTGCGCAAGCATCTGACCGAGAAGGGTTTTTTGAAATGGGGCGCGGCCGAGGCCTTTGCGCTGCGCATTATCGAAGCGTTTGACGTGCGGACACCCGGGCCCGACAACGCGGCGCGGTCTCTGTCGGGCGGCAACTTGCAGAAATTCGTCATCGGGCGGGAAATTCTGCAAAACCCCGACGTGTTGGCGGTGAACCAACCGACCTGGGGCGTGGACGCCAGCGCGGCGGCCGACATTCGTCAGGCCTTGTTGGATCTGGCCCATCACGGCGCAGCGGTGATCGTCATCAGCCAGGATCTGGACGAATTGATGGAGGTCGCAGACCGGTTCACGGCACTGAACGAGGGGCGCCTGGCGGACCCGGTGCCGACACGCGGGCTGACGGTAGAGGACATCGGGTTGATGATGGGCGGCATTTCAGGTGACATGACAGATGACACAGCGGAGGGCGCAGCATGATCCGATTGGAAAAACGCCCCTCGCCGTCGCGGTTCTGGGCCACGGCAACGCCAATTCTGGCGGTGATTGCAACAATGATCGCGGGCGGCATCATGTTCGCGCTGCTGGGCAAAGACCCGCTTGAGGCGATCCGCACCATATTTTGGGACCCCTTGTTTCACGAGACTTTCGGCCCCTATTCGCGCCCGCAGTTGTTGGTAAAAGCAGGCCCCTTGATCCTGATCGCTATCGGGCTGAGCCTGGGCTTTCGCGCCGGGATCTGGAACATCGGCGCCGAAGGCCAGTACATCGTCGGCGCGATCTGTGGCGCGGGTGTGGGTCTGGCGTTCTATCCGACTGACAGCGTGCTGCTGTTCCCCGCCATGGTGTTGGCTGGCGCGTTGGGCGGTTGGGCCTGGGCCATGATCCCGGGGCTGTTGAAGGTGAAATTCGGCACCAATGAAATCCTGGTCAGCCTGATGCTGGTCTATGTGGCGGAAAGCATGTTGGCGTCCGCCAGTCAGGGATTGCTGCGCAACCCCGAAGGCATGGGGTTCCCGGGCAGCCGCAATTTCAAGGAATTCCCGGCCGGTCACAACGCCGAAATCTTCACCAATTCCGGTATGCATTGGGGCGTGGTCGCGGCCTTTATCGCCGTCATTTTCGCCTATGTTCTGTTGACCCGTCACATGCTGGGCTTTCAGGTGCGTCTGACCGGAGAGGCCCCCCGCGCCGCCAAATTCGCAGGTGTAAAGCCCGCCCGGCTGATCCTGTTCAGCCTGGGCGTTTCCGGTGCGCTGGCGGGCATGGCGGGCATGTTCGAGGTCACCGGCCCCGCCGGTCAGGTCAGCATTGACTTCAACTCGGGCTATGGGTTCACGGCGATCATCGTCGCGTTTCTGGGCCGCCTGAACCCAATCGGCATTCTGCTGGCCGGGCTGCTGATGGCATTGACGTATATTGGCGGCGAACTGGCACAACTGATGCTGGGCCTACCCGGCGCAGCGATCCAGATGTTTCAGGGCATGTTGTTGTTCTTCCTGCTGGCGATGGACGTCTTGTCGAATTACCGCGTCCGCTGGCTGCGCAAAGAGGTGACGTCATGAACCTGGACCAGATCAACCCGATCCTGCTGATTGCGTCCTTGATGGTGGCGGCCACGCCGATCCTGTTGGCGGCCATTGGCGAAACGGTGGTGGAAAAAGCAGGCGTTCTGAACCTGGGTGTCGAAGGCATGATGATCACCGGCGCTGTCGTAGGATTTGCCATTGGCGTGAATTCGGGCAGCCCCGCGTTGGGCTTTGTCGGTGCGGCGATTGCAGGCGCGGCACTGTCGATGCTGTTTGGCGTGCTGGTGTTGTATCTGCTGTCCAACCAGGTCGCCACGGGCCTGGGCCTGACCTTGTTCGGGCTGGGCCTGTCGGCGTTGATCGGTAAGCCCTATGAGGGCATGAAGGTGCCGACCTTGGCGAAATGGGACATTCCGCTGCTGTCCGATATTCCCGTGCTGGGGCCGATCCTGTTCCAGCATGACCCCATGGTGTACGTCAGCATCGGGTTGATTATGGCCGTCTGGTACGTGCTGAAATCCACCCGCGCCGGGCTGATCCTGCGCGCGGTGGGGGAAAACCACGATGCGGCCCACGCGCTGGGATACAAGGTCATCCGCGTGCGCCTGATGGCGATTGCCTTTGGTGGGGCCTGTGCCGGCCTGGGCGGGGCCTACATCAGCCTGGTGCGCGTCCCCCAATGGGTCGAAGGCATGACCGCCGGGGCCGGTTGGATCGCTCTGGCCATCGTCGTATTCGCCAGCTGGCGGCCCTGGCGGGTGCTGCTGGGTGCCTATCTGTTTGGCGGCATCACCGTGTTGCAGCTGAACCTGCAAGCGGCGGGGGTGCCCATTCCGGTCGAATACCTGTCGATGTCGCCCTATGTCATCACAATTCTGGTGTTGGTCCTGATCTCAACCCGTGGCAAACACGGCGCGCCGGGGTCTCTTGGCCGCATTTTCCATGCGTCGCACTAGAGGGCCCTGCGCGTGACACGACACGAGATCATCGAAATCCTGGATGGATACCACCCGCGCGTCGGCAATCGCGTGGCACTGGCCCTGTCCGGGCTGATCATTCTGTCGGCCATCGCGATTGCGGTGGAAACCCTGCCGGGCCTGCCTGAACCTTTGCACAGTGGGTTGTGGACGTTCGAATTGATCCTGCTGGGTGTCTTCACGTTGGAATACCTGTTGCGGCTGGCCTGTTCACCGCGCCCGCTGAAATATGCGGTCAGTTTCTGGGGATTGGTTGATCTGATGACCATCCTGCCCGCCATCGCCTTGCTGACCCCACAATGGCAGGTGGTGCGCGCCTTCCGCCTGATCCGCCTGGTGCGCCTGTTGAAACTGTTCCGCACAAGCCGCGCATTGACGCGTCTGGTCTATGCCTTTCACGAGGTGAAAGGCGAGCTGATGATCTTTGGCGTCACCACCGGGCTGATGCTCTATGTCGCCAGTGTCGGTATCTATATTTTCGAACATGACGCCCAGCCCGAGGCCTTTTCTTCGATCCCGATGAGCCTGTGGTGGGCAGTCGCCAGCTTTACCACCGTGGGATATGGTGATCTGGTGCCGATCACGGCGGGGGGGCGAATCTTTACAACCTTCGTTCTGTTCCTGGGGCTGGGCATCATCGCCGTGCCCTCGGCCATCGTTACCACCGCGCTGCTGGACGCAGAAAGCCACATGCGCGACGACAAATCAAAACCTGCTGAAACCATTAAGGGAGATTAATATGCGTTCAGTGAAAACACTTCTGGCCACTGCGGCCTTGGCCGTGGGCTTTGCGGGGGCTGCCGCCGCCGAAGACCCGACCAAAGTCGGCTTTATCTTTGTAGGCCCCGTCGGTGACGGCGGTTGGACCTATGAACACAACCAAGGCCGCCTGGCCGTCGAAGACCATTTCGGCGACGCGGTGGAAACCGTGTTTCAGGAAAGCGTACCCGAAGGCGCCGACGCCGAACGCGCCATCACGCAGATGGCGTTGGCCGGGGCTGATCTGATCTTTACCACCTCGTTTGGCTACATGGACCCGACCCTTGCGGTTGCGGCCAAATTCCCGGACGTGAAATTCGAACACGCCACCGGTTACAAACAATCCGACAACGTGTCGGTCTATTCCGCCCGTTTCTATGAAGGTCGTGCGGTTCAGGGCACCATCGCCGGTCACATGACGAAATCCAACATCGTTGGCTATATCGCGTCTTTCCCGATCCCCGAGGTTATCCGGGGTATCAACGCCGCCTATATCCACGCCAAGAAGGTGAACCCGGACGTCCAGTTCAAGATCATCTGGGCCTATACTTGGTTTGACCCGGCAAAAGAAGCCGACGCCGCCAAGGCGTTGATCGAACAGGGCGCCGACGTGATCCTGCAACACACCGATTCCACCGCGCCCCAGGCTGCGGCACAGGAAGCGGGCAACGTGATCACCTTTGGTCAGGCCTCCGACATGGCCGATTATGGCCCGATGCCGCGCGTCAGCTCGATCATCGACAACTGGTCGCCCTATTACATCGCCCGCACCCAGGCGGTGATTGACGGCACCTGGTCCAGCGTTTCGACCTGGGACGGCATTGGCGCTGGCATGGTTGGCATTGGCGACATTTCCGACGCGGTTCCTGCCGAGGTGAAAGCCGAAGCCGAAGCCCTGCGCGACGCACTGGCTGCGGGCGAATACCACGCCTTTACCGGCCCGCTGACCAAGCAGGACGGCAGCGCATGGCTGGCAGATGGCGAGGTCGCCGATGACGGCACGCTGGCTGGCATGAACTTCTATGTCCAAGGCATCGACGGCGAAATCCCGCAGTAAGCTGCTCCGGACATGACAACGAAAGGCCCCGCCACGCGGGGCCTTTTTGTCTGCGGCAGGATGACGCGACGGACCCACGCACCCCAGCCGTTAAAGGGTCATATGTTATCTCATGAACCAGGAGGCCCCCTCATGAAACGCGCTCTGACACTTACCTCTGCCATCGTCCTTGCCCTGTCCCTGCCCGCTCTGGCGCAGAACGGTGTGCCCGGCGAACATTTCATCACCAACTGGGATCTGGACGAAAGCGGCGGCGTCACGCTGGAAGAAGCCCGCGAACGGCGCGGCGACATCTTCTATACTTTTGATGCCGATGAAGATGGCATTCTGAACGACGAAGAATACGCCATGTTTGACGAGGCCCGCGAGGCCGACATGCAAAACAACGGCATGGGACGGGGCGTTGGCGGTCAAGGTCAAGGTCAAGGTCAAGGTCGCGGCATGGGCCAAGGCATGGGCAAACAACAGGGCAAAGGTCAACAAGGTCAGGGGCGTGGTATGGGCCGAGGCTGGGGCCAAGGTGGGGGCATTGGTCAGGGCATTGGTCAGGGCATAGCCCCAAGCGCTGCCCCCGGTGAACACGGCGCCGCCACCGCAATGATGCGCCAAAACGCTGACACAAATGGCGACGGCACCGTGACGCAAGAAGAATTCGTTGCAGGCACCGACGCCTGGTTCACCCGCCAGGACCGCAACGGGGACGGCACCATCACAACCGAAGATTTCATGCGCCGCAACTGACGCAAGAAAAAGATCGGCCCCGCGCACGCGGGGCCTTTCCCTTTGCGCAAGCCCATGCCAATTTCGCGCCATGTTGACTGATTTGCAGACCCTTTCCGGCGACCCGTTATCACGCCTCTCTTTCGGCACCATGCAGTTTGGTGGACAGGCGGACGAACCCGTCAGTCGCGCCATGTATGGTGCCTGTCGCGAGGCCGGGATCAACCTGTTCGACACCGCGCACGGATACACCGATGGCGCGGCCGAAAAGCTGTTGGGCCAGTTCGCCCGCACGGAACGCGACAAGCTCTTTATCGCCACCAAGGCGGGCTATACCGGCGGGGCGGGGCGTACGAACCTACGCCGCCAGTTCGACATCAGCCGCAAGCGGTTGGGCATGGATCAGGTCGACCTGCTGTATATCCACCGCTGGGATCCCGACACGCCGCTGGCCGAAACGATGGAAGCCCTGGCCCAGCTGCGCGCCGAAGGTTTGATCCGCCACGCGGGCCTGTCCAATTTCGCGGCCTGGCAGGCGATGAAAGCCGCCGATATCGCGCAGGAATTCGACCTGCCCATCGCCATGTTACAGCCAATGTATAATCTGGTGAAACGCCAGGCCGAGGTTGAAATCCTGCCCATGGCGGTCTCGGAAGGCTTTGCCGTCACGCCCTATTCGCCACTGGGCGGTGGGCTGTTGACCGGAAAATACGCCCGCGCGGCCGCCAAGGGGCGTCTGGTCGAAGACCCCCGTTATGGCGAACGGTATGGCCAAAGCTGGATGCATCAGACCGGGCGCGAATTGAACGCGCTGGCTGGCCAGCTGGGCACACATGCGGCCACATTGGCGGTCGCCTGGGTGGCGCGCCATCCGGCCATCACCGCCCCGATCATTTCCGCCCGCGACCCCGGCCAGTTGGCGCCATCGCTGGCGGCGCTACGCTTTGACATGGATGACGCGCTGTATGCGCGCGTCACGGCCCTGTCCCAAACCCCTCCCCCGGCCACGGACCGTCTGGAGGAAGCATGAACGACTTTATCGTCATTGGCGGCGGCATCGCCGGAACCGCAGCGGGCGCACGCCTGTCCGAGCTGGGCCGCGTGACGCTGTTGGAAAGCGAAAGCGCGCTGGGATACCACGCCTCGGGCCGATCGGCGGCGCTGTTTGAACAATATTACGGTCTGCCCTCGACGCGGGCCCTGTCGGCGGCCTCGCGCGACTATCACATGACCGCGAATGGCGGCGTGCTGTCGCCGCGCGGCTTGATGCTGGTCGGTGGCCCTGACCGCGAAGACGTGTTCGGCGCGGACCGCAAGACCATGAACCTTGAACCGATGAGCATGGATGACGCCCGCGCCATGGTGCCAATTCTATCGCCCGAAAAGGTCACCCGCGCCGCCTATCGCGATGACGTCTGGGACATCGACACCGATCTGTTGATCCAGAACTTTGCCCGCGACATCCGGGCGAATGGCCAGGTCATCACTGGCGCCCCGGTTCAGGCCATCACGCGCACGCCAACTGGCTGGCACGTCACCGCCAAAGGTCAGGTGTATGAGGCCAAGACACTGGTCAACGCTGCCGGAGCTTGGGTAGACGAGATTGCGAAACTGGCCGGGATCACGCCGCTGGGCATCCAGCCCTATCGCCGTTCGATGGCCCGCATTCCCGCCCCAGGGGATCATGACATTTCGACCTGGCCGATGATCTTTGCCTCAGGCGATGCATGGTATGCCAAGCCCGACGCAGGCGCCTTGCTGGTGTCACCCAGCGAAGAGGACCCGATGCCCCCCCATGACGCCTGGGCCGATGATATGGTCCTGGCCGAAGGGTTGGCGCGCTATGAGGACATGGTCAGCGAACCGGTCACACGCATGATTTCCAGCTGGGCCGGTCTGCGCAGCTTTGCCCCCGACCGCAACCTGGTGATCGGACCATCGGTGCAGGACCCCGGTTTTGTCTGGATGGCAGGCCAGGGCGGCTATGGTTTTCAAACCGCGCCTGCGGCCTCGCAATTGCTGGCCGACCTTGTGGGCGGACGCCAAAGCGTGCTGGATGCCCGCACCATCGCCGCCCTCAGGCCGGATCGCTTCGCCTGACCACACGAAAACTTCGTCCCGTTCAGCCGCGGCGCACCGCTTTGACGACTTCCGGCACGATGACCAGGGGCGCGGCCAACAGCGCAATGATCTGCCAGTGTTCCAGCGCCAGAGCCTCGGTGTGCAGCAACAGTTGCAGCGGGGGCCAATAGACCGCCGCCAATTGCGCCGCAACCATCAGGACAAGCGCCCCGATCAACAGCGGATTGGACAGCCAGCCGATGCGGAAATTCGTCGCGTGAAAACTGCGGAAGGCAAAGACGCTGACCTTTTCAAACAGCACCATCGCCGTGAAGGCCGCCGTGCGCGCCACATTTTCCCCCATTGGCAGGAAATGATAAAAAATCCAAAGGCTTGCCGCGCCCGTATAGCTGCCAAACAGCAGGATCATCAGCAGGCCCGTCCGCCCGACAACGTTCTCACCCTTTTGGCGGGGTGGGCGTTTCATCAGACCGGGGCTGGCTTTCTCCAGGCCCAGCGCGACGGCGGTGATACCATCCGTGATAAGGTTCATCCACAGGATCTGTGTCGCCAGGAAAATCAACGGCCCGCCAATCAGGATATTGGCCAGCAGCGCGATCACCTCGCCTGCATTTGACGACAACAAATAGCGCACGAATTTGCGCACGTTGTCGAATTGGCGCCGCCCTTCGCGGATGGCGCGCACGATGGTGGAGAAATCATCATCCAGCAGCACCAGATCGGACGCATCACGCGCCACATCGGTGCCGCGCATCCCCATGGCCACGCCGATATCGGCCTGTTTCAAGGCGGGTGCGTCATTCACCCCGTCGCCCGTCATGGCCACGATCTGTCCCAGTGATTGCAGCGCATTGACGATGCGCATCTTGTGGGCAGGGGCCGTGCGCGCAAACAAAACCTGCCCGCGCAGGGCCTCGATCAAATCGTCATCCGACATCTTTTCAACATCGGCGCCGGTCAGCACGCGGTCGATCTTTAAGCCGATCATTTCCCCCACAGCGCGCGCTGTGGCGACCCCGTCACCGGTGATCAGGATCACGCGAATACCCGCATTCTGCGCGCCCTTGATCGCGGCTTTCACCTCAGAGCGCGGCGGGTCCATCAGCCCGACAAAGCCCAGGAAGTCCAGCTGATCTTCGTCCACCGGCGGAGCCATGTCCGGCTGCACGCGGCGGGCCAAAGCGATAACACGCTGACCTTGGCCCGCAATCGCCTCATAGGCCGCCATAACCCGTGCGCGCGTCGCGTCATCCAGCGGCACGGATTGCCCACCCTGTCGCGCCGTGACACAGCGTTCAACGATCCGTTCGGGCGCACCTTTCACATGCAACACCCATTCGCCATGGCTGCTTTTGCCGCATCTCGCCAGCACTGACATGCGTTTTCGTTCAGAGGAAAACGGCAGTTCGTGCAGGACTGCACCGGGGTCTGGCAGCGGGCACCAGCCCTTATAGGCCAGCGTCACCAACGCCCCTTCGGTGGGAGAGCCAACCATGCGCCAGCCTTCGTCATCCTGACTGAGCGAGGCATGATTGCAAACAATCGCGGTTTCCAGCAGATCGGCCAAATCACCGTCATCGGCCGCGCGCACCTGTGCGCCATTCCGGGCGATATGCCCGGCCGGATCATAGCCCCCGCCAGTGACCTCATACTCATGGTCCAACGTCCAAACATGGGTGGCCGTCATCTTGTCTTCGGTCAATGTTCCGGTCTTGTCAGTGCAAATGACCGAAGCCGCGCCCAGGGTTTCCACCGCCTGCAAACGCCGGGCCAAGGCGTTGCGCCGCACCATCGCATTTGCGCCCAGCGCCAGGGTGATTGTCACCACAGCCGGCAGGCCTTCGGGCACGATGGCCACCGCCAGCGACAGCGCGGTCAGGAACATCTCTTGGACGCCATGGCCGGTCCAGATGCCTGCCGCTGCGACCAGCGCCCCGATCGAAATGGCAGCCACCGCCAATTGCCGCGCCAGCTGTCCCAGCGCGCGTTGCAGGTTCGTCACTTTTTCGCCAACCGACGTGGTTAACGTGGCAATCTGCCCAAACGAGGTCGCCTGACCGGTGGCCGTAACATTGCCTTCGGCCCGTCCCTCGACCACCGAAGTGCCCATGAACAGCGGGTCATTATCCGACTTGGAAACCGGAAAACTTTCGCCCGTCAGCGCGCTTTCATCGACATGCAGCTGGATGGCCGCCACCAGGGCGATATCGGCCGGGATCTTGTCGCCCGCCGCCAGCAACACCAGATCCCCCGGCACGACATCGCGCGTATCTATCACCTGTTCGCGCCCATCCCGCATCACCCGCGTGGTGGTTGCCAGCATCGAGCGCAACGCCTCCAGCGCGTTTTCGGCCTGCCATTCCTGCACGAACCCAAGGGTGCCGTTCAGAACGACGACCAAGCCGATGGCGACGGCATCAACCACCTCGCCAACAGCCAAGGCAATGGCGGCCGCCGCAATCAGGATCAGCACCAGAAGACCCGAGAACTGTCGCAGCAAAATGATCAGCGGCGACACGCGCTTGGCTTCGGCCAAGGCATTCGGGCCATGTTCGGTCAAAAGTCTGTTGGCCTCGACCGAGGTCAGGCCTTTGGGATCAGTCATTGTCATAGGCTCACTTTGCGCATTTTGGGGCAGGTCACAATGATTCAAGACAAATGGCAAAATAGATCAAATGCAAACCGTCCCAGTCTATTGAAAGGAAATTTTATGACTTTAACGGCACAGCTTACAGCGACTGCATGTGAACAACAGGATACCCATGAAACATCTGTATCTGTCCCAATCTGTAAAAACCCGCATCCTGACGTCGATCCTGGGGGCTTTGTTCCTGTTTGTCGTGGGGTACACTTGGCTTTGGTCCGATCGCTACACAAACCTGCTTGAAATGTCGTTCGAAGACGAAATGGCCCTGGCACCTCACTTTTTGTCCGCACCACTTGCCGACGCGCTCTGGAACTCTCAGCCAGAGGTGGCCACGCATTCCCTGAAGGGGCTGGAAGCCTTGAAATTCAGCGAATTTGCCCGGGTTATCGTTCGAGGTGAAAGCACCGCGGAATTCATGAACGGCGACACCTGGATGGGGCGCTGGGACGATCAACTGGCACAGGTGGATTATACCGCGATGGATCCCCAAAGTTTCACGTTTGGCAGTGATGTCTTGATTGTCGAACCGCTTGGAACTGAAGAAGGCGAACTGTTGGGGCATCTGGTTGTCGGTTTTTCACGCGCGGACATCACGGCCAGCATTCGCGCGGCCTATATCCAGGCCACCATTATTGGCATCATCATCTTTGCCATCTTTGCGATGATCGCCCTGTTCATCGCCACGTCGATTACCAGGCCGCTGAACAACGTGATAGGCTTGATTGACCGGGTTCGTCAGGGCGATACCGACTTTGAGGCCAAGGTCGCAACGCGGGGTGATGAATTCGGAAATCTTGGCCGTGCGGTCGAAGAATTTCGCGACAATATGGCTGAAAACCAACGTCTGGAACGTGAAGAGGCAGACGCGAAACGAGAACAGGAAGCCTTGGAGAAGAAGCTGGCTGTCGAGGCCCTCGCCCGCGCAGAAGAGGTTGAGCGTGAAAAGGCCAAGCGTGTTCAGCAAGAACAGACAGAAGCAGCCCGCAAGGCCGAAGCCGACGCCGCCCAGACGGCCGAGCGTGAAACGCACGCCGCCCAGCAACACACCGTCGTGACCGCCCTGGCCGAAGGCTTGGGGGCCCTGTCTGGTGGCGATCTGGGGTATCGGATCGAAACGACATTTCCCCATGGCTATGAAAAACTGCGGACCGATTTCAACGACGCTATGGCGGCCTTGCAGGGGTCGATCCTAACAATTTCGGCCAGCGGGGCGGAAATCAACCGAAACACGGCCGAAATTTCGGCCGCTGCGGCCGATCTGGCAAAACGCACGGAAACCACAGCCGCGGCACTGGAAGAAACAGCATCCGCCCTGGACGGGATCACCGGATCCGTGCGTCAAAGTGCCGAAGGGGCACAGCGCGCTAACGGCGTGGTGCGTGAAATCCGTGGCAAATCCGAAGCCAGCAGCACGGTGGTGGCGCAAGCCATTCAGAACATGGCCGGGATCAAAGAAAGCTCGGACAAGATCGCCAAGGTAATCGAGGTGATTGATGGTGTCGCCTTCCAGACGAATCTGTTGGCCCTGAACGCCGGAGTTGAAGCCGCTCGCGCTGGCGAAGCCGGTCGCGGCTTTGCTGTGGTTGCCTCCGAAGTGCGCGAACTGTCGCAACGCACCGCCGAGGCAGCCCGGGAAGTGGGCGACCTGATCCGGGTCAGCTCGGAACAGGTGGATCAAGGGGTACAGTCGGTGGGAGAAACCGGCGATGCACTGGAAAACATCCTGGGCTCAATCCTCGAAATTTCGGAGTTTGTCGGCGAAATCGCCTCCTCGGCCGAGGCGCAATCCAATTCCATCACCGAAATCAACACGGCCATCACGCAATTGGATACGGCGACCCAGCAGAACGCAGCGATGTTCGAAGAAACGACCGCTGCCAGTCAGTCCCTGAATGGTGAAGCAACCGCGCTGACCGAAGCAATTGCGCATTTCAGGACAGGCGAGGGGGCGGCCCAGGCCGAGATCCTGACCTGGAAAGAGAGCGTGGGATAGGGCCGCAAAGCCCTTGCCGCACCCCACGTCAACGTTGTCACGATCCGCGATAAGTGGAATAGCCGAACGGCGACAGCAGCAGGGGCACGTGATAGTGGACCGGATCAGCCATGCCGAAGCGGATCGGAACCTGGTCCAAAAACAGCGGGTCCTGCGCCGCCTGCCCGGTCTGACGCAGATAATCCCCTGCACAGAATACCAGCTCATAGCTGCCAGATTTGAAGTCATTCGCCGGCAAGATCGGCGTGTCCGTACGCCCATCTGCATTTGTGGTCATCTCAGCCAACTTGTGGTGTGAATTTCCCGACACACGATAGAGCAGGATTTTCACACCCTCTGCGGGAATGCCGCGCGCCGTATCCAGCACGTGGGTGGTCAAAAATCCAGACATGTCATCTCCTGTCACCATCCTTTGGGATCCGGGTCAGGAAACGGTTTTTTCCCACCCCATGCAACGTGAATTTTCCCGATTGCCCCCGGCAAGAAAGTGTTTCTTGCAAAGCCGCGCAATCAAACAGGGGCAGAGCCGCGCGCGTCTGCCCGCGAAAAATCCGTGCCTTACAAGCGCTGTCGTCCGACCGTTATCCCAGCAACGTATCCAGGTGTTTCACAACGGACCGGGCCAGCGCATCGGGTTCATACCCGCCCTCGAGCATCGACAAAATCCGCCCTTGCGCATGGGTATCCGCCACATCCTTCAATTGCTGCGTCAGCCAACCATAGTCACTGTCGGTCAACTGCAGCGACGACATATCATCGGCCACATGGGCGTCAAACCCGGCCGAAATAAAGATGAATTCCGGTTTGAAATCATTCAGGTGGGGCAGCCAGTGTTCGGTCACAGCCGCGCGGTATTCCTTGCCGCCAGAACCGGCGGACAGGGGCACATCGACCAGGTTTTCGGTCTCTTTTTCATGGCCGGTGAAGGGATAGAACGGATGTTGGAAACTGGAGCAGAACAGCACGCGTTTGTCGTTTGCAAAGATTTCTTCGGTCCCATTGCCGTGGTGCACGTCGAAATCGATGATGGCGACGCGTGAAAGGCCATAGGCCTCCATCGCATGGGCGGCGGCAACGGCGATATTGTTGAACAGGCAGAACCCCATCGCCTTGTCGCTTTCGGCGTGGTGCCCGGGGGGGCGGATGGCGCAGAACACAGGGTTCGCGTCCCCGTTCATGATCAGATCAACGCCCATGACCCCCGCACCCGCCGCACGTTCCGCAGCGCGCAAGGTGCCGGGCGACATTACCGTATCGCCATCAATTTCCACCGATTTCATGTCCTGGCCCGGTGCCAGCGCATAGATCCGGTCCAGATAGGCGCTGTCATGCACACGCTCTAACTGGTCGCGCGTCACAAGCGGCGCATCGTAGTGACGGATCACGTAATCCATACCCGACATGATCAGCTGATTGTTGATCGCGTCCAGCCGCGCCACGCTTTCAGGATGCAGAGGGCCCGCGTCATGGTCGCGACACTCGTAATGTGAAATCATCGCCAGCACGGGCGTTCCTCCTCTTTTTCAGTCCCGATCCGGGTCCCTGCCAGACCCCAGGCCGGTGTTCGGCCTTACAGCCAGCGTTCGACAATGACCAATTCGCGGTCATCCGGGTCCATGCGCTGTATGAACCCCAGGTCTTTCATCAGGCGCAGCATGGGGGCATTGTTGCGCAGCACCGAGCCCTCCATGACAGTCATGCCATGGCTGCGCGCAGCCGAGAACAGCGCCTTCATCAGCTTGGTGCCGATACCCTGGTGCTGCACCTTGTCCCCCACGACAATGGCGAATTCACAGCTGCGATCATCGGGGTTGAGGACGTATCGCGCCACCCCTGTCTGCACCCATTCGCCGTCCAGTTCGACCATCGCAACCATCGCCATTTCGCGGCGATAATCAATCTGGGTGAACTGCACCAACATCTCGGGCGACAGTTCGTTCATCATGCCCATGAAGCGAAACATCTTGGCCTCGTCCGACAGATCCTTAACGAAAGCCTTTTCGTTTTCGGCGTCTTCGGGGCGGATTGGCCGGATGACCATGGGCGTGCCGTCGGTCAGGTGCGTTTCGGTCACCAGATGGCGGGGATAGGGGTGGATCGCGACGTGGTCATATTGCCCGTCGCGCGCGGGGGGACGGGCGATGCGCACCCGCGCATCCACCGCCAAAACGCCGCCAGGCCCCGCGATCAACGGGTTGATGTCCAGCTCGATCACTTCGGGCAGTTCACAGACCAGGTCGGACACGCGCAACAGCACATCAATCACCGCCTGACGGTCGACGCCGGGCCGGTCACGATAGCCTTTCAACAGGTGCGACACCCGGGTGCGGTTGATCAACCGGTCCGCCAGAACCGCGTTCAATGGCGGCAGCGCGACCGAGCTGTCTTGCAGCACTTCGACCATGGTGCCGCCCGCGCCAAACAAGATTGTCGGGCCAAAAACGCTGTCACGCGAGGCGCCAATGACCAGTTCGCGCCCATCATCAACATGGGCCATGGGCTCAACGGTCACACCGGTCAAACGGGCCTCGGGCCGGGCCGCTTTGGCGTTTTCCGTCACCTCACGAAAGGCGCGTTTCACATCTACCGCATCCGAGATGTTCACCATCACCCCGCCCACGTCCGATTTGTGCGAAATGTCGGGTGAATTCACCTTGATGGCCACCGGAAAGCCGACGCTTTCAGCGGCGACAAGGGCATTGGCCGGCGTCGCGGCCTCGAATGTCATGTTGATCGGGATCTGAAAGGCCCGCAGCAGGGCCTTGCCCTCCATGTCCGACAGCATGTCGCGCCCTTCGCCAAGGGCGGCATCAATGATCATGCGCGCGCCCTCGTGGTCGGGCTTGTCGGATTTGGATAAAGGGCCGGGGGTTTCCAACGCCAGCCGCCGGTTGCGATGATGCTGGGCCAGATAACTGAACGCCTCGACCGCGCGTTCGGGGGTCAGGAAATCGGGCACACCGTTTGAGGACAGAAGCGCGCGCGCCTCGCTCACGCTGGTTTCACCCATCCAACAGGCCAGAACCGGTTTCTTGCGCCGCTTGGGCAGGGCATCAATCACCGCCTGCGCCGATCCGGTCGGGTCGGTCTTGGCCTGCGGCGTCAGCATGACCAGCACACCGTCGTAATTGCGGTCGTCCATCGCGGCCTTGACCGCCGCGCCATAGGCCGCGGGGCTGGCATTGCCCAGGATGTCGACGGGGTTTTCATGTGACCAGTCTTTGGGCAACACCTTGTCCAACGCCTTGATCGTGGCCGCATCCAAGGGCGGCAGGTCCACGCCCATATCGCCCGCGCGATCCGCCGCCAGGGCACCACCGCCGCCGCCATTCGTGATGATGCACAATCTGTTGCCGGTGGATTTCTTGGTATTTGCCAGGATTTCTGCCGCCGCAAACAATTGCCCAAAGGTCTGGGCCCGCACAGCGCCCGCGCGTTCCAGCGCCGCGTCGAACACAGCGTCAGAGCCGATCAGGGCACCGGTATGGGTATGCGCCGCCTCGTCCGATTTGGCGTGGCGACCGGATTTCAGCACGATCACTGGCTTCATCCGGGCCGCCGAGCGCAAGGCCGAGATGAAATGCGGCGCGTGACGCACCCCTTCGACATACAACAGGATGGCATCCGTATGCGGGTCGGTTCCCAGAAACTGCAACGCATCGCCAAAATCTATGTCGGCGGAATTTCCCATCGACACCAAAGCCGAAAAGCCCGCGTCGTGCGGCCCGGCCCAGTCCGAAATCGCCGAAATCAACGCCCCCGATTGCGACACCATCGCCAGTCGACCCTTGGGCGTTTCGGTGCGCAGGAAGGTGGCGTTCATGCCGATCCAGGGCCGCATCAGCCCAACACAATTGGGCCCCATCAGCCGCACGCCAGCCCGTTTCGCCGCCGACATCAGCTGGGCTTCGCTGTCTTTTCCTGCGTCACATTCGCCAAAGCCCGACGACAGCACGATGGCGTTCTTCACGCCCATTTCGCCACAGTCGCGGATGATCTGCGGCACCGTGCGGGCCGGGGCAGCGATCACGGCCAGATCGATTTCATCGGTGACATCGGTGATCTTGGGGAAACAGGTTTTTCCGCTCAGCGTCTTGTACTTGGGATTGACCGGGATCAGCTTGCCGCGAAAACCGCCCGCCAGCAGATTGCTCCAGGTCTGCGAGCCCACGCTTTTGCCATTCTCTGACGCGCCAAACAGGGCAATCGAGGTGGGGTTGAACAGCTTGGACAGGGGACTTGCGTCCATGGATCGCTCCTTCGCGCATGGGGACACAGCCCCGAAAAATCGCTCCTCCGCCCCGGTGTTATTGGCACAATACGGGGGAACGTCTTTGACCTCTATCAACATTCCGCACCGTAAGGCGCATTGTTAATAACTAACCAGTCAGTTATTAACGGGACATGACCGAGTCACCTGAGCCCAAGTTCCGCCGCCGCGCCGAAGATCGGCCCGACGAACTGCTGGACGCCGCCACGACGCTGTTCCTGGAACAGGGCTTTGCGGGTACAACGGTGGCGCAGATTGCCAAGCGGGCGGGCCTGTCCAAAGGCGCTGTGTACCTGTATTTCCCGTCAAAACAGGCGGTTCTGGAGGGGCTGGTCGCACGCGCCATTGCACCAATGTCGATGCAGATCCTGGCGGACGTCACCGCCCATCCGGGGTCTGTACGCGAGGTCATCAGCCATGTTCTGACCATGATGGCCAGCCGCCTGTCCGACCCCATGGTCATGGCCGTGCCGAAAATCGTGATCCGCGAGGCCGTCGCTGTGCCCGACATCGCCCGCATGTATCACGACGCCGTGCTGGCCCATGCGGTGCCCGCGCTGACGGCGTTTATCCAAGATGGTATTGATCGGGGCGAACTGCGCCCTGTGGACCCCGAACTGACCGTGCGCTCGGTCATGGGGCCGATCCTGATCCACGTCTTTCTGGCCGAAATCTTCGCCGTTCAGCCCGCTGGCGGGTTGGGCATGGCGCGGCTGGTCGACAACCATCTGACCATCCTGTTTGACGGGCTGTCCATCCCGAAAGGTGCACCATGAGCGAGTTTCTGACCTGGCTTTCCGGCCTTCTGGCCGCCGTCTTTCCCGCCTTCGGGCCCGAGGCCCCGCCGGTCTATGCCGGATATGTCGAAGGCGAATATGTGCATGTTGCGCCGCTGTTGACCCGCCAGATCACGGCCATCACGGTCCGCGAAGGTCAGGCCGTTGCTGCGGGTGATCTGTTGTTCACGCTGGACGACACGCGCGAAACGGCCGCCTTGCGCGCGACGCAGGCGCGTCTGGCCGCTGCCATTGCGACGCTGCACAATCTGGAAACCGGATCGCGGGACGAAGAAATCGCCGTCATCTCGGCCTCGCTGGAACAGGCGTTGGCGGAACAGGTATTGGCCCGGTCAAACCTGGCCCGATCCCAGAGCCTGTTTGAACGCGACATCGTCACGACGGCGCGCGTTGACACCGACAGCGCAGCGTTGGAACGCGCCAACGGGCAGGTGTCGCAACTGCGCGCCCAACTGGAGGTTGCGCAACTGCCCGCCCGGTCCGAACAGGTCGCCGCCGCCCGCGCGACCGCAGATGCCGTCGCCGCCGAGGTCGATCAGGCCCAATCGGCCCTGGATGACCTGACCGTCACCGCCCCTGTCGGCGGCGTCGTTGATACGCTGTATTATGACACCGGAGAGGTCGCCTCGACGGGTCGGTCAGTCCTGTCGCTGCTGCCGCCCAACGCCTTTACCGTGATGTTCTATGTGCCCGAACCTGACCGGATGTCCTTTGCCCTGGGCCAGGATCTGGACCTGAGCTGTAGCGGCTGCGCGCAGGGCCTGGTCGCCACGATCACCCGCCTGGACAGCGACCCACAATACACCCCGCCTGTGATCTACTCGCGCGAAGAACGCGCCCGTCTCGTGTTTCGCGCCGAGGCCATGGTGCAGGGCGACGCGATCCTTCTGCCCGGCCAACCCGTCACCCTGATGCGCCCCTTAGCCCAACCATGACAGACCGGCCCGCCATCTCTGTCACCGGCCTGACCAAGCGGTTCGGAGGCCGCGCCGTGGTCGATGATTTCGACATGGAGGTGCCAGCGGGTGCAATCTATGGTTTTCTGGGTCCGAACGGGTCGGGCAAAACCACGACAATCCGCATGATGTGCGGCCTGCTGACCCCGGATGGTGGCGAAGGCCAGTGTCTGGGCTTTGATATTCGATGCGAGAGCCTGAAGATCAAGGAGCGCGTCGGCTATATGACGCAAAAATTCAGCCTGTATACTGATCTGACGATCCGTGAAAATTTGGATTTCATGGCGCGCATGTACGGGTTGAAAAACCGGCGCGCAGTGGTGGATGACACCCTGCGCGAACTGGGGTTGTTTGAACGCGGCAACCAGCTGGCGGGCACCCTGTCGGGTGGGTGGAAACAGCGCCTGGCACTGGCGGCCTGCCTGCAACACAAGCCACAGCTGTTGTTGCTGGATGAACCTACCGCGGGCGTCGACCCCAAGGCACGGCGTGATTTTTGGGATGAAATCAGACGCCTAAGCCACAAGGGCGTGACGGTTCTGGTGTCCACCCACTATATGGACGAGGCGATCCAATGCGACCACATCACCTATATCGCCTATGGCAAGAAACTGATTTCTGCACCTGCGACCGAAATCCCGGCGCGGATCGGCCTGGTGACATGGCGTGTTGATGGCCCGGACCTGACTACGCTTGAGGCCGAGTTGATGGCACAGCCCGGCGTCGAACAGGTTGCCCGCTTTGGCGCGGCCCTGCATGTGTCGGGCACCGACAAGGCGGCGTTGGACAAGGTGGTCGCCGCTCACAAAGCCAAGGGCACGCATCATTGGCAGGAAAAGCCTGCCGAGCTGGAAGAAGCCTTCATCTATCTCATGGCCACGGCGGTCGACAATTTCGCAGGGGATCAGGCGTGAGCATCTTTTCGGTCTCGAGGTTCCTGGCCGTCATGGTCAAGGAATTCATCCAGATGAAACGCGATCGCGTGACCTTTGTGATGATGATCGGCATTCCCATCATGCAGTTGGTGATGTTCGGGTTTGCGATCAACACCGACCCCCATGACCTGCCGACGATGATCGAGATGAACGATGCCTCGCCCACGTCCCGCGCAGTGCTGGCTGGCATGGAGGTCAGCGCGTATTTCAAGTTCGTCGGTGTGGTCACGGGTCAAGCGGACGGCGACCGGGCGCTGCGCGATGGGCGCGCAAATTTCATCGTCGTCATCCCGCCCGATTTCGAACGCGACATTCTGCGCGGTGAGGCGCCCAGCGTGCTGATCACCGCCGATGCCTCGGACCCCACGGCTGTTTCGTCTGCCGTGGGGGCGTTGCAGGGCATCATCGACGTGGCGCTGCGTCAGACCCTGACCGGACCATTGCAGGCGGTCGCAGGCTCCCCTGCCCCGTTTGGCGTTGTCGTGCACAAACAGTTCAACCCCGAGGGCGAAACCGCGACCAATATCGTGCCCGGCCTGTTGGCTGTCATCCTATCCATGACCATGGTAATGATCACCGCCGTCGCCATTGTGCGCGAAAGCGAACGCGGCACGATGGAGAGCCTGATCGCCACCCCCGTGCGCCCGCTTGAGGTCATGATGGGCAAGATCCTGCCCTATGTCTTTGTCGGCTATACACAAACCATCGTTTTCCTGATTGCCGCACAGGCGCTGTTTGCGGTGCCGTTCACGGGATCCAGGCTGGCGTTCTTTGTCGGGTTCAACCTGTATATCGTGGTGAACCTGGCGCTGGGGTTCCTGATCTCGACCGCCGCGCGCACACAGATGCAGGCCATGCAGATCAGTTTCTTTTTGCTGTTGCCAACCATTCTGTTGTCCGGGTTCATGTTTCCCTTTGCCGGTATGCCGAACTGGGCCCAGACCATTGGCACAGCCATCCCGGCGACGCATTTCCTGCGCCTGACCCGCAAGGTCATGCTGAAAGGGGGCGAGATGGCAGATATCACCGGCGACCTGACGGCCATCGGCATCATCATGGCTGTGATCGTTGTGCTGTCGCTGCTGCGCTATCGCCAGACGCTGGACTAAGGCCCGCCCGCATCCATTCAAACGATGCAGATCAGCCCTTGCTCAACCCATCCAGAATGGCGCAATGCGGGCCGTGATCGCCCAGACAGGCCTCGACCAAATCAGACAGCGTTTCGCGCATCTCGGCCAGATCACGGATTTTCACCTCAATCGCTTCCAGATGCTCATTGGCAATGCGTTTCACATCGGCACTGGCGCGTTCTGCATTCTCGTAAAGCCCCAGCAGGGCACGACAATCTTCAATCGAGAAGCCCAGGCCGCGGGCGCGCGCCAGAAAGCTCAGGTGGTGCAATTCTGCGTCGCCGAACCGGCGATACCCGTTGGGGTCACGTGGGATCTTGAGCAGGCCGATTTCTTCGTAATAGCGGATCGTCTTGGCCGGAAGGCCGGACTTTTCGGATACTTCACCGATATTCATTCCCGCATCTCCATCATGGGTTGCACTCGTCTTAACCGCAGCGCGTTTGTCACAACCAAAACGGACGACACGGCCATGGCCCCTGCCGCCAACACCGGTGAAAGGAGTATACCGGATACAGGATAGAACACCCCGGCCGCAACTGGAATCAACAGTATGTTATAGCCAAAGGCCCAGCCCAGATTCTGCCGGATATTGCGCATGGTCAGGCGGCTTAACCCAATGGCGTTGACCACCCCGGTCAGATCGCCGCCGATCAGCACCACATCGGCAGCTTCAATCGCAACATCGGTGCCCGTGCCGATGGCCAGCCCGACATCCGCAGCCGCCAAGGCGGGGGCGTCATTGATCCCATCGCCAACAAAGGCCACCCGACCCTGTCCGCGCAGCCGCTCTAGGGCCGCCAGTTTGCCTTCGGGCAACAGCTCGGCTTCGACCAGGTCAATGCCCAGCTGCCCGGCGATGGCCTTGGCCGTGCCCGCCGCATCGCCCGTCAGCATCGCCACCCGCAACCCCATGTCATGCAAGGCCTTGATGGCGGCGGGTGTGGTGTCTTTTACCGGGTCAGCGACGCAGATCAACGCTGCCAGAGTGCCGTCAATGGCCGCAAACAAAGGTGTTTGCCCCTGCGCCGCCATGTCATCGGCCCGGGCGCGCCATGTGCCCAGCTCGATCCCCTTGCGCTCCAGAAAACGGGCCGCACCGACCAGAACCATGCGCCCCGCGACCTTGCCCTGCACGCCGAACCCCGGCATGGCGCGCACGGTGCCGGCGGGCGGAACGTCCAGCCCTTCGGCCGCCGCCTCGATGGCGCGGGCGATGGGATGCTCGCTCGCCGCTTCCACGGCCGCGACAAGGGGCAAGACCTCTGCACGTGTGAACCCCTTGCAGGGCTCGAACGCAACCAGTTCCGGGCGACCTGCGGTCAAGGTGCCGGTCTTATCCAGCGCCACCAGATCGACCCCCTCCAAGGCCTGCAACGCGTCGCCTTTGCGAAACAGAACGCCCATTTCCGCCCCACGACCCGTGCCCACCATGATCGAGGTCGGCGTGGCCAGACCCATCGCACAGGGACAGGCAATGACCAACACCGACACCCCCGCGACAAGCGCATGAGACAGCGCCGGATCGGGCCCGAAGATCAGCCACAGCAGCACGCTCAGCGCAGCCGCGACAAGGACCCCGGGCACGAACCACAGGGTCACCCGATCCACCGCCGCCTGGATCGGCAGCTTGGCCCCCTGCGCCTGTTCGACCAGCGTGATGATCCGGGCCAGAACCGTGTCGCCCCCCACCGCTGTGGCGCGAAACACCAAGGCGCCGACGCCGTTCACCGTCCCGCCAACCACACTGTCTCCGATGGCTTTTTCCACTGGCACCGGCTCTCCGGTCACCATGGTTTCATCGACCCAGGACCTGCCGCGTGCAACCACGCCGTCCACCGCAATGCGTTCACCGGGCCGCAGGTGGATCAGGTCACCCAGGGCGATCTTCTCGACTGCCACGTCAACCACGTCGCCGCCCCGCTCAACACGGGCCGTATCCGGACGCAGCGCCACCAATCCTTCGATCGCGGCGCCCGTACGACCCTTCGCGCGTGCCTCCAGCCAGCGGCCCAACAGGACCAGCACAACGATCACCGCCGCCGCTTCGTAATAGACATGCGCTGTGCCCGCCGGCAGGACCCCCGGCGCAAACGTCGCCACGACCGAATACCCCCAGGCCGCGCTGGTCCCCAGGGCGACAAGCGAATTCATGTCCGGCGTGCCTCGCATCAGCATTGGCCAGCCCTTTTGGTGAAACCGCAATCCCGGCCCCAACAACACGACCGTTGTCAGCAGAAATTGAAACAACAGGCTGTTGCCCAGGCCGACCTCGCGCGCCACCCAATGATGCAACGGCGGATAGATATGCCCCCCCATTTCCACCAGAAATACGGGTGCCGTCAGCACAGCAGCCAACAGCGTCAGCCGCCCAAGGTGGCGCGCCTCTGCCGCCTTTCGCTGGCTGGCGGGCGCAACTGGCACATCGCCATCCACGCGGCTTGCCCCGTATCCCGCCACCGCGATGGCTTCCAAAAGATTCGCGCTGGTCATGACACCGGCCAAGCCGACCACCTCGGCCTGTTCCGAGGCCAGGTTGACCTGCGCCTCCAACACACCGGGGGCGGTTTTCAAGGCGGCCTCAACCCGCCCAACGCAGGATGCGCAGGTCATCCCCTGCACCTGCAACCGCATCCTGACCTCCCGCGGGGGATAGCCGGCCGTGCGTGCGACCAGGGCCAGGGTGTCCACCGCGGCGGGGGCGGCGTATTGCACCGTTGCAGTTTCCGCCGCCAGGTTGACCGATACGCTGTCCACGCCCTCCACTGCGCCAAGCGCGCGTTCGACATGTCCGACACAGGACGCGCACGTCATGCCTTCAATTTGCAAAATCAGCTGGGTCATCGTGGTTCCGTTGTGGTTCCGTTCCGTTACCACCCCCACATAATGCTTCCCGCTTTGGGAAGGTCAAGAGATCGCAGTCAATCATCTTGACCCACCCCCGCGGCACGGCCTAGCTGACTGCAAACGGAGGCCCGAATGACAACCTGGAACGTACCTGACATGAGCTGCGCCCATTGCAGCGCCAAGATCGAAGCGGCCTTGACCGAGGCCGATGCCACCGCCTTTCTGGACTTTGACATGGCGGGCCGCAAAGTCGATGTCGACAGCACCCTCTCGGAGGCTGAACAGGCAACCCTGCTGTCGCAAGCTGGCTTTCCCGCGACGCCGCGCAAACAAGGCTGACAAAACCGAACGCCGTTTAAGAGATCGAAACCCTCGTGCTGCAACACTCCTGGTCGTGCTCTGAAACAACCAGCGTGTTCCATGCTTGACCGCCTGCTTCTTATCACCTTTTTTCTGCTGGCCCTGGTGGCCAGCCCTGTCGTGCTTCTGGCATCCGTGCATCTGGCATCGTCCATACCGCGCGACGGACAGCCGGTGATCGTGGTGGTCACCCCCTGGGGGGGCCCCTGTGGAAACCGTGATCCTCAACGCTGGTGGACAGATCGTCAGGCCGGACCGCGCGCCACTAGCCCGAATAGCCGTCTCGGACACACCCGAATTCAGCCAACGCCTGCGCGATGCGGGTGCCTGGGTCGTTCTGGATGGCACACGCCTTGCGACGATTTGTGGAGTATGACCCAATGACCGCTCAGCCCGAAAAAAGGCGTTGATCCAAGAGGCCCGCGTCATGATCCTTGGGGCCGGGGTTGGCAGCCTGATCGCGCCATTGGTCGGACGGTCCATCGGCAACGCGCCGCTGCCACTTTTGTTGATGGGGGGGCTTTTGCCCTGCTGGGCGCCCTCTCCCTGCGCCAATCCGCAGACATGGCCCGCATTGGCGCCGCTCTGGCCATGACCGGCCAGGTCCTGGCCATCAACGCAGCCCTTGCCGGACATCCCTAGCAAATTGATGCCCACATGATCTATTTTTCTGCGGTCACGGTGACGGCCGTGCTGAATGATCTCAAGGCGACACTGGCCGCAACCGGATTGGTGGCCGTACATCACCTGTCCCTGACATTCCTGATGCCCGGCCTTGTTTTTCCGTCATTGGACATGGCAGAAAACATTCTGCGCACGGGCCTGCACGCGGTCGTCATCATCGCGGAAACCGTCGCCATCGCCTATGCCATTCTAAGACGCCAGCGCCTAGATCCGATCGGTGCCAAACAGCGCACCGAATTGGCCAGAACCAGCGCACAGGCGGACGCCGCACGGTGAAAGGGAAAGTTGGCCGCATCATCAGCATTGCCTCATCAACTGAAGGGCAACCCGCCAGCCTTGCCGAAATCAACACGGCCCTGTCCGACCTGGGTCACGTGACCCAATCAAATGCCGCCATGTTCGAAGAAACAACCGCAGCAAGTCACACATTGTCACAGGGAACCGAACAATTGGTTGCAGCTGTGTCTGCCTTCCTGACCGACAAGGTCACCGGACCGGAACGCTTGACCGACGCGGCCTGACACACACCAACAAAGGCCGGCGGCCGTCTGACAGCTCTCTGAGCGGCCTGCCCCTTGGGCTATCAGATGGCGGGCGCACGAACGGCGTGTGCAGCAAGCGCCGCTTTGGTTTTCATGCGATGTATCTTTGCTCAAAACGTAATTTGACCAAACGGTAAATCTTGCCAATCCCCCCCCCTCATGCCACCCTGTGACAGCAAGTCAACTGGGGGAAGACCCGTGCAAACCGAAACACGACCATCAGGTGCGATCACCACCGGCAACGCGCAATTGCCGCAAGTGACTGAACCACGCAACCCAGGCATGGCCCTCGACATGGACTGGGTCCGCGGCGTCCAGGCCAATACCTCGGCCATCGAACGCCGATGCGCCGCGTTGCCCGGTCGACGATCAGTCAAGAAAAACCACCAGGCGGCCTGGATGTTGAAGGCTATCACCTGCATTGATCTGACCACCCTATCGGGGGATGATACCGCCGGGCGCGTGCGCCGCCTGTGCGCCAAAGCCGCCCACCCGGTACGCGCCGATATCCTTGCGGCCCTGGGCGTGGACGGCATCACAACCGGTGCAGTGTGCGTCTATCACGAAATGATAGAACCCGCCGTGGCCGCATTGACCGGCACGGGCATCCCTGTTGCCGCAGTTTCCACAGGGTTTCCCGCCGGGCTGTCCCCGTTTCACCTCCGGCTGGCGGAAATCGGCGAAAGCGTGAAGGCGGGAGCGCAGGAAATTGATATCGTAATCTCGCGCCGCCACGTTCTGACCGGCAACTGGCAAGCGTTGTATGATGAAATGAAAGCCTTTCGCGACGCCTGCGGTGACGCTCATGTCAAAGCGATCCTGGCGACGGGCGAATTGGGCAGCCTGCGCAATGTCGCGCGCGCCTCAGTGGTGTGCATGATGGCCGGGGCCGATTTCATCAAGACCTCGACCGGCAAGGAAAGCGTGAATGCGACCCTGCCCGTGACCCTGACCATGATACGCGCGATCCGTGACTATTACGACCGCACGGGGTATCGGGTCGGCTATAAACCCGCCGGGGGCATTTCCAAGGCCAAAGATGCGGTGACCTATCTGACGCTGATCAAGGATGAACTGGGCAACCGATGGCTGCAACCCGACCTGTTCCGCTTTGGCGCTTCCAGCCTGCTGGGCGACATCGAACGCCAGCTGGAACACCATGTCACCGGCCACTATTCCGCCGCTTACCGTCACCCGATCGGATAACACCATGACCGTCAAAGACATTTTCGAAACCATGGACTATGGCGCGGCGCCCGAAAACGCGGCCGAAGCAATGGCATGGTTGGACGCAAACACCCGCAAATTTGGCCTGTTCATTGACGGTGCCATGACCGCGCCGGGAAATGGGTTCGACAGCATGAACCCCGCCACCGCCACGACACTGGCATCTGTCACGCAGGCCACCGCCGACGACGTGGACCGCGCCGTTGCCGCTGCGCGCAAGGCCCAGGGAAAATGGGCCGCGCTTTCGGGCCACGCACGCGCCAAGTCCCTGCATGCACTGGCGCGCTTGGTGCAAAAACATGCCCGCCTGTTTGCTGTTTTGGAAACGCTGGACAACGGTAAACCGATCCGTGAAAGCCGCGATATCGACATCCCGCTGGTTGCCCGTCACTTCTATTACCACGCCGGGATGGCCCAGCTTCAGGACAGCGAACTGCCCGACCGCGAGGCCCTGGGCGTTTGCGGCCAGATCATCCCGTGGAACTTCCCGCTGTTGATGTTGGCCTGGAAGGTCGCGCCAGCAATTGCCATGGGCAACACAGTGGTGCTGAAACCCGCCGAATACACACCCCTGACCGCCCTTTTATTCGCGCAAATCTGCACCGAAGCGGGTCTGCCCAAGGGTGTCGTCAACATCGTCACCGGCGACGGCACGGTGGGCGAGGCCATCGTCAACCATGAAGACATCGACAAAATCGCCTTCACCGGCTCGACCGAAGTCGGGCGTATCATCCGCCGCGCGACAGCCGGCACTGGCAAAGCACTGACGTTGGAATTGGGCGGCAAGTCACCCTATGTCGTGTTCGACGACGCGGATATCGACAGCGCGGTCGAAGGGTTGGTTGACGCGATCTGGTTCAATCAGGGTCAGGTCTGCTGTGCCGGATCACGTCTGATCGTACAAGAAGGTATCGCCGACCGCTTTTATGCCAAGCTGCGCAGCCGGATGGCGGGGCTGCGCATTGGCGACCCGCTGGACAAGGCCATCGACATCGGTGCGTTGGTCGACCCGACACAATTGGCCGCGATCACGCGCATGGTCGATGCTGGGGCCCACGAGGGCGAGGTCTTTCGCGCGCCCTGCCCCCTGCCCGACCAAGGCTGTTATTATCCGCCCACGCTGATCACCGGCTTGTCGCCGTCGTCGATCCTGATGCAGGAAGAAATCTTTGGCCCCGTGCTGGTCGCAACCACCTTCCGCACCCCGGCCGAGGCCGTGCAGCTCGCCAACAACACACGCTATGGCTTGGCCGCCTCGGTCTGGTCGGAAAACGTGAACCTGGCGCTGGATGTCGCCCCGAAACTGGTGGCGGGCGTTGTCTGGGTGAATGGAACCAACATGTTCGACGCTGCCGCCGGGTTTGGTGGCCTGCGCGAAAGCGGCTTTGGCCGCGAGGGCGGCTGGGAAGGCCTGGCAGCCTATACCAAACCCCGCGTGAAGGCGCAGGCGTTGAAACCCATCGCGCCCGTGGCCGCGCCCAAAGACGCCAAGGTCGACACGCTGGACCGGACGGCAAAGCTGTTCATCGGCGGCAAACAAAAACGCCCCGATGGGGGGTATTCACAACCGGTCTGGTCGCCCAAGGGCGCATTGTTGGGCCATGTGGGCATCGCCAGCCGCAAGGATATTCGCAATGCGGTCGAGGCCGCCCATGCCGCCAAAGGCTGGTCGAAAACCACCGGCCATCTGCGGGCGCAAATCCTGTATTATATCGCTGAAAACCTGACCGCCCGGGCCGATGAATTCGCCCATCGCATCAATGAAATGACCGGAAAACGCAATGGCGCACGCGAGGTCGAGGCCAGCGTGTCGCGCCTGTTCTCATATGCCGCCTGGGCTGACAAATATGATGGCGCGGTCAAACCCGTGCCGATGCGTGGCGTGGCCCTGGCCATGAACGAACCGGTCGGCGTGATCGGCGCCTTCTGCCCGGATGACGTGCCACTGCTGGGTCTGGTGTCCCTGGTCGCCCCGGCAATCGCGATGGGCAACCGAGTGATCGCCGTGGCCTCGGACCCTTATCCGCTGGCGGCGACCGATTTTTATCAGGTGCTGGAAACCTCGGATGTGCCGGGCGGTGTCGTGAACATTCTGACAGGGCCGCACGCGGGCCTGGCCGACCCCATGGCCGGCCACCTGGATGTCGACGCGGTCTGGAGCCATTCGGGTGCCGACATTTCAACCCTTGTCGAACGCGCCGCGGCCGGAAACCTGAAACGCACCTGGGTAAACCACGCCCGTGGGCGCGACTGGTTCAGCCCCGACGCCGAAGGGCGCAGCGTCCTGGCCCAAGCCACCGAGGTCAAAACCATCTGGGTGCCCTACGGCGAATAACCCGGTCAAACCCACCAAAAAAGGCCACGCGATTTGCGTGGCCTTTTGCGTTACGTCGGTCCCCAGCTCATTCAGCGTTTGGGCTTAGACCGCCAACTGTCGATCCAGCGGCCAAACCGACCCTTGGCCTCATCCGCGCGCGCATCGACACGGTCCCAGGCCTCGCCGGCCTCGTTCAAAGCCGGATCAATCGAGCGTTCGCGAAACTGGCGCCACATGGCGCGGACAAACAGCACCGCGATGACCAGGAAGACGAAGAAAAAGATGTTGAACCACGGGATCACCCGCGCATCCGGCCCATCGATCGGTTTGATCGCGACAGCGTTCGGGAACACCGAAATCAGTTCGTTGCGCCATCCATAGTGGGTCATCACCGCCCATTTCGGTTCTTCCGGCGTCGAGCGTAGATCATCCGCCTGGGTCTGAAGGTTGGCCGTGTCGAACTTGAAATAGGGCGGCCAGGACCAGCCCGTGTCCTCGTTGCGAAACACCATGGGCTCTTCTCTGTTGTGCACCACAAAGCCGAGCAGGGAGCTCTTGCGCCGAACGGTCTGAATGAACTGCACATCCCGGTTCACCAGTTCGGCCGACTGGTCGTCCGGCTTGGCCCAGAAGACGCGGGTCCAGTCGTTCAGGTCCTGCCGCTCCTGATAGGTATTTACCACCCGCACGATGTCGTGCTGCGGCAAGGTATAGTGCAGCAGCAGGAACATAACGATTGCAACAGTCGCGCGCAGTGTCCATTTCAAGTAAGTCATTTGAACCTCAGAAAAAATTGATGAGATAGAGCAGCAACAAGGCCGCCAGCGCCGGTATTACATAGACCAGCAGGATCAGCTTGGGGCGAATGCCGCTCTGATATTCGACCATGCCGTCGTGGATGAAGGCCTCGCGCTCAGGGCTGTCACCGTCGCCCGGATGATCTTCGACCCAGCGATCTTCCAGCTTTTCTTTGCGTATGGATCGCGAATAGAAACTGATCGCCAGATACGCGATGCTCAGGCCCAGAAAGCCGAAGACAAGCAGCCTGATAAGTCCCACGTCACCTCCTCCTGATTGCGCCCCATGGGCCCACGAGATCGATCATATCGTCTTTCTTGGGCGGTGGTGGCGTTTTTTCAACCACTTCACGCCCGCCAAACAGCGCCTCACGCGCGCCCGCCTTGTTTGCCATATAGTCACGATACAGGAATTCCGCCACGTATTCCTTTTTCGCATCCGGCCATGTGGCATAGGCCGCATAGAACGCCTGTTTGTTGCAGATAAACAGTTGGCGAATGTCCAACGGCGCCAATTCCGCCAGCAACTGGTTCACCAGATCGCGGTCCGGATGGTTCGGTTTTGCACGCAACGTATAGAAATACGCCGGGTGCTTCGAGGTGATGCGCGGCCACTTGCCGCCGTTTTCCGCCCAGCGCACCAGCCCTGCCAGCGCCTGGAATTCCTTGGGCAGATCCGTGCCCATCCGCTGGGCCAACTGGCGCAATTCACGCGCTGACATCTGCCCCATGTCCAGCCCCGCCGAGGTCGCGGCATCCACCAGGATGAAGTCCATCTTCTGGCGCAGGATGGTCGCCCCGTTCACGCCCCGCGCCTTGATCACCGGTTCGACCAGTTCGTTCAGCTCCAAAAACGTGGCAATCCCGTTTGGTTCATCACGGCCAAACACATTCGCCACCGGGATTTTCCCCAGCGCGGGTTTTTCTTCCATCGCGATCACCGCCGGGTGTTCGACATCGCGAAACACATACAGCCCGCCGAAATGGGTGGTGTGGAAATTGTCCTGGCTATAGGTCGCGCGTTGCAGATCCACGGGCACCTTGGTCACGTCCCCGGTCTGTTTGGCCAGCCCGATCATGTCTGCGATCAGCACGTCGTCAAACCATGCATCCGGTTCGGTCTGAAACTGGTTGATCTTGTCGGACAACTCGCGGGCGTTGGCCACATGGGCCTGGGTCGTGTCGGCCTCGACCGTAATCTTGCGAATGTCGAACAGTTTTGCGGCCGTCGACACCTCATAGACCGAATTCATCAGCTCGCCCGCCACCGCGTCATGGGCAGTCAGGGCGAACAGTTTCGCCTCGTTGTCCTCAATAAACTTGCGCAAAATCCCGCGCGAGGTCGAGAATTTGGCGTTCAACAACGGCGCGGTGCGTTGGTCCGTGGTCAGGATGATGAACTGTCGATTACAGCCATTGGGGTTCAGATACAGGTGATCCCCCAGCTCATCACCAACCTCCGGCGCATAGCCCGAGATATCCATGTGGAATTCATCCAGCTGCGAGCGCAAGCCAGTCAGGCTTTCCAGCGCCCGGTTATAGCGTTCGATCAGAGCGGGGCTGTCGACCCGGATTAAGTTGCCGAACATGAGGCCACGTTGGATGAGGCGTTTCATAATCTTACACCATCGATAGAACCTAGATCGTTTTTTAGCCTGTCCCACTCCCGTTTGAGAATATGTTGCGAGGTTTTCAGCAGCTCGTCTGCGATCTGACCAATTTCCTCATCACGTGCTTCCATGGCCTTTGTTAGTTCTCTCAGCACGTCAACCAAACGATCATAGTCGACATCATCAGCATTCATGAGCAGCCTTATTTTACCGCTAAGAAGCGCAAGCTCTTCCCAGTCGTCATGCATTTCGCCTGCGGTAATCGTTTTTGCATAATAGGTTGAGAGCTGGTTCCTCAAATCGTTGATCCACGCTTGTCGGAATTCACCAATCTTCAATTGAGCGGCAATTTTCCTGTTGGCGGCTTCCTGTCGGTCCGCTTTTTTGTTGGAGAGAAGCGTCGTGAGAAAAGCAAGAAAGGAGACTAAGAAGAGTGTCCCAAGGGAAATCATGACGCCATCATAAGTTGATACCAGTGCCTCAACTTTTTCAATGAAAGAACCGGGGAATTCACCCAAAACGATAACAACCACTGGTAACAATGCGACGAAAGTCAAAACTGCAAAAATAGGAAGCAGTACAAGCATTACCCCTTACCCTCCAGATACCGCCGCTTGGCCTCTTCATTCCGGCCAAAATCACGCACCATGGCGTCAATCGCGGCCTCGTCCGATTTATCCGCATACCGGAATTCAGAATCCGCATAGCGGTTGATTTCCTGGATCACCATCTCGACCGTGATCGGTTGGCGCAGTTCTTTGATCATGCCCAGTTTTGTGTCGTAATCGCGCAGCAGGAACAGGTCGGGTTCTTCCATCCATTCGTCCGGCAGTTCAAAGTCCATCGCGCGCACCTTAACCGCATCAGTGATGTTCTTGATGGCGCGACCCGTGAAGCGCGGATCGGCCTCTTGAATGCCCTTCAGATAGGTGCCCAGCTTGGCAATCGTGTCCAGCTTGCCAATATCTGACGACACACGGTCATAGACCTGCACCAGCCCCGCCTCGTGCGGCCTTTCGTGGCTTTCGAACGATTTCGCCACGGCCTTTTTGATTTCCTGCGCCGCGAAAGGTTCGAAATCGCCCAGCGGGATGTCGTGGTTCTTGCCCATCAACAGGTTCAGGATGTCGACATAATCGTCCCGCGTGCGCGGACCATCGACCAGGAAACGCGCGCCCGCCCTTTGACGCAGCGCATCGTCCACATTCTCGGGATAGTTGGAAAACATGCCAAACGTGCAGTTTCCACGCACGACCGTGTTGGCACCGGCAAAGCTCTCCATCAGCACAGCGGTAATCTCCAACTGCCCTGCACTGGACTGCCGATCCCCGCGTTTGCCCGCCAGTTGGTCGATGTCATCAATCGTGCCAAAGCCGATCACATTCGGGTCAATCACGTTGTTGAAAAACGCCTTGGCATTCTGCGCCGATTTGCCCTGATAGCTGTCGATGCTGTCCGTCGACAGGTTCTGATACCGGAACGGATAGCCCGCCGTTTCGCAATAGCCATGGATCAGCCCAGCCATCATCTGGATCAGCGTGGTTTTACCCGTGCCCGGCATGCCATCGCCCATGAAGGTAAAGATGAAACCACCCAGTTCGGCAAACGGGTTCAGTTTCCGGTCAAAATCATAGGCCATCAGCATCTTGGCCAGCTTCATCGCCTGATATTTGGCAATGTGGTTGCCCACGACCTCGTTCGGCTTTTTAAAGCTCATGGTCAGCTTGCTGCCACGTGCTGCGCGCGAGGGGGTGAAGCCGGAAATCGTCAGATCATCCGCCTCGACCCGGAAATTGTTTGCCGTAAACGCCGCCAGGCGCGGCGCGGTTTGGGCCCGCAAAGCCACCTTTTCCATCAGCTGTTCAGCGAAGGCCATGACGGTCGGCACCAGCTTTTCGTCCGTATCCGCAAAGGTGGCGATTTCCTGGTCCAGCTCCCATAACGCGCCGTGCAGCCCCAGGCCCGCGTTGTCGGTCAGCACCTCTTCCACCGCACCGATTTCCACGGATACCTCAGAGGTATGAGCGGCCAAAAGGAACGCCGTTGCATTGGAAAACACCGACAGAACCACCAGGCTTTCCGCCGCCAACAGCTCGGAAAACGCGGCCGCTTTGTCCTTGCCCAAAGCGCCTTCCAGATTGGCACGTTTCAACGCCTCAAGGCCCGTCTGTTCGGCGAAACCATCGCCAACCGTCATGGCAATCGCAAGTGCACGTCGCAGGGAATGCAACACGGTGGCTTGCAGCGGTGACACCAATGGGTCACCCCCATCCGCCGCCTCGATCCGGTCCGCCAGATGCACCCCTTCGGGCCGGGCCGTCGACCGTGTCACCAACCCCGGCGTGGTCGAACGGAACCGGCGCCGCGTGCCAACACCCGGCGAGCGTTCGGGCGTCGTCAGAGCCACCTTGGGCTTGGCAATCCGGGGCGTGTGATCCAACCCCTCCAACATCCCGGCCGCGGCGTCATAATGCGCACGGATTTCCTCTTCACGAAGCTCCATTTGATCGGACGGAAGGCTCATCTCAATATCCCATTTTCTTGCTCAAACACGTCGGAGACCTGCCCCGTTCACCTGTAACTCAGCACCCGACCACCCGGGTTGACCACGAATTTGCGTATGTCCCGAAACCCCGGTGGGTTCTTTTCGGCCAGCACCTGATAGGGGCGCTGGGGCAGAATGATCGAGCGATCCAATCGTGTCGCGCCGGTGTCCGCACCGCGCCCACCAAACGGATCCAGCGCGAAAATCTCGCGTTCAACAGATCCGAACCAGCCGTTCTTCTCCAACTCGACCCGTTCGCTTTCCAACTCCTCGACCGTCCAGGCCAACACCCAGTCTTCGCCGGGCGGTGATTTCGCCTGCTCCAGCACCTCGCGCAGCGGGCCCGACTGCTTGGTGAACCTGTGCGAATACATCGGCCCCACGTGGATGCGGCGCAGCCGTTTGGGGTGCAGATCATCGAAATCGCGGTCAACGCCGGATGCGATGGTAACCAGCTTTAGCCCGCCCATCGCCTGAGCCATCAGATGGGCCTGGACCTGCGGCCAGCGTCGTTCATCTTTTGGCAGAGCGATCCGACCGGTGTCCTCGACCTCCATCAGGTAAATTGTCGGGATGTTCTGCGCGCTGTCATAAACCGCCCAATGCACCAGATACGAGCGGCGTTGATCCTGCCCCTGGTGGCCATTGTTACCCAACCAGATCACATCCGGATCGTTCTGCGGCCAGAACAATTCGCCCTTCTGCAATTCCTCGTAATACAACCGTTGCGACAGGGCGTATTGCAGACCTGTCGGGATGGTCAAGTCGCCAACAATCTGCTGAATCATCTGCGATTTCAGCTCTTTGGCCGTCGGCATCCCCTTTAGGTGCTTCTTCGCTTGCGCCGCATCCGAGGCCATCTGCAACAGTTCCGCCTGTACCGGAAATCCGCTTTCGTGACGATCAAACACCAGCGCGGGCCAGCCCGCGCCATCACCGCGCCCGGACCAGAAATACTTGTTGGCCAGCGCGCGAAAGGTGAACCCAAGCCCCATCAAATACCGCGCCAGGATCTCAACCTCATGTCGGTTCAGGTTGCCCTCGGCCTCCATCTGTCCGGCGACACGGGCCAGATGTCCGGTGATGCGCGCGAACTTGTTGAAATACCGCCGCGTGGTCTGCGTATCGCTCAGGAACGCGTGGTCAGTGGTGAGGGTGTCAGCTTCGGTCATGTCTTCCACCTTAATTCAAACCAGCCCTTCAATCGCAGGCCGGCCCGGCAAGGCCCGGCACCCAGAAGCTGAAAAAGAACAACACCTTGTCCACGAGCCAGATCAACGGGACCAAACAGATCAACAGAAACAGAGTGACCATTCCAATCTCCCCAATCCCGAATACGGCCATGACAAGGAACAGACCGAATGCCAAAGGAACAACTGCGCCCGCCCCCCATATCCGCATCAGATCCCGTCGCGTCATCTCCACCGGATAGATAAGGCGCAAGACGGGGCTCAAGCGCTGCGGGGCACTCATGCACCATACAGGTTCTTGTCATGCTTTTCGACGATCGCTTGAAACCGGCGCGCGAACCGTTCGTCGGCTTTGGCCTTGGCCTCCAACACGTCGCGGGCGAACACCATGTGGTCCTCGTGGGCTTCCATCATGTCGGCCATTTTCTGGTTCGTCGCAGTGCCAATGGCGGCCATCGCGGCTTGGGCTTCCTTGTCGGTTTCCACACCGATTTCGTTGATCCGGTGCGCCACATCCTGCTGTTGCGCGGTTTTCAACGATTTCGACAGGGCGTCATACAGCACCACGCGTTGCTTGGTGTCTGTCTGCAACTTGTTGATCAAAACCATCTGCGTCGCCGCCTGGTTTTGCAGACTGTCAACCCAGGTCTTGCCCTTTTCGATATAGCGTTCCAGCGTCTGGGACTTGGCCAGCTTGACCTGCTCCTGCTGCACCATTTCGTTGTATTTGGCGTTCATCTCGGCCAATTCGGTTTCCAGTTTCGTGCGCGCGGCGGCGTCCTGTTCGACGGAAATCTTGTTTTCCAATCCAATGATCGTCGGGTCCATGCCGACGATTTCGGTGCGCAACGCTTCCAGCTCACCCACCGTCATTTCGCGTTCATCCAGCGTTTCGACCAGGTTGACGCCCACGCTTTCCTTCTGTTCGTTCAGCATCGCCAACTGCCCGTTCAGCAGCTGCACGATCGTGTCGGATTGCGCAATCAGCTCCTGCAACTTGTCGTCGATCGACGCCGTGCGCATGCGTTCCTGACGCAGGCTTTCCGATTTCCCCTTGGAGAAGACGCCAACAAAACTCTCCCACCCGGTTTTCGACCGCATTTCGTCGAAATCCTTGGAGAACCCGGACGTTACATCGTCCAGCCCCATGATCAGTTCGGCGATATTGGCGTTCATCGCGTCGGTATGCGCATGCACATCCGCAAGCGAGGCATTTTCGATATCAATGGATGCATCCGTGCGCGCCGTTTCAATCCGCGTTGTCAGCTCGGAAATCTTGGCCTGCGCCTCGGCCACCTGGGCCTGGCTTTCGCGGATCTGGGTCTCAAATGGGGTTTTGACGTCGGACATGAAGTTCCCTCGAAGTAAAATGCTGTAACATTCAGTTGGGGAGAGGTTAGCGCGATTTTAAGAGGGGCAACAGCCAGTTTTCCCGCAAGTTTGGCCGATTTCCACGGCTTTTCAATGCTGTTCAGGCGCACCAGAGCGGATGTGATGACGGCAGAACCGGGCGGAATGGCCCCCATTGCCCTAACCCAGAGAAGCCCTCGACCAGGCCCGCGACCCTGTGCGCAGGCAGCATCACGGCGCTGGTGTGCTGAGCGGGCTTGCCCCTGCGCGCACAAACCCCTAGGGCTATGCCCATGAAAATACTGTTTCTTGGTGATGTCATGGGTCGCGCCGGACGGCGGGCCATAACCGAACTCTTGCCCAAGCTGCGCGAGGACTGGCGGTTGGATTTCGTCGTGGTGAACGGCGAAAACGCGACCTCGGGCATGGGGCTGTCTGCGACACATGCCAAGGGCATTCTAGAGGCCGGGGCCGATGTAATCACCCTGGGCGACCACGCCTTTGATCAACGCGACATGCTGACGTTCTGTGAACAGGAAAAACGCATCATCCGCCCGCTGAACTTTGCCAAAGGCGCGCCGGGATCTGGCGCGCGGATTTTCAAGGATCAGCGCGGCCGCCAGGTTCTGGTCACACAGGTACTGGGCAATGTCTTCATGAAACGCGCCTTTAATGACCCGTTTTCAGCCATCGACACCGTGCTGCGCGCCAATCCTCTGGGCGGCAACGCGCAGGCGATCCTGGTCGATATGCACTGCGAGGCGACCTCGGAGAAAATGGCCATGGGCCGTTGGTGTGACGGGCGTGCCTCGGTCGTGGTCGGCACCCACACCCATGTGCCCACAGCAGACGCGATGATCCTGTCCAAGGGCACGGCATATCAGTCCGATGCGGGCATGTGCGGCGATTACAACTCGATCATTGGCATGGAGGCCGAAGAGCCCATGCGCCGCTTCGTCACCGGCATGGTCAAAGGCCGCTTCTCCCCGGCCAATGGTGAGGCGACGCTGTCAGGCCTGTACGTCGAAACCGATGACCGCACCGGCAAGGCCACGCGGGTGGACATGGTCCGTCAGAGCGGATTGTTGCAACCCTCTGCCCCCAGCACACCCACATGACCCGCCACCTTGGCCTGATTGGATTTCTGATCCTGTTGGGTGCTGGCTGGGGTTTGACCGGTGTGCTGGCCAAATTCGCTGTCGATGGGGGATACCGCCCCTTTGGCATCATCTTTTGGCAGCTGGCGATCAGCACCCTGGTACTGGGCGGGCTGACTTTTGCGCGCGGCAAGGGCTTGTCTTTCGCGCCGCGCCACCTGGGCCTGTACCTGTTCATCGCGCTCTGCGGCACTGTGCTGCCCAACGCGACCGGTTATGTCGCGCTGACCCATCTGCCAGCAGGCGTCATGGCCATCGCCATCGCTGCCGTGCCGATGTTCGCCTTTCCCATCGCTTTGGCTCTGGGCAACGAACGGTTCAGCGCGCTGCGCCTCATGGGGCTATTCATCGGCCTGATTGGTGTCGCCCTGTTGGCTGGGCCCGAAAATAGTCTGCCCGCCGGGGCGGCGATCTGGGTGCCGCTCGCCTTGGTGGCGCCATTGATGTACGGCATCGAAGGCAACGTGGTTGCAAAGTTCGGCACCGGTGGGTTGGACCCGATCCAGACCCTGTTCGGGGCCTCATTTTTGGGCCTGTTCATTGCGCTGCCCATGGCTTTGGCCACCGACAGCTTCATTGACCCACGCAGCCCGTGGAGCATGGCGGATGTGGGCGTGATCGGCTCATCCGTCATTCACGCCTTCGTCTATTCCGGTTATGTCTGGCTGGTCGGGCGCGCTGGCCCCAGCTTTGCCGCGCAGGTCAGTTATCTTGTCACCGGGTTTGGTGTCATCTGGGCCATAACATTGCTGGGTGAAAGTTACTCAGCCTGGGTCTGGGCCGCGCTTGGCGTCATGTTCCTGGCCCTGTTCCTGGTGCAGCCGCGTGAAAGCAGCTTGCCCGCCCCCGCGCCCACCGCGTAAAACGATGAAAACCACGTATTGAAAGGTGGAAAATGGGGATTTTCGAGTTGAGCCAAACCGGCCAGGCCATCATGGCGCTGACCGTCGTGGCAATTATGTTCATCCTGTTTTTGCGCGAGACATTCCCGACCGAAGTCGTCGCCATCGCCGGTGTCGCGTTGATGCTGGTCACCGGCATCCTGCCCTATGACACCGCGCTGACAGTCCTGTCCAACCCCGCCCCCTGGACCATCGCCGCCATGTTCATCATCATGGGCGCATTGGTGCGCACCGGCGCGCTGGACTGGTTCACCAAAATCGCCGAGGCCCAGGCCGCCGACCGCCCCATGGTCGCGCTTGGCACCCTTATGGCCTTTGTTATCGTCAGCTCGGCGATCGTCTCGAACACGCCCGTGGTCGTCGTCATGATCCCGGTCTTTGTGCAACTGGCCCGCAAGATGGGTGTCGCCGCATCAAAGCTGCTGATCCCGCTGTCCTATGCGGCCATTCTGGGTGGTACGCTGACCCTGATCGGCACTTCGACCAACCTGTTGGTCGATGGTGTGGCACGCGCCAACGGCATGAAACCATTCACGATTTTCGAAGTCACCCCCCTGGGTCTGATCCTGGTCGCCTGGGGTATGGTGTATCTGTATTTCATCGCCCCGCGCATCCTGCCCGAACGTGACAGCATGGCAAACCTGCTGTCGGACCGGTCGCGCAAAAAGTTCTTTACCGAGGCCGTGATCCCGCCCGAAAGCAACCTGATTGGCCGCGAAGTCACCGGCGTGCAGCTGTTCAAACGCGAAGGCGTGCGGCTGATCGATGTCATTCGCGGCGACACCTCGCTGCGCCGTGATCTCAAGGGCGTGACGCTTCATGTCGGCGACCGCGTGGTGCTGCGCACGGCGATGACCGAACTGCTGTCGCTTCAGCGCGACAAAAGCCTGAAGCGCGTTGATCAGGTGTCGGCGGTCGAAACCACCACGGTGGAAACGCTGATTTCACCTGGTTGCAAGATGGTTGGCAAATCGCTGGGCGCGTTGCGGCTGCGTCGTCGGTACGGTGTCTATCCGCTGGCCGTGCACCGCAAGAACCAGAACATTGGTCGCCAGCTGGACGACCTGGTGGTGCGCGTTGGTGATACATTGTTGCTGGAGGGCAACCCCGCCGACATTCAACGCCTGGCCCAGGATATGGAACTGGTCGATGTTGCAAAACCATCCGCCCGCGCATTTCGTCGCGGCCACGCGCCGCTGGCCATTGCCGCACTGGTCGCGCTAGTCGCATTGGCGGGCTTTGGCGTCGCTCCGATCTTTCTGCTGGCCATTCTGGCCGTCGCACTGGTGCTGGTCACCCGCTGCATTGATGCAGACGAGGCCTTCGGTTTCGTCGATGGCCGCCTGCTGGCGCTGATCTTTTCCATGCTCGCCATTGGCGCGGCGCTTGAGGCCTCAGGCGCCGTGAAACTGATCGCCGACGCCCTGGCGCCCCTGCTGGGCAAACTGCCGCCTTTCCTGATCGTCTGGGCGATCTATCTGCTGACCTCGGTGCTGACGGAACTGGTGTCCAACAATGCCGTCGCCGTGGTCGTGACCCCCATCGCCATTGGCCTGGCCAGCGCCCTGGGCATTGATGCCCGCCCGTTGGTCGTCGCCGTCATGGTCGCGGCCTCGGCCAGTTTCGCAACCCCCATCGGGTATCAAACCAACATGCTGGTCTATGGCCCCGGCGGCTATCGCTTTACCGATTTCATGAAGGTCGGCATCCCGCTGAACCTGTCAATCGGCCTGCTTGCCTCGGCCATCATTCCGTTGATCTGGCCGCTGTGATCCTGCTGCGCGGCCATTGGCAACTGATCGCGCTGACGGCCCTGGTGGCCGCGCTGTGGACCACCCCCGTCATCGTGCCGTTGAAAATTCTGGTGGTGTTCCTGCACGAAGGATCACACGCGCTGGCGGCGCTCGTGACCGGTGGCTCGGTCGAGGCCATCACCCTGTCACCACGCGAAGGCGGCACTACGCTGACCTTGGGCGGCAACGCTTTCGTGCTGATGTCGGCGGGCTATCTCGGTTCACTGTTGATCGGCGTGGCGCTGTTTCTCGCCGCCCTGCGCAGCCGGGCAGACCGGTGGGTGATGGCGGGCATGGGCGCGCTCATGCTGCTGACCGCCGCGCTCTATATGCGCGAAAGTTTCGCGCTGATCTTCACACTGGCCACCGGCACCGCCCTACTGACCGCCGCCCGTTTCCTGCCCCATCAGGTTGCCGACCTGACCCTGCGTGTGATCGGGCTGACCAGCATGATCTATGTGCCGCTTGATATCTTCTCGGATACCATTGCACGCGCGCACCTGCCCTCGGATGCCCATATGCTGGCCCAAACCTTCGGCGGCACCACGGTGATGTGGGGTGGGCTTTGGCTGATCCTCAGCCTTGCGACCGTCGCCACAACGCTGCGCTATGCCACCGGATCAGACAGCAACATCACCTTGCGCACCCGCCCCACCTGAGGAGAAGGCCGCATGGCCGCCGACGAGGCATCAAGCGCGCCGCAAGGCGCACATTCGGGTACAGTCTAGAGCGGCCAGAATACCAGGATTGCTGGGATCGACACCGCAACCACCAGCACCTCCAACGGCAGACCGATACGCCAATAGTCGCCAAAACGATAGCCACCGGGCCCCAGGATCAGCGTGTTGTTCTTGTGGCCAATCGGCGTCAGGAACGCACAGGAGGCGGCCACGGCCACCGCCATCAGAAACGGATCCGGATCCTTGCCCAAAGCCTGCGCCATCTGGATGCCCACAGGGGCCGCCACAATGGTCGTGGCCGTATTGTTCAACACATCCGACAGGGTCATCGTCACGATCATCAGAACGGTCAACACAGCCCAGGCCGGCAGGCCCGCGGTCAGGTCCACCAGAGTGCCGGCAATCAGCTCGGTCCCCCCCGAACTTTCCAGCGCCGACCCCAGCGGGATCATGCTGCCCAACAACACCACGACGGGCCATTCTATATGGGTATACAGTTCGGCCAAGGGCACGATTTTGGCCAACACATAGCCGATGACAACAATGCCCAAAGCCACGGGCAGATACACCAGCCCGAAACTGGCCGCAGCCACCGCCGCTGCGAACATGCCAATGGCCAACCAGACCTTTTGGTCCTGGGTTACGGTCAGACCCCGTTCAGCCAAGGGCAGACAGCCCAGCCATTCGGTCACATCGCCTTCGGACCCTGCTGGCACCAGCAGCAACAGGATATCGCCCGGCCGGACTTCGGTTTTGCGCACCTGCTGACGGATCGTCTTGCCCGCCCGCGAAATCCCCATAAGGACCGAGCGCTGCCGCCAGGCCAGCCCCACAGCCTGGGCGGTCTTGCCCGCGATTCGGGCGTTTTCCGGCACCACGACTTCGATCTTTGACAGGCCTTCGCCCTCGGCGGTCAAATGCGCCTCGCGCCCCGGTTCGGCAAAGGACAGCGACAGCGCGGCACGGAATTCGTCCAGCGCCTCTGGGGTCGCTTCCAGCACCAAAGCGTCATGCGCCGCAATCATCGTATTGCGCTGGGTGCCGTATCGCCGCTTGCCATCCCGCACCAGGCCCAGGATGGCGACATCGTTCTTCTCGGCGTCTGCCTCAAGCTCCTTCAGCCGCTTGCCGATCAGTTTTGACCCCTCGGGCACGGTCAATTCGGCCACATACTGACCAAATTCGTCCATCGGATCGGCGCCACCTTTCGCGGCCTCGGGCTGCGGGATCAGGCGCCAGCCGATCAGCGCCACAAAGATCAGGCCCGCAATCGCCGTCACCCCACCCACGGGGGCAAAATCGAACATGCTGAACGGCTCGCCCAGGGCCTCGCCCCGGATCGAGGCGATGATGATATTGGGTGGCGTACCGATCAGCGTGACCATGCCCCCCAGGATCGTCGCAAAAGACAGCGGCATCAGCGAAAGCCCCGGCGCGCGGCCCGCCTTGCGGGCGGTTTGAACATCAACTGGCATCAGCAACGCCAGCGCGGCGACGTTGTTCATAAAGGCCGACAAGACGCCGCCAATGGCCCCCATCAACGCAATATGTGCGCCCAGGGACCGCGACGCGTCCACCAATGTGCGGGTGATCAGAAACACCGCCCCCGACCGCACCAATCCGGCCGAAACCACCAACACCAGCGCCACCACCAACGTGGCAGAGTGGCCAAAGCCCGAAAACGCGTCCTTGGTGGGCACAACGCCCAACACAACACCTGCCATCAGCGCGGAAAAGGCCACGACATCATAGCGGAACCGGCCCCACAAAAACAGGCCGAACACAGCGCCAAACAGCGCGAAAAGAATGATTTGATCACTGGTCATGGCCAAGGGATAGCGCGACGCGGCGGCAAGGTCACGCCCCAAGCCCCCCCTGTGTCAGGAAAAGATCACCGGATAGAGCGACGCCAGAAGCAGCGCCGCCATTGTGCCGTTGAACAGGCGCAACCGCATCGGGTTGGTCAACACGCGTTTGATCTGTTGCCCCAGCACGGTCCAGACCGACACGGTCGGCAGGTTCACGGCCCCAAAGATGACCGCAACAAACAGCACGGCGGACAAATCCCGCGCCGGTGCATAGGCCGTGATCGCCGTCAGCGCCATGGCCCAGGCTTTCGGGTTCACCCATTGAAAGGCGGCGGCTTGCAGGAACGACAAAGGCGTGCCGCCAGCCTTGCCCGTGCCCGGCTGACCAGCGGTGGCAATCTTCCAGGCCAGCCACGTCAAATAGACGACACTGCCCCCCTTCAAAACGGTATAGGACACCGGAAACGCATCAAACAGCTGCATCAACCCGCCCCCCACCAACACCACCATAAAGGTAAAGCCCAACCCGATCCCCAGCATATGCGGGATCGTGCGGCGAAAGCCGAAATTGGCACCCGAGGCCATCAGCATCAGGTTGTTGGGCCCCGGCGTGACCGAGGAAACAAAGGCGAAGGCCAGGAAGGCCGAGATGAGCTCAATTGACATGGCGCAATAATTGGCGAAACCATGCGCATGAAGATTGCAAATCACCAAAGCTATGCGAAAAAGGCGCAATTATTGATGAAATCAGACAATATTACCGCGCGAATATTGCGCGAACTGACCCGTGACGGGCGCCTGCCCAACACCGAGCTGGCCGAGCGAGTCGGCCTGTCCCCGTCCGCCTGTCTGCGCCGGGTTCAGGACCTGGAACGGCGCGGCGTGATCCGCGGATATCGCGCCGTGCTGGACCCTACTGCCATGGGCGTGGGTTTTGTTGCCTACATCACGGTCGGTCTGTCCGACCACACCAAGGCGGCCCAAGAGGGGTTCGAACGCGCCGTCGCCCGGTATCACGAGGTGCGCGAATGCCACAATATCACCGGCACCGTCGAATACCTGCTGCGCGTCGAGGCCGAAGACCTGCACGGCTATAAGGCGTTTCACACCGACAAGCTGGGCACCCTGCCGCAAGTGCATCAGATCGTCACCCATGTTGTGATGGACTCGCCCAAGGATGAACGGGCCTAGGTCCGACTGGATCAAGCCCACGGCCCCGACCACTGCCCCGTCCACGGCCCACGCCCCCTTGCCCCACCCCCGCCGCCTGCGCTATGGAACCGGGAACTCAAATTTACTGTCGGAGGTTGCCATGGCTGGCCACTCAAAATGGGCAAACATCCAGCACCGCAAAGGTCGCCAGGATAAACTGCGCTCGAAACTCTTCTCGAAACTCGCCAAGGAAATCACCGTGGCCGCCAAAATGGGCGACCCGGACCCCGACAAGAACCCGCGCCTGCGCATGGCGGTGAAAGAGGCGAAATCGCAATCCGTGCCCAAGGACGTGATCGACCGCGCGATCAAGAAATCCCAGGCGGGCGAAGGCGAAAATTACGACGAAATCCGTTACGAAGGCTATGGCCCCGGCGGCGTTGCCGTGATCGTCGAAGCCATGACCGACAACAAGAACCGCACCGCCTCGACCGTGCGCTCGACCTTTACCAAGAACGGCGGCAACCTGGGCGAAACCGGCTCGGTTGGCTTCATGTTCGAACGCAAAGGCGAAGTGACTTATGGCGTGGGCGCGGGCGACGCCGACACCGTCTTTGAGGCCGCCATCGAAGCCGGCGCCGAGGATTGCGAAAGTTCGGACGAAGGCCACGTCATCACCTGCGCCGACAGCGATCTGAACGAAGTGTCTACCGCGCTGGAAACGGCGCTTGGGGAATCGGATTCAACCAAACTGGTCTGGCAACCGACCACCACGACCGAGCTGGATCTGGAAGGCATGGAAAAGCTGATGAAGCTGATCGACGCCCTGGAAGACGACGACGACATCCAGCGGGTGACTGCCAATTTCGAGGCCTCCGACGAGGTGCTGGCGCAACTCTGAACCGATGCGTCAGGTCGCAATGCAAAGCCCCGGCCATTGGTCGGGGCTTTTTTTGTTTTGCTGACAGGCGGGAAATGAATCACCAGCGCGGTCAGACCGAATTCTATTGAACATGTCAAAGTGATCTCGCAACCCGACGGAATAGATTGTCACTTCGAGGATCGCGCCATCCCCAAGCCAGCGTCTTGTCATCCCGACCTCTTTGCGAACGAAATTCTACGGGAGAACGTGGTGTTGGTCGGCGATGGCCAACGACAACAGTGCTGCATGCCGGTCTTGCCCCCTTTCCAGCCCCCCGCCCACATACCGGGTCACCGCGTTGACCTCCAAGTTCTTCAGGTGCTTGGCAATCGAATGCATGACGGCGCTTGCGTTGGTGCAGATGCGGTCTTTCAACGCCATCACCTGTTCGACCCAGATTTGCTTCAGGACGGGGCTTGCGCTTGGCGCGCCATTCGGATCAAGTCGGCGCCATGACCCAAGCCAATCGCCCTATCGCCGGTGTTGCCTGGATGCTTGTCACCGGCTTGTGTTTTGTCGGCGTGACGGCCGTTGTGAAACATGTCGGGCGCGGTGTGCCTGCCGCCGAGGCCGCGTTTCTGCGATACCTGCTGGGGCTGGTGTTTCTGTTCCCGATGATCCGCCCCCTGATGAACGCACAGCTGTCACGCCGCGGCCTGGCGCTGTTCACCCTGCGCGGGGCGGTGCACACGGGCGGCGTGATCCTGTGGTTCTATGCGATGACCAAAATCACCGTCGCCGAGGTCACGGCGATGAATTACATGAACCCAATCTATGTCACCCTGGGGGCCGCTGTCTTTCTGGGCGAAAAGCTGGCCGCGCGGCGTCTGATCGCCATTGGGGCCGCCCTGATCGGCGCGCTGATCATCCTGCGCCCGGGGTTCCGAGAGCTGAACTCGGGCCATTTAGCGATGCTGTTCACCGCCCTGTCCTTTGGCGCGTCCTACCTGATCGCCAAGCGCATGACCTCTGAGGCCAGCGCGACCGTGGTTGTCGCCATGCTGTCGATTACTGTGACCATCGGCCTTGCGCCCTTTGCCTGGGCGGTCTGGGTTCCCCCGACAGTTGAACAACTGGCCTGGTTGTTCCTGGTCGCAGCCTTTGCCACGGCGGGGCATTATTCCATGTCCATGGCCTTTGCCGCCGCGCCGGTGTCGGTCACCCAACCCGTCACCTTCCTGCAACTGGTCTGGGCGGTCACGCTGGGCGCCGTCGTGTTTGGCGAACCGGTCGACAGCTGGGTCGTTGCCGGGGGGGCCTTGATCATGGGCGCCGTCAGCTTCATCACCCTGCGCGAGGCCATGGTGAAACGCCGCTCTATCACCCCGCCTGCCGAAAGCACGCGGATCTGATCAGGCCCTAGCAGACAATGACGACCTCTGCCTCGACCACCTCGACCCCTTTGGCGCGCAAGGCCTTGATCTGGGCCATGACCTTGTCGGACGCATCATAGGTTTCCAGCGACACTTTCTTAAGGCCGCGCAGTTTCAGCAGCGGTGACAGGTCATCCAGTTCAAGCCCCAACAGCTCGATCCGTTCCAGTTTGCGCAAGCCACCCAGGTCCGACAGGTCGCTGACCTCGGAATAAGACAGATCCAGCACGCGCAGGTCTTTCATCCCCCGCAACAAAGCCAGATCAGCAAAATTTGAATTGCCGATTGCCAGTTCGCGCAGCCCGGTCAGACTGCGAATGGGTGTATAGTCCGACACATCCAGTTGCTGCACATGCAATAGATGCAACCGCGGCAAAGCGGACAGGCCGGACAGGTCGGTCACGCGCGAGGCCCCGATATGCAGTTCTTTCAGCGCGCCCAGCGTCGCAATATCGTCAAGCGAGGCGAAATCATTATAGCTGGTCATCAAGACGCGCAGGTGGTCCATCGTGCCCAGCACGGCATACTCCGCCAGCCGTGCACTGTCCAAATCCAGCGTCTCGCACCGCGTGGCGATGCATTCAGCCACCCGCGCATTGCCCCGTTCCAATCGTTGGGTGGCATAG
>Ga0209121_10000215_pt1 | contig 60816 bp, 61 predicted proteins | sample Cruoilmetagenom3_FD_187292 | JGI IMG/M metagenome (GOLD analysis project Ga0209121, IMG submission 187292) | Oil polluted marine microbial communities from Coal Oil Point, Santa Barbara, California, USA - Sample 3 (SPAdes) (version 2) | ecosystem: Environmental > Aquatic > Marine > Oil seeps ...
ACAAGGACCCCGCCAAGTTCGACGACGCCGTGCGCTATGACAACGTCAGCTATGACGATGTGCTGCAAAAGCGTCTGGGCGTCATGGATGCCAGCGCGATTGCGTTGGCGCGTGACAACAATCTGCCGATCATCGTCTTTTCACTGGACGAACCCGGGGGCTTCCGGGGCATTCTGGCGGGCAAAGGAACTTATACGCGCGTGGCTGACTGAGCCAGCGCGGTACAGAAGGAAATGAACATGTCTGACGATCTTGAAATCGACCTTGATGATCTGGAACGCCGCATGGATGGCGCCATGGCGTCGCTGCGCACGGAATTTGCCTCGCTGCGCACCGGTCGCGCCTCGGGCACGATGTTGGAGCCGATCATGGTGGATGCCTATGGCTCCAAAACCCCGATCAACCAGATTGGCACGGTGAACGTGCCCGAACCGCGCATGGTCACGGTCAATATCTGGGACAAGGGCCTGGTTGGCGCTGCGGAAAAAGCCATTCGCGAAAGCGGCTTGGGCATCAATCCGCAGCTGAACGGCACAATCATCATGCTGCCGATCCCTGAGCTGAACGAAGAACGCCGCACGCAGCTGACCCGCGTCGCCGCGCAATATGCCGAAAGCGCCCGTGTCGCCATTCGCAATGTGCGTCACCACGGCATGGATCAGCTGAAAAAGGCAAAAGCCGACGGCATGAGCGAAGATGACCACAAAATCTGGCACGATGAAGTGCAGTCGCTGACCGACAAGCACGTGGCCCTTGTGGACAAGGCGCTTGAGGGCAAGCAAGAAGAGATCATGCAGGTCTGAGCCGCGCGTTCAGGTCGGCAGCTGACCAGTGGAGGGCGGCGTTTTGGCCCCAAAAGGCACCAAGGGTGCCCCGTGTCACGTGGCCATCATCATGGATGGCAACGGACGCTGGGCGCAACGGCAAGGCAAACCGCGCCTGTTCGGCCACCATGCCGGGGCCAAACGTGTGCGCGAAATTGTCGAAGCCTGCCCGGACCTGGGGGTCAAATACCTGACGATCTTTGCCTTCTCGACCGAGAACTGGAAGCGCACACAGTTGGAAGTTTCGGGGCTGATGAGCCTGTTCCGCCGCTATATCACCAAAGAAGCGCGCGCGCTGTGCGACGAAGGTGTGCGGGTGCGCTTTATTGGCGACCGCGTTCGGTTGGACAAGAAACTGGTCAACCTGATGGATGAGCTGGAAGAGATGACGGCGGCGAATGATCGCGTGCATCTGACCATCGCGCTGAATTACGGTGGCCGGGACGAGGTGGCGCGCGCCACCAAACGTCTGGCGCAGGATGTCGCGAACGGGTCTCTGGACCCCGAAACGGTGGATGAAGAAACCCTTCCTAAGTATCTGGATACACACGTTTTACCTGATCCGGACCTTGTCATTCGCACCAGTGGCGAAGCGCGCATTTCCAATTTCCTGCTGTGGCAGTCGGCCTATGCGGAATATGAATTCATTGATACGCTGTGGCCTGATTTCAGCCGCGATGTCTTTGCTGGCATCGTGAACGGATTTGCCGGGCGTGACCGGCGTTTCGGGGCGGTACCTGCATGAACAATTCAAACAAGAAACCTGCCGGTAAATGGGGTGATCTGGCCCCGCGCCTGGGATCAGCCATTGTCATGGCTGTGGTCGGGATCGGCGCCATCTGGGCCGGAGGGCTGGTGTTTGGCGCGCTGGTCGCGCTGGCCGCCGGCTTGATCGGCTGGGAGATCACCCGCATGATCGCACCGGGTCGCCACAACGTGGCCGCAGGCGTGGGCGCCGCGATGGGCGCGGGCGTGTTGATTGCCGGGGTCCTGCCGGGCACCATGGCGCTGCTGTTGCTGTTTTTCACCGTGATGCTGGGCGCAGGCGCGATGGGGCCTGAACCTGACCGCATCCGGTTTCTGATCTATGGCCTCTATGTGGTCATCGCGGGCTATGCCCTGACCGGCATTCGCGACGAAGCAGGGCTTTTGGCGATTCTGTGGATCGTGTCGGTGGTTGTTGCCACCGATGTGGCCGGGTATTTCGCCGGGCGCATTATCGGAGGGCCGAAATTCTGGCCCGCTGTCAGCCCCAAGAAAACATGGTCCGGCACGGTCGCGGGGTGGATCTGCGCCGCGCTGGTCGGGCTGGCTTTTGCCCGCCATCTGCCGGGGCAGGTGGTGATTCTGTCCGTTGTGCTGAGCTTTGCCAGCCAAATGGGCGACGCGGCCGAAAGCGCTTTGAAGCGGCGCACGGGGATCAAGGACAGTTCGAACCTGATCCCAGGCCATGGCGGCGTGTTTGACCGGTTTGACGCCCTGCTGGGCGCGGCGTTCACCCTCTTCATCGCCCACCAGCTGGGCCTGTTCGGAGGCTGACGTGGCACGACGCATTTCCATCTTTGGCGCCACCGGGTCGATCGGCGAAAGCACGCTGGACCTGATCGGGCGCGACCCTGACGCCTATGACGTCGTGGCGCTGACCGGCGGGCACAACGTGGCGCGGCTGGCCCAGCAAGCGCGCCAGTTCAACGCCGACGTTGCGGTGACAGCCCACGAGGAAAACCTGCCCGCCCTGCGCGACGCCTTGGCGGGATCAGGGGTCGAGGCCGCCGCCGGGGCAGGGGCCATTGACGCCGCCGCCTGTCGCCCGGTTGACTGGGCCATGTCCGCGATTATCGGCGCGGCGGGGCTGGAACCCGGGCTGCGCGTGCTGGAACATCACGGCACGCTGGCGCTGGCCAACAAGGAAAGCCTGGTCTGCGCCGGGCCTTTGCTGATGGCGACCGCCCAGGCGCATAACGCGCGCATTCTGCCGGTGGACAGCGAACACAGCGCTGTGTTCCAAGGGCTGGTCGGCGAAGACATCGACGCGGTTGAACGCATCATCATCACTGCCAGCGGCGGCGCGTTTCGCGACTGGCCCTTGCAGGATCTGGCGGCGGCGACGTTGGCACAGGCCTCCAGCCATCCCAATTGGGACATGGGCCAGCGGATCACGATTGATTCGGCCTCGATGTTCAACAAGGGGCTGGAGCTGATCGAAACCAAGGAATTCTTTGGCGTCGATCCCGCCCAGATCGAGGTTCTGGTGCATCCGCAATCCCTGGTTCATGCCATTGTCGGGTTTAACGACGGCGCCATGATGGCCCATATAGGCCCGCCCGACATGCGCCACGCCATCGGCTATGCGCTGCATTGGCCCAACCGCAAGACGCTGCCGGTTGACCGTTTGGATCTGGCGGCGATTGGCACGCTGGAGTTCCGCGCCCCCGATGATGCACGATACCCGGCACTGCGCCTGGCACGTGAGGTCATGCAGGCGGGCGGCATGAACGGGGCGATCTTCAACGCCGCCAAGGAAATCGCGCTGGATGGCTTTATCGCCGGGCAGATCGGTTTCATGGATATGGCGGGCGTGGTTGATCAGGCGCTGGACCGCTTGTCGTCCGATACTGGCCTTGTTCAAGCCGCATTCACCCTTGATAACGTGCGCGCGGCGGACCAGATGGGTCGAACGACCGCATTAGAAATCATAAACGCCGGGATGTAACCCGGCAGGAGGCAGATTTGGACATTTCCGGGCTTCTCCCGTCCTTTGGCAATCTGGGTTTTACCCTGTTGGCCTTTGTCGTGGCGCTGACGATCATCGTCGCGGTGCATGAATACGGGCATTATATCGTCGGGCGCTGGTCTGGCATCAAGGCGGATGTGTTTTCCATCGGCATCGGCCCCGTGCTGTTGAAACGCACGGACAAGCACGGCACCCAGTGGCAGATCGCGGCCTTTCCGGTTGGCGGCTACGTGAAATTCCACGGTGACGCGAACGCGGCCTCGGGCAAGGGCGACGAAGAGGAGCTTGCGGCAATGGACGCAGGTGAGAAACGGTCAACCCTGCATGGCGCGCCGTTGTGGGCGCGCGCGGCGACCGTCGCGGCGGGGCCTGTGTTCAACTTCATCCTGTCCACCTTTGTCTTCGCCGGGTTTCTGTTTACGCAAGGCATTGCCAGCGAACCGCTGACGATTGCCGAACTGGAGGCCGTGCCGGGCATCGAAGGCACGCTTGCGCCCGGCGATCAGATCTTGTCGATCAACGGGATCGACACGCCTCCGCTGGATGATTTCAACGACATGCTGGCACAATTGCCGGCCATTAGCCCGCTGACCTATGTTGTCGAACGCGAGGGCGGCACGCTGACGCTTGAGGCGCCGCATCCCTATCCGCCCTTCGTGGGCGGGATTTCCCCCGACAGCGCCGCGCTGGACGCAGGCATTCAGGCGGGCGACGTCATTGTGTCGGCGGGTGGCGTGCCGATTGCCACGTTTGAACAGCTGCGCGACATGGTTGGCGCAGGCGACGGGGCCGAAATTGCCTTGGGCCTGATGCGCGAGGGTCAACCGCTGGACGTCACCCTGACGCCCCGCCGCGTCGATCTGCCCAACGCCGAGGGCGGCTTTGAAACCCGTTGGCTGATTGGCATCACCGGCGCGATGATCTTTACCCCTGAAACCCGCACGCCGGGGATTGGCGAAAGCCTGTCCTATGGGGCAAATCAAACGGTGTTCATCGTGAGATCGTCGCTGTCTGGCCTGTATCATATGGTCACGGGGGCGATTTCCAGCTGCAACCTGCGCGGGCCGATCGGCATTGCCGAAACCTCAGGGCAGGCGGCCAGCCAGGGGCTGTCGAGCTTCATCTGGTTCATTGCGGTTCTGTCCACCGCCGTGGGCCTGTTGAACCTGTTCCCGATCCCGGTGCTGGATGGCGGCCATCTGATGTTCCACGCGTTTGAGGCCATCGCGGGTCGTCCGCCCAGTGACAAGGCGATGAACATCCTGATGACCATTGGTCTGGTGCTGGTGCTCAGCCTGATGGTGTTTGGCCTGTCCAACGATCTGTTCTGCTAAAGCGTTTCGAAATGGACCTGAGACACAGGTTGGTTTCGAAACGCCCGCAACATCAATAGGGTGTGCGCCACAATCTTGCCTCAATTCCGGGCTTCTGTGGCCACATTCGCCCCCTAGGCTGTTTCTGAACGCAACCAACAGGGGCATGCGAGATGGAACATATTCAGCAAGGCGCACGTGGATTGTCGCTTCTGGTCGATCTGAACTGGGACCGGTTGTTCTATATCGGCACGATTGCCGCCGCGTTGGGCGCGGGTGCCGCGTTGGGGGCCTTTGTCGGCTGACCAAAAACGGGTCGGAAAACCGGCAGAAAACCGCACAAATCGAACATTGAACACGCCCCTGTTGCCCATCCGGCGCCAGGGGCGTTTTCGCGCTTTGACAAGGCCGGCCCAAGCCTTTAATCCAACTAGCACTGGGATGTCTGAGCGAAAGATTACAACATGTTGAATTATCTGGGGCGTGAAACAGGGCTTCGCGATGGTCTTTCCGACCTTGCTGGCCGCACTGCCATCGTCTTTTTCCTTGCGATTGCAGGCGTTTGCGCCACGACGACGGCACCGGCCTATGCACAGGCCTACAGCTTTTCGCAGGTCCAGATCGAAGGCAATCGGCGCATCGAAGCTGCCACCATCCTGTCCTATTTGGGAATCGCCAAGGGCGAGACCGTCTCGGCCGCCGCGCTGAACGATGGCTATCAGCGGCTCCAGGCCTCGGGCCTGTTTGAAAACGTCGAAATCTTTCCTCAGGGTAATTTGTTGGTGGTGCGGGTGCGCGAATACCCGACGATCAACCGCGTATCCGTCGAAGGCAACCGCCGCCTGAAGGACGATGTGTTCGCCGATCTGCTGCAATCGCGCACGCGTCATGTTTACAGCCCCTCGACCGCCGAAGCGGACGCCCAGACGATCCTGGATGTCTATCAGTCCCAGGGCCGCCTGTCGGTTCAGGTCGACCCGGTTATTATCCGACGCTCAAACAACCGCGTAGATGTGGTCTTTGAGGTCGCCGAGGGGCGTACCGTCGAGATCGAACGCCTGTCCTTCGTCGGCAACCGCAACTTCTCGGATCGGCGCCTGCGTCGGGTGCTTGAGACGAAACAGGCCGGTCTGCTGCGCCAGTTGGTGCGCGCCGACACCTATACGCCCGACCGGATCGAGTTCGACAAACAGGTGATGCGCGATTTTTATCTGTCGCGCGGCTATGTCGATTTCCAGACCACAGCGGTCAGCAGCGAGTTTTCACGTGAACGCGACGCGTTTTTCGTGACCTTCCAGGTGCGCGAGGGGCAGAGCTTTCGCTTTGGTGAAATCACCACGACCAGCGACTTGCCCGATGTGGACCCCGAGGAATTTCATGCGGTGTCCAAGCTGCGCAGCGGTGTGACCTATAACCCGGCGCTGTTGGAAAACACCATTGCCCGGATGGAGCGCCTGGCGCTGCAAAAGGGTCTGAATTTTGTGCGGGTCGAGCCGCGCGTCGTGCGCAATGATCGCGACCTGACGCTGGACATCGAGCTGGTGATCTCGCGCGGGCCGCGCATCATCGTCGAACGGATCGACATCGAAGGTAACTCGACCACCCTGGACCGCGTCGTGCGCAATCAGTTCCGCGTCGTCGAAGGCGACCCGTTCAACCCGCGCGAAATTCGCGAAGCCGCCGAGCGCATCCGCGCTCTGGGCTTTTTCGCAACCGCCGAGGTACAGGCCCGCGAAGGCAGTGCGCCCGCGCAGGTCGTCATCGACGTGAACGTCGAAGAACAAGCCACCGGCAGCCTGACTTTCGGGGGCGCTTACAGTCTGGAGAGCGGCTTTGGTCTGAACATTTCGTTCTCTGAACGCAACTTCCTGGGGCGGGGGCAACATCTGGCGCTGACGCTGAACACCGGGTCGGCCAGCCGTGCCTTGGGCTTTACCTTTGTTGAACCGAATCTGTATGGTCGGAACCTGGCCCTTGGCCTGAGCGCTAATTATTTTACCTCGGACCAGGACAACGAAAGCTATGACATTGACTCGTTGTCCATCCTGCCGTCGCTGAGTTTCCCGGTCAGCGAAAACGGGCGGCTCAAGGTGCTGGGCTTTATCAGTGGGACCGAGATTTCCAACGTCGGTGATGACAGTTCTCTGTTGATTCACGCTGACGAGGCGAGCGGGCGTCAGGTTGGCGGTGGGCTGGGCTTTGGTTACAGCTGGGATTCCCGTCGCACGGGCCTGAACCCCGACGCCGGTGTTCTGGCGCGTCTGGGCGTCGATTTCGGCGGTTGGGGGGCGGATTATCAATTCGCCAAGGCAACCGGCGAACTGTCGGCGCAGACAAAGGTGTTCAACGATCAGATCACGCTCAAGGCAACCCTGGAGGGGGGCGCGCTGTTCTCGCTCAATGGGGCCGACAGCATGATCACCGACCGGTTCTCGATGCCCCCCAGCGTGCTGCGCGGCTTTGAGACCAACGGGATCGGCCCGCGGGACATGACCGAGATCACGACGGCGCCCGGCACCTATCGCAACGACGCCATGGGCGGCAACTTTTATGCTGTTGCCCGGCTCGAGGCGCAGTTCCCGCTGGGTCTGCCCGAAGAATACGGTATTCGCGGCGGTCTGTTCCTGGATGCGGGGTCGCTCTGGGGGTTGGACAATGACCTGAGTGGCACGATTGATGACAGCATGAATGTCCGCTCGGTCGTGGGCGCGTCGATCTTCTGGACAACTCCGATGGGTCCGTTGCGCTTCAACTTTACCCGTGCGCTGTCGAAAGAAGATTATGACAAGGAAAACTCCTTCGAATTCACCATTGAAACCCAGTTCTAAGGCCAACAGGGCGCGCCGCGTGCGTCCGTTGCGCGCCGCATGTGTCGGTGCTGTGCTTGGGGCCGCCCTGTGCCTGGGTGTGACTGCGGCTGTGGCACAGGCCCTGGGGCCTGTCGCCACGCAATCCGTGTCGCAGGTTGTAACAGTGGATCGCGAGAGCCTGTTTACCGACAGCCAATTCGGCAAGCGCGTGCAGGCACAACTGGAGCAGGAACGCGCCCGTCTGGCGGCGGAGACGCGCAAGATCGAAACGGATCTGCAACGCGAAGAACAGGCGCTGACCGCGCAGCGCGACAGCCTGACGCCCGAAGCCTTTCGCACCCTGGCCAACGCCTTTGACGCCAAGGTCCAGGACCTGCGTCAACAAAGTGCTGCAACCGAACAGGATTTCCTGCGCCGGATGGAACGCGAACAGTTGGCGTTCTTTGATCTGGTCGGCCCGATCCTGGGGCAATTGGTGCGCGAACTGGGGGCGATTGTCATTCTGGACCGGCGCGTTATCGTTCTGACCACACGCAACATAGATATCACCGACCTGGCGATTGCACGGATCGACGAAGTCCTGGGCCGTGGTGACGAGGGTCCCACCGAAAGCACACCTGCGGCCCCCCCCGTGGTTCCCATGCCTGCTCAGCCCGTCCCCTCAGACCAGTGACCCCCAAGGTTCGGCCAAGGTCCGCGATGACCATTGTCTCGCCTTCGGTGACTTGTTAGTCAGGTCAGGACACAGAACAAGGACCAGACGCATGACCGACATGCCCACACGCGCCGATATCCACCTGATCCAGAAATGCATTCCGCATCGCTATCCGTTCCTGTTGGTGGATCGGGTCGAAGATATCGTGCCCTCGACCAGCTGTCGCGGCATCAAGATGGTGACGATGAACGAGCCCCATTTTCAGGGTCACTTTCCCGGCACCCCGATCATGCCCGGCGTGACGATCATCGAAGCCATGGCCCAGGCCGCCGCCGTCATGGCGTCCATCAGCCTGGACATCGTTGAAAAGGACGCTCTGGTCTATTTCATGGGCATCGAAAAGGCCAAGTTCCGCCGCAAGGTGGTTCCGGGTGACATGTTGGAGCTGTTCATCACCGTGAACCGGTCCGGGTCCAAGATCTGGAAGTTCTCGGGCACGGCGAAAGTCGGGGATGAGGTCGCCTGCGAGGCCGATTTCACCGCCATGCTGGACCTTCAGGGGGCCTGATCCATGGGTATTGATCCCGGCGGTATTGATCCCAGCGCGCAAGTGCATGCCAGTGCCATCATCGAAGAGGGCGCGGTCATCGGCCCCGATTGCAAGATCGGCCCTTTCACGCTGGTTGGCCCCAAGGTCCGTCTGGCGTCTGGGGTCGAGCTGAAAAGCCATGTGGTGATCACCGGCGACACCACGATTGGGGAGGACACGATCGTGTTCCCCTTTGCGGTGATTGGCGAAATCCCGCAGGACCTGAAATTCGGCGGCGAAGCCACGCGGCTGGAGATCGGCGCGCGCAATCGCATTCGTGAACATGTGACGATGAACCCGGGAACCGCTGGCGGTGGAGGTGTGACCAAGATTGGCGATGACGGCTTGTTCATGGCCGGCTGTCACGTGGCGCATGATTGTCAAATCGGCAACCACGTCATTCTGGTCAATAACGTGGCCGTCGCCGGCCATTGCCAGATCGCCGATCAGGTGATCATTGGCGGTCTGTCCGGCATCCACCAATTCGTGCGCATCGGGCGTGGCGCCATCATTGGTGCGTTGTCCATGGTGACCTCGGATGTCGTGCCCCATGCGTTGGTTCAGGGGCCGCGCGGGGAACTCGACGGCTTGAACCTGGTCGGGTTGAAACGGCGCGGCGTGGACCGGGCCGATATCACCGCCATGCGCGCCGCCTTCCTGATGCTGAAACAGGGCGAAGGGTCGTTCCAGGAACGCGCCCAACGCCTGAGCGAAGAAGCCGACAGCGACTATGTCCGCGAGATGGTGGCGTTCATCCTGGGCGACAGTGATCGCGGCTTTCTGACCCCCAGTTGATGGAACCGCGTCTGGCCATCCTTGCCGGTCTCGGCCAGTTGCCGCGGGAAATCGCGGCGGCGGATAACACGGCGCTGTTTGTCACGTTTGACGGTATTGACGTCGATGTGCCCAAGGGCCAGCTGCACCTGCAAGCCAGTTTCGAAAAGCTGGGCGCGCTGTTCAAGGGCCTGCGCGACCACGGCGTCAGTGAGGTGGTCTTTGCCGGTGCCATGACGCGCCCCAGCCTGAACCCGCTGCGCTTTGACATCAAGACCGCGAAACTGATGCCCAAGGTCATGAAAGCCATGGGCGGCGGTGACGACGGCCTGCTGCGCGTGATCATCGAGATTTTCGAAACCGAAGGCTTTCCGGTGCGTGGCGCGCATGAGGTCGCGCCATCGCTGTTGGTACATCCGCATCTGTTGGTCGGCCGCAATCCGACGAAACAGGAACGCGCCGATGCCGTGCGCGCCGCCGATATCCTGATCGCGCTGGGGCCTGTGGACGTGGCCCAGGCCTGTGTGGTCGCCGGTGGGCAGTGCCTTGGCATTGAAACGATCCAGGGCACGGATGCCATGCTGCGCTATGTTGCGGGCACGCCGGACCATCTGAAACGCGGCGAAAAAGGTGTGATGATCAAGGCTGGCAAAGAAGGTCAGGACCTGCGTGTTGATATGCCGACTATCGGCCCCGAAACCATCCTTGGTGTCGCCCATGCCGGGCTGGCCGGGCTGTTCATCGCCGCGGGCGGCGTCATCGTGTTGGAGCAGGAGGAGGTGTTTGATCTGATCCGCGAACATGACCTGTTCCTGATGGCGCGCTGATGCGGGTGTTCGTGGTGGCGGGGGAACCCTCGGGCGACCGTCTGGGCGGGGCTTTGATGGCGGGGCTTTCACAGCTGTCGCCAGGCGTGGAATTTGCCGGTGTTGGCGGCACGGCGATGCAAGGGCAGGGGCTGAACAGCCTGTTTGACATGTCCGAACTGTCGATCATGGGCATCGTCGAAGTCGCGCCCAAGTATTTCCACCTGAAACGCCGTATCCGCGAGGTGGCCGAAGCCGCTCTGGCCTTTGCCCCCGATGTGATTGTCACCATCGACAGCCCGGATTTCTGCCTGCGCGTGGCGCGTTTGGTGAAAGCGGCCAGCGACATCCCCACCGTGCATTATGTGGCCCCGTCCGTCTGGGCCTGGCGCGAGGGGCGCGCGACCAAGATGGCGAAAGTCATCGACCATGTGCTGGCCCTGTTGCCGTTCGAGCCACCCTTGATGCAGGCCGCCGGCATGGGCTGTGATTTCGTCGGCCACCCGGTGGTGGCGGAACCTGTGGCCTCAGGCACAGACATTGCCGCATTCCGCGCGGCACATGACATTGGCGACGCGCCTCTGGTGCTGGCCCTGCCAGGATCACGCAAGGGCGAGGTCGGGCGGCTGGGCGACATCTTTGGCGACGTGCTGAAACGGGTCGTTCAGGCGCGCCCTGACGCCCGTGTGGCCGTGCCGGTGGCGCAAGGGGTTGCGGATATGGTGGCTCAGGTCACATCGACCTGGCCCGCCGCCCCGATCCTGATCGCCCCTAATGACCCGGCGGCAAAACGCGCCGCCTTTGGCGCGGCGGACGTGGCCCTTGCGGCCTCGGGCACGGTGTCGCTGGAACTGGCGGCTGCCGACACGCCGATGGTCATCGCCTATGACATGACCTGGCTGACCCGCCAGATCGTGAAGCGCATGATCAAGATTGACACGGTCACTCTGGTGAACCTGGTCAGCGAAAGCCGTGTGGTGCCCGAGTTCCTGGGGCAGGACTGTGTGCCGGAAAAGATCGCGCCTGCGCTTGTTGCGCTTCTGGATCACCCCAAAGCGCAGCATGACGCCATGCAGCTGACGATGATGCGTCTGGGCCGCGACGGCGAAGCACCGGGTCTGCGGGCCGCGCGCGCCGTACTGGCCGCAATCGCCTGATCCGAATTTTCATCCGAAAATTCGACCTTCGCGCGCAGCGCGCCCCCGAACGTAAAATTATTCACATAATTTTCACCTGCGGGGCGGTGGCCGGAGCGCAAGCGCTCCGGCGGTTGTGCCTGACAAAGGGGCCCCGTTCAGGCGCCGCGCCAGATCCAGCCACCGCCAAACACACGCAGCCCATCCGGCGCATAGAACACGCAGGCCTGACCCGGGCTGACCCCTTCTTCGGGGGTCAACAACTCGACCTCGGCCTCGGTCGCGGACAGCGGGCGCACGATCGCTTCGCGCGGTGGACGGGTTGACCGCACCCGGACCGACAGTTGCCATTCGGGGCGCGAGTCAAACGGCTCGTCCCCCAACCAGTTGATCTCGCGTACAGGAATGGTGCGCGTGGACAGCATATCCTTTGGCCCAACAATGACCCGTTTGCTGTCGACGTCCAGGCGCACAACATAGAGCGGATCCGCCAGCCCGCCGATCCCCAGCCCGCGCCGCTGACCGATTGTATAGTGGATCACGCCATGGTGCGTGCCCAGGACCCGCCCATCGGCATGCACGATCTCTCCGGGTTCAGCTGCACCTGGGCGCAATTTCTCGATCACCCCGGCATAATTGCCATCGGGCACAAAACAGATGTCCTGGCTGTCGGGCTTGTCCGCCACAGCCAGCCCGTATTTGCGCGCCAAGGCCCGGGTTTCTTCCTTGGTCTTCAGGTGGCCCAGCGGAAAGCGCAGATAATCCAGTTGCGACGGAGTGGTCGAAAACAGGAAATAGCTTTGATCGCGGGTGGCGTCGGCGGCGCTGTGCAGTTCGGGCCCTAGCTCACCAATCACGCGCTGGATATAATGTCCGGTGGCCATGCAATCGGCCCCAAGATCGCGCGCGGTGTTCATCAGGTCTTTGAATTTCACCCGCTCGTTGCAGCGAATGCAGGGCACAGGCGTCGCCCCCCCCAAATACGAATCAGCGAATTCTTCGATCACCGCGTCCTGAAAGATGTTCTCGTAATCCAGCACATAGTGGGGAAATCCCATTTCCTCGGCCACGCGGCGGGCGTCATGAATGTCGATCCCTGCACAGCACGCGCCCTTCTTGGCCAGAGCGGCGCCGTGGTCATAGAGCTGCAACGTCACGCCCACAACGTCATAGCCTTCTTCGGCTAACATCGCGGCGACAACGGACGAATCCACGCCCCCCGACATGGCCACGACCACGCGGGTGTCTTTTGGGGCCTTTGCAAAGCCCAGAGAATTAACAGGTATTGACGCGCCGTCCATGGACATGACCGAACCCTTTCCAGAAGAGACCCGGAATATAGGAAAATTCGAACTAACAACAAGGGGGGCCTTCACGGGTTCTTAAACCTGTCGCGCCAAATTGACCCCGAGTTTTGTTTCGAGGATGCCATGTATCTAAAAAAAGTTGATGGTCCGCGCGCTGTGACCTTGCCGGATGGCTCTATCATGACCCGCGCCGATCTGCCGCCGGAAAACACGCGCCGCTGGGTTGCCAGCCGCAAGGCCGCCGTTGTCAAAGGGGTCAGCTATGGCCTTTTAACACTGGCCGATGCGCTGAAAATGTATGGGTTGTCGGAGGAAGAGTTCGCCGAATGGTCCACCGCCGTCGACAAACACGGCGAAGCGGCTTTGAAAGCCACGTCTCTTCAAAAGTATAGACAACCATAAGGTGTATTCGCTAAAAGTTCCGCAAGGGTAACCGGGCGTTAACCATTTCACGTTTAAGTGTTTACCAACGGAACGGAAGATTTAGCGGAGTTTTACAATATGCGCATCCTGCTGGTGGAAGATGATCCCACAACAAGCCGCAGCATCGAATTGATGCTGACGCATGCGAACCTGAACGTCTATTCCACGGACCTTGGCGAAGAAGGCATCGACCTGGCCAAGCTCTATGATTATGACCTGATCCTGTTGGATTTGAACCTGCCGGACATGAATGGCCATGAAGTTTTGCGCCAACTGCGTCTGGCCCGGATCGAAACGCCAATCCTGATCCTGTCCGGTGCGGATGACACTGAAAACAAGATCAAGGGCTTTGGCTTTGGCGCCGACGACTATATGACCAAACCCTTCCATCGGGAAGAATTGGTCGCCCGGATCCATGCCATCATCCGACGCTCCAAGGGGCATTCGCAATCCATCATCAAGACCGGCAAGATTTCGGTCAACCTGGACGCGAAAACTGTCGAAGTCGACGGACGCACCGTGCACCTGACCGGTAAAGAATACCAAATGTTGGAACTGCTGTCGCTGCGCAAGGGCACGACGCTGACCAAGGAAATGTTCCTGAACCACCTCTATGGCGGCATGGATGAACCGGAACTGAAGATCATCGACGTGTTCATCTGCAAACTGCGCAAAAAACTGTCCACCGCGACAGGCGGCGACAACTATATCGAAACCGTCTGGGGCCGTGGCTATGTGCTGCGTGATCCGGAACCGGCCGAACTGGACGCCCAGATCGCCATGGGCGCCTGAAAGCTACAGCCTGAGCAGGATTGATCCCGTCGGGATCAATCCTGGCCCGCGACACTGTTCCCTCCTGACCCGGTCGTGTACATCCGTGCGCGGCCGGGTTTCTTTTCCCCACTGGACGGACCCGGGGACGCAGCCTATCACTTGGACAAGAGCCGGGTGGGTGCATTCGAACGTCAGGGTGAGGAACGTCGTGGGCGAACAGAATTTTTCTGATGTGTCGGTTGATGATCTGAAACCGGATCAGGCGCAACTTGAGATGTCTCGTCTGGCGGGGCTGATTTCGCGGGCAAACCTTGCCTATCATGGACAGGATAGGCCAGAGATCAGCGACGCGGCCTACGACGCAGCGAAGCGGCGGCTGTTGGCACTGGAAACACGTTTTCCCGACCTAAAGCTGACGGACAGCCCAAGCGATCAGGTGGGTGCCAAGCCGACCGATGGCTTTGGCAAGGTAGCGCATGTCGTGCGCATGTTGTCTCTGGGAAATGCTTTCGATGATGCTGATGTGCTTGATTTTGACGCACGTGTGCGCAATTTTCTCGGCCTCTCAGGCGACGCCGCCTTGACCTATACCGCCGAACCCAAGATCGACGGGCTGTCTCTGTCGTTGAGATATGAGAAGGGGCAGTTGATCCAGGCGGCGACCCGTGGGGATGGCACTGTCGGCGAAAATGTCACCGTGAATGCGCGTACCATTGCGGACATCCCACAGCAGATTGTTGGCGCGCCGGACATCTTGGAAGTGCGTGGCGAGGTCTATATGTCCCACGCCGATTTCGCCGCCTTGAACGCGCGCCAATCCGAAAAGGGGGAAAAACCCTTCGCCAACCCCCGCAATGCTGCCGCGGGCAGTTTGCGCCAGCTGGATGCCCGGATCACTGCGGCCCGCCCGCTCAGGTTTTTTGCCTATGCCTGGGGTGAAATTACAAACCCGCTGGCCGAAACCCAATTCGGCGCCATAACGCAGCTTGCTGAATTTGGATTTCAATCCAATCCCTTAACCCAAAAGTGCCACACACCCGCCGAACTGATTGCGCACTATCACGAGATTGAGGCCCAGCGGGCAACGCTTGGCTATGACATTGATGGTGTCGTTTACAAGGTTGACGACCTGACCCTGCAAGGGCGGCTCGGCTTTCGCTCAACCACGCCCCGCTGGGCCATCGCCCACAAATTTCCAGCCGAACTGGCTTGGACACGGCTTGAAGCCATCGACATTCAGGTCGGGCGCACGGGGGCTTTGTCTCCGGTTGCACGTCTGGCACCGGTCACGGTCGGAGGTGTCGTCGTGTCCAATGCAACCCTGCACAACGAGGATTATATCGCCGGACGGGATTCAAAAGGCGCTGAAATCCGGGATGGCAAGGACATCCGTGTTGGCGATTGGGTTCAAATCTATCGCGCTGGCGATGTGATCCCGAAAATCAAGGATGTTGACCTGTCAAAACGGCCCGATGACGCCGTGCCCTACGTCTTTCAAACCACCTGTCCGGAGTGCGGATCAGAAGCCGTTCGCGAAGAAGGGGACGCTGTGCGCCGCTGTACCGGGGGGATGATTTGTCCGGCGCAAGCCGTTGAGAAGTTAAAGCATTTTGTCAGTCGCGGGGCATTCGACATCGAAGGCCTGGGCAGCAAACAGGTGGAACAATTCTATGCTGACGGGTGGGTGCGCGAACCCGCTGACATTTTCCGCCTTAAGGAGCGTTATGGCCAGGGGCTGCAACAGCTGAAAAACCGCGAGGGATGGGGCGAAAAATCCGCCGAGAACCTGTTTGCGGCCATTGAAACACGCCGCCACATCCCGTTGGACCGAGTCATCTTTGGCCTTGGCTTGCGCCATGTTGGCGACAGCAGCGCCAGCCTTCTGGCCCGGGCCTATGGCACCTGGTCCGCGTTCGAGACCGCGATGACCGCCGCCACGATCGGGGAAGGTGCGGATTGGGAGGCCCTGACCGCCATCGACGGGGTGGGTGCTGTGATGGCGGCATCCCTGGTGACAGCATTTCATCAAGACAGTGAACGCGCCTCGATTGACCGGCTGGTGGCCTTGCTGGACATCGAACCGGTTAAAGCCGCAGCGACAGACAGCCCGGTTGCTGGTAAGGTCGTCGTGTTCACCGGTACGCTGGAAAAAATGACCCGCGCCGAAGCCAAGGCCCGCGCCGAAACCCTGGGCGCGAAAGTCTCTGGGTCCGTTTCCGCCAAAACAGACCTGTTGATCGCTGGGCCAGGCGCCGGGTCCAAGGCCAAGAAAGCCACTGATCTGGGCGTCGAAACCATCGATGAAGACGGCTGGCTGACACTGATCGGAGACGCATGAGCACGCGACCGGAAATCCTGTTCCCGCTGTTTGCCGATCTGGAAACACTGGGCGGCGTCGGGCCGAAGATCGCCAAGTCATTCGAGGCGCTCAAGATCACTGCGCCGCGTGACCTATTGTTTACATTGCCTTATTCCGGCATTGATCGGCAATTTCGCGCCAGTGTGCAGGAGGTCGTCCCGCCCGCAACCGTCACGGTTGAAGTCGAGGTCGGGCGCCATATGCCCGGCCACAGCCGGTCCGCTCCGTATCGCATCGAGGTGACGGATGCGTTGATCACTTTCCAGCTGGTGTTTTTCCATGCCAATGCGCAATGGCTAAAAGGGCATTTGCCGACCGGCGAGCGGCGCGTGATTTCCGGCAAGGTCGAACTGTTCGACAATATTCTGCAAATCGTGCATCCAGACCATGTGCTCAGCCCTGCCGAAGCCGACCACATTCCCGAATTCGAACCTGTCTATCACCTGACTGCTGGGGTCTCCGCGCGGGCAATGGTGAAATCCATCGGCGAGGTTTTGTCGCGTATCTCGCCGCTCTCTGAATGGATTGATCCGGCGTTGAAAGAACGTGAACACTGGCCGGATTGGCATGATGCCTTGCGCGAGGCGCACATGCCGAAGGGCCCGGATGATCTGGTGTACACCCATCCCGTGCGTCGCCGGCTTGCGTATGATGAGTTTTTTGCCCACCAATTGACCTTGGCGCTGGCGCGGGCACAGGTGCGGCGTGGAAAGGGGCGGGTCAGTTGTGGCACGGGGACGTTGCAGGGCAAGGTGTTGAAATCCCTTCCGTATTCCCCCACGGACGCACAATCCCGCGCGGTCGGTGAAATTTCCGAAGACATGGCGTCTGGGCTTCGCATGAACCGGTTGCTCCAGGGAGATGTCGGGGCTGGAAAAACGCTGGTGGCGTTCATGGCATTGCTGATCGCGGTCGAGGCGGGTGGTCAAGGGGTGATGATGGCCCCGACCGAGATCCTGGCGCGTCAGCATCTGGCCGGATTGCAACCGTTGGCCGAAGCCGCGGATGTCGTTGTCGAGCTGCTGACCGGTCGTGACAAGGGGGCAGAGCGCGCGGCGAAACTGGAAGCCCTGTCGCGGGGCGATATACACATTCTGGTTGGCACCCACGCGGTATTCCAAAAGGACGTGCAATTTCAAGACCTTCGCTTGGCCGTTGTCGATGAGCAGCATCGGTTCGGCGTGGCACAGCGGATGGAGCTTGGCGAAAAGGGCACGGCCTCGGATGTTTTGGTCATGACCGCAACACCGATTCCGCGATCTCTGGCTCTGGCGCAGTATGGCGATATGGATGTGTCCGTGTTGGATGAAAAACCACCCGGGCGCAAACCGATCCAGACAGCTATGGTGTCGACAGGCCGGGTGGCCGAAGTGGTTGACCGGCTGCGCGGCGCAATGGCCGAAGGGCGTCAGGCCTATTGGGTGTGCCCGTTGGTGGAAGAAAGCGAAGTTGTCGACATGGTTGCCGCGCAAGAGCGGTTCAAACATCTGCGGGCCGAACTGGGCGAAGGGGCCGTTGGACTGGTTCACGGCCAGCTGCCACCGGCGGAAAAAGACGCGGCCATGGCGGCGTTTCAACGCGGTGACACCCAGGTGCTGGTCGCGACAACGGTGATCGAAGTTGGCGTTGATGTGCCCAATGCGACGATTATGGTGATCGAACGGGCCGAAGCCTTTGGGCTGGCGCAATTGCACCAATTGCGCGGGCGGGTCGGGCGCGGCACGGCGGCATCGACTTGTGTGCTTATGTATCAGCCGCCTTTGAGCGCCAGCGGCGAAAGACGGTTGGGCATCATGCGTGAGACCGAAGATGGGTTTCGCATCGCCGAGGAGGATCTCGAGATGCGCGGCGCGGGCGATCTTATCGGAACGGCCCAATCTGGTGTGCCGCGCTTTCAGGTCGGAGATCTTGAGCACCAGTCAGGATTGATGGCCATTGCGCAGAAAGACGCCCGCCTGTTGCTTCAGGAAGACCCAAAACTGGAAACCGCCCGTGGGGCGGCGGCGCGTGTTCTGCTTTGGTTAATGCGTCGGGATGAAGCGATCCGTTTGATTTCAATCGGTTAGCGCGTTTGTTCCCGTAGGTTCACAAATGTTCTCATAAAGTTCTTTACTTATTGTTCTTCATGTGAGAACAAAGGTGCAACAAAGATGAACAAAGCGACGAACAGGAGCATCACCATGATGAAGGAAGTCAAAACCGTTCTGGCCCGTTCCTCTGCCACGATCTGGCAGGATATTGCGGGCGGGACCGCATTGATGGTCGTCCTTTTTGCGGGGCTGCATTTGCCTGGTCTGATCTGAGTTCATTGGAGTTTCTGCCTGCGGACATATCCGGACATATAGCATTCTGTCCCCAATAGATGCGCCGACGGTGTACTGCCCGTCACCCAAGCCCCCTGAGGCTTTGCCTCATTCCGCCTTAGGGGATCCGGAGTTTAAACCGCATACCTTCCGCCGCCTCCCGTCCCAGGAGTGCGGCGGTTTTTTTGTGTATGGCTTTGTGTAAGGCTCAATCGAAGCGGTAGGTCAGTCGCAAGCCGCCCCAGTGACGTCCATTTACCACGATTGGCGCGGATAGATCCTTCATCAATGCAAAGCTGCCGCCGCCCATGTCGCGCCGATAGACCTGAAGCAGGAACTTGGCAGTTGAACGGCCAGCCTTAAGCCCAACGCGATCATTGAAGATACGCCGATTTCAACAATTGGCCATGTTCCAGTCAGGATCGTCACTTTGCGGATGCGAGAACTTGGCGTTGTGGGTTGGCAGATACCCATTAGAATCAACGGCAGCGCAAACCGCGACATTGGCTGTCATGTCCAGGGCTGCTTCCTGGATCGGGGGCAACAGGCGGTCCGTCAGATCGGTAAATGGCGCCATGACTTGTTGCGGATTTGATCCCGCAATCGCGCTATAGCGTCGGGTGAACAGGGCCGCTTTGGAAATTCTTCCGTCGGCGATGGCCTGTTCAAACGCGGTCGAAATGGCCAAAGCATCTTCCTGAACACGTGTGATCCAGGCTGACACAGCCAAGGCCAACCGTGTCCTGCACAATGGCTTCGGTCAGATCGACAAGGCTGGCGGCCTTTTTGCTGGCATGGTGCACACCATGAGCGGTTTCACCAACACTGTTACCGATCTGATCGAAGGTCGGCAGGAAGTTTTCCGCAGCTGTGCGCACGGTGTCGGCCTCGCTGCGGCTCTGTTCCGTTTGCTGTGACGACTGTTCGGTTGCGCTGGCGATCTGGCTCATGGCCTCATTGGCATTGCGCGAGTCTTTCAGCACCGCAGCGGCCGTCACAGAGACTTGGTCTGTTTCGCGGTTCAATGTTTTGACCTAGCCAAACAGGGTTGTGACGTTGTCGGAAATGTCGCCTGCCGCGCGGGCGGTTTTGCCGGACAATTCGTTGATCGCCTCGGCCACGACAGCAAAGCCCCGGCCAGCGTCCCCGGCGCGCGCGGCTTCGATCTTGGCATTGATGGCCAGGATGTTCACCTGACTGGCGATTGACGCGATTTCTTCGTTGGAACGCAGCACCGTGTCCAGCGCTTTGGCCATGGCGGTCATCTGGCCGGAGACATCCTGGACCCATCCGGCGATATCCTTGGACCGTTCCGCCCCGTTTCGCACAAGATCAACCGAGGCATCTACGGTTTCCAGCGTGGCTGTTGAGCTGTCCATAAGGTCGCCCAAGGCCACCCGCACACGTTCGTTGGCGGCCAGAACATCGTGGGCCTGGCTGGACAGCGCTGTAACCGATTGCAGCTAACTGGCGCTTTTTGCATCGACGTCTTCCAGGAACCCGGCAATGTCGACCATGTCATTGCCAAGCCGCGCGCCGTTTGCGGCAGATCTTTCTGAGCCCTTGTTCGAGAGGAATATCGGGGGTGAAGTTCTGTTTCTCAAGCGCGCAGGGGATCCTTCCGTTCCCCTCTGCATAGGGATCGAGAGTTGAGAAAGGCTTAAAGAGCCTGCGCCTGTGTCATCGCCTCAAGCGTTGCCTCCAGAGCCAGTAGGATCGAGGCATGTCTGTTCTTGAAGTCACGCGCAGGGCGCAGCACTTCGAACCCTTCGAAAGGGGGCGGCGGCGTTGGCCCGTCGTCCTTCAACATGGCGGCCAGCGCGTCGCGGGTGGCGGTCAGGTCATCCAGGCTGCGCCCGATCACATGGCGTCCCAGGATCGAGGCCGAGGCCTGACCCAGTGCGCAGGCCTTCACGTTCTGGGCAAACTGCGCCACGCGGCCGTCTTTGACCACCACATCAACCGTCACGGTCGAGCCACACAGAGGCGCACGTTTCTTCACACGCGCCTGGGGCGCATCCAGCTGACCCAGATGCGGGATATCAGCCGCCAGGGCCAGGATCTGTTTGGAATAGAGCTGGATGAGATCGCTGTCGCTCATGTCTTTCCCTCGGTAACGGTTCGCCCTAGATAGTAGTCTGAACCGGGAATGGGAAGGATGCGATATGCAATTCGACGTGAGCACGCTGAAATACGACGAAAAGGGATTGATCCCGGCAATCGCACAGGATGCGACGACCGGCGAGGTTCTGATGATGGCCTGGATGAACGCCGAGTCCGTGGCGCGCACCTTGCACAGTGGCAAGGTCACCTATTGGTCGCGCTCGCGCCAAAGCTTCTGGGTCAAGGGCGAAAGTTCCGGCCACGTGCAGGTGTTGGTGGACCTGCGGGTGGATTGTGACCGCGATTGCCTGCTGGTGAGCGTGAACCAGACCGGCCCGGCCTGTCACACCAACCGGCGCACGTGTTTTTACACGGCGGTGCGCGATGGGGTCGAGGTCGAATTGATGGCGCCCGAGGTTTAAAGCCCGACCATGCGCCGGATGTCGGCAGGCGTGGCACCACTGTCGCGAAAGGTGCGGATTGCCTTGGCGTCATCACGTTTGGCCAGGCGTTTGCCTGCCTCATCGCGGATCAGCCCGTGGTGATGATAGATCGGGGTCGGCAGGTCCAAAAGGGCCTGCAACAGCACTTGCAAAAAGGTGATCTGATACAGGTCTTCGCCGCGGATGATATGCGTCATGTCTTGGCCCGCATCGTCAATCACGGCGGCCAGAACATAGGATACGGTTTCGATTTCCTTGCGGCCTAGGACGGCGTCGCCGATATCTTGGAGCATTTGGGCAGGGTCAAGCCGGTGCTGTCCGGCATGCGCGGCACCTGTTTCCGTAAAGGACAGCGCGCCGACCTGCGCCAGAGCCGCCCCCATGTTCAACCGTAACGCATCACCCGGTTTTCGGTCCGACAGGGCCCGATGACGACAGGTACCGGGATAGACACCGGGGGCGGTCGCGCCTTCCTGCGGCGCGCTCATCGCCGCGCGGATGTCGCTGCGTGTGCAGGAACAGGGATAGACCAATCCACGATCCGCCAACCCCATCAGATGGGCGTTATAGGTCGCAAGATGTTCCGATTGACGCAGCACGGGGTGCTGCCAGCTCAGACCCAGCCACGCCATGTCCTCGAAAATCAGCGCCTCCCATTCCGGGCGGCAGCGGTCGATGTCGGTGTCTTCGATCCGCAGGTGAAATTCACCCCCGGCCGCGCGCGCCATGTCATGGGCCAGGATCGCCGAATAGGCGTGGCCCAGGTGCAATGGCCCGGTGGGCGAGGGGGCAAAACGCGTTCTCATGCCTGGGGTGCAAGCCAGGCGGTCCAATCGGCCTTGGCCCGGTCTGTATAGGCCTTATAGCGGTCTTTGCGCCCGCGACGCCCGCTTTTCAGCCCGTCAACAGGCTGAAACAGGCCGAAATTCACGTTCATCGGCTGAAATGTCTTGGCCTCGGCCCCGCCGGTGATGTGGTGGATCAATGCGCCGGTGGCGCTGTCCTGGGGCACGGCGGGCAGGGGACGGCCCAGCATTTCGGCGGCGGCAAAACGGCCTGCCAACAGGCCCATGGCGGCACTTTCCACGTAACCTTCGACGCCCGTCACCTGACCGGCAAACCGGATATTCGGTTTGGACTTCAGGCGCATCTGGTCGTCCAGCAGCGTGGGCGAATTCATGAACGTATTGCGGTGAATGCCCCCCAGACGGGCAAAGCGCGCATTCTCCAGGCCGGGAATGGTGCGAAACACCTCGGTCTGGGCACCGTATTTCATCTTGGTCTGAAAGCCGACGATGTTGAACAACGTGCCAAGCGCGTTGTCGCGGCGCAGTTGCACAACGGCATAGGCCTTGTTTTCCGGGTCATGCGCGTTGGTCAGGCCAATGGGTTTCATCGGGCCAAAGCGCAGCGTTTCGCGGCCACGTTCTGCCATGACCTCGATCGGCAAACAGCCGTCGAAATAGCCGGCGGTTTCGCCCTCGTGAAACTCGGCTTTGTCCGCCGCCATCAGTGCGTCGATGAATGCCTCGTATTGCACCTTGGTCATGGGGCAGTTCAGGTATGCCTTCTGCTCGGCCTCGGTTTCACCTTTGTCATAGCGCGACTGGGCCCAAACCACATCCATGTCGATGCTGTCGGCGTGAATAATCGGGGCAATGGCGTCAAAGAACGCCAGCCTTTCGGCGCCGGTTTCCGTCTGGATCGCCTGACCCAGCGCCGGGCTGGTCAGCGGGCCAGTGGCAAAGATCCAATGGCCTTCATCGGGCAGCTCAGCGACCTCGCCATAGGCTATCGTTACATTGGGCAGGGCGGTCAGTGTGGCAGTTACATCGGCGGAAAACGCCTCGCGGTCTACCGCAAGCGCGCCACCGGCGGGCAGGCGGTGCTTGTCCGCCATGGCCATGATCAACCCGTTGGCCGCGCGCATTTCCCAATGCAGCAACCCGACCGCGTTCTGTTCGTCATCATCCGAGCGGAAGGAATTGGAACACACCATTTCCGCCAGATCACCGGTCTGGTGAGCAAAGGTTTCCACCTGGGGCCGCATTTCGTGGATCACCACGTCAACGCCCATATGTGCCGCCTGCCAGGCCGCTTCGGATCCGGCGAGCCCGCCGCCGACGATATGCAATGTCTGTGTCATGGCGCGGGATGTAGCGGTTTGCGATGCAAAGGCCAAGGGCCAGCGCGCCGTGCGGATCAGTATTCCAACATGCGCCGGGTGGCCCGGCTTGCCCGTCACACTACCTTGATGATGGGCGGTCATGCGCCCTCTGCCAGGAAATCGCGCCGAAGTTTGCGGTGGATCATGGTTCTGAACCAAGGAAGGGGGGTATAATGCTCCCACGGGACACCACCCCAACATCGGGGCGCACCGGAGGGCATGGAGGTCGCCATGTTTGCACGATTCTTCACAACCGCACTTACCACCGCACTGGCAACGGGTCTGATCCTGAGCGCGACGATGGCGCAAGCAGTTGATGTGACCGGGGCCACTATTTCAACGACCTATTCGCATGAAAATGGCGACGGCAGCACCTATGCGTTGCAAGGGTCCGGCGCGGCCATGCTGAGCGATCAGTTTGGTCTGCAACTGGATCTGGGGGTCTGGAAATACGACAGCAGCCCAACCTTGGGCGGCGCGGCGCTGCACGGGGTCTGGCAGGTCAGCCCCAACTGGGTGTTGGGGGCCTTCGTCAACACCGAAGACTGGGATGGAACGACCTATTATCTTTATGGGATCGAAGCTGCCTGGACACAGGGACCGATCCGGGTTGAGGCCATGTTGGGCCTGGACAATGAAAGCGGATCGCCGTGGGATGCCACAGTGGCTGCTTTGACCGGACGCTATAGCTGGGACAACGGGCTGTCTGCCTTGGGCGGCATCTATCTTTGGGATGAAGTCGGATACAGCGAAACCACCCTTTTGATCGGTGGGCGCTATGATTTCGGAACGGGCCCATTCATCGAGGCCGGATTCCTGTATGAAGACAACAGCTTTGGCACAGATCAAGTGGTTCAGGTGCGTTTCGGCTATGAATTTGGCGCAGGTACGCCCTTTACCGCGCGGCTGTGGCCAGACGTTTCGCCGTCCAACTGATCCGCCCGGGATCTGCTGCGGCCAAGGCCCGTCCCTTCGGGGGCGGGCCGATTCGTTTACCGGGTTTCCAGTGCCTGATTGAATAGCCCGGCCATATCGTCGGGGCTTTGACCAAAGGCGGCGTGGCCTGTGTGATTGGCGCTGTGCATCGGGGCCGACAGGGGGCAGGAGCCATCCCGGCGCACCAGATGCGGCCGTTTGGGGTTGCCTGCTGACGTCGCGTCGCGGGGCACACGCGTTGGCACGGAATAGGTCAGGAACAACCCGCCAATCAACGCAAGATCACGCCAGAATTCGTGAAAGGCCAGGCTGTGCCATGGCCCGAAACTGGCCATATATCCGGCCCAGAACACGAACAGGGCCAGCAACAACGCCGCGCCGCGTGCCTGTCGTCCGATCAACACCAGCCATGCGGTGGTGAACAGGAACGCCGTGAACACCATGGGCGCCAGATCTGCACCCACCAACATCAGCGCCAGATCATGCCCAGCCTGATAAGGCACAACCCCCGTGGCCGCGCCAATGAAATAGGATGAGATCAACAGGCGGATTGCCTGTTGTCCTGTCTTCGAGAGGTAAATCCCGTCAGTTTGCTCTGCCATATCCCTTGTCCTTTTGTCTGACCCAACTCCGGGCCAAGGACTTGTTAAACTCGTGTTAACCTAGGGGGCAGAATACGGGCAAATCGGGCGCAATTGTGCCGTTGCCAAGGTGATTGTGCGCACAGAGCGGGCAATGGCACGCCGCAAAGTGTATTGTTTCCTGGGCTTTGGGGACGAAAAAGGCCCGCAACAGCTGCGGGCCTTTTGTCATGTCTTGCAAGACGGGGCAGGATCAGGCGTCGGTTTCGCCGGTGTCCTCATCCTCATCGCTCTGTTCGGCGATGCGCGCGACAGAGACGACCACTTCGCCCTTGCCAGTGTTGAACACTTTCACACCACCGGCGCCGCGCGACCGGAAGCTGATGCCATCGACCGGACAACGGATCGATTGTCCCTTCGAGGTCGCCAGCATGATCTGGTCTTCGATCTCGATCGGGAAACAGGCCACGATCTCGCCGCCCTTCATGGCGCCAACACCCTGACCACCACGGCCACTGACCCGATAGTCATGGCTGGACGTCAGGTTGCCTGTGCCGCCCTTGTTGATCGTCACAAGCAAATCGTTGGCCGAGAGCATTTCTTGATACCGCTCCTCGGACAGATCACCGGACACCTCTTCGCTGCTGTCCTCGTCCGAAGCATCGCTGCCCAGCCCTGAGCGGAAGCGTTTGATAAAGGCGGTCCGGTCATCCGGCGTGGCTTCGAAATGGCGGATCACCGAGGCCGAGACGACCTCATCCCCAGCATTGATCAGCTTGATGCCGCGCACACCGGTCGAGGAACGCGAGTTGAACACACGCACATCCGTGACCGGGAAACGGATCGCCCGACCACTTGAAGTTACCAGCATAACGTCATCATTTTCATCACAAATTCGCGCGTTGATCAGGCGGGTGCCTTCGTCGTCACCTTCGAATTTCATCGCGATCTTGCCGTTGCGCATGACGTTGGTGAAGTCAGACAGGCGGTTGCGCCGGACCGACCCTTTGGAGGTGGCGAAGACGATCTGCAAGTCGTCCCAGTCGTCCTCGTCCCGATCCACGGGCAGGATCGCAGCAATCGACACCCCGGTCGGGATTGGCAGGATATTGACCAGTGGTTTTCCCTTGGCGGTGCGCCCACCCTGGGGCAAACGCCAGGTCTTCAACTTGTAAGCCATGCCGTCATCGGTAAAGAACAACAGCTGCGTGTGCGTATTGGCGACGAACAGCGTGGTGATCACGTCCTCGTCCTTGGTCGCCATGCCCGACAGGCCCTTGCCGCCCCGTTTCTGGGCGCGGAAATCGGCCAAAGGCGTGCGTTTCGCCCAACCCGAGGCGGTGATGGTCACCACCATGTCCTCGCGTTCAATCAGGTCTTCGTCGTCCATATCACCGGACCAGTCAACGATCTGGGTGCGACGCGGTACGGCGAACGCCTCTTTCACCTCCAGCAATTCGCCGGAAATGATCTCCATAATTCGATCGCGCGAGCGCAGAATGTCCAGATAGTCGCGGATCTTGGCGGCCAGCTCTTGCAGCTCGTCCGTGACTTCCTTGACGCCCATCGCGGTCAGGCGTTGCAGCCGCAATTCCAGAATGGCACGCGCCTGGGTTTCGGACAGGTTATAGGTCCCGTCGTCATTCATCTTATGGGTCGGATCATCAATCAACTGAATGTATTCGGCGATGTCTTGTGCAGGCCAGCGGCGGCCCATCAGTTTTTCACGTGCGTCCGCCGGGTCTTGCGACCCTCGGATGGTGGCGACCACTTCATCGACATTGGAAACGGCCACGGCCAGACCACACAGAATATGGCTGCGTTCGCGTGATTTGCGCAGCTCGAACGCCGTGCGGCGCGTCACAACTTCCTCGCGGAAGGTGATGAAATAGCTCAGGAAATCATACAGGGTCAGCTGTTCGGGCCGACCGCCATTCAGCGCCAGCATGTTACAGCCGAAACTGGTCTGCATCTGGGTAAAGCGGAACAGCTGGTTCAACACCACTTCGGGCGTCGCGTCACGTTTCAGTTCAACCACCACGCGCACGCCGATCCGGTCCGATTCGTCCTGAACCGCCGAAATGCCTTCCAGCTTTTTGTCGCGCACCAGCTCGGCGATCTTTTCGATCATGCTGGCCTTGTTGACCTGATAGGGGATCTCATCCAGCACGATGGCATAGCGATCCTTGCGGATTTCTTCGATCCGGGTTTTGGCGCGGATGATGACGCTGCCGCGCCCTTCCAAGTATGCCTTTTTCGCGCCAGCCCGGCCCAGAATAATGCCGCCCGTCGGGAAATCCGGGGCGGGCACATATTCCATCAGCCCTTCCGAGGACAGGTCGGGGTTTTCGATCAGCGCCAGCGTTGCGTCAATCACTTCGCCAAGGTTGTGGGGCGGAATGTTGGTCGCCATGCCGACAGCAATACCGCTCGCACCATTGACCAGCATATTGGGGAACCGCGCCGGCAGAACCGTCGGCTCCTTGTCCTTGCCGTCATAGTTGTCGCCGAAATCAACCGTGTCTTTTTCGATATCCGCCAGCAGGAAGGCCGCGGGTTTGTCCATGCGGACTTCGGTATATCGCATGGCAGCGGCGTTATCGCCATCCATCGAGCCAAAGTTGCCCTGACCGTCCAGCAAAGGCAGCGACATGGAAAACGGCTGTGCCATACGCACCAACGCGTCATAGATCGCGCTGTCCCCATGCGGGTGGTATTTCCCCATCGTGTCACCGACCGGGCGGGCCGACTTGCGATAGGGTTTGTCGTGGCTGTTTCCGGTCTCGTGCATCGCATAAAGAATGCGGCGGTGGACGGGTTTCAGCCCGTCGCGCAGGTCCGGAATGGCCCGGCTGACAATGACGCTCATCGCATAGTCAAGATAGGAGGTCTTCATCTCCTCCTCAATCGAGATCTGAGGGCCGTCATAGACATAACGCCCAGGCGTATTATCGTCTGTGTTTTCAGGGGGTTCAGGGGTATCGTTCACGTTATCCGCCATTCCTGTGCCGTGCACACAATATCTAGTTCTTGCAACTATATCATTGGGCAAGCTGGCAGGGCAACCAAAAGGGACGCAAATCCCCCCTTTTCATGGCTTGCCGCGCGCCCTTATCTGATTGATTATCGCGCGAAAACATGACGGGGGACAGCATGGCCCAGCCACGCAGCATTTTCGAGGAAGTCAGCGACGAGGCCGGCACACGCCTGGCCCTGGAAAAAGGAGCGATCGAACGCGGGGGCGGAGGCCGGGGACGCGGTGGCATCAGGGCCTGGTTGATGGTGCTGTTCCTTATGGTCGCGGCCATGGTTGTGGTCGGCGGGCTGACCCGTCTGACGGATTCGGGCCTGTCGATCACCGAATGGAACGTAGTGACCGGCGCGCTGCCGCCAATGAACGCCGACGATTGGGCGTCCGAGTTTGAAAAATACCAGGCCAGCCCGGAATATCAGCTGCAAAACAAAGGCATGTCGCTGGAGGCCTTCAAGTCCATCTATTGGTGGGAATGGGGCCACCGGCAACTGGGCCGCTTCATTGGTCTGGTCTGGGCGCTTGGATTTGTCTTCTTTCTGGTCACCAAACGCATTCCCACCGGCTGGACCGCGCGTCTGGTCGGCATAGGGGCGTTGGGCGGGGCGCAGGGGGCCATTGGCTGGTGGATGGTCTCCTCGGGCCTCAGCGGCAATATGGTCGATGTCGCCTCGTACCGGCTGGCCACGCACCTGGGCCTGGCGTTCCTGATCCTTGGGCTGATCACCTGGTATATCCTGCTGTTGGGTCGCAAAGAGGCCGCCTTGATGCAGGCCCGCCGCGGGCGCGAGCGCAAGCTCTGGGGCATGTCCACGGGACTGTTGCATCTGGCCGGGCTGCAAATCCTGTTGGGTGCGTTGGTGGCCGGGATCGACGCCGGGCGCAGTTTTGTCGATTGGCCCTGGATGGCCGACCAATTCTTTCCGCCTGATGCATTTTCGATCACCCCCGGCTGGCGCAATTTCTTTGAAAACGCAGGCCTTGTGCAGTTCATGCACCGCATGCTGGGCTATACGGTCTTGATCTTTGCGCTGGTGGTCTGGCGTGTCTCGCGCCGCTCGCCCAACCCGGTGACGCGTCAGGCATTCACGCTGGTGGGCGTTATGATTATCGCCCAGGCCTTGCTGGGCATTTTCACCGTGCTCTATGCCGCGCCGCTGCATATCGCGATCACCCATCAGGTCGGGGCCATTCTGGCCTGGGTTCTGATCCTGAACGCCCGTTTCCTGTCGGGCTATCCCACCGAACAATCCGTAAGGACCTGATATGACTGCATATGATGAGCTGATGGCGTTTGACCGTGACACCCAGGCGCTGGCGCAGATCGCGGGCCGCTTGGGTTGGGATCAGGAAACCATGATGCCGCGCGAGGCCGCCCCACAACGGGCCGAAGAAATGGGCGCCATCGAACATGTGCTGCACGGGCGCCGGTCCGATCCACGGGTTGGCGATTGGCTGGAAGCGGTGGACGAAAGCGTGCTGGACGATGTTGGACGGGCAAATCTGCGCCATATCCGTCGCTCGTTTGACCGGATGAACAAGGTACCTGCCGCCCTGGCTGGCGAGATCGCCCGCGCAACCTCGGCTGCGCAAGGCGACTGGGCCAAGGCCCGTGCAGCGGATGATTTCGACGCCTTCCGCCCGGTTCTGGAAAACATCGTCCGCCTGAAGGTGGAAGAGGCCATGGCCTTGGCCAACGGCGGTGATCTGTATGACGCGCTGCTGGATGACTTTGAACCCGGCATCACCGGGGCCGAGCTTCAGTCCATATTCGACGCCCTGCGCCCGCGCCTTGTGGCGCTGCGCGACGCAACCATGGGGGCGGATCATCAGCCGACCTCGCTTGAGGGCACGTTTGACGAACGCAAACAGATGAAACTGACCCGCGAACTGGCCAAGACCTTTGGCTATGACATGGCGCATGGGCGGCTGGACAAGGCGGTGCACCCGTTCAGTTCCGGGTCTGGCCTGGACGTACGCATCACCACGCGCACCAGCCCGACCGATCCGTTTAACTGTTTCTATTCGACCATCCATGAAACGGGGCATGCCTGTTACGAACAGGGCATTGATCGCGATTATCTGCTGACTCCGCTGGGGGCAGGCGTGTCGATGGGCGTGCATGAAAGCCAAAGCCGGATTTATGAAAACCAACTGGGCCGTTCGCGGGCCTTTACCGGCTGGCTGCATGGCCGCATGGTTGAAGAATTCGGCACCCTGTCGGTGGCCGACGCCGACGGCTTTTATGGCGCGGTGAACAAGCTGCACCCGGGATACATCCGCACCGAAGCCGATGAGGTGCAATATAACCTGCATGTCATGCTGCGGTTCGATCTGGAACGCCAGATGATCGGCGGAACCCTGGCCGTCGCCGATCTGGAGGACGCCTGGAATGACCGCTTCCGCTCGGACTTCGGCATCGCTGTCGACAAGGCCTCGAATGGCTGTTTGCAGGATGTGCACTGGTCCGTTGGGTTGTTTGGCTATTTCCCAACCTATTCGCTGGGCAATGTCTATGCGGGCTGTCTGAACGAAGCCTTGCAAGCGGATTTGCCCAATCTGGCCAGTCAGCTGTCCAAGGGCAAGACCGACGCGGCAACCACATGGTTGCAAGCCAAGGTTCAGACCCACGGCGGGCTGTTTGACCCCAAAGCGGTGATTGAACAGGCCACTGGCAAACCCGTCAGCGTTGAACCTTTGCTGACCTATCTCGACGCGAAGTTTGGAGAAATCTACAAGCTATAGGTCTGCATTGTGAAAATTCTGGCCATTTCAGGCAGCGGCAGGCAGGCCTCGACCAATACGGCCATGTTGAAGGCCATGGCGGGCATGGCCCCTCCACAGCATCAGGTGACCCTGTTTCACGGGGTCGCCGACCTGCCGGTCTTCTCGCCTGACCTAGAGGGCAGGGGCCTTCCGGAAAAGGTGTCGGATTTCACGGATTTGGTCCGCGATTGTGACGGTATCATCATCGCCAGCCCCGAATATGTTCGCGCCATCCCGGGTGGGCTGAAAAACGCGATCGACTGGCTGGTGTCGCGCGATGAAATCATCGGAAAACCGATTGCTATCCTGCATGGCTCCCATCGTGGGGATGACATGCTGGCCCAACTCAGATTGGTGCTATCAACGGTCAGTGACCGGTTTTCAAACGATATATTTCTGCGGTTTGAGCTGTTGAACCTGGCACCACACGACATCGCGCATGAGTTGCGCGCCCCGGAAAATCAGCACCGCATAACGGCGTTTTTGCAGGATTTCACCAAACACTGCGGCGGCTAATGGATGTCAGCCAAGCCCCGCGACGAACATCCCGGCCAGATAGGCAACGACAGCACAAAGCCCCCCCAGAAACACCGTTTCCCCAACCGACCGCAGCGCCTTTTCCCCCGTCGCCGCGAACCGCAACAGCCCCAGCAATGTCAACGCCGTGGCGGTCGCGGCAACCGACCAGCCAAACCGTGCGGCGGTCTCAGGCAGCAACACGAAAGGGGCCAGCGGGATCGCGCCAAAGGTGATGAACGCCAGAAACGTCATCACGGCGCGCGCGCGCAGGTTCTGGGCGTCCGGCGCCTCCATGCCATAATCATAGCGCAGCACAAGATCCGCCATCAGGGTCGGGCTGGTGGCCAGGTGGTCGGCCGTGTGGCGGGCAATATCCGATGACAAACCCTGGGCATGCAGGTGATCCGCCATGAGCTGCGCGGCAGTGCCCGGGTTGGCGGCAATACGCGCAGTTTCGGTCGCATGCCGGGCGCGAAACAGGTCGCGATTGGAGCGGCCCGACAGGAATTCACCTAACCCCATGGACACCCCGTCCGCCGTCAGGTTGGCCAGTCCGAAAATCAAAACCGCCAAAGCGCCCAGCCCGACAACACCCTGCGCCTCGGCCCCGGCAAAGCCGGCGACGATGGCAAAGGTCGTGACAATGCCGTCATTGCCGCCAAATACGACCTGTTTCAGGTAATTTGTGATGTGGCCGTTGCGCGTGATCATGCGGGAATCCTTTCGTCGTCAGATTAACCTGGCCGGGCCAGAGGGCAATCCATCACGTGGTCACAGGGCGTCAAACCACGCATTTATGCGCGGGGTCAACGCGTCCCAAACCGCGGGGGCGCCGCGCAGAACCTTGACGCCAACGCGGGTCTGCAACTGCGCGCGCGTGACATTATAGCTGCGCCATGATCCGCCATCATCAGCCAGGTTCGCCATCACCGGCTGAACCCGATCAAGCGATTTGGCAAAGACGGCGTCAGGGCTTTCGGCGGCTTCAAATTCCTGCCACAGCGCCTGGAACGCGGTACCAAGCCCGCCAGGCAACAGGGCGAACAGGCGATCTGCGGCGGCCTGTTCCTTGGCGGCCATATCACCAGTGTCACCGCCGGCGTGAATGGGCAGGTCGCCCGCGTCGATTTCCACGATGTCATGCAGCAACAGCATTTGCAGCACGCGGCCCAGGTCGATGGGCGCGGTCGCATGTTCATCCAGCACCAGTGCAAACAGCATCAGATGCCAGCTGTGTTCCGCCGAGTTTTCGCGTCGGGGGTCAGACAGGATCGGCGTGGCGCGCAGAACGGATTTCAGCCGGTCTGCCTCGGCCAGAAAGGTCATTTCCGGGGGCGGGCTGACGGGAGCGGTCAACATTCGGCTGGCCAGCGCGTGCATTTCGGGCCAGCTGTCGGCCAGCGGTGCAGCGCGTCCGGTGCTGAGGTTGTCGCGCACAATGTCAAAGTGCTCCGCCGGGGCATTGGTCGCCAGCAGCACCTGAAAGATTGGCTGAAGATAATCAATCCGCTTGGCATAGGCGGCGTCGGTGGTTTGGGCGGCGTCGAATTCCTCCCAGATCGCGCGAAACCTGTCGCGTTGATCATCGGGCAGCAGGCCGAACAACCGGTCGGCGGCGACCTGTTCGCGCGCCGCGACAAGATCGGCGTCATGGTCCAGATGGATTGGATGGTCGCCCGCGTCGATTTCGACCAGATCATGCAGCAGGCACATGACCAAGATCCGCGTGATGTCCACGCCGGGCGTACTATGCGCAAAGACCAAGGCCCAAAGCGCCAGATGCCAGCTGTGTTCCGCCGAGTTTTCGGGTCGCGAACCGTCCATCAACACGTTTGAGCGCGTGATGGTCTTCAATCGGTCCGCTTCGGTCAGAAAGCACAGTTGGCGGGTCAGGCGGTCAGCCATTTTGCTTTTGGGCAACCCGCACCAGATCTTCCAGCAAGGCCCGCCCCCGCATTTCGGCGCGGCGAATGCGCACAGCGGTCATGAAGGCTTCCTCAAGCGTGGTCGAGGAGGAGCCGACCGATTTCATCACCTGTTTGATGATGTCTTCATCGCCCGTGATGCGTTCGGCTTCCAACGCGTCCTTGGCCAGCGCGTCGGCGACTTGTTCCAGCAGGTCCATGGCAGCCTCAGCGCGTGTTTTCGGTCAGGCGGCGGCGCACGTATTCGTCGACGCTGGTGATCATCGTATCCATGTGCGGTTCTTCAAAGAAGTGGCCCGAGCCTTCGACTTCGGTATGGGTAATGGTGATACCCTTTTGTTCATGCAACTTGTCGACCAGCGCGTGCGTGTCGGCGGGCGGGGCCACACGGTCAGCGGTACCGTTGATGATCAGGCCAGACGCCGGGCAGGGGGCCAGGAAGCTGAAATCATACATGTTTGCCGGCGGCGACACGGAAATGAACCCGGTGATTTCCGGGCGGCGCATCAACAGCTGCATGCCGATCCAGGCCCCAAAGGAAAAGCCCGCGACCCAGCAATGTTTCGCGTTCTGGTTCATCGACTGGAGGTAATCCAGCGCCGAGGCCGCATCGGACAATTCGCCCAAGCCCTGATCGTATTCGCCCTGCGAACGGCCCACGCCACGGAAGTTAAACCGCAACACGGTAAAGCCCATGTTGTAGAACGCATAGTGCAGGTTATAGACCACCTTGTTGTTCATGGTCCCGCCGAACTGCGGATGGGGGTGCAGCACGATCGCGATCGGCGCATCCTTTTCCTTTTGCGGGTGATAGCGGCCTTCAAGACGGCCCTCGGGACCGGGGAAAATGACTTCGGGCATCGTGTTTCGATCTCTCCTGTCGGACCCGATTTCTTGACGCGTTTTGTCGGGCACCATAATACGGTCGCAAATTCCGGTGCAGAGACCGGGGCTTGCGGGTCTGTCATGACCTAATTGCAAGGGCTCCGTTCGTCAATGTTTATGCCGGGTTTATACAGGAGAAGACGCATGAAGCTGTCGACCAAGGGGCGTTATGCCATGGTGGCGCTGGCCGATCTGGCCTTGCAAAAGGATGGCGCGTTGCTGTCGCTGACGGAATTGTCCAAACGCCAAGATATTTCATTACCCTATCTGGAGCAGCTGTTTGTAAAGCTGCGCCGCGCGGGGTTGGTGGAAAGTGCGCGTGGGCCTGGGGGCGGTTATCGGTTGGCCAAACTGCCCTCGGATATTCGTGTCGCGGATGTGCTGGGCGCGGTGGATGAAACCGTTTCGGCCATGCACACCGGGGCCGGGGCGTCCGGCGGGGTGTCGGGGTCGCGTGCCCAGAGCATGACCAACCGGTTGTGGGAAGGATTGTCGGCGCATGTCTATGTCTTTCTGCATCAGACACGCCTGTCGGATGTGGTGCAAAATGAGCTGACACCCTGTCCCGCCGTACCAACGCTGTTTCACGTTGTGGATGACGAATAAGCCGCTGTGCGGTGATTTCTTGCCTTCGGCGAGGATATTTTTGGCAAGAGGAAATAGGCCGTGAGCCGAAGCTATTTGGATTGGAATGCGACCACGCCGCTGCGCCCTGAGGCGCGCGCGGCGATGATTGACGCCATGGATGTGGTGGGCAATCCGTCCTCGGTCCATGCCGAGGGGCGGGCGGCCAAGGGCTTGATTGAACGCGCCCGTGGCCAGGTGGCCCAAGCGTTTGGCGCAGAGGGGGCCGATGTGGTTTTTACATCCTCGGCAACCGAGGCGGCAGCGCTGGCCCTGGCGGGCAGGGGCATCGCCTGTGGCGGGGTTGAACATGACGCGGTTGCATCCTGGTGCGAGGCGCGATTGCTGACGGATTCTGGGGGGCAGGTGGCCATCAAAGACGCGGCGGGATCTGCCTTGCAGGCCGCCAACAGCGAAACCGGCATTATTCCCGATCTGCCTGAGGGGCTGTTTCTGTGTGACGCAACGCAAGCGTTTGGAAAAATCCCTTTTGCGTTCAACTGGTCCGGCGCGACCATGGCGATGGTGTCTGCCCACAAGTTGGGTGGCCCCAAGGGAATTGGCGCGCTTGTGCTAAAACGCGGCACCGAGTTGCAAGCGCGCATTTTGGGTGGCGGCCAGGAAATGGGGCGCCGGTCCGGCACCGAGAATGTGATTGGCATCGCGGGATTTGGCGCGGCGGCGCAGGCGGCGCAATGTGACATCGAGGGCGGAGTTTGCGAACGGGTCGCAAAACTTAGAAAGATTCTAGAAAACACCATTGCCGAATCTGCAAATAAGACTATTTTTGTCGGGAAAGACGCGAACAGGCTTCCCAATACCTCGTGTTTCATCACTCCGGGATGGAAGGGGGAAACGCAGGTGATGGTGATGGATCTGGCCGGATTTGCCATATCGGCAGGGTCGGCGTGTTCCAGCGGCAAAGTGAAACCCAGTGGGGTGCTGCGAGCCATGGGGTTCGACGAGGAACAGGCGGCATGTGCTGTGCGTGTCTCGTTGGGCCCCACAACAACGGAAGACGAGGTGATGCGCTTTTGCGAGGCGTGGATCCGAGAACATGACAGGTTCCGCGCACGCGGATGAAAGGGCAACATGGCCGGTATGGATGACGTGATCGTCAAGGACGGGGTCGAGGAAGAAACGGTTGAGGCCGTGAAATCCCTGGCAGGCAAATACAAATACGGCTGGGAAACCGAAATCGAGATGGAATACGCCCCAAAAGGCGTGAACCCCGATATCGTGCGGCTGATTTCCGACAAGAACGAAGAACCCGACTGGATGACCGACTGGCGTCTTGAGGCGTTTTCGCGTTGGGAAAAGCTGACGGAACCGTCCTGGGCCCTGCTGAATTACCCGGAAATCGATTTCCAGGATCAGTATTATTATGCCCGCCCCAAGTCGATGGAAAAGAAGCCCGAGTCACTTGAAGATGTTGACCCCAAGCTGTTGGCAACATACGAAAAACTTGGCATTCCGCTGAAGGAACAAATGATCCTTGCCGGGGTCGAAGGTGCCGAAGATATGCCCGCCGAAGGGCGCAAGGTTGCCGTGGATGCGGTGTTTGATTCCGTGTCCGTCGGCACCACCTTTCAGGCCGAGCTGAAGAAAGCCGGCGTGATCTTCTGTTCGATTTCCGAAGCGATCCGTGAACATCCTGAGCTGGTCAAGAAATACCTGGGTACGGTCGTGCCCGCGTCCGACAACTACTATGCAACGCTGAATTCGGCGGTATTTTCGGACGGCTCGTTTGTCTATATCCCGCCCGGTGTGCGCTGCCCGATGGAGCTGAGCACCTATTTCCGTATCAACGCGGAAAACACCGGCCAGTTCGAACGCACGCTGATCATCGCCGACAAGGGCAGCTATGTCTCGTATCTGGAAGGCTGCACGGCACCGCAACGCGACGTGGCCCAGCTGCACGCCGCCGTGGTCGAAATCATCATCGAAGAAGACGCCGAGGTGAAGTATTCCACCGTTCAGAACTGGTATCCCGGTGATGAAAACGGCGTTGGCGGCATCTATAACTTCGTGACGAAACGCGCCGATTGCCGCGGTGATCGGTCGAAAGTCATGTGGACCCAGGTCGAAACCGGCTCTGCGGTCACCTGGAAATACCCCAGCTGTATCCTGCGCGGCGCCGAAAGCCAGGGCGAGTTCTATTCGATCGCCATCACGAACAATTACCAGCAGGCGGATACCGGCACCAAGATGATCCACCTGGGGCGCGACACAAAATCGCGCATCGTGTCGAAAGGGATTTCGGCAGGCAAGGCGCAGAACACCTATCGTGGTCTGGTGTCGATGCACCCCAAGGCGAAAAACTCGCGCAACTATACCCAGTGCGACAGCCTGTTGATTGGCGACAAATGTGGGGCCCACACGGTGCCTTACATCGAGGTCAAGAACAACTCGTCACGGGTGGAACACGAGGCGACGACATCGAAGGTGGATGACGAACAGATGTTTTATTGTCGCCAGCGCGGCATGGACGAAGAAGAGGCCGTGGCCCTGATCGTCAACGGCTTTGCCAAGGAAGTGCTGCAAGCGCTGCCGATGGAGTTTGCCATGGAAGCGCAGCAGTTGGTTGCGATTTCGCTGGAAGGGTCGGTGGGCTGACCTCGGTGGGCTGACCAATGCGATGAGGCATCAACCTTGGGCCTCGTAAGCGCGCCAAGGGCGGCATCTGTGATCGAATACAGTCAAGCGTAATGCCAAGAGAGCAACGCCTGAAAAGAGAATGTGGAACCATCAATGAAACAACGCAGCAAATTCTGGGACAGTTTTGAGGCTGTAACACCCTTTGTGTTTCCGGTGCTGGGCGGCTTTGCAGGGGTGATTTTCGTCAATCTCAACCCGCGCGCGTTGCTGAACCCGATGATCTGGATCCCGCTGGGGATTTTTCTGGGCTGGGCGGTCTCGCGCGGCGTTTTGAAACTCATGGACCGGATGCGCTAGCATCCTGAAAAGGCTTGAAAGCATGATCATCACCACAACCCCGTCCGTCGAAGGCCATCCCATCGCGCAATACCACGGCATTGTCGTGGGCGAGGCCATTCTGGGCGCCAACGTCTTTCGCGATGTGTTCGCCGCGATCACCGATATCGTCGGGGGCCGCTCTGGCGCCTATGAACAGGAGCTGGGCAAGGCACGCGACATTGCGTTGCAGGAACTGTCAGACCGGGCCGCTGCAAAGGGCGCGAATGCTGTCGTTGGCGTCGATCTGGACTATGAGGTCATCAACAACATGCTGATGGTCTCGGCCTCTGGCACCGCTGTGACGGTGGGCTGATCCAATGATCCGCCGAACAACACCCACATTTGAGGAGCGCTGACACCCGTGTCCGAACCGCTGAGCCTGTTCTGGTGGAAAGGTGCCCCGAATTTCGGGGACGATCTGTCGCGCGCGATCGTGGGCCACGTGTCCGGGCGCGATGTCGCCTGGGCGGACAAGCAACAGGCGGATATGGTCGCGATTGGCTCAATCCTTCAGGGCGTGCGCAACCAGATCCGAAACGGTGCCCCACGGGCACATGCCTTGCGGGTCTGGGGCACGGGCCTCATGCACCCCGTTGCAGCTGATTTCCTGGGGGAATTGCGTGTCCACCTTCTGCGCGGGCCGATTACCGCCAGCCTTTTGGGGATCGAGGCGCGCAGCTTTGGCGATCCGGGCCTGTTGGCTGCCGAAACCTTCGGCCCGGTGGCGCAACAGGACTACATCGCCCTGGTGCCCCATATCAGCCAGATTGATGACCCGATGGTCGCCGAGATCGTGGCCGCCGATCCTGCCCTGCGGCTGGTCGATCCGCGCCGGACCGCAGATGAGGTCTGCGCCGAAATCGCGGCTGCTGCCCATGTGATTTCCTCCAGCCTGCATGGGTTGGTGGTTGCCGACAGCTATGGTGTTGCCAACACCTGGCTTGACCCCGCAGGCATCCACGCGATGTCCGCGCTGAAATTCTATGACTATGCGGCCGGCATCCAGCGCCCCTTGGCGTCGCCGGTCCACCTGGGGGACGTGCCTGCGCTTCTCCCCCGCCTGAAAGATACGAATATCACTTATGCCGACGGGATCGCCGCCGGGAAAGAGGCCCTGATGGCCCATTTCCCAGTCAGCCTGCGCCCCCGGTCGCCTCTGCCAGTTGAAAGGGCAAACTATGCTTAAGATCAATGACTTGAAGGTCAAACTTGAAGATGAGGACAAGCAGATCCTCAAAGGTGTGAACCTGGAAGTGCCCGCTGGCAAAGTGCACGCGATCATGGGGCCGAACGGGTCGGGAAAATCGACGCTGTCCTATGTGCTGTCGGGCCGTGATGGCTATGAGGTGACCGGCGGCACGGCAACGCTTGACGGCGAAGACCTGTTGGCGCTGGAGGCCGAAGAACGCGCCGCAGCTGGCCTGTTCCTGGCCTTTCAATACCCGGTCGAAATTCCCGGGGTTGGCAATATGACCTTCCTGCGCACCGCCGTGAACGCCCAACGCAAAGCCCGTGGCGAAGACGAGATGTCGGCGACCGAGTTCCTGAAGGTGATCCGGGCCAAGGCCAAGACGCTGAAGATCGACGCCGACATGCTGAAGCGCCCTGTCAACGTGGGCTTTTCAGGCGGTGAAAAGAAGCGCAACGAGATCCTGCAAATGGCGATGCTGGAGCCAAAGATGTGCATCCTGGATGAAACTGATTCCGGCCTGGACGTGGACGCGATGAAACTGGTGTCCGAAGGTGTGAACGCGCTGCGTAGCGAAGGCCGATCCTTCTTGGTTATCACGCATTATCAACGGCTTCTGGATCATATCAAACCTGATGTTGTGCATATCATGGCCGCCGGTCGGATCGTGAAAACGGGGGGGCCGGAACTGGCACTGGAAGTCGAACAGAACGGCTATGGCGACATTCTGGCGGAGATGGCCTGATGGGATTGCCGGACACGGATATGACCGCGCGCGGGCCGTTGCCAGCCTCGGGCGCCTGGGCCAAAGCCGCGCGCGAAGATGCGCTGGCGCGCATGACCAGCATGGGCCTGCCGACCCGTCGCGACGAATATTGGAAATACACGCGGCCCGACACGCTGACCTCGGTCACGCCGGAACCTGCGGCCGTGTTCAACGCCGAGGAAATGCCGCTCTATGATACGATTGACCGGCTGAAACTGGTCTTTGTTGACGGTGTTTTTGACGCTGCGGCGTCCGATGATCTGTCCCTGGCCGGGGTCGAAATCGACCGTCTGGCGGACGCGGCGCAGATGGACATCCACTGGGCCAAGGACCTGTACGGCACCTTGGAAACCAACGGGCAGACCCCAGTAGAGCGCCCGCTTGCGGCGCTGAATTCGGCCTATGCCAGCGATGGTGTGCTGATCCGTGCGACCGGCAAGGCGGCCAAGCCAGTGTCGCTGATCTATCGCCACGCCGACGCCAATTCAGATGCGATCCTGCACCATGTGATCCGCGTCGAAGAGGGCGCTGATCTGACCGTTCTGGAAAACGGCCCGGCGGCAGCGCGCTTCAACAAGGTGATGGAGGTCGACGTGGCCGATGGCGGCGCCTTTCACCATGTGCGCGCGCAAGGGCGTGACCATGAGCGGCGCGCGGTGACGCATATTTTCGCTCGTCTGGGCCGGGAAAGCACCTTTAAAAGTTTCACCATGACGGTGAACGGCGTGCTGACGCGCAACGAATGCATCATCGAATTCACAGGTGATGACGCGGTGGCCCATGTGGCTGGCGCGGCCATGGGCGACGGCGATTTTCTGCATGACGACACGGTGTTCATCACCCATGACGCGGTGAATTGCGAAAGCCGCCAGGTGTTCAAAAAGGTGCTGCGCAACGGCGCGACCGGTGTGTTCCAGGGCAAGATCCTGGTCAAGGCAGGGGCGCAAAAAACCGACGGTTATCAGAAATCGCAATCCTTGCTGTTGGATGATGATGCGCAGTTCTATGCCAAGCCGGAACTGGAAATCTATGCCGATGACGTGGCCTGTTCGCATGGCTCGACCACCGGCGCGATTGACGAAGAGGCGCTGTTCTATCTGCGCTCGCGCGGGGTGCCGCCGGTGCTGGCCACCGACCTGCTGGTGCTGGCCTTCCTGGCCGAAGCAATTGAGGAAATCGAAAACGAAGAGATCGCCGAAGACATCGTGGCGCGACTGGATGCCTGGTTGCAACGGCGTCGCGATTAAGCCACAGAGCAGATATGTCGATCACTCAAGATATCCTGCGCGCCTATCGCGCGCCGCGCGCTGTGTTTCAGGCGCGTGTCGGCGGCGGGCCGCGTGAAGAACGCGCGCTGGCCGTCCTGATGGGGGGCTGCCTGGTGGTCTTCGTCGCCCAATGGCCGCGCCTGGCGCGTTTGGCGTTTGAAACCGACCAGGACCTGAACCCGCTTTTGGGCGGCGCGCTGTTTGCCTGGTTGTTCATCATGCCGCTGGTGTTTTACACCGTTGGCACGCTCAGCCATCTGATCGCCAAGCTGGCAAAGGGCAGGGGCGACGCCTATCGCGCCCGATTTGCGCTGTTCTGGGCGCTGCTCTGTGCCTCGCCCCTGTGGCTTCTCTGGGGCCTTGTGGCGGGGTTTATCGGACCCAGCCCGGCGTTGTCGCTGACCGGCCTGATCGCGCTGGCCGCGTTCCTGTTCCACTGGTCCGTGAACTTTCGCGAGGCCGAGTGGGGATGAGGTTTGAGCCAGGATATCTGTTGGGCATGGTCCTTCAATCGGTACCCGAGCCGCGCGTTGTGGCCCGTGACCTGTTCGCACAGGGCTGGTCCCGCGCCGCGTTGTGGCAGACCTTGGCCCTGTTGCTGGTGCTGACAACCATGGTCCGCGTTCTGGTCGTTGCGCTGTTCCCGGATCCTCCAGAGGGCATGGAGGTTGGCCCGCTACTGTCCAACCCGATCCTGACCAGCATGGTCGCAGCCCTTTTGGTCGTTTCGATCGTCTATGGGCTGTTCTTTCTGGGCCGCGCCTTTGGCGGGACCGGCACCTTGAACCAGGCGTTGATTACGATCGTCTGGCTGGTTTTCGTGAACCTTGTGATCAACATCGCGCTTTTGCTGCTCAGCCTGTTTGCCCCGCTCATGGGCCTGTTGCTCTTGCTTTTTGCTGTGTTCGTGAACTTCTGGATCCTGACCTTTTTTGCGACCGAAATGCACGGGTTTCAATCACCGGGTATGGTGCTGGCGGTGATCGTGGTTGGTCTGATTTCGCTTCTTTTCGCTTTTTCTCTGGTGCTGGCGATCCTGGGCTTCGGCACGGACCCGGCCATGATGGGACCCCTGTGATGTATGATATCGACAAGATTCGCGCCGATTTTCCGATCCTTGCGCGGCAGGTGAACAATCACCCGCTGACCTATTTGGACAACGGGGCTTCGGCGCAGAAACCACAGGTCGTGATTGATGCGGTCACGCGTGGGTACGCCGAAGAATATGCGAATGTTCACAGGGGCTTGCATTACCTTTCCAACCTTTCAACCGAAAAATACGAGGCCGTGCGCGGTACCATTGCGCGGTTCTTAAACGCGGCGTCCGAGAATGAAATCGTGCTGAATTCCGGCACGACCGAAGGGATCAATATGATCTCCTATGCCTGGGCCGCACCGCGTTTTCAGGCGGGCGACGAAATCCTGCTGTCTACCATGGAACACCACGCCAATATCGTGCCCTGGCATTTCCTGCGCGAACGCCAGGGTGTGGTCCTCAAATGGGTCGACCCGGAGCCCGACGGCTCACTGCCCGCGCAAAAGGTGCTGGATGCGATCACGCCCAAGACCCGTTTGATCGCAATTACTCAATGTTCCAATGTGTTGGGCACCGTTGTTGATGTGAAATCCATCTGTGCGGGCGCACGCAACCAGGGAGTTCCCGTGTTGGTCGATGGCAGCCAGGGCGCGGTGCATATGCCCGTTGATGTTCAGGACATCGGTTGTGATTTCTATGCCATCACCGGCCACAAGCTCTATGGTCCCTCGGGCTCGGGCGCGATCTATGTGCGGGCGGATCGGGCGGCGGAAATGCGGCCCTTCCTTGGCGGGGGGGACATGATCCGCGATGTGTCAAAAGACGTCGTGACCTATAACGATGCGCCTTTGATGTTCGAAGCGGGCACACCGGGCATCGTGCAAACCATCGGTCTGGGCGCTGCTCTGGAATACCTGATGGAGCTTGGTATGGCCAATATCGCCGCCCACGAGGCCGACCTGCTCGCTTATGCCACCAAGCGGTTCGCGGGACTGAACTGGGTGAACGTCCAAGGCCATGCCGCTGGAAAGGCTGCCATTTTCTCACTGACGATGGAAGGCGCAGCACACGCGCATGACATGTCGACGATCCTGGACAAAAAAGGCATCGCTATCCGTGCCGGCCACCACTGTGCCCAACCGTTGATGGAACACCTGGGCGTTGCCGCCACGGCACGCGCGTCTTTCGGGTTGTATAATACCCGCGCCGAGGTCGACACATTGATCGAAGGGCTGGAGCTGTGCCACCGGCTACTCGCCTGACTTACTCGCCTGACATCAGCGCTTGGCATTTGATTTGGTCCGTGGGCCGATAGAACACAGCGGCAAGGGGCCGCGCTCGTTCAATCATCCGGTTTGATCAACCCCAAGCCGCGCAAATAGATGCCGATGCCGCTTTCCAGCAGGTCTTCGGGTGGAAAGGGGCTTTTTGTGCCGGGATTGCCGCGTGCAAACAGCTCGACCACACCGTGGCTCATTGCCCAGATATGTTCGGCCACCATGCGCGATGGCGGGCGTTTTTCCGGTGGGATATGTTCAGACAGTTCGGCCGCGGCTTTTTCAAGCACGCCCATGGCGCGGCCAGAGACCAACGCCAGATCCGGGCTCCGGTTCATCGAAATGCCGCTTTCAAACATCGAAATATAGTGGCCGGGATATTTACGCGCGAACGCCAGATAGGCGCGCCCGACGCTTTCGAAACTGGCCAAGGCTGACGGCTGGCCCTTGCCATAGGCATATTCCATCAGGTCGGCAAAAATCTCGAACCCCTGACGCGCGGCCTCGGCAATCAGGTCTTCGCGGCCTGCGAAATGGCGATAAACGGCGGCGGGGGTCACGCCCGCCTGCTTTGCGGCCTCGGACAATGTAAACCCGGTCGGGCCCTTTGCCTCGATCAAGGCCAACGCCCCATCGACCAACGCCTGGCGCAGGTTGCCGTGGTGATATCCGCGTTTTTTAGGCATCCCAGATGTCGGGGCCTCCGCAGATCCAGTCGTCGGGTGTGCAGGCGACATTGCCGTCCTTGCCAGCGTATTCAATGCCTGACAGCACCGCGCGCAAGGCTGCAATCCGGGCGCGGCGTTTGTCATCAGATCGCACCACGGTCCAGGGCGTGCGGGGGCGGTGGCTGCGGTCAAATGTTTCGCCAATCGCCTGGGTATAACCATCCCAACGGTTCAGCCCCTCAACATCAATCCACGAGAGTTTCCATTGCTTTAGCGGGTCTTTTTCACGTGACAGAAAGCGGCGCAGCTGTTCGGCACGCCCGACATTCAGCCAGAGTTTCACCAGGTGAATGCCCTCATCCACCAGCATGTCTTCGAATTCCGGCAGTTGGCGAAAGAATGCCTCGCGTTGCGCGTCTTCACAAAAGCCAAAGACCTTTTCGACCACGCCGCGATTGTACCAACTGCGGTCAAACAGCGTGATTTCGCCCGCCGTGGGCAGGTGTTTCACATAGCGTTGAAAATACCATTCCCCGGCCTCGCGATCCGAGGGCTTGGACAGCGCGACGACCTTGGCGACCCGCGGATTCAGGTTTTCACGGAACCGTTTGATCGTGCCGCCTTTACCAGCCGCATCGCGCCCTTCAAACACCACAACCACGCGTTTCCCGGTGGCTTTCACATCCGCTTGCAGCTTGACCAATTCCATCTGCAACGCGCCGATGGTCCCCTCATAGTCTTCGCGATCCATGCGGCTGTCATAGGGGAAACTGTCGGACAGGATGTCCTTTTTACCACCCTCCTGGATGGCCTTGCGCACATCGTCCGGCGCACCTTCGGCAAAGAAGGTCGAGATGGCGCCGTCAAAGGGTAATGTCATGCCTGTCTCCCGCCACGTATGGGCTATGTGCCTATCAATATGGTCATTTTTTACGCTCGTGCAATGCGGCGCGCGCATTTGCCCGGTCGACGGCGGCAACGATTTCGGGGATCGACACGTGGTGCGGCATGTGGCCAATACCGGGCAGGGAGGCCAGCTGGGCCAGGGGATGTTCGTCCGCCAGACGTTGCGAATGCACCTGGATGGGCACGATGACGTCCGCGTCCCCATGCACCAATTCGATCGGCACGGTGATTTCGTCATACCGTTTTGACATGGCCTCGATCTGCCACAGAAGCTGACTGCGCTGGCGGGCATTTTCGCGCAGTGGTGCGCGGCGCACAGCGAAATCGGTGCCAAAGTGCTCACCATAGCCCTCCGGGGCTGGCTGGGGCTGGAACGTCGCGTTGATCTCGCGATCTATGCGCGCTTCGGGCACAAAGGCGGTGATCATCGGGATCACAACCCATTGCCCGGGTGGCGAGGATAGAACGGTATAATAAGCCCCCAACCCGGTATCCCAGGGGTGGGTCACGGCCGACACAGGCACGACGGCGCACAGGCTGTCGGGCATCAACACGGCCCAGATCAACGCCACCGCGCCGCCATAGCTTTGGCCAAGCACAATGGGCCTGTCCGCGCCAAGATGGGCACAGACCGCCTGGATTGTGCGCGCCTGGGCCTCAAGCAGTTCCCCGTGGGGATGTGGGTCGGACCAGCCCAGACCGGGGCGATCCACCAGGATCACGCGATATCGTTTGGCCAGTTCTGGCGCCAGCCCACGGGTGAAATCGCGCAGATTGCCAGAGGACCCATGGATCAACACCACGTCCTGCGGCCCGTCGCCCATGATCTGCACATGCACGCGCAGCCCGTCGATGGCGATGTATTGCCCGGTGGGCGGATGGCTTGCCGCCGCGCGCGCTTCGCGACGGGCCGCAAGCACCTGGGTCGTGCCCGCCGCCAGCGCCAGCCCAATCGCAGTCGCCGTGCCCAGCATCAGCCGCGAAGGTCCGTCATAGCCTGACCGATTTCACCCATGTCATAGGGCGTGGTCAGATAGATTTCGCTGATCCAGTTCGAATAGAGCAGATGCGCGTGGCTACGCCAGCGGTTTTCCGGCGGCTGGCTGGGATCATCGCCGGGGTAATAATTCATCGGCACATTGATCGGCGTGCCTTTGGCAATGTCGCGGTCATATTCATCCTTCAACGTGCCCGTGTCATATTCAAAATGGTTGAAGATATAGAGCGCGCGGTGGCCCACGTCTTCGATCAGGCAAGGGCCTGCGAATTCCGAGCCGATCAGCGTGCGCAGTTCAGGCACAGCGTCGATTTCATCCTGTTTCATTTCCGTCCAGCGGCTGACCGGAATAACAAAATTGTCGGAAAACCCGCGCAGGTAAGGCGAGGTCGGGGCCAGGTTTTTCTGCGGGAAACAGCCAAACGCCTTGGCCTCTAACATGTGCTTTTTCACGCCGTGGAAATAGTGGATCATCGCCATGCCGCCCCAGCAGACGCCAAAGGTCGAATGCACATTGCTTTGCGTCCAGTCGAGGATTTCGCGCATTTCATCCCAATATGTGACGTCCTCGAACTCCAGGTGTTCGATCGGCGCGCCGGTGATGATCAGCCCGTCGAATTTGCGGTCTTTCACGTCCTGGAACGCCTCGTAATGGGCGCCGATATGGGCCTGACTGGTCGTCTTCGAAATATGTTCCGTGGGCCGGATCAGGGTCAGTTCGATCTGCAAGGGCGTGGCGCCGATCAGGCGGGCGAACTGCGTCTCGGTTTTGATCTTTTGCGGCATCAGGTTCAGGATCGCCAGCTTCAGGGGCCGGATGTCCTGTTGCGCCGCTTGACTTTCACGCATGACCATCACGCCTTCCTGCGTCAGCACGTCGAAGGCCGGCAGGGTCGAGGGCAGTTTGATGGGCATGGAGCTTGCTTTCAGTTGGGGTTGGAAAAGGTTGGGGGTGCGCTCAGCGCATCGAAAGGGTCTGGCCAACCAGCGCGTCGAAATCGGCGGACGTTTTCACGGTCGCAACTTCGTGGGCGCACAGCGTGATACCGTGGCTCGCCATCGCCTCGTACAACGGTTGGCGGTGGGCCAGTGCGCGACCATAGGTAAAGCGAATGAAGGCATCTGGATCAACGTCGCCTTCTTGCATATTGTTTTCGCTTAGATATTCACCCCAGGCACGTTCCAGAAACGCGGGCTGATAGGCCATCGGTTTGGGTGCACGATCAAAGCGGCGGATCAACTCCTGGGTGTGGGCCTCGTCCCCCTTCAGCCAGATCAGGAGGCATTCGTCCGACAGCGCCTTGAGCACCGGATCATCCAGCCCCGCATCAGGATCGATCCATTCACAGATCGACCCGCCACTGTCACAGATGAAATGCGGATAGCCATAAATACGGTCAGCCCGTTCGGCAAAATGGGCCGTGTCCAGCAGGGCGGCGATCTCGGCCTGTTTGAACTGGTCCTGGCGACGGCGGTATTCGGCCATTGCCAGACCGCCCTTGGCCGGGTCGCCTGGTTTGCCCAGATAGGTGGACACCGGTGTCAGATCTTCAAATGAGATATTAGAGCCGATATAGATGCTGTCGGACAGCAGCAGATCGCGCAGGAACGGCACTTTCATCGCCTCGGCTTTGAAGTTGTCAACGATATGTTCGCCCATATATCGCGTGCCAATGCGGTAATCGATCGAATAGTGAAACCAGTCGCCACCATCGCGCAGCATGTTGGACAGGTATGTTTTGCCCAGCCCGGACATGCCGAAGAACAGGATTTTCTTGCGAGGGGCGTTGCGCCATTGCTCTGCACTGTCGTATTTCATGCCCCTTTGGTAAGGGCGCAAGGCAGGGTGGTCAACGGCGTAACAGGTTGAATATGCGCCCGTCCAGCACGATCAGGCCCAGGGCCAACAGGCCAAGCCCGGCAAATGCGTTGGGCGACAGGGCCTCGGCGCGCAGTCCAGCGCCCAGAAGGATGGCAACCGGCGGGATGATCAGCGTGACCAGCATCAGGTTGCCCGATCCCGCCATGGCCAGAATGCGGTAATACAGCAGATAAGCCAGCGCGGTGGCGACAATGGCGTAATAGGCAATCGCGCTCCAGGTGGTCAGGGACAGGGCCATGGGCAGCGGGCCGTCAAGATACCAGGCGACCGGCAGGATGATGATCGCCGAGCCAGTCAACATGCCCATGGCGGCGACTTGCGGGCGCAGGTGCGACAGGCGCTTCCTGGCCCAAACGCCTGCAAAGGCATAGGACAGCGTCGCGCTGATCGCGGCCAGTTGCGCAAGGGAGCGTGGATCAAACCGCAGCAGGTTTTCCAGCCCGATGGTTGTGGCCACACCGCCAAAGCCGATCAGAACGCCCACGCTTTTGCGCAGGCTCAGACGTTCGTCGGCGAAAAAGATCGCCGCGACAACAACGCCGAACACGGCGGTCGTGGCATTGAAGATCGAGGCCAGGCCGCTTTCGATATAGAGCTGTGACCAGTTCAACAAGCTGAAGGGGATCAGGTTGTTCAACAGCCCCATGACCAGAAACGCGCCCCAGGTGGCCGCATCACGCGGAACAGGCAGGCGGCGCACCAGCACATAGATCCACAGGATCAGCGCGGCCCAAATCACCCGATGCGCCACGGAATGCACGACGCTGATTTCATCCAGCGCCACGCGCGTCGCCAAAAAGACGCCGCCCCAGATAAGGCCAAGCACGAAAAGGTCGGCCCAGGCGCGACCCGAGAGGGTTTGCTGTGTCATGTAATGTGTTTAGAGCCCCGTCACGCCCCGCGCGACCCGTTTCTTGCGCATGCCCCGCACACAGAAAAAGCCCCGCCGTTTCGGGCGGGGCTTTCTTAGGGTTTGAGCGTGATCAGAAGCTAACGCCGAGCTTCAAACCCACCGAAACGGCATTGCCACCCGTGAACAAGACCGGGCCGGTGCCCATTGTTGTGACGGTCTTGTCGCTGAAATCGGTGTAGCGAACGCCGCCTGAAATCTTGACGGTCTCGGTGACCCGATACGACAGGCCCAGAGCCACGCTTTTCGACGTGCCGGTCGGGGCCAGGAGCGTTGTGCCGGTGTTGCTGGCTTCTTCATACCCAAGCGAGATCGAAGCGGACAGTTCGTCAGAGAGCTTTCGTCCGATACCCAGCGAATACGCCGTCGAGTCTTCGGAGAAAGTCACCCAGTTGACGCCACCGGTGCTGTCCAGAGAAGCTCCGTCCCATTTTGCGTGGCTGATCGAACCAAACAGCAAAGTGTCGGCGGCGATTCCGGTCTGGAAGTCCAGATTGATGCGCTCAGGCATGGAAAAGGTCGCAACCGTCGCAACGCCATTGTGCAGGCCATCAAGTTCGTGGTCGATGGACGAGTAATAGGTCAGTGCGACACGCAACGCGATCTCCGGGCGCTCGTAAGCAACGCCAATGAGGCCACCGATTTCATAGTCGCCCGTGGCGTCAATATACCCCGGGGAGGACAGAATTTCGCCCGTCAGCTTTTCGGCGCGCACACCAGCATGGGCCGAGAAACCGTTGCCCATCTCATAGCGCAACGCGCCGGTGAAAGTTTGAGTTTCCACGATGGCTAGGCCGGGTATTTCGGCATACTCGATTTGAGAGCCATAGGGCTGGTCGGCGATGATTGCGAAGCTCAGGTTCTCGTTGAACTGATGCTTGTAGGCAAAGCCGAACATGTTGAAGCTGGTTGCCGATTGCGACAGAGAGAGAGGGAGGCCCAGAATAGTGCCAGGCACGTCAGGCGACACATGTGCGAAGCTGAGTTCGGCATAGTTGCCGTCTTCGAACAGTGGTGAGATGCTGAGATTGGTGCGATCGATACCACCCGCCATTGCGGTGGTCGCGGATGCGGCGAAGGCGACGGATGCGCCGAGTTTCGTGAGTGTCATTGTTCCTCCCTTACGACAAATGAGCAATTTCTTGCCGTCCACCTAGGCGGGCTACGTCGTTTCGGTCAAACATTACCAAGCGTAACGAGCCTTGAACTCCACAATTGCTGCTCAAATGAGACAGTTACCCGCGCGACTCGGCGCGCAGGTTCACCAGATTGGCCCCGATGATGATAATTGCCCCGACGGCAACCCAAACCTCGAACGGTTCGTTGTAAAACAGCGCGCCGATCAGGGCGATCAGGGGAAGCCGGGTAAAGTCGACCGGGATCACCACGGTGGCGGGAGCCATGGACAGCGCCTTGGTCAGACAGAAATGGGCGACCAGCCCGGCGCATCCGATCAGCAAAAGCCACGGCGCCGTGACAGCCGAGGGCAGGGTGATGTCGCCATCAAACCCGGCGCAGATCAGGCCGAACACGGCTTGCATCACGGTCAACCAGAACAGGATACAGGTGATTGTCTCGTCACGGGTCAGGCGGCGGGTGAACACGGCCGATCCGGCAAAACAGATTGCCGACAGGGCTGCGGCGATGACGCCGGGCGACAGGCTGTCCACCCCGGGCCGCGCAATGATCAGAATGCCGATAAACCCCATGATGGCGGCAAAGGCGCGGGCGCGGGTCAGGCGTTCGGCCAGAAAGATCGGGGCCAACAGCGTCACCCACAAGGGCGAGGTGAACTCGAGCGCAAAGACCTGGGCCAGCGGGATCACGGTCACGGCAAAGAACCACAGATTCTGTCCGGTGAAATGGCTGATATTGCGCACCAGATGCCAGCCCATGTGGCGACGCGTGATCTGGCCCAGGGTTCCGGCCATAGCGGCGACGCTGAGCACGATGACAATGCCGATCAGGCTGCGATAGGTCATCAGCTCGAAGGTATCCAGTTCGAAACTGACCGCGCGCCCGGCCACGGCCATGGCCGAAAAGCTGGCTATCGCGCCGATCATCCAAAGAGCGGCGGTCAGGGTTTGGCTGCGGGGGCTGGACCTGTTCATCCAGGCACCGTATCGATTGGGCGTTGAGGCGCAAGCGTCGTTACGTCACTTTGCTGCTGCGACAGGCTGTGCCTTGCCAAGGGACGGGCGGGGCGGTTCACTACCCCTCGGGAGGAATTCACTATGATCGAGATTGACGGCAAGACGGTGGACGAGGTCTTTCGCGAGGCCGTGGCTCGTTGGCCTGACAACACGATGCTGGTCGCGCCGGAAACAGCGCGCGCGCCAATCCGCCAACTGACCTATCTGGAGACAGCGCTGGCGGTGGATGCCCATAGTCAGGCGCTGGCGCGGGCGGGCTATGGCCGGGGCATGAGGGTGGCGGTGTTGCTGGGCGCGACGCTGGAGCACTATTTGGTGAAACTGGCGTTAAACCGGCTGGGCCTGTCCTGTGTGCCGGTCAATCCCGACTACCGCACAGCCGAGCTGGCCTATCTGCTGGAAGACAGCGGCGCGGTGCTGGCGATCTGTTCGGATGACTTCAGCGCACAGATGCGCGAGGGCATTGCTGCGGCACAGACCAACCCGCGCATGGTGGCGTTTGACGACATTCTCGACCGGCTGCCCCCCGCGCCCTTTGTACCCGACGGAGGCGGTGTCACGCCGCAAGACGAGGCCAGCTTGCTGTATACCTCGGGCACCACCGGGCGGCCCAAGGGCTGTATCCTGGGCCATGAATATGAGCTGATGGTTGGCGCGACATACCTGGATGTCCCCGGACATATCTCCTTGCGCGAGGGTCAGGAACGAATCCTGAACCCGCTGCCCGCTTTTCACGTCAATGCGGGTGTTCTGACCTTTCTGGCGACGATCCAGTCGGGCAATGCCATGATCCAACCCGAACGTTTTTCGGCCAAGACCTGGTGGCGCGACATTCAGGACACAGGTGCGACGATCTTTCACTATCTCGGCGTCGTGATCTCGGTTCTTCTGGCGGATACCAGCACCGGGCCCGAGGTGATCGGAAACCTGCGTGCCGGCTTGGGTGCCGGGGTTGACCCGTCGCTGCACGGTGTGTTCGAAGAGCGGTTTGGAATTCCTCTGGTCGAGGCCTGGGGCATGACAGAAATGTGTCGCGTCCTGCATATCGCCGAAGACCCGCGCATGATCGACACCCGTGCCATGGGGCGTGCGCGCAATGATCTGGAATGCAGGGTGGTGGGCGGGGATGGCACCGAACTGCCACGCGGAACGCCGGGTGAGCTGTTGATCCGCCATTCGGCCGAAACGCCGCGCAAGGGCTTCTTTTCCGGGTATCTGAACAAACCCGATGCCACCGCCGAGGTCTGGCGGGACGGGTGGTTTCACACCGGGGATACGGTGACGATGGACGCCAGCGGCATGGTGTTCTTTGTCGATCGCGCCAAGAACATCATCCGACGGTCCGGGGAAAATATCGCCGCCGCCGAGGTCGAAAACGTGCTGTTTGAAGACAGCCGCGTGGTCAATGTCGCCTGTATCGCCGTGCCCGACCAAATGCGCGAGGAAGAGGTCATGGCCTGTATCGTGCTGGGCGAAGGGGTTGCACCAGATGAGGCGACGGCGCGGGCAATCTTTGACCGGGCTTTCGCGCAGATGGCCTATTTCAAGCCCCCAGGCTGGATCCGTTTCATGACCGAACTGCCCGTGACAGGCACGCAAAAGGTGGTGAAACACAAGATCTTTGGCGACGATGAGGATGCCTTTGCGGGCGCCTTTGATTTCCGGGCGCTCAAGAAACGTGGTCCGCGCAATTCCTGACGTGATCCAAAGGGGTCGCTTGCGCGACGCTTGATCCTGATTGGCGCCCGGGGTCGGGCGTCAGTCGTCAATTTCCGTGATGTGATAGCTGCGGGCAATACCATCGGTCACCTGCGCCCAGGGCGATGTTTTTGTGCGCGTCTGGTGGCCATCAAAAGACACCTGATCCACGAAGGTTTCAGCCACAAGAAAACGCCCCTCAAGGCTTTCGTCCGGGGTCACCTCGAAGGACAGGCAGCCGGGCTCGGCGCGGGTCAGCGCGATATGGTCGGGCAGGGCGGCGGTGACGGCCCGAAGGCGGTCCGCGGGCACATCAATATATCCGGTCAGTTTGATCATGGGTGCAACCTGGCAGCTTGAGGTGCGCCTGGCAAGGCGGATCAGGTCTGGCCGGACAGGGCGGCCCAGGCGGCGTCTCCGATCAAGGATTTGAATTCGTTCATATCCTTGCGATAGCGGCGCGCCCAGGTGATTTTCCCTGGCCGCAGCACGGGCCGCAACCAAGGCTTGGGTTTAGAGGTCATATGCAGCACGGCAGGATCAGCGCGCGAGGCGTCAAAACCTGCGCGAATGTCCGCCGGAATGGCCCGGTGGGCGCCGCTGCGATTGGCCCAGATTGCGTTCCAGCGCGGATCAACCCGCGCCATATGTTCGCCAAACAACGCATTCAGGAAAGACTGGTCGTGATAGAGAAAGCCGTTGTCGCTCCAGAAGGTCGTCGCGCGGGCAATGTCGGTGAATGTGGGCACCAACCCCTGCGCATGCAGCGCCGGGATGTCGATGACCAGCATGCCGGCATTCACATATCCCTGGGGTGGCGCATAGCTTGCCAGAGCCCCAAGTTCGACCAGGCGGCGGTGTTTCAGGCCGGGTTTGCGCTGTGCACGCCAGTAGGTCTTGAGAAACGCGGCATCCAGGCAAGCCCCCAACGCCCGGCCTTGCAGATCCGCATGGAACAGCTTGCCAATATCGTCGCGCACCCAGGTGTCGCCATCCAGATAGATCGTCTTGCGGTCCAGAAGATGCGGCAAAAGCAGACGCGAGAAACCGGCAATCGGATACCCCTGCAAATCCTGTTCAACCGTATCAGGCAGAACCACCAAGGTTTCGCGCAGCTCGGCCTTGGGAAAGGTCGCCCGCAGCACCGCAAGCGCGGGCTGCATTTTGGCGATCTCTTCGGTGACAAAGAACTCGACCACAACGTCCTTTGGGCGATGGCTCAGCAGCGAATAGGCCGACATCAAGGATGGCAGCGCAAAACCGCCATCGAACACATAGCTGACATGTGGCGTTTCGCAGGCGTCTTGTCGTTGGCTCATCCGCTTATCCTTGCGCTGAATTGGGGATCACTCCCATTCGATGGTGCCCGGCGGTTTGGACGTAATGTCATAGGTGCAGCGATTGATGCCCTTCACCTCGTTTATGATCCGTGTGGCGGTTTCGCCCAGGAAATCATGGCTGAACGGATAATAATCCGCCGTCATGCCATCGACCGAGGTCACGGCGCGCAGCGCGCAGGCGAAATCATAGGTGCGACCGTCGCCCATGACCCCAACGGTGCGCACGGGCAGGATCGCCACAAACGCCTGCCAGATGTCATCATACAGCCCGTGTTTGCGAATTTGGTCGATATAGACCGCGTCGGCCTCGCGCAGGATTTCCAGCTTTTCGCGGGTGATTTCGCCAGGGCAGCGAATGGCCAAGCCCGGCCCCGGGAAGGGGTGGCGGCCAATGAAGGACGCGGGCAGGCCCAGTTCATGGCCCAGCGCGCGGACCTCGTCTTTGAACAGCTCGCGCAGCGGTTCGACCAGTTTCAGACCCATCTTTTCGGGCAAGCCGCCGACATTGTGGTGCGATTTGATCGTCACCGACGGGCCACCTGAGAAGGACACCGATTCGATCACATCCGGGTACAGCGTGCCCTGGGCCAGGAATTCGGCGCCTTCTATGGTGTCGGCGTATTTCTGGAACACGTCGATGAACAGCTTACCAATGATCTTGCGCTTTGTTTCGGGGTCGCTGACGCCCTCCAGCTCGCCCAAGAACAGGTCGCTTTCATCCGCGTGGATCAGCGGAAGATTGTAATGTTCACGGAACATGCCGACGACTTCTTCGGCCTCGTTTTTGCGCAGCAGACCGTGGTCGACAAAGACACAGGTCAGTTGTTCGCCGATCGCCTCGTGCAGCAACACGGCGGCGACGGAACTGTCGACCCCCCCGGACAGGGCGCAGATGACGTTCTTGTCACCGACCTGTTCACGGATTTTGCGGATCATTTCTTCGCGATAGGCGCCCATGGTCCAATCGCCGGAAAAGCCTGCGATTTTCACGAAATTCTCGTACAGGGTTGCGCCGTTCGGGGTGTGGTGCACCTCGGGGTGGAACTGTACCGCATAAAAATGGCGGTCCATATCGGCGGTGATGGCATAGGGCGCGTTGGGCGAGGTGCCATAGACCTCAAAGCCCGGTGCGATCTGGCTGACGTGGTCGCCGTGCGACATCCAGACCTGTTCATCACCATCCAGGAACCAGCCGCGCATCAGGTCGATATGGTCGCTTTTCTGTGTCACATAGGCCCGTCCGAACTCGGCAGTGCCATGGCCGCTTTCGACCTTGCCACCCAGTTGGGTCATCATGACCTGCTGGCCATAACAGATGCCCAGGATCGGCAGCCCCATGTCAAACAGCTCTTGCGGCGCGCGCGGACTACCCTCGCGGGCGACACTGTCAGGTCCACCGGACAGGATCACGGCTTTCGGCCCCATCTGACGGATGAAGTCAGCGGTGACATTCTGATAGGGGTGAATTTCGCAATAGACGTTCAGTTCACGCAGGCGACGCGCAATCAGCTGCGTTACCTGGCTGCCAAAGTCGATGATGAGAAGGCGGTCATGGGATGTGCTGTTCATGCCCCAGCGCAATAGGGCAGGGCCGCGTCCAGCGCAAGAGGGGACGCCCCCAAAGGGACGCCCGATGTTCGTTTTGAGAGCTTACCAGGCCCAGCTCATCCCGATGGCCAGTTCGTGCTGATCCATACGCAGCCCGGCCGATTGTGGCGCGCCACCTGTCATGACCGGGTTCATGCCGGTGATCGAATGGCTCAACGCGCGGGTATAGGACACCGACAGGCTGCGGCTGTCATCCAACTGCCAGCTTGCGCCCAGGCCGATGTGCCATTGCGGTGTGGCCGGGGCCAACGTGTTGATGACGGTCGACACGGGATCAATGAATTCGCTGGCATAGGACACGCCCCCACGCAACGTCAGCGTGTCATTCACCTGATAGGCGGCGGCGACGCGGAACACGTCCATGTCTTTCCAGCCAAAACCAGCACCGGTATCGGTGCCCAGGGGGAAATTCGCCGGTGTCTGCGGGTTGCCGATGGCGGCAATGTCGTTGTACCAGATGTGCTGATATTCCGCCGTCAGGGTCAGGGCATCGGATGCCTTGAACGCCGCCGCAACGGTCAGTTGCGCGGGAATGTCGAAATCACCCTGTTCGGCGTACAGCCCGGCGTAATCGTCAAACTCGCTCATATAGACGCGCGACCGATAGGCGGCGCCCAGCGTGAAGCTGTCATTCGGGCTCCAGGCCAGGCCCAGATTGATCCCCGCGCCATAGCTCCAATCGGTGCCATTGTTGGACACGGCCAGGGGATTGGACGACATGCCGGCAAAAGCCTCAAGCCCATAGGCGCGAAACCCCTGGATCGCAAAGACCGGCGCCACGCCGATGCTGAATTGTTCATTGACCTCGTGGGACCAGGTCGGGCTGATGAACAGTTGCATCAGATCGACGCCCAGGGGGCTGCTGCCCGCGCCAAAGCCTGCGAAGAAATTCGTGCTGTACTTGGTGTTCATACCGCCATTGCCATAGGCAACGAAACCCAGGGTCGAACGATCATTTAGCCGCCAGTTGGCTCCTCCACAGGGCACGGCAAAGACCCGATTGTTCGACCGGTGCGTGCCGGGTGTCAGCGGCCCGCCGGGGCCAATGGTCACATCGCGGTCCGGTGAAAAGATGGAAAAACAGGCCTCGACGCCCGTATTGTTTACCCCCAGCGCCGGGTTCAGGGCCATGCCCATGACGCCTGTGTCCGCGGCAACACCGGCACCGGCCATCGCCTTTTGTTGCGGGGTGACGCCGTTGGTCATGTATCCGTTCGTGGCCATCGCATCATGTGCGGAAACCGCAACCGCCGCAGCGGTCACAATGGCCGGGACGCGACGCGCCCAGTTCTTCCGGTTGTCCATGCAACCCTCCCTGTTCCGATTGGGCGATCTGGGTCGCCTTTTTCAGCTGTTCGGCACGCGCGTCCTCCCGACCGATACCGCTATCACTATATGCGGATATTCAGATAAACCTAGAAAAACCCTCTCCGCGCTGCAGCATGGGGCACGAGGCACGGCGGCGGTGGTGTTTTTCGTAGCGGGCAATGTCGCTTTTGCCCCTCAATCGCCGTTCCCGACGGGTTGGCGCTCAGGTGTCAGGGTATCAAGACAGTCGAACAGGTATTCGGAGGGTTGATCCATGGCAGAAGCTGGAACACGGCGTCGGGCACGTGGTGGCGGTGGCGCCGCACGTCGCGCAGAACGCACCGCAGTTAAGATCGAATGCGCCAAGTATATCGAGCGCAACATCCCCAATCTGGAGATCCTCAACGAGGAAGCGCTTCAGATCATCGAGGCCAACGCGGAAACCGTGTTGGAAGAAATCGGTGTGGCCTTCGTGGAAAACCCCGAGGCGCTGGAGCGCTGGAAGGCTGCCGGGGCTTTGGTTGAGGGCGAACGCGTGCGCATTCCGCGTGGTCTGGCGCGCGCGCTGTGCAAGACGGCGCCCAGTCAGTTCACCCAACACGCCCGCAACCCCGACCGCAACGTGGTCATCGGTGGCAACAACCTGGTGCTGGCGCCGGTCTATGGCCCACCCTTTGTGCGCGACGCCACCGGGGGGCGCCGTTATGCCACCATGGCGGATTTCAACAATTTCGTAAAACTGGGCTATATGTCCAAGTGGCTGCACCATTCGGGCGGCACCGTGTGCGAACCCACCGATATTCCGGTGAACAAACGCCACCTGGACATGCTGCATGCGCATATGACCCTGTCGGACAAGCCGTTCATGGGGTCCGTCACCGAACCCGTGCGGGCCCAGGATTCGGTCGACATGTGCGGCATTCTGTTTGGCCAAGATTTCGTGCAGCAGAACACTGTCATGACCTCGCTGATCAACATCAATTCGCCCCTGACCTTTGACAGCGTCATGATGGGCGCGCTTGAGGTCTTTGCCCGGAACAACCAGGCGGCAATCATTTCGCCCTTTATTGTCGGCGGGGCCATGGCGCCGGTGTCCGTTGCGGGCACGCTGACCCAGGTTCTGGCCGAGGTCCTGGCCGGTGTCGCCTATAGCCAGATCATCCGCAAAGGCGCGCCGGTCATTGCGGGCACGTTTGTTACCTCGATCGACATGAATTCGGGCGCGCCGACCTTTGGCACGCCCGAAGCGGCGCAGATTACCTATGGTTGCGGCCAGTTGTTTCGTCGCCTGGGGCTGCCCTATCGCTCGGCGGGGTCGTTCAATGGATCGAAACTACCCGACGCTCAGGCCGCCTATGAAACGGCGAATTCGCTGAATGCCGGTCTGCTGTCTGGTGTGAACTTTATGCTGCACGCCTGTGGCTGGCTCGAAGGCGGTCTGGTGTCGTCCTATGAGAAATTCGTCATGGATGCAGACCAGTTGGGCGTGTTGCACAATATCGCCAAGGGCATTGAGATCGACGAAAACGCCCAGGCCATGGACGCGCTGCGCGAGGTCGGCCCCGGCGGTCACTTCCTGGGCTGTGAACATACCCAGGCGAATTTCAAGACCGCGTTCTGGCGTTCGGACATGCTGGACTATAAGCCCTATGAGACCTGGGAAGAAGAAGGCGCGCGCGACACCATGGCTTTGGCCACTGAACGGGTGGCAAAATTGCTGAATGACTATCAGCAACCGGGCATGGATCCGGGCATTGCCGAGGGTCTGCGCGACTATGTTGCCAAGAAGAAAGACAGCATGCCGGACGCGTTCATGTAATGCCCTCAGGCGATTTCTGCGTGATATTCAAGGGCCGCCGGGGCAATCCGGCGGCCCTTTGATTTGGTCTCAGGCCTGCGATTGCTTGCGCGGCAACAGGCGGGCCTCGGCCATCAGGGCGATCAAAACCTCGACATGGCGCGCAACCGAGTAGCTTGCTTCGCCCGCCTTGCGGGTGGCTTCCAGTTGCGCCTCGCGTGCAATCAGACCGTCCACCGCCCGCGCCGGGCTGGGGGTTGCCGTCGTCTTCATCACCCGTTTCAGATCCCGCTCGCGGTTGTAATCCATCAGGCCGAATTTGGCGGCACGGATCAACAGGCGGGGGCGGCGCAGGGCGGCAAGGGCAGTGGTCACATCGGTCAGGGCGGTCATGTCGGGCTCCTTCAGGTTTGCTTGAGTCGCCTGATGTTGTCGCACAACCCCAACGGGTGTTGCGTCACCGCCCAGCACCGTACGGTGCCTTTAACGATTGTTGCCAGAATGGAAACTAAACATAAATACTCTGTAAACAATTAACTTTACAGTAACCAATTCACGGCTAGGGTCTGTTTGTCAGACGCAACCTTGAGTTGTCTATGGCTGGAACGCCTTGTTTCGTGGGGACATCGGAACAGGCTAACACGGGGGCATATATGACGCGCAACGTGTCTAATAGAAACGGCGACGGGGGTTTTCCCTCCTGGCTGCCCGATTCGATGAAGTTGTATCTGGAACATGTTGAGGGTGGGTTAACCATTCGCGCTCTGGCAAGAGAGAAAGGTTGCCATGCATCAACCATACTGAGGCAGGTCCAAAAGACCGAAAAGAAGCGTGACGACCCGCTTGTGGACAGCATCCTGTCCGAACTGGGGCGATCATGCCGCACGATACAGACGGGGGCGAAGTCCAATGCCAAAAGCAAGGATGAGCGCCACATCATGACCGAGCAGACCCCGGACGAACAGACCCTCAGGCGGGACGGAACCCGCATTCTTCGTGCCCTTTTGGAACCGGGGGCAATCCTGGCGGTGACGCCGAATGTCGACACCGCCGTCGTAGTGACCGAGGCCGATGACGGCCGCCTGGTGCCGCGCGACAAATGCGACACACGCCTGGCCCAGGCCATGGCTGTGAAGGAATGGATCACCGGTGAAGCGCGCGGCAAGGTTGCGCGCTATCGCATCGCCCCGGCGGGTCGGGTGGTTTTGAACCGCTTCATGGCCGAAGACGAAAACGCCGCCGCCATGGGGTTTGCCGAAGCACCAGCCAATTTCACCGGCGCAACGCCCGCGACCGGGTTCTTTGGCAAGGGGCATCAGTCCCGTCTGGACACACCCCGCCGGCGTGGCCAGACCGTGGGCGGGGAAACCCCGCTGCGCCTGTTGGCCCGTCTGAAGGATCAGAAATCCGGCGGCAAATACCTGTCCGCCGATCTGGTGGCGGCCGGAGAACGGTTGCAGCGTGATTTCGAGATGGCCCAGGTGGACGTCTCTGGTGGGCTGGACTGGCAGGGCATGATGGGCGGGACCGGGAGCACCGCGCCCGGGGGCACGCGCACCGATCGACGCATGGATGCGCGCGCGCGATTTGATGCGGCCATGTTCACCGTGCAACCCGAACTGGGCGACATGCTGTTGCGTGTCTGTTGCCAGGAACAGGGCATGGAGGTGGTCGAGGGCGAACTGCAAATGCCTCAGCGGTCGGGCAAGTTCATGCTGCGCATCGCCTTGCAATACCTGAAACGTCACTATGACGGGCAGGGTGGTGATGACCACGATCTGATCTATTGAAACACACGGGGCGCGAAAAATCCGCGCCCCGTCTTTCGATCTGGTACTTGCGCGTTAGGCGCCCAAAGCTGCGCGCGCGCCGGATGCCGTCGCCATAGGCCTGACTGATGCGATCATAATGCACCAGCACACGGTCGATGATGTCAGGTGATGTCATCAGGCACCCCCTGCAAAGAGCGCGCCGTATTGGCATAGGAAAACACGTGGATTGCACCATCTTATCAGGCGAATGGCCGAGGATCGCCACGACCTAAGCTGGCTAAAGGCAGCCTGTTCGATCAACGGATAATCCGCGTGTGGTCAGACCTTGGCAGATCAAACGGATCATAGGTCGTCTGCGTCGCCTCGGCCTCGGGCATGATCTGGACCATGACACGCCACTGCGGAAATTCACCGTTCTGGATCGCGCCAAACAGGGCCTCTTGGTACCCTTCGCGGATCCGTCCCACGATCTCGCTT
>Ga0209121_10000216_pt1 | contig 60426 bp, 60 predicted proteins | sample Cruoilmetagenom3_FD_187292 | JGI IMG/M metagenome (GOLD analysis project Ga0209121, IMG submission 187292) | Oil polluted marine microbial communities from Coal Oil Point, Santa Barbara, California, USA - Sample 3 (SPAdes) (version 2) | ecosystem: Environmental > Aquatic > Marine > Oil seeps ...
GTCTTCCAAGAGAAGGAGGTGAGGCAAGCGCTGCTTTGGGCTATAGATCGACAGAGGATCATCGATCAGATCTTGGATGGGCAAGGTCGAGTGGTAGACAGCCCTATCCTCCCCAACTCCTGGGCCTATGATGAAGATATCCCCCGCTACGAGTACAACCCCCAGCGAGCCAAAGCCCTTCTAGAGGAAGCAGGCTGGGGGGACACCAACAACGATGGGGTACGAGAGAAGGAAGGGGTTCCCTTAGAGTTCCCCCTCCTCACCAACGACGATCCTTCGAGAGTGCGCATTATCGAGGAGATCGCCAGGGAACTGGCGGAGGTGGGGGTGAGAGTCCACACCCAGGTTCTCGGCTACGGGGTGAGCGAACTGCTCCAATCTCGTCATTTCACCGCTATGCTTTATGGATGGGGAGACCTCCCCCCGGATCCAGATCTCTACGAGATGTGGCACTCCACCCAGGCCACAGAGGAGGGGCAGAATTACGGAGGCTTCGCCAATCGGGATGTAGATGAACTCTTAGAGCAGGCCCGGTTGATCAACGATCCCGCCCAGAGGGCAGAACTCTACCAGCACTTTCAGGAGATATTCGCCCAGGAGGTTCCCGCCCTCCTCCTCTACTATCCGATCTATGATTATGCGGTGAGCGAGCGGGTGAAAGGGGTACAACTGGGACCTCTTTCGACCCCCAGCGACCGGTTCCGCACCATAGCCGACTGGTACGTGAACACTAAAAGGGTGGTGGTAAGCGAGACGCTTCAGTAGTTGACAAGTCGTAGGAGTGGTGCTAGAGTAGAATTGAGCCGAGGTGGCGGAATAGGTAGACGCGCTGCGTTCAGGGCGCAGTGGGCATAAGCCCATAGGGGTTCGAGTCCCCTCCTCGGCATACACGCTTTTTATTCCCCCCTCGCTCATCCGCTTCCTCTCCCCTGGAATCCTGGTTAGGGTCTCGGATCTAATCAGCCTGAAATTGAAGGGGGTGAAGTGGAAAAAGGACGGCGGGTCGCTCTTGATCCAAGGAATGGGTAGTCCCCATTAGTCCTACCACACTGAATGCGTATCTACAATATTACTACCGCTATAAACGGCTGCGAGGTGAATGGCGGCAGTCAGATAGCCCTCAAGCAGATCCTCGGTCATGCCACGATGGAGATGGTTAGTCATTAGGCAAGGCTATCAGACAAGGACCCACAGGCGCTGCATGTGGACGCTTCTCCTGTAGAGCGAATGAGCGTCTCGACTACCCCTGTTCCGGAACCAGCCACTCCGAAGCGTTCAACACCCATATCATGACACTCTGAGAGGCCAGCCAATCCAGTCACACGTCTTTGACGCGCGGTACCTCGCCCATCTGGTTTCCCCGTGTCCTGACTGCTACTCGAGTAAACATCATCCCCACCTCGCGACCGCGGATTCCAGCTGATTCTGCCAACCTCTCTCAATCAGCCCTTCCTCCCAAGAGCCAGTCTTGACCAGAATGCGACCCGATGTTATAATTTGATTGAGGTTCAACAAGGGTTGGAGTCTAGAAGGGGGGGGGAAATAGAGTCATTGATTCGTCTTTAGTAGACGAATATCAAGGCCTAGAGAGAGGCTTTTTGCACCTTCAAGCATCAAAATCATGCGCCTGTAGCTCAACTGGAGAGAGCGACTGACTACGAATCAGTAGGTTGCAGGTTCGAGTCCTGTCAGGCGCACTAGATTACAACATGTAGTTACCCCGTAAGGTTGGCCTATCTCGTTGCGCATAGAACTAGCCCACATTATCTCTACCCTTTGCCGATGCCTACCCGACACGCCTCCTCAAATAACCCTTTCTTCTCCTAGAACTCGGCTTCCGAGTCCACATTCACCCGAACGAGTAGCCAGCCTGGCCAAGACAAGAGAATTGGTACCAATGTAAGGCTTGTCAAACATTCGCTCTTACAGTAGAGTTGGAAAGGAGAGTTTGGGCAGGGGCTGCGATAGATTATTATCCTTCCGCAGGCTCTTCGGCCCGGACTCTCTCTTAATCCCTCGTCGGTCAAGGGAAAACGCCCCTTCTCATCGTTTTGCCTTATTGAGAAGGAGGTGCTAAAATGGAGAGGTGGACTCTTTCGCCTAGGAGAAACCTATGAACCGTCAACCCTCGGACGAAGCAAGGCATAAGGTAGTCCTCTACTCAGATTCGTATGAGATGAAAGGAACGTTAGCAATGCGGCCGCCTCGACGCTTCCTGGACATCCTCAACGACCGGTTTCGGCTCATTCTCTCCCTTACAGAGGCCTCGATCCGCCCCCTGGTCGCTGAGCCGGGCACTCGTCCCCTGGCCGTACCCTCTTTGATCGTGAACAAAGAGGGTATACTCATGGCCTGGCTTATCGAGGAGACGAAGGTCCCCAGTGCGGAATTCATCACCGTCCACAAGGTGGCCCGCCCGGTGACGGCCTATGTGGGCCCCTTTGTTATCCGCGGACAGATGCACGCCCTTCAAGAGGCTACCCTACTCCAAGCCCTGGACGCCGTTAGCGAGGATTTCATCGCCCTCACGGAACCATCGGCCCTCTGCGTGACCACCCCCTGGCTCTCCCTCAAGGAGGGGATTATCGCCGCCCTTCGGAAATCTAGGGTCGCCGCCCTTCAGGCGAGAGCCTCTTAGGGATGGCTCAGCCCTCATCATATCATCCTTGACACACTAGGGAGGGTAAGGTATATTTGTGAGGGGGGGCTTTAGCCTCCTCGCTGTCATCTGTTTAGATCGCCTTTCGGTATCAGTAAGGGAGATGAACGACCCCCAAAATGGAGAGATGGCTAGCCCGAGAGACGGAATTCGCACCAGAGATCCCTCGGTTTTGGGGCGGCATTCACTGCATGACCGTCTTTCTAAGACGAGACTAAAATGAGCGAAAGGATACATGAGCACCATCGCGGTCGGGGAGCCCGAGAATTGACCATCGTCTTCTCCATGACCTTAGCCTTCATGGTGGCCGAGATCGTAGGAGGCCTCCTCACCAACAGCCTGGCCCTCCTTTCCGATGCTGGGCATATGCTCACCGATGCCGGGGCGTTGGGGTTAAGCCTCTTCGCCGTCTGGTTCGCCAGTCGCCCAGCCACTCCAGAGAAGAGTTACGGCTACTATCGGTTCGAAATCCTGGCCGCCCTCATCAATGGAGTGACCTTGATCTTCATCTCCCTCTATATCTTCTACGAAGCGTTCCACCGCTTCATGGAGCCTCCCCAGGTTCGCAGCCTCCCCATGCTAACTATCGCCTCCCTAGGTCTCATCGTCAACCTGGTAGGGGCTTGGATACTCTATCGTTCCGAAGGAGGAGGGGTCAACATCAGAGGGGCGTTCTTACATCTTCTAGGAGACGCTTTGGGCTCCGTGGGGGCCATAGTGGCTGGCGTGGTGATGCTGGCCTTCGACTGGTGGCTGGCCGACCCCCTGGTGAGCGTGGGCATCGGGCTCCTCATAACCTATGGGTCCGTGCGTCTCCTTCGAGAGGTCGTCGATATCCTCATGGAAGGGACCCCAGCCCACATCGACCTGACCGCTTTAGGGCGTCGCATGACCGAGATCCCAGGAGTAGCTTCGGTCCACGACCTCCACATCTGGAGCATAACCTCCGACTTCGAAACTATGAGCGGCCATGTAGTGGTCAGCGATGATCTCGATGGGGAGAGACAACAGGAGGTTTTGGCCACCCTTTGCCAAACCTTGGCCCGGGAGTTCGGCATCAACCATGTCACCATCCAACTGGAGAGTAACCTGATGGTAGAGAAGGGCCGCTTCTCTTGCCATTGTCCGGCCAACGGAGGAATCTCCCTCTCAGCCCTTGGGAAAAGCGAGTCCTGAGGTGCTCCGCATCCTCAATTCATCACCCAAGGGATAGAAAGGATTGAAAGATGTCTTTGAGAAGTAAAGCCTCGCTGCTCCTCCCCCCGATCCTGACCATATCGCTTTTGATGGGAATCTCGGCCGGCTGTGTATCCGCCACCCCGGAAACCACTCCCACCCCCACCTGGCCGAGCCAAACCCCGGAAGGCGAACCGAGCAAGGGCTCCCCCGACGCCCCGGTGACTATCATCGAATACACTGAATTCCAATGCCCCTTCTGTGCCCGTTTTGTGCAGGAGACCCTGCCTCTCATCGAAGAGAACTACATCGCCACCGGCAAAGTACGCCTTATCTTCAGGAGCTTCCCGGTGCACGAGCAAGCCGTTGTAGCCGCCGGAGCAGCCATCTGTGCTCAGGAAGGAGATAGGTTCTGGGAGATGCACGATACCCTCTTCGCCCAGCAAGAGGAGTGGTCGGGGAATCAGGATTTTATGGTGCTATTCGAAGGGTATGCCCAAGATATAGGGCTAGATACTGAAGAATTCACCTCCTGTTTGAACGCTGGGGAATGGTTGGACAAAGTCAAAAGGGATTTCGAGACCGGCGTAGAGGCCGGGGTCGAAGGGACGCCTTCCTTCTTCATCAACGACCAAGTGATCGTAGGGGCTTACCCCTTCGAGGAATTTCAACGGGTGATAGAGGAAGAGTTGTCCAAATGAGGAAGAAGTTGCGCCCCCGGCCTGGCAATTACCGGGGCAGGCTAGCATCATCAGGGTTGGCGCTTTTGGGCCGTTCTAGTCGCCGGATACCTAGCCCTCTTCGAGTTAGGAATGAGCCAACAGATGTTCTGTCCTATAGGGGAGTGCGAAGAGGTCAACGTTAGCCCCTATGTATATATGTTAAGAGTGCCTTTAGCCCTCCTGGGGGTAGCAGCCTACCTTCTTATTCTAGCCTTAAATCTGGTGGGGCTCCGGTGGGGAGAGAGGAGGAGTGGACAGATCACCCCAGTCATTTTCCTCTTCTCGCTCTTCGGCGTAGCCTTCTCCGCTTACCTAACCTACCTCGAACTGTTTGTCCTCAAAGCCATCTGCAGTTGGTGCGTAGTCTCCGCCATCACCATGACCGCCATCTGCATACTCTCAGGATGGGAGTTGATAAGAGCATCCCGACCTCCATCCGGGGCTTAGTTCTCTTTTCCGCTTCCTTCCCCACCAGGGAGACGCGAAGGAGATAACAACTCTTCCCGCTTCCCTGCCAGGTGATCGCGAACCCCTTCTATACCCTGGCAGGCAACGAGGAGGTAGTCGCAGAAGACGAGAGCCAGGCCTGGGGAATCCTGAGCCAGGAGCCGGTCCACCTCTTCATCTACATGGCGCAAGATCTCCTCTAAGGCCCCTGCCCCCTCCCGGGCTGCATAATGGAGGGCCTCTCGATAGTGAGCCATAGCCACCTCGATGGCTGCGTCGGCGAAGGCCAGCCTCCCCCGAAGCCAGCTCAACTTGGAGAGAGAACCCCAACCCTCCAACTTCTTAGCCAGCCCCTCCGCCTCCTCCGCCAGGAGGAAGAACTCCTCCCTTCGACCGCGAGTGAACTGGATAAAGGCCATATTCATCAAGGTGGCCAGTTCGCTTGACCCCTCCCCTAACTCCCGGGCCAGATGGCGACTCCGACGATAATGCCCCAAAGCCTCCTCCCACAGCCCCTGGCGGTGGTAAAGAGCACCCAAGTTGTTGAGGACCACCATCTCCCCTCGGCGATCCTTAGCCTCCCGCCTCAAGGAGAGGCTACGCTCGTAGCACTCCAACGCTTTATCCCACATCCCGTAGTCAGCGTAGGCGTTTCCTAACTCGTTCAGTTCCCGAGCATCTAGGTTCGTCAAGTTCTTAAAGTTACGGCTCTCCTTCATAACTTCTTCCAGGTGAAGACCTTTGCAATCTCATCCTCGGTGAAAAGGGGAAGGTCAAAAGTCCGGTCTCCCCTTCGCAACTTGAGACCCTGCTCTGGAGGGACAACCTCTCCTACAAGATAGCAAGGGATCCCCTCCCTCTCTAAGGCTTTCTTCAATTTATCGCCATCCTCTGGCGAGACAGCGATGATCAAAGCCCCGGAGGCTATGGCTCCCAGGGGGTCGAGCCCAAATTCAGTGCAGAGCCTCTCACACTCCGGAAGAACGACCACCCCATCCCCCTCGATGAGGAGCCCCACTTTCGCAGCCTGGGCTAACTCCCAGAGCCCCATAGCTAGGCCCCCTTCAGTGGGGTCGTGCATGGCATGCACTGGAACCGTACCCTGGGCTAGTAGCGCCTCTTTAAGCACGCTTATCCCCGGATGGAAAAGATAACCCTTCGCTCGCTCCAGGAAGGTCCCGCTGTAACCTTTCTCCTTGAGGTGTGCCTCCTTTTCCCGGGCTAGGATGGCGGTGGCTTCAATGGCTATCCCCTTGGTGAGAAAGATAGCATCACCTACCTGGGCCCCACCGGTGGTGACCAACTTATCCTTCTCCACCTCCCCCAACATCTGACCCACCAGTATGGGGCGGTTCAGATCATAGGTGATCTCCGTGTGGCCACCAACTAGGGAGATCCCAAAATCCCGACAGGCCTGATGCATCTCTTGGAATATCCCCTCGGCCAACGCCTCGTCCGTCTTCCCCTCGGGAAGGAGAAGCGTGGCCAAGAACCATCGAGGTGTGGCCCCCATAGTGGCTAAATCGTTGGCGTTGATGCAGACTGCGTACCAGCCTATCAGGTCGGTGGCGAAGGTGATAGGGTCCGTCTTGGCCACAAGATACTTATCGCCCATATCGATGACCGCCGCATCCTCCCCGATGCGAGCCCCCACTATCACCCGTTCGTCTTCGAGCCGGTACCGCTCCAAGAGACGGGCTAGAACCTTCGCCGGCAACTTCCCCACTGGAAAACGAGCCATATTAAAAGTATAACATAATCTATGACCTGTTGATAGGTTCTTACCCTTGACTTCCCCCCTCCAGCGTGTTATAAGTTAGCGCACATCATGTATGGAGACCCACAATGAAGTGGCGGCGAAGAACCCTTTTGGGCGTAGGAGCGTTCTTGCTTCTGGTCATCCTGGTGGTCCCTGCCACCGGTTACCTCCTCCTGCGCCGCTCTTTCCCTACCATCAACGGCACCATCAAGGTAGACGGGCTTAAGGCACCAGTGGAGGTGTACCGCGACCGCTGGGGAGTCCCCCATATCTACGCCCAAAACATTGAAGACCTCTTCTTCGCCCAGGGGTACGCCACGGCTCAAGATCGGTTATGGCAGATGGAGTTCAACCGACGAATTGGCTCTGGTACTCTCTCCGAGGTCCTGGGCGAGGCCGCATTAGAGAACGACCGGTTCATACGAACCATCGGTTGGAGGCGGGTGGCGGAAGAGGAGGCAGCCAACCTGGACGAAGAGACCCACACTGTCCTCGAAGCCTACGCAGCGGGGGTCAACGCCTTTATCGAGAGTCACCAAGGAAACTTGCCCCCCGAATTCACCATCTTGGGATTCGTGCCTGCCCCTTGGACCCCCGTCGATAGCATCGCCTGGGGCAAGGTGATGGCTTGGGACCTGGGGGAAAACTGGGAGGCGGAACTCCTCTGGGCTAGTCTCATCGAGAAGTTGGGGGAGGAGAAAGCGAACCAGTTGGCCCCTCCTTACCCCGCTGATGCTCCCCTCATCATCCCCTCTGAGGCCCTGGGCTATCAGATCCCGGGCATCGATCCTCTGCTCGGGCAAGCCCGCCAATTGAAAGAACTCCTGGGGGCCCAAGGGGCTGTCCTGGGCAGCAACAACTGGGTCATCGACGGCCAAAAGTCGGCCACGGGGATGCCCCTTTTAGCCAACGATATGCATCTGGGCATCCAGATGCCCTCCGTCTGGTACGAGGTGCACCTGGTGAGTGGGGGGTTCAACGTAGAGGGGTATTCCTTCCCTGGGGTCCCTGGCATCATCGTGGGCCACAACGAAGATATCGCCTGGGCGGTGACCAACGTAGGCCCTGACGTCCAAGACCTCTATATCGAGAAGATGAACTCCGCTAACCCTGACCAGTACGAATATCAAGGCCAATGGTTGGATATGGAGATCGTGGAGGAGGCGATAGAGGTAAAGGGGCAGGAGAAACCAGTGGTGGAACGCGTGCGCCTCACCCGCCACGGCCCCATCATCACCCCCGTGGCAGAGGGGGTAACGGAGACCTTAGCCCTCAGGTGGACGGCCTTAGAGCCAAACCAGATATCCAAGAGCGTCATAATGCTCAACCGGGCGAAGAACTGGGAGGAGTTCCGAGAGGCCCTAAAGTCCTGGGCTGTCCCCTCCCAGAATTTCGTCTACGCCGACCGAGAAGGGAACATAGGCTACCAGATGCCGGGGTGGATCCCCATGCGGGCCCAGGGGCAAGGGCTCGTCCCCGTCCCCGGCTGGACGGGAGAGTACGAATGGGAAAAGTATATACCTTTTGAGGAACTACCCCACCTCTACAACCCACCCGCTCATTATATAGCCACCGCCAACAACAAAGTGATAGGAGACCAGTACCCCTATTTCATCTCCCACGATTGGGATATCGGCCACCGGGCCCAAAGGATCAGAGATCTCCTAGAAGCCAAGAGCATCCTCTCCCTAGAGGATATAAAGGCTATCCATACCGACACCTATTCCATCCCCGCTGAGATATTCCTTCCCTATCTACTAGCCATAGAACCGGAGGGGTGGCTCCAAGAGAGGGCCATGAACCAACTAGAGGGCTGGGATCTGCACAATGAGGCCCAAAGCACTGGAGCCGGAATCTTCCAGGTTTTCTACCTGATGTTGGTGAAAAATACCTTCGCCGACGAATTGGGCGACCTTTTCGCCGATTATCTAGAGGCCGGTACCTGGCATCATCTGGCTTTAGAGAGGATGGTGAAAGAGCCGAACAACCCCTGGTTCGACGACGTGACCACGCCAGAGCGGGAAAATAGAGATGATATAGTGCGCCGCAGTTTCGCTGAGACCTGTGATCTTTTGGGGAGAAGGTTCGGGGACGTGCCTCACGAGTGGGCCTGGGGGCGACTCCACACCGTCACCTTCGAGCACCCTCTGGGGGCGGTGAAGCCGCTCAACCTCATCTTCAACCGAGGCCCTATACCCGCTCGGGGCTCCGGATTCACCGTGAATGCGGCCGGTTTCGACTACTCAGCCTTCGCCGAAGACCCCCTCCCCGCAGAGATAGGAGAGGTTTTCGCCGTCCAAAGCGGCGTCTCCCAAAGGCTCATCGTAGATCTTTCCGACTTCTCCAACTCCCTAAGCATACACACCACGGGACAGGTGGGCATCCCCTTCCACAAGCATTACGGCGACATGATCCCCTCCTGGCAAGGGGTCAAATATCACCCTTTGCTTTGGAAAAAAGATGAAATCGAAGAGAACAAGGAGGGGTTGCTCATCCTAGAACCCAAGAGCGAATGACGACACTCTAACAGGGTGATAGATAAGAAAGCCAGCCCTATGGCTGGTCTCTTGATTCATCGCCGCCACCGCTAACCGCTCACCTCCAAGTTTAGGCTACCTCTCCCATGGTCACCCGCACCGTCGTGCTATCCTCCCTCCGCAGGAGGAGCGCTCCCTCAGCATTAACCCCTTCCACGAAACCCTCCTCCTTGCCTCTGGGCAGAACCACCTCCACCTTCTTGCAGCCGGAGATACCCCCCCTCCATATACCTGAGCAGCCTTTGAAGCAACTCCAATCGAGAGACCTCGCGCCCTAACTCTTCAGAGAGGCTCGTCGCCTTCCCCGCCAACTCCGGCACCTGTGAGGGGTTCCAGTTCACGTTCAACCCTATCCCCACCACAACATAATCTATCCTCTCCCCCGTAACCCCCACTTCTGTCAAGACCCCGCCTGCCTTCCGGCCTCGGATGAGAATATCGTTGGGCCACTTGAACCTCACTGGGAGCCCAGTAACCGACTCGATGGCCTCCGCGGCAGCCAGAGAAGCGAGCATAGTGAGACGAGGGACCTCTTCCAAGGTCAGATCCGGGTAGAGAAGGAGGGAGAAAAGGAGGCCCGTTCCTGCGGGGGCTATCCAGCGCCGCCCTCGGCGACCTTTCCCCGCCGTCTGCTCCTCGGCGATTACCAGTGTCCCCTCCGGAGCGCCTTCATCGACTAGTCCCTTTGCTACCTCATTGGTGGAGCCAATGCTCTCAAAGTAAACAACCTCTTGTCCCATAGATTTGGTGGCCAGCCCTTCTCGGATTCTCTCTGGCATCAATTCTTCCATAAACCCATAATAGCCAAGAGATAGGTACCCTGTCAACACGGCGGGATTAACGGGAAAGCCCGAAGAACTTCTAGAGGAGCACGGCCTCACCGCGGAGCAGATCGTCGCCTGCGCCAAAGAAGCGATAAGCCTAAAGGGTTAGGCCGCTTTCGCCCCCTACCCTCCCTCCTTACCCCAAACTAGCCAAAAGCCCCCTTTTCTGCTATCATACACCCTGGAGGGCCACGGTCTCGTGATGCTTCTAACCATTGCAAAGAGGGGAGAGTGATGAACAAAGAAGTCGTCATAGTTAGCGCCGCACGCACAGCCATCGGCCGTTTCCAGGGGACACTATCCACCGTTCCCACCGTGGAACTGGGTGGGGTGGCTATCGCTGCCGCCGTGGAGAGGGCGGGCCTCGATGGAGCCCTGGTGGATGAGGTGCTCATGGGTAATGTCATCTCCGCGGGAGAAGGTCAGGCGCCGGCGCGCCAGGCTACCCTTAAAGGGGGGTTGCCCCCTACCGTGGGAGCCACCACCCTCAATAAAGTATGCGCTTCCGGCCTTAAAGCGGTGATAATCGGTACCCAAGCGATTAAAGCCGGCGACGCCGAGATAATCGTGGCTGGAGGGATGGAGAATATGTCCCTGGGGCCCTTTCTACTCTCCAAAGCGCGCGGTGGTTACCGACTGGGATACCCTATGGCCGATACCCCTATCATCGACGCTACGGTGTACGATGGGCTCTGGTGTTCCCTTATGAACTGGCATATGGGTATGTCCGCCGAGTTCATCGCCGAGCAGTATAAGATCACCCGCCAAGAACTGGACGAATACTCCCTCAAAAGCCACCAGAAGGCGATACGGGCTATCGATGAAGGTAAGTTCAAAGGGGAGATAGTCCCCGTCACCGTGCCCCAGCGAAAGGGTGAGCCCATCACCTTCGATACCGACGAGGCGCCCCGCCGAGATACCAGCCTCCAGACCCTAGCCAAACTCCGTCCTGCCTTCAAGGAGGATGGCATCGTAACCGCGGGCAACTCCCCGGGCATCACCGATGGCGCCGCCGCCCTAGTGGTGATGAGCGCTAGCAAGGCCCAGGAACTGGGCTTGGAGCCCTTGGCTCGTATCACCGGCTACGCTCAGGCGGCTGTGGAGCCCAAATGGCTCTTCATCGCCCCGGCCCACGCCATCCGTAGGCTACTAGAGAAGACCGGCTACCAACTCGATGATTTCGACCTGATGGAGATAAACGAGGCTTTCGCCGCCCAAATCCTGGCCGATGGGAAAGAGTTGGGCTGGGATTGGGAGAAGGTCAATGTGAATGGAGGAGCCATCGCCCTGGGACACCCCATAGGCTGCAGCGGGGCCCGCATCTTAGTCACCCTGCTCTACGCCATGAGAGACCGAGGGGCAAGGCTAGGGCTCGCCTGCCTCTGCCTGGGCGGGGGAGAGGCGGTGGCTATGAGCGTGGAGAGGGTGTAAATGTACTTTGTGGGCGTGGATCTGGCCTGGTCTGATAGAAACACTACGGCGCTGGCAGTTGCCGAGGGTGACAGCCTGGAGGCCTCTCTTTGCGCCCATAAGCAAGAGCTGCGGAGCGAACAGGAGATAGCCGATTTCATAGCCCTGTCAGTAGGCACCGCTCCCTCTATCGTCGCTATTGACGCGCCCCTCATTGTAAAGAACGAAGATGGAGGACGACCGGTAGACCGGGAGATCAGCCGCCAGTTCCGTCGCTTCGAGGCAGGTGCTTATTTCGCCAACCGTTCCCGTTGGGCTCGCTTGGGCCAAGAGGTTCGAGGTGAGCGTATGGTCCAGTGCCTGGCGGAAGAGGGCTTTGTGCATAGCCCCCGCATCCAGAAGCGCGATCAACGGCGATTAGTCTTTGAAGTCTATCCCCATCCAGCCATGGTATCGCTCTTCCACCTCAATAGAACTCTCAAGTACAAGCGCAAGAGGAACCGGCCTCATCAAGAGAGGCTCAGACAATTCGATCGTTACAGACAATATCTGAAAGGCTTAGCCTTCTCGGAACCCCGGCTTACGCTCGACGAGGAGGTCATAGGTAGAGATTTGGCCTCTCTAAAGGGAGAATCTCTGGAGACCTATGAGGATCTTCTGGATGCCGTCTTCTGCGCCTACATCGCGTACTATTCTTGGTATTGGGGCCCAGAAAGGTATGAAATCTTTGGAGACGAACATTATGGCTACATCCTAGTGCCTATGACACCTTGGATGAGAGCGCAGTTATATAGTTCACCTAGAAGCCACTTGGTACAGGAGTAGGAAATGGATTTCGAACTCACCGATGAACAACGGATGATCCGAGACATGGCGCGGGAGTTCGCCAGTGAGGTATTGGCCCCCCAAGCCCCTCTCATCGACGAGACGGAAGAGTACCCCTTCAAGACCTTGAAGCAGATGGGGAAACTGGGCCTTATGGGGATCGAGGTCCCCGAGGAGCATGGGGGGATCGGCGCGGACACCATAAGTTATGTCTTGGCCACAGAGGAGGTCTCCAAGGCCTGCGCGGCCACGGGGGCGGTTATGTCCGTCCAGAACTCCCTGGTCTGCCATGGCCTGGTTCACTACGGAACTGAGGAGCAGAAGGAGAAATATCTCCGGCCCGCGGCCTCCTTCGAGAAGATCGGGGCCTTCGGCCTCTCCGAGCCCCAAGCCGGCACCGATGCCGCCAACCAGAGGACTATGGCCCTGCGCCAAGACGACGAATACATAGTCAACGGGAGTAAGAATTTCTGCACCAACGGCGGCGTGGCTGACTTCATCGTCCTCTTCGTGAGGACGGACCCTACCCAGAGACATAAAGGGATCAGTTGCCTCCTGGTGGACACCGATACCCCCGGCTTCTCTCACGGCAAGCCGGAGAATAAACTGGGTATCCGCGCTTCCAACACCACCACCCTGACCTTGGAGGATTGCCATGTCCCGGTGGCCAACCGACTGGGGGAGGAAGGGCAGGGGTTCAAGATAGCGATGGATGTCTTGGATGCGGGAAGGATGGGCATCGCCGCCCAGGCTTTGGGGATCGCCCAAGCGGCCTTCGAGGCCTCGGTTAAGTACGCCCAGGAGCGGGAGCAGTTCGAGAGGCCCATCTCCCACTTCCAGGCCATCCAGTGGATGATCGCCGATATGGCTACCCGCATAGAGGCCGCGCGCTTACTTCTCTTCCAGGCGGCCCTCAAGAAAGATAGAGGAGAAAGGTACACTCGCGAGGCGGCTATGGCCAAATTATACGCCTCGGAGACCGCTATGTGGACGGCGACCAAAGCGATTCAGGTTCACGGGGGTTATGGATATATGAAGGAGTATCCCGTGGAGCGGTACTTCCGGGACGCTAAGATAACGGAGATATACGAGGGGACGAGCGAGGTGCAAAGGCTGGTGATAGCCCATCATGAGTTGAGGGATTGAAGCGAAGCAAAGGTTGATTGGGGTGGGATATCTGGGATGCCGCAGTTATCTAGGGGGCTTTTGAGGACTCGGAAAGAAGCTTGGGGGGGCGTTATGTCTAAATTGGTACCACTCTCAATTGAAGGAGACGAGTTTCTTTTTGGCCTATCTTTTGATATAGATGATTTCATCGGGGACGGTATCTGGTGGTTGCAAATCTACGATGAGAATCGCGAATTGATATACGATGAACCTTTCATCTCTAGCAGAGGCGAAATGGATATGCAACAGATAAAAGAAATCATCAAAGATAGGTTTTTGCTTCCTGGAGGTGCTTTGCTATGAGAGCCCACGTTTTCATAACCAATCAAGACACCTTTCCGGTGGTCAGAGATAATAGTTTCTGGGGGGTAGGAATAAAGGGGATACCAAACACGCTTGCTGAGGTAATAAGGCAAAACCTGAAGAGCCAGAGGAAGCCATATTTTGCAATGATTGCCGACATTTTGGGTACCCGTGATGGCGACATTGTTTTTCTTTACGAGCGCCAGGCGGGATTTCATGGCGTATATAGGGTTGTTGGAGCACCCTTCTTTGATCCAACGCCCATAGGCTGTGTCGATCAAACCTGGCCAATAAGGGTAGAAATCGAATGCTTGACCTATTTCCCCCAACCAGTACCGGAAGATTACCTATTTTCCACAAAGGAGTATGAATCCAAGTTCTGGGGATGGTTCTACAGAAAAATCCAAGGGGCTAGAGGGGTTAATACTATCAATCCCGAGGCTGCCGAGGCGCTTGTAGAATTATTGGTAAAGATCAATGGCAATGCTATTGATAAACCATCTCAAATCAAGCCGTACCCCTCAAAAAACAGAAGCCCTATCGTAGTTCCACTTGAGCAGGATGGTAGAGTTTCCCTGGAGGTTATATTAAGGGCGTGGCTGATTGCAAATATCGATAATCCAGAGCGAGAAGACATAAGAGATGTCTTTGGTCCTGTCGAAGATTTGGAATGGTTTGCAAATAATGTTCCATATCATGTCACTAGGAAGAATATTGATATCTTGTGCTACCATAGAAATACTCAGTACACTGGATTCCCCTTGAGATATAAATTCAGCATCGTAGAGCTGAAGCGCGACACTGCCAATGATCGCGATGTTTCTCAAGTCGTTGGATATTCCAAGTGGGTTGCAGGAAGGCTTGCAGGAAGTGAAATCGAAACCATTCAACCTATCCTGATAGCAAGTGACTTTAATAAGAGAGCAAATGAGAAAGCCAAGAATAGTGATTTTAGCGACCGAGGGATTATGTTTGTAAAGTATGAGGTTAAGAATAATACTATCTTATTCGTACAGGTAGGCATATGAAGGGGCTGAGAAACGGTGATGCTTCGATAGTATATCACGAAGTCGATGAAGAAGGAAACCACCATTATTGGTTTTATGATGGAGGCAAAAGGGTAGGTTTGGATTGGGGGGAGATAGGGCATATTCCAAATGGTGGTGATCGGTTTCCTCACCCAGAAAGGGACATAGACCTCCGATTAGATGACATTCTTTGGGCCGATGACGGCCCTTAAGCCTTTTTTCTCGTGGCGTCAGATGTTACCACCTGCCAGCACCTATAGCGCAGACTAGGGGAGGCCATTGTGGCTACTGATCCCAAAATCGAGAGGCTAAGAAAACTCCGCGAGGAAGCCAAACTTGGCGGAGGGCCGGAACGGATAGAAAGGCAACATAAGCGGGGGAAACTGACCGCTCGGGAGCGGTTGGACCTCCTCTTAGATGAGAATTCTTTCCACGAACTCGACATCTTCGTCACCCACCGGGCCACCGGCTTCGGTATGGAGGAGAAGAGGTACCTCGGCGATGGAGTGGTCACCGGTTACGGCACCATCGATGGCCGGCTAGTCTATGTCTTCTCCCAAGATTTCACCGTCTTCGGGGGAGCCTTGGGCGAGGCCTACGCGGAGAAGATCTGCAAGGTAATGGACTTGGCTATGAGGAATGGCGCGCCCGTCATCGGGCTCAACGACTCCGGGGGGGCCCGCATCCAAGAAGGGGTGGAGAGCCTGGGAGGGTACGCCGATATCTTCGTACGCAATACGCTGGCCTCTGGAGTCATCCCCCAGATATCGGCGGTTATGGGCCCTTGCGCGGGCGGGGCCGTCTATTCCCCGGCCATTACCGACTTCATCATTATAGTCCAGGGCACCAGTTATATGTTCGTCACCGGCCCAGATGTGGTGAAGACGGTGACCCACGAGGAGGTGACCTTCGAGGAACTCGGCGGGGCCATGGTTCACAACACCGAAAGCGGCGTGGCTCATTTCATAGCCCAGAGCGAGGAAGAATGCATCCAGATCATACGCCAACTCCTAAGTTACCTACCCCAGAACAATCTAGAAGACCCCCCTTACATCGAGCCCACCGATGACCCCCTACGGATGGAGCCCGCTCTGGACACCATCGTCCCCGATAGCCCCACCAAGCCTTACGATATGAAGGAGGTCATCCGCCTAGTGGTAGATGACGGCGAATTCTTCGAAGTGCACGAGCATTACGCCCCAAACATCATCGTGGGCTTCGCCCGCCTCAACGGCCGCTCCGTGGGCATCGTGGCCCAGCAACCGGCCGTCTTGGCTGGCTGCCTAGACATCAACTCCGCCGATAAAGGTGCTCGTTTCGTCCGCTTCTGCGACTGCTTCAACATCCCCCTCATCACTTTCGTAGATGTTCCAGGTTTCCTCCCCGGAGTGGGCCAGGAGCATGGGGGGATCATCCGCCACGGGGCCAAACTCCTCTACGCCTACTGCGAGGCCACGGTTCCCAAAATGACGGTCATAACCCGCAAGGCTTACGGCGGGGCCTACGATGTTATGAGTTCCAAGCACGTAAGAGGGGACATCAACTACGCCTGGCCCACGGCAGAGATCGCGGTGATGGGGCCCGATGGGGCGGTGAATATCATCTTCAGAAAAGAGATCGCCGCGGCGGAGGACCCCGAGGCCGAACGGGAGCGGTTGACCAAGGAGTATAGGGAGCAGTTCGCCCACCCCTACATCGCCGCCGCTCGAGGGTACATAGATGATGTCATCGAGCCCCAAGAGACCCGCCCCCGGCTCATCAGCGCCCTGGAGATGCTACAGAACAAGAGGCAAAGCAACCCGCCCAAGAAACACGGGAATATACCGCTGTAGAGGAGGTGGAGTAAACACCTACCTGGAGAAGTGAGGTAGCATAAGTGAATGATTGTGAGAGGAGGACAGCCAGATGGATTCACGCGATAAACTGGAAATCAGCGAAGAAGCAAGGGGCATGACCGTAAGCGGTGATATACCAGATTTTGACTACGGGGTAATTTGGGAAGACCCCATACGTGGTCACAAAGTGGGTTGTTTGGACGCCACATCTAGAGCAGACGTCGTGCAATTGATGAATGGGCGAAAGGCTACCCTAGCAATACAAGACCCACCATACAACATCGATATCGGCGGTGTCTTTGCCAACATGCCCATCGATGACTATATAAAGTGGTCTGAAAAATGGGTGGATAACACCATCACTGCACTGGACACAAACGCATCTTTGTACATTTGGCTTGGGGCAGACATTAAGAAAGGCTTTCAACCACTGCCCGACTTCATGATTATGATGAGGAGCAAGCCAGTCGAAACGCGCAATTGTATCACCATGAGAAACCAACGGGGATATGGGACTCAAAAGAATTGGATGGCCGTGCGACAGGAGCTGTTGTACTACACGAAAGGCAATCCTCCTTTTCACGTGCAGTACACTAATATACCCAAGAAAACCAAAGGGTATTACAAGGTAGTTAATGGTAAGCGAACGGAGAATTTGGAGAGAAGCAAATCACGCTATATCAGACCAGGGAATGTTTGGTTCGACATCCAGCAAGTCTTTTACTTGTTAGAAGAGAATGTCGAGGGTTGTTACGTTCAGAAGCCTCTGAAAGCTATAGAAAGGATCATGCATGCCAATAGTAGTGAAGGCGACCTCGTCATTGATTTCTTTGCACATTCCGGCACCACGCTTCTACAGGCGGAGATATCAAAGAGACAATGTTACACCATGGACATCTCCCCAGATTATTGTCGCATAGCCGTCGAAAGACTTCTACACTATCGCACTACGGGAAAATTGGGATGGGGCCGCACGAAAGTCTTGGAAAAGGGTAGCATAGTCAAGAGAAGCCATGCAAAGCAGCCGGCTCTATTCGAATCATGAAACCTTAGCTAAAGGGATGAAAAAATGGATATCGAAGAACTCAAACAGACTCTCGAAAAATGGGTGCATTCTCTCCAACCTGAGAATGAGAGTTTCCTAAGAGCGAGACTTTCAAGTCTGAAATCGGCGTTCCCTTTCAACGAATATGAATACATTTTGATGTTCCTGTTAGACAAGTCGGTGATAAGTCTTGGCGACTATGAAGAACTAAGGGAAAGCTATGTGCAGTCCAATAAGTACTTGCCCCTATATGAGATTTCCCCCCGTGTATTTGGACAAATATGGGCGGAACAGCACATCATAGATATTGACTCGCGATTTCAGAAGCCTAGTAGATCCCTGGACCCCGACTATGCTGGTAATTACGATCTTTGGATAGAAGGTATCAGGGTCGAGGCAAAAGCGTCCAGAGCGGTTGATCAACGAACAAGAGGCCCAATCGTTACCAAATCTCTTAGGTTTGCGTCAGGAAAACCGTTCTGGATGAATTTCCAACAGATTAAAGTGGAAATGTGTGATGTGTTCATTTTCATAGGTGTATGGGTTGACGAAATCCGTTACTGGGTCATGTCCGACAGTGAAGTAAAGTCTCATCCCGGTCTAAGTCATCAACACGCAGGGGGCATTGAATACCAAATTGGCCTCACCAATCGAAATATTGAAGAGTTTGACAAATATCTTGTTGACGCAACCCAATTGGGCGACATAGTCCTGCAAAAAGGCAGATGAAGACGACCTGGTTGAGCGGTACGAAATCAAGTTCGCCCCGTTCGGAAGGAAAGGCCCTAGATGCTCCAAAAAGTCCTAGTCGCCAACAGAGGTGAGATAGCCGTCCGAGTGCTCCGGGCCTGTGGAGAGTTGGGCGTGAGGACGGCTACGGTTTACTCCGATGTGGACCGTTCGGCGCTTCATGTCCGCTACGCCGATGAGGCCTACCATATCGGCCCCGCACCAGCCAAGGATAGTTATCTCCGCATCGACAAGATCATAGATGTGGCCCAAAAATGCGGGGCCGACGCCATCCACCCCGGCTACGGCTTCCTAGCGGAGAACCCGGAATTCGCCCGTGCCTGCCAAGAGGCAGGGTTCATCTTCATAGGGCCGCCGCCAGAGGCTATCTCCGCCGCCGGGGATAAACTCGCTGCTCGTCGCCTGGCCTGCAAAGCGGGCGTCCCGGTCATACCCGGCACCTACGAGGAGATGAGAGACGATGAACTCCTAGCCGAGGCCGAGAGACTGGGCTACCCCCTCTTCGTCAAGGCTCTGGCTGGTGGTGGGGGCAAAGGGATGCGCCTGGTGCACACCTCCGAGGAGTTGCGCAGCGCCCTGGCCTCCGCCCATAGGGAGGCGGAATCGGCCTTTGGAAATGGAGCCTTGTATCTAGAAAAGGTGATCCAGGGAGCACGCCATGTAGAGTTCCAAATCCTGGCCGATATGCATGGCCACATGATCCATCTGGGAGAGCGGGAGTGCTCCATCCAACGCCGCCACCAGAAGATGGTAGAGGAGGCTCCCTCCATCGCTGTGGATAAGGGAGTACGAGATCGGATGGGGAAAGCAGCCATCAAAGTGGCACAGGCAGCGGGCTATGTCAACACGGGCACCATCGAGTTCTTATTGGACCAGGAGAAGAAGTTCTATTTCCTGGAGATGAACACCCGGGTCCAGGTGGAGCATCCGGTAACGGAACTGGTCACAGGCATAGATATCGTCAAGGAACAACTTCGTATCGCCTCTGGGCGCAAGTTGCGATATAAGCAAGGAGACGTGCAGTTCAAGGGACACGCTATCGAGTGCCGCATCTCCGCCGAGGACCCCTTCAACAACTTCCTCCCCTCCATAGGCCGCATCACGGCTCTAAGCGAGCCTACCGGCCCCGGCGTTCGAGTGGAGAGCGGCCTCTACGAGGGGTTCGAGGTCTCCCTCTACTACGACCCCCTCATCGCCAAGGTGATCGTCTGGGGCGAGACGAGGGGGGAGGCTATCCTTCGTATGCGGCGCGCCTTGAGCGAATACCGCATCGTAGGGGTCAAGACCACCATCCCCTTCCACCAGCGGCTGCTGGATCATACTAACTTCATCGCCGGACAGATAGATACCACCTTCGTGGAGGAGCGCTTCTCCCTAGTGGAGAAGGAGGCAGAGCATGCGGAGGTGGCTGCCCTGGCCGCGGCGCTCCTCTCCTACCAGAAAAGACAGAAGGCTATCGCCATGATACCATCCCGCAAGGTGGAAAGGGAAAGCCCCTGGAAGCGCGCCGGGAGATGGGAGGCTATGCAGCGGTGAGATACGCGGTCACCGTGGGCGACAAGGCCTACAACATCGAAGTGGGTGGCGATAGAGAGATAGAGATAGACGGCGTCCCCCACCAGGTGGACATCCAGAACATCGATGGTTACTCCCTCTTCTCCTTACTCCTAGACAACCGTTCCTACGAACTGATAGTGGAGCGGGAAGGGCAACAGTTCCGCATACTTCTAGAAGGGGAGATGTACGCCGTTTCCGTGACGGATGAGCACGCCAGGCGTCTGATGGAGGCTCCAGCGAGGGTTCCATCAGGGGAGGTGGCGGTGAAGGCCCCCATGCCTGGCCTGGTAGTCGCCGTGCCCGCCACACTTGGCCAAGAGGTGAAGATCGGCCAGGGGCTCATAATCCTAGAAGCGATGAAGATGGAAAACGAACTACGTGCGCCCAGGGGGGGAAGGGTGAAAGCGATCCGCGTCTCCCCAGGCCAGGTGGTGGACAAAGATCAAGTGCTGGTGGTGATAGGATAGAGGAGGCTATAGAGATGCCTTTCTTCAAAGTGAAGGAACTGACCTCAACTCAAGCGCTGGAAGGGGTAAGCCGACGCGCCGTTTACTTGGACCAGGTGATGTTAACCTTCTTCGACTTTGCCCCCCATTCTATAGTGCCTATGCACAAACACCCTCACGAGCAGATCACTTTCATCATCGAGGGGAAGATGGAATTTACCCTAGGAGACGAAATAAGAGTCCTAGAGGAAGGCGAAGGGGTCACCATCCCGCCAAACGTCGAACACGGAGCGAAAGTCCTTCACCTGCCCACCAAGGCCATAGATGCCTGGCACCCGCCCCGGGAGGATTATCGCTAGACCCTGTCGGGTTTAGCCCAGTCCCCCGGCCTGGCAAGTACCGGGGCAGGCTGGCGGGAGTGGGCCAGGGGATAGGGTAAATAGGGTATGGAGAAGATGGATTACACCCTGATTTTTGACGGCGGGAGCCTAGGCAACCCCGGGCCGGGATATGGCAGTTATCTCCTGGTCAGAAATAGGGATAGCAAAAGTAGAACCCAACGCCTCGACTTCCAGGAAGAGATGACCTCCAACCAGGCCGAATATCGAACCCTCATCGCCGGGCTGGAGGATCTCGTCTCCACCATCCGCAAGGTCGGGCGCTCTCCCCAAGGATTCTCGCTGGAGGTCAGGGGTGACAGCCGACTGATCCTTTATCAAGTGGCTAGAAGGTGGAAGACGAAGAAACCCCACCTCATGCCCCTTCGAGACAAGGTCGAGGAACTCCTAGAGGGGTTCGGCTCCATAACCCTCATCTGGCAGAGGAGGGACAAGAGCGAGAGGGTACTGGGGCACTAGCCGAAGGAAACGAGATAGGGCAAGGCCACTGACAAGTTGTCAGTGGCTTTCTTCATTGGCGTTCCAAGGGCAAGACAAACCTCAAATGGGCAGCCCACAGCCGAGCCCGCTCCAGCGGGTTCTTAGACGGGCTTAGATTCGGCGCTGGCAAGGTACTCATCCAATGTGATGACGTGTATGCCCCAACTGCGTTGGAGCGCGGTCCCTGCGAGAAGGATGTCCTTGTCCGATGTGAGAAAGAAGTCTCTGTTGGCGACCTTGTGGGCGTAGAGCTGTAAGGCGTCTTTTCGATTGCTGGCATAGCGCTTATGCTCAGGTTTTGAGTGAGGGAACACCGTCGCGAAGATGGCATCGATCTCGGCCTTGTCTACGAAGACGGTCGGGAATATGATAGGAAAAGTAGAAATGCTTGGGAGAGCGTAGGGCAGGTAGGAGTCTATTATGTCCTTGATGTGCCGGGGGAGCGCGCCTCCCCCGCTTTCGTAGTCCGTGAAGACCTGATTGGTGACCGCGAGCTTGCACCTGCCCGCGTCTCGGAGGGCCTTGAGGCACTTAAACTGGACGCTCAGACTCAAGCGCTTGTCAGGGTCATTTCCATAGCGGGTTTCGCTTGGTGCACCCTCTGACCATGCCCAGTCTCTGATTATGTTGGTATCGAGCGTGAGGAGGTCCATGAAGAACCTTCATAGAGTGCCACGTCCAGTGGGACCCGGGGGAAGCGGCACTAGTGAGCCGCCTAACTATTGATTATACCGCATTTTCGCCGTGTAATACTCCTAAATGGAGAGTTATGCGGCAAGCGTAACCATCCGCACAGAGGAGGCTTACATTAACTGGATAAAACGCTACATCCTCTTCCACCGGAATGTGCGCGACTCCGGGTCAAGGAGGTTGACTTCGCCCAACCTCTAAGTCGACAGCCCCCGCAACTCCTCCAAGCCACCCTCCCCCACGAAAGCCTCGAACTCCTCCAGCGTGGCGAAGACCTGGGTGGAAAGGAACTTCACCACCCAGTTCTCCACCAGAGGGGAGATGGTGAGGATGGGAACGCCTTTCTCGTAAGCCCGCCACATCTCGAGGGCCGTGCCCATGCTGGCCTGGGAGAGATAGGCCACCACTATATCGGCCCTACCCGCTTCCTCAATCAATTCTAAGAATGTTTGCTTGCCCTTCTCAGCATCGTAAGAGGGGCTTTCGGGGTGTAACTCCCAGGGGTCTATGATTTCGGCCTCCGGGTGCCTGGCCAGGATGATCTCCCGGATGGCACCTCGGTACTCTTGGCCGTGCACCTCTACCCCGGGTAGTGACCCCTGCATGATCCCGGCGATGAAAACGCGCATGGACAACCCCTTACAGAAAGGACTAGGTGGTGACGAAGTTCCGCCCCTTGAGGGATATGGAGTGGACTATGCGGGTGTCTATGGGCCTATCCTCGGGCTGGGTGGTGGCTCGCACGGTGACGTGACCGGCCAGCGGGCCATGCAGTATTTTATCCGTCAGGGTCTCCTGCACCTGGAAGATACCCGCAGAGTTGCACATCTGGACCACGATCTCTACCGGGTATTCCTCGCCCCTGGCGATCATCACCTCCTCGATGGAGAGGGCCGAGACGGTATGGATATTGACATTCCCCAAATCGAAGGCCATCCGCCCTCGTCCCTTAGTGAGGTCGCAGCCGTCGGCCACCGCCACTAGCCCTGCCTCCAAGGTCAAGGGCTCCGGCTCCACACCGTGGCAATGGATGCTATGGAGTATGAAACCCCGCAGTTCGATCCGCTGCTCCGGATCCTCGTAGAACTGGGGCATCAAGCGATCCAGAATGGGCAAGGCCAGATAGACCCCCCAGTGGGCATGCTCCACCCTATGGATCTGGTTCCCCAAGTCGTGAAGGAGGGCCCCGGTGAGGACTACCAGAAAGGCATCGTCCAGGTCACCGGCGCCTGAGGCCACCACATCGGGCTGTATCCCCGCCTCCACCAGCAACTTGAGCATAGTGATGGCGCTGGCCGCGGCCACCTTGGCGTGGACTTCACCATGGTCATTGAAGTTCAGTTTGGTCACCGCTATGTAATCCGCCATATCCCAGTTGGCCCGCACTTCAGGGTCGGCCACCAAGATGTCATACATCCGAGTGGCTTTGGAGTAAGGCTTCAAGGTCTCATAGATGACATCTATACACCTCGCCTCCAACTCATCGTACACTTGGGGTAGGTCTATCTCCACCCCTCGGTTCTGATATTTGCGCTCCTCCCGCTTTACCTCTATTCTCCTGGGCATTTTGTCTCCTTTCGGCAATTGACTAAAGTCAAATCACCACCGGCTCTCTATACTCTCCGAAGACCTCCCTCAACACCCCGCAGATCTCCCCTAGGGTGCCGTAGGCCCTCACCGCATCCAGGATGTAAGGCATCAAATTCTCTGAGGCCTTTGCTGCTTCTCGCAGGGCCTCAAGCCTCCTCATCAACTCTTCGTTGTCCCTTTCCCTTCTCACCCTAGCCAGTCTTTCCCTCTGCCGCCTCTCCCCTTCAGGATCCAGGCGAAGAAGGGGTATCCGCAGGGGCTCATCAAGTTGATACTTATTCACCCCCACGATAGTGCGGTCGCCGCTATCGATGGCTCGCTGATATTTGTAGGCGCTCTCCGCTATCTTTCGCTGGAAGTAACCCACCTCAATGGCTGGGACCACACCTCCCAAAGCCTCGATCTCCTCGAATATCTGGTAGGCTTCCTTCTCCAAGCGATCGGTGAGGGCCTCTAGGTAGTAACTCCCGCCCAGAGGGTCGATGGTGTTGGTCACTCCGCTCTCGTGGGCGATGATCTGCTGGGTGCGGAGAGCCACTCGTGCTGCCTCCTCGCTGGGCAAGGCCAAAGCCTCGTCCATGGAATTGGTGTGAAGCGATTGCGTCCCCCCCAAGACGGCAGCCAACGCCTGGATAGCCACCCGCACTACGTTATTCTCCGGCTGCTCGGCGGTGAGGGAGACCCCCGCCGTCTGGGTGTGGAAGCGGAGCCACCAAGATCGCGGGTTCTTGGCCCCGAAACGTTCCCGCATCTCGCGGGCCCATATCCTTCTGGCGGCTCTATATTTGGCGATCTCCTCGAAGAAGTCGTTATGGGCGTTGAAGAAGAAGGAGAGGCGAGGGGCGAAATCATCTAGTTTGAGACCCCGTTTCACCGCCTCTTCCACGTAGGCGAAGCCGTCGGCCAAGGTGAAGGCCAACTCCTGGGCTGCCGTAGCCCCTGCCTCACGGATATGGTAGCCGCTTATAGAGATGGTGTTCCAGCGAGGCAGATATTTGGAACCGTATTCGAAGGTATCCACGATGAGGCGCATGGAGGGCTCGGGGGGGAAGATGAACGACTTCTGGGCTATATACTCCTTTAAGATATCGTTCTGGATAGTGCCTCCCAATTTTTCCTGGGGGACGCCCTGTCTCTCCGCCGCGGCTATATACATCGCCCAGACCACCGCCGCCGGCCCGTTGATGGTCATGGAGGTGGTCACTTCATCGAGGGGGATGCCCTCAAAGAGGATCTCCATATCGGCCAGGGAGGAGATAGCCACCCCGCATTTGCCGAACTCCCCCTCCGCTTCCAGGTCATCGGTGTCGTAGCCGTAGAGGGTAGGGTAGTCGAAGGCCACCGAGAGCCCCGTCTCCCCGTGCTCCAAGAGGTATCTAAAGCGGGCGTTGGTCTCCTCGGCGGTCCCGTACCCGGCGAACATCCGCATAGTCCAAAGCCGCCCCCGATACATAGTGGGATGGATGCCTCTGGTAAAGGGGTACTCGCCGGGGAAGCCCAGGTCCCGCCGGTAACCCAAACCTTTCACCTCCTCCGGGGTGTAGAGGCGCTCGACGGGTATCCCTGACATAGTGAAGAAACCCTCCCTCCGCTCGGGGTAGTTCGCTAGGCGGTTCTTGAGGGTGGTCCCCTCCCACCTGGCCCGGCTCTCCCCCAGCCTCTCTAAATCATCCTTCTCCATTCTAGCAACCTCCTCTACTACCTATCAACCAGTAGAGCAAATCAATACTCAATCCCTTCCCGACCCTTTATCCCTCTTCGGTAAGGGTGCTTTACCTCCCGCATCTCGGTGACCAGATCTGCCCGCTCGATGACCTCAGGAGGGGCGTACCGGCCTGTGAGAACCAACTCTACATGCTTCGGTTTCTCCTCTATGAGAGCCAAAACATCTTCTAATTCTATCAGACCCCACTTCAAGGCCACATTAACCTCATCGAGGATCACCAAGTCATAAGAGCCGGAGACGAGAACCCGGCGCGCCTCTCGGAGAGCCTCTTGGGCCATCTCCACGTCCGCTGGCTCTGGCTTCTCCGGATCTACGAACCCCGGCCGGCCAAACTGTCGGAGGGTGATCTGAGGGTGGCCGCCCACACTTTTCAGTTCCCCATAATTGGGCCAGCCTTTCATAAATTGGATGATATAGACCCTCAGGCCGTGGCCCGCCGCCCGCATAGCCAGGCCCAGGGCAGCCGTCGTCTTCCCCTTCCCCTCACCGGTATAGACCTGCACCAACCCCCGCTTCAGCCCCACTCTACCCTCCCCGACGTATCTACTCTTCGCCTTGCTCGTTGCCCTTCCTTTGCAAAGCCGATAGGAAACTCTCTATCCCCGCACGAGCCGCTTCGCTCTGTGGCCGCAGCCTCTCCCGCAAGTTGATGGTCATGGAGGTAGATATCCGATCTAAGGGGAGCCCCTCAAGCAAAACCTCCATATCCGGCAAGGAAGAGACGGCTACCCCCACCTTCCCTTCGGCAAGAGGGCGATCGGAGTCATAGCCCAACTGGGTAGGAAGATCGAAAGCCACAGAGAGCCTGGTCTGACCCTGAGAGAGAAGATATTTGAACCGTTTGTTAGTCTCCTCAGCGGTAGCATAACCCGCATACTGGCGCATACTCCAGATCCGCCCCCGATACATGGTAGGATAGATCCCCCGGGTGAAAGGGTAGTGACCAGGGAAGTCTAGGTCTTGCAAGCAAATCGACATCCGGGGGGTATAGAGCCGCTTAGATACTTCTCCCTCGATTCGGGATGATGTTTTAAGGCCTCGCTGAGAAGGCCCTCTCCCACTCCCCTTTAGATTTAACGATCTCCTCCAATAGAGAGCCCCTTCAGGCTAAATATGACCCTCCAATAGAAGGGCCACTTCAACTCTATCACGCCTCGGAAGGGGTGTCAAGGCAAGGAACCCTTGACAAAACCCTTTCCAGACTCTAAGATGATTCAAACCGCCCCAAACAGGCATAGGGGACTAAGGTCCTTCGATCTGGAGAGAGGAGAGATAGGATGGAGAAGGAAAAGATAGTGAAAAAGGCGGAATCGGAGGGTGTCAAGTTCGTTAACCTTTGGTTCACCGACATCGTGGGGATAGCGAAGAGCGTGACCATCCCCCTCGATCAACTCCCAACCTGTCTCGACTACGGGGTCTGGTTCGATGGCTCCTCCGTGGAGGGGTTCGCCCGCATCGCGGAGAGTGATATGCACCTGGTGCCAGACCTCTCCACCTTCGCCATCATCCCCTGGGAAAAAGAGGAAAGCAAGACCGCTCGGCTGATCTGCGATGTCTATACCCCTCAAGGGGATCCCTTTGCCGGGAATCCTAGGTTAGTGCTAAGACTAGCCATGGAAGAGGCCCAAAAGATGGGGTACCTCTACAAGACGGGGCCAGAGATCGAGTTCTTCCTCTTTAAGCCTAAAGAGGATGGCAGCATCGCTCCCATACCTCACGACCACGCTGGCTACTTCGACGTCCCTACCGACTTAGACATAGATGTGCGCCGCCAGATAGTCAACGCCCTTAAAGCGTTCAGCATCCGAGCAGAGGCGATCCACCACGAGGTGGCCCCTGGTCAACATGAGATCGACTTCGAGTATAGCGATGCTCTTCAGGCGGCTGACAACACGATAACCGTTAAGTTGACAACCAAAGCCATCGCCCAAATAAACGGCCTCCACGCCACCTTCATGCCTAAACCCATCGCCGAGATCAACGGCTCGGGGATGCATACCCATCAGAGCCTGGTTCATCGAGAGACCAGCCAGAACGCCTTCGCCGACCCTGAGGATGAATATGGCCTCTCTGAGATAGCGAAATATTTCATCGGTGGCCAGTTGCACCATGCGCGGGGGATGTGCGCTATCTTGGCCCCCCTAGTCAACTCTTACAAGCGCCTGGTCCCCGGTTACGAGGCTCCGGTCTACATCAGTTGGGCGCGCATCAACCGCTCCGCTCTAATCCGGGTACCCCAGGTTAACCCCGGCCGCCTCGATCTGACCCGTCTGGAGTTGCGCTGCCCGGATCCCAGTTGCAACCCCTATCTCGCCTTCGCCGTGATGCTCAAAGCCGGGCTGGACGGTATCAAGAAGAGGATACCCCCTCCAGCCCCCTCGGAGGAAGATCTCTATCACCTTGGTCACGAAGATCGCAACCTGGAGACCCTCCCTGGCTCCCTGGGCGAGGCCTTGGAGGAACTGAAGAAAGATGAGGTGATTAAGGAGGCCCTCGGCCCTCCCATCTACGAATGGTTTGTGAGGGCCAAGAGCCTGGAGTGGGATGCCTACCGATGCCAAGTCACCCCTCTGGAGTTAAAGGATCTCTTGATCTATTAGAGATGATCAACATCTCCTCGGGCACGGCCACCGTTCTGGGCCTCAGCGAGGCGTTCATCGATGCCCCTCCTACTACCGCCTACCTTCTAGTGGGGGAGAGATGCAAGCGGGATTGTTCCTTCTGCACCCAGGCTAGAAGCAGCCAAGCCCCAGCCCAGGCCCTCTCCCGCGTCATCTGGCCTCCCTACGAGGAGAAGAAAACAGTTTCCGCACTGAAGGAGGCTTACCAGTGGGGCAAGATCCAACGTGCCTGTCTTCAGGTGACGGTGAGCCCAGGGTACCTTTCGCGCGCGGAGGAGATAATCGCCCAATTAAAAGGGATACCCATTAGCGCTTCTGTGGTCGTTTCTAACCTGGATCAAGTGACCCGACTTCTGGACTCGGGCTTGGAGATAGCAGGTTTGAGCCTGGATGCGGCGAATAAAGAGGTTTATCGTCAGGTCAAGGGCGGTAGTTTCCATCAAGCATTAGGTCTCATCAAGGAGGCGGCGAAGCGGTTCCCCGGCCGCATAGCCACCCACCTCATCGTCGGCTTAGGGGAGACGGAGGAGGAGATGGCCCGACTCACCCAATGTCTCCACGATTGGGGGGTTATCGTAGCCCTCTTCGCCTTCACCCCCAACCCTGGCACCGCCTTGGAGAATCTAGAGCCTCCCCCTCTATCCATCTATCGAAGGGTGCAGATAGCGCGACATCTCATAGTGCATAACTTGGCTAGAGTCGAGGATTTCACCTTTCCCTTCCCTCGGGATCCCTGTCCCTTGGCACCCGTCCCGGGTATCCCTGGGAGATCCCTGTGGGATGGGACAGGATCCCGTAGGGATAAGGACTCACCGGAGGGACATATCCTGGGCTTCGGCCTGGAGGAGCACGAACTGTCGGAGGCCCTTCATGATGGTAAGGCTTTTCAGACCTCTGGTTGTCCGGGCTGCAACCGCCCCTACTACAACGAGCGACCGGGAGGGCCACTATATAACTATCCGCGCCCCTTAACTCCGGATGAGGTGGAAGAAGCGATAAAGGAAGCAAGGGTCATCTTGATGGAGGACAGAAGAGCAAGGCAGACAATTCTACCCACTATCGCCACTAAAAAAGATAGATAATGCCTAAAATAGACATTCTTGCCCTTGACAGATTTCTGGAAAGTGGTATAATGGATTGAATTCTAGGGAAGTCCGTCCTACAGGATCCTGGCATGGTGGGGTCAGGATGAGCCACCATGAAGGATGCCTATAGATAAGGTTATATTTATCAAATCCTGAGTCAACGGTCTTGGTATAACAAGTGCCGGGAGAGGCTCAGGATTTTTTACTGTGCCAACGATCACAGTATCCTGTCCCACAGAGATCCTTTACGGATAGGATGCGCAGAAAAGGGGGGGGTTACTCAAGAAACCAAAATATCTACACCGGGGTTAAGCGATCCTACAGGATGGTGACATCGCTGGGTCACCACCACCAAAATCCAACGCCTAACCAATAAAAAAGGAGGAAAAAGTGGCAAAGGAAAAGGAAGCACCGAAGGAACTATCCCGAAGGGAATTCGTCAAGGGAGCAGCCGTTGGTGCTGCGGCAGTGGCTGGTGCAGGGGCGTTAGCCAGTTGCGCAGCGCCCACGCCAGAGGTCGTCAAGGAGACGGTGGAGGTCCCCGTCGAGGTCACCAAGATAGTGGAAGTGCCGGGGCCACCGGGGGAGGCAGGCCCGGTAACATTGGAGCTGCTTAACCCTCGGGGCGAGATTGAGCCCCCACTAACCGTGGGACTTGCGCCTCGTGTTACGGATTTAGCGGGCAAGAAGATTGGATTATATTGGAATGGGAAAGAAGGTACGGACGTCTTCTTCGATAGGGTTCAAGAACTATTGGAGGAGAAATCTCCCACTGTAACGGTCTTGCGGTATAGTGGTGCATTCGATGTTGGAGATACTTTAGCAGCGAAAATGGCAGAAGAGTGCGACACATTTATCTATGGTGTGGGAGATTGAGGGTCGTGTACATTCGCCGGCGGGTCCGGCGCAACACGGCTAGAAAAACTGGGGCTACCCGGGGTCTTTCTTGCCGCCAAAGGATTTGAACACGACGCAGAGTCATCAGCTCGTGACCATGGAATGCCTGTGCTGCGTAGGGTAGTGATAATTGGTTATGTATGGGGCGGACCCATAGAAGAGAAGGCGCCTCAAGCAGAGGCATCTATTGACGACATGATCGACGCACTAACCCGTCCCTTAACACCAGAGGAGGCAAACCCAGAGCAAATACAGAAAGAGGTGCTCCCACCAGTTGAGGTTACCGCAGAAAGTTATGAGTCCGCTATTGAGGAATTCAACAGCGTGTTCCTCGACAATCGTTGGGGCGATGGGTTAGCCTTAATTCCGCCCACAAAAGAGGCTGTTGAGTGGATGCTTACAGGAACGAGCCGTTCCCCCGACGAAGTAATAGGCAAGGTCGCTGTTAAAGATGGGATAGCCACTGTAGAAAAGATTGCTATCAACGCAGTGATGGCAGGAGCTAAGCCAGAGTACTTGCCGGTGATAATTGCAGCAATGGAAGGGCTTACGGGCCCTACGGTTGAAGATTTCGACCTCGTCCATGTGCAGGCTTCGATGGGTAACTTCACTCTTGCAGTAATTGTAAGCGGGCCCATTGGGAAAGAAATTAACATGAATTCCGGGATGGGCTTCTTGGGTGAGGGATGGCGAGCTAATGCTACTATTGGTCGTGCCATTAAGTTGAACATGACCAACCTGGGCCACATGTGGCCCGGCGTGAACGCTATGCCAAGAGTCGGCCGGGCGGCGCCATATACCCTTTACACCTTGGCTGAAAATCGAGAGTTCAGCCCTTGGGAACCCTATCACGTAGCCCAAGGATATGAACCAGAAGATAGTTGCGTGACGGTGTCCACCACCGGGAGTTACGGTGCATGGGGTCTAGCATCTGTTGGGGCTAAGACTGGAGAGTTAGCGCTAGACAACATCGTCAACCTTATAGTTAGTCACCGCTGGTTCGCTTTGTTTGACCCTGTATATACTAACCCAGGCAGTCGGCCACGTAAGTATATACTTCTGGTTTCCCCGGAAACAGCTAACGGCTTCAAGAGTCTAGGCTTTGACACTCAGGAAAGCCTACGAAATCACATTTGTGAATCTACCAGCGTGCCGTACGAGGAGCTTAGTCCAGAGGAGATACAGGGCATTCAAGGAAAGATTGAGGCAAGTATTGCAGATGAGTTGGGGCCTGCGCAGAAGATTCACCCAGAGCGTTTGGCTGTGTATCAAGAAGCCCTTAAACCAGGAGGAAAGGTTCCACTTATAGAAAGGCCGAGGGAGGACCTTCATATCGTAGTAATGGGTTATCCAGTAGGCGGGTCGGTAATGTCGCTGGCATATCACAGCCCATCGTACAAGTGGAGGGCACATGAGACGAGGCTGATACGTGGAGCCACTCTGACTGAAGCCGGTCGTTAATTAACTATGGGCTTCCGCTAAGCCTGGCATGAAGGATTCACGAGTAGAGCGATGGGCGTTGCCTCGCCCATCGCTCTACGGTTAAGATTGTGAGAGGAGCCAATTGAAATGGTTATGTTTCATCGAAGTAAGTGCATAGTTGTTTGCATTTCTCTCGTTTTGGTTGTTCTGCTTGCCGCATCTTGTGCGCCGGCGGCCACACCAAGCCCCACGCCTCCGCCGGCCGCTACGCCAACGACCGCGCCGTTACCAACGACGGAGACGATAACACCAACGACAACAATACCACCGACGACCGAGACAATAACCCCACCAACCCCTCCTTCAGCAGAAGAACTCGCTAAACAAGGCTTTGCCCTCCCCGAAATACCTAGAATAACCTGTGAACAATTAAAGCAGATGATCGATGGGGGCGTTGATTTTGTTCTGGTGGATGCCAGGTCGGTTCAATGGGGCTACAACCTGGGACACTTACCAGGAGCGATTAGTATTCCCAATCTACCCGAACCTCCCTACACAGAAGAGTGGATAACGATGAATCTCGAGGGGCTTCCCACGGATAAACTGATAATCTTTTACTGTGATTGACCGGATGATGGAGAGGCTGCCAGTTTGGCAGAAAAGTTGATACAGTTGAGAGCCGGTGACACAGAGAATATAAAAGTCCTGTGGAAGGGTTCCTTTAGATGGCTAGAACTCGGCTACCCCACTGAGTAGTCCTACAGGATGGTGACCCCGGCCTGGCACGCCTTGGGGCAGGCATCGTTGGGTCACCATAAAGGAGAAAAGATGGTAAAACTTAGGGGATTCATTAGAAGCGATAAGTTAGCCTTTGCCCTGCGGTTATTGTTGGGAGCGATGATCCTGGTAGCAACAATCCCTAAATTTACGGACATTGAGAAGTATTCGGTGTACATGATTTATAGCTACCATGTCTTCCCAATGTATCCCATAAATATAGCCAGATTTCTGGGTCTGGTAGCTCCTTATCTGGAACTCCTCATCGCATTGGGTTTGCTCTCCGGCGTGCTTACCAGGCTCTCTGCCGCTGGCTGGGGGATTATGTCTTTCGTCTATTTCTTAACCAAACTTCACATCATCTTTATCCAAGGACGAATCGTGCCCTGTGGCTGTTTCCCTGGCGTTTTACCCGATATGTTGGTTACCCAATCTATATGGATAGATGCGGTTACCATGCCCCTCTGCGCTCAGATCATCCTTGCCAAAGGGGAATTCTTGAATGCCAGGGCTTTGCTCCCTAGGAGGTGGAAAGAGAAGTTGCGCCCCATTTGGTAATCGCATATGATATGCGCGGGGGTGATTGAGTCCCGGTGGGCTCCGCGGTCTTCAAAACCGTTGTGGCGGCGTGAGAGCGTTGCTAGGTGGGTTCGACTCCCATCCACTCCCGCTATCTCATTGATAAGCACTTGTCAAAAAATAGAATTAAGGAGGGTGATGAAAATGAAGGAGAGTTGGAGAGAATTTGAACAATATCGAGAAAAGGTTGAACAGCAAAGGGAAGAGATTCGAAAACGCATTATTGGCCTCCCCAAGTTCATCGAATCTCTGTTTATTTGTTTCTACTCTCACAGCGAAAGAAAATTGGGCCCCCATCTTTTGGTCGAAGGAAAGGTGGGGAAGGGGAAAACAGTTACTTTGGAAACATTTACTCGAACCATATCTGGAGCAAAATTTAGTCGTATTCAGTTTACGCCCGATCTCAGGCCCCTAGATTTGATAAGGATTGTAGAGCAGCGCGAAGATAGAACCCTTGAGTTTCATCCTGGCCCCCTCTTTGCTAATCTAGTTCTTGCTGACGAGATCAACCGGGCTCATGAGAAAACCCGAGCCGCCTTACTTGAAGCCATGGGAGAAAAGCAGATTACCATAGGCAGAACTACCTATCCACTAGAAGAGCCGTTTTTTGTAATGGCCACTGAGAACCCCATAGACATTGAAGGTACTTTTATGCTAGGGGCAGCACAAATCGATCGATTTATGATGAAGATCTATACTGAGTCCCTTTCTGAAGAGGAAGAACTTGTGATCGCTGAGACCCACCAGGAAAAGGAACCAGAAATAAAACAGGTGCTCTCTAAAGCCGAGGTTCTAGAGATTCAAAAGTTTATCCGAAAACATATAGTAGTGGATCCAAAAATAAGAAGAGAAATGATTAGGATTGTCCGGGCTTTGAGACCAGAGGGAGGGATAGTTGCCCCCGAGGACTTTTATCTTCTGCCAGAAGGGGAACGAGGATACCTCTTTTTAGAGAGGGGAGCAAAAGTCAGAGCCTTTCTCAAGGGAAGGGATTATGTTACTCTTTCTGATGTCGCAGTTCTTGCTTTCCCTATTTTGAACCACAGGATAGGATTTCAATATGCCCCCAAGGATATAGAGAAAATTCTGAAAGCCAGAGAACTTATTTCCCAGGCCGTGGAGAAGGTGGTAGAGGATGGAGCCAGAGGATTTTAAGCAATTCAGGCAAAGTAAGATTCAATTCTTTTCTAGAATAAAACTAAAAAATATCTTCCCCGGAGAATGGGAGAGTATTTATAGGGGAGAGGGGATTGAGTTTGCTGCGATTAAGCCTTTTGAACCCGGAGATGACCTGCGTGACTTGGACCTCCACACTCTAGTACAGTCTGGGGAGGAGGAGATCATCCAGCGAGTAGTTGAGCGCCAGATGAGAATTTTTGTCTGGGTTGATTTCTCTGGATCCATGCTGAGATTTGAAGAGATGCTTTTCTCTCAAAAACCGCAAATCAAAGATATTGCCATAGGCCTTCTCCTTTTTTCTGCCTGTAATGCGTATAGCCCTGTAGGATTGTACGCTTTCAATAAAGAAATGAGAAGATTCTTTCCGGCCAGATCCGGAGAAAGACACTGCTGGGAGATTTTGAACTGGATGATAGATCAAGAATGCAAAGGCTCTATGGCTCCGGCTGATATTCAAAATGCGGTCTCTTTTTTGATAGAGAGAGCATTTCCTCAAAGTCTAGTTTTCTTTGTTTCTGATTTTCAAGATCAGGCCTTTGAGGGAGATTGTACCGCTTTACTGAGGCCGGTAGCAAAGAAGTTTGATTTTGTTGCGGTAGTCATAAGAGATCCCCTAGAGAAAGAAGCCTCTTTGAAAAGATCGGTAAGCATAACAGTTAAAGACAGTGAAGGAGACAAAAGCGCAGAGATTTATCTAACTCCTCAGAAACTGAGGGAGATCCAAGAAATCTCTGCCAGGCATCTTTTAGATCTTGAACGGAGTTTCCGCGAAGTAGGCATTGAGCATGTGGTTTTGGACTCTCCCTCGATAGAGGGTTGTTATAAAGTGCTTTCGGGCTTCTTCGAAGCCAGGAGAAGAACAAGGGGATAAGAACACAAAGACAAGGAGATGATAAAAAGTGAGGGCAAGAATCGTCTGGATTCTAACAGGTTTAGCGGCATTAGCCGCAGTCGCCTCGGCAGCCTTCCTGCTCAGCCCCTCTTTTCTCTCGCCACATGACTTGGCGCTAAAAGAGGAGGGACTGCGGGAAGGCGAAGCCATCTTGGTTAAGACAAGAGTTGAGGGCTTTGGGGTTCATAAAGGAGATGCCTTCCCGTATCTAGTGGACGTTTGGTATAACCCTGACCAAGTATCCGAGATTGACAGGACCAGTCTTGATAAGAGCGTGTATTTGGAACCATTTGAGATAAGAGATACAAAAGAAAGGGAGTTCAATTTAGATTCCAGAACCAGAGTATACCGAAGAGAGTATGAAATTCAGCTCATTAGTGGGAAGGTAGACTATCTCTATAATTTTCCTGCCATTGTAGTTCGATATAGGCTTAAGAATACGGGGGTATTCTCAGAGACAACGGTTGTGCCCGAGCCGATTTTCGTTAGTTCTAGATTACCTCCTGATGTTACAGATCTGGAACTTGGTTATGGCCCTCTTAGGCCCATAAAAGGGGAAATTGAAGATGTGAGTCAAAAGCGTCTACCCTGGATACTTTGGACTCTTGGGGGCTTTCTGGCGGCTCTGGGAGTAGCCGACCTTGCCTGGCGGCGTGCGATTCCGCAATGGAAAGGGAGGGCAAAACAAAGAAGAAAGGTAGAGGGCGATGTTCTTTCCGAAGCCTATCGCTCTCTATATGAAAGTGTTGCCACAGCCGTTGAGCCCAAGCCTTTGTTCCACCAAATGGATCATATGTTAAGAATAGTTCTGGCTCGAAAAGAAAAGACCGATTGGTTAGAGGAGCCAAACTTCGATAAAGTATCTCCTGGAATAAGCGTGCCAGTGGTTTCGCTTTTTGAGAAGTGCCAGAAGGCTTACGGACCCGAAGTTGTAGAGCAGAAAGAAGTGGAAGAAGCCCTGAGACAGCTCGAAGAAATTCTGGGCTTCTATTTCGGAGAAGGGGAGATGGAAGCATGGAGGGGCTGATAAAGTTTCTAGCCCCCTCCGAATTTGCCTCCCCTCTCTATTTTTGGATAGGAAGTGCACTTGTACTGCTCTTGATTTTCTTGCCACTGTTTAGAAAGAGAAGAGGACTCGCACTTGACTTAACATATTGGGAGAGAAGAGTAGAGTTCAAAAGCAAGAGGGTTTGGGTATTGTCGGTCCTGGTAGCGATCACCTCAATCCTTATGGCCACGGTTTTGAGCAATCCTCAGATCGTAACAAGACAAAGCGCTCCTATTTATGGAAAGCCGGTTATGGCAGTAATCGATCTTTCGGGAAGCATGGAGTATAGAGGACGCCCTGGAAAAGAGGGGCTCTCTAGTTTTGAAAAGGCTCGAGGAGTTTTTAATGACATACTCAGTCGAGATGTGGAAGCAGACTTTGGTCTTTTGCTTTATTCAACCGAACATTATATTGCTCGGTATTTTGCGTTCAAAAATGAACTTCTAAAAGACACTCTAGAGAATACGGAGGAAATTTCCCTTATTGCTACCGGGACTAGAACTGCTGAAGCCCTGGCAAAAGGTCGCAGATTCTTCTCAGAAAATGTTGAGGCCAAGGATAAAGCCATTGTTCTTATTTCTGATTTAGAAGCCGACCCCGAAGCGATAATGGAGATGGCCGAAGAGATGGAAAGAGATTTATTGGCGGGTATCAAGATGTATGTGATAATTATAGAAAGAGAAGGACAAAGGGCGGTCGATAAGGGTCCAAGCCAATCACAAATGCAAGGAGTGAGAATGGTCGGGATGAACGATAAGTATGGCATTGATCAAATATGCGAAGAGATTGCTGCCATGGAAAGTTCGCCCATAATAGAAGAGGAGATTCTATTAAGGAAAAGCTTGGTTCCTTTCTTGATTCCGCCAATTTTAGGATTAATCACCCTGTGTCTAGTTCTTTCTGAAACCCGTTTCACAAAGATACCCTAAGGAGGTGAAAAGCAATGGACGAATCGAGGAAAGGGGCGAGGAGAATTCTAGCTCTGGGAGTTTCTTTGGTAAGAAAAGTGTGGGTAAATACTGTTTTGCTCCTTCTCGCAGGAGTGATGATTGGTTCCGGAGTCTATGTAAGGTCTCAGCCGGAACGGACAATAAGGGCCGACATCAGAGCGTATAATCAGGGTGTATCAGCCTATCATTTACCACCAGGACTTCTCCCTTCTTCGGAGGGGCGTCCGTCGGAATATCCAATTGAAAGAGCCGCGGCGTATTTTGAGAAAGCGGCTTCAGAAAGCAGGGATAAGAAGCTTAAATCTTTGGCTCTTTACAACTGGGGAACCCTGATTGCGAGGGAGGCCTATGCTTCCACTCTTGCTTTCGGTCTTATTGATACGCCGCGGGTTGAAATGACACAAGCAATCGTGTGGCTGAGAGAAGCAATAAGGTATGATCCTAATAACCAGGAGGCAAAGTTCAATCTAGAGGTTCTTGAAAAGGTGCAGTTCATAGAGGGAGAAAAAGAAGGAGCTCCTGGGCCGGGATACAGTCCAGGAGCAGTGGATAAAGGGTATTGAGTGGGTTTGACAAAAGGATGCAAGGGATGAGATTTGAAAATCCTGGTGCTCTCTGGTTATTACTGGTTTTACCATTCTTATTTTTGGGATTAGGGCTTTGGGGATGGAGGGCCAAGAAAGAGATAGCCGAAACGTTTCAGTTGAATCTCCGACGTCTAAAAAGAAGCCAGGTGGAAAAATATATTACCGCCGGAGTTCTTATGGCATTGCTTGTGGGAGCTCTTGCTTTACCTAAGCTTCCTTTTTCTTCTCTCCGAGCTCCAAAAAGGACTGGTGAGATAGCTCTACTCGTAGATGTTAGTGGAAGCATGGCCGCCCAAAAGGATCTCGACTCTCCTAACAGGTTAGAGAGAGCAAAGCCAATTCTTTACGAAATTATAGACCGTATGGAAGAGCTGGGAGAGGTAGGAATTTCTCTTCATGGTTTTAGCAGTATAGCCAGATCCCTTGTGCCTTTTGTTGGCAAAGGAGATTACCCCTATCTTAAAGAAAGCGTTAAGAAAGTACTAGATATATATGCTACTCCTGGTGAAGGTACAAGTCTTGGACGGCCCATTTTAAATGTGGCGGAAAAGTTCTCTCCAGACGCGAAGGTGAAACTTATTATACTGATTAGCGACGGCGAGCCCTTTATTGGTATAACAAGAGGGATGCGCGAGGTTGAAAGAGGTTGGGTCGAGGAAGCACTTAAAAAAGCAAGAGAAGTAGGCATCAAAGTGATAACAGTAGGAATTGGAGAGCGAGAAGGGGCAAAAATCCCCGTGCATGATATAAAGGGGGAATTTACTGGAGAGTATGCCATACTGCAAGGGGTTGATTACATTTCCTATCTTGAAGAGGATGGTCTTAAAGAAATTGCCTCTCAAACAGGGGGGAGATATTTTTTCGAGAAAAATCGAGAGGGATTGATAGAATTTATTGAAGAGAATCTTAGTCTAGCAACTACCGAGGGGGTTGCTGAAGAGGTTAGAGGTTATCGGCATATCGCTCATTGGTTTCTTCTAGGTTCTCTCCCTATTTGGGTAATTTTTGCAAGGCGCTATCTATTAATAAAATAAAGGGTCTTCGTCAAATAGTGTGGTAATGGGGTCCTGCAGCTATGGTTGATCTCGGGTTGCTCATCGGGATGCGCAACCTGAGGGTACCAGCCCCTGGCTTACCTCCTCCCTTCCCGTCCCTTGGCATCCGTCCCGGGTATCCCTGGGAGATCCCTCTGGGATGGGACGGGATCCCGTAGGGATAAGGACTCACCGGAGGGACGCATCCTGGGCTTCGGCCTGGAGGAGCACGAACTGTCGCATGCCCTTCATGACGGCCGGGCCTTTCAGACCTCCGGCTGCCCCGGTTGCAACCGCCCCTACTACAACGAGCGACCGGGAGGGCCACTATATAACTATCCGCGCCCCTTCCCGCAGGGATACTTTACGTATAACTCCGGATGAGGTGGAAGAAGCGATAAAGGAAGCAAGGGTCATCTTGATGGAGGATAGAAGAGCAAGGCAGACAATTCTACCCACTATCGCCACTAAAGAAGATAGATAATGCCTAAAATAGACATTCTTGCCCTTGACAGATTTCTAGAAAGTGGTATAATGGATTTAATTCTAGGGAAGTCCGTCCTACAGGATCCTGACATGGTGGGGTCAGGATGAGTCACCATAAAGGATGCCTAGGGATAAGGTTATATTTATCAAATCCTGAGTCAAGTCGTCTGCCTCAAGGCGTACTACGACAGGCGCAGGATTTTGTACTGTGCCAACATGGTGAGCCAACGATGGTGTGCCAACGATCACACCATACTGTAGTATCTCACCATCCTGTAGGAATCACAGTATCCTGTCCCACAGGGATCCTTTACGGATAGAATGCGCAGAAAGGGGGTGGTTACTCAAGAAGCCAAAATATCTACACCGGGGTTAAGCGAGTACCAAAATCCAACGTTTTCCCACGGGATCCTGTTCCCTACGGGATCCTGGGAGGAAAGGAATCCGATAAAAAAGGAGGAGGAAGTGGCAAAGGAAAAGGAAGCACCGAAGGAACTATCCCGAAGAGAGTTCGTCAAGGGAGCAGCCGTTGGTGCGGCGGCAGTGGCTGGTGCAGGTGCGTTAGCCAGTTGTGCAGCGCCCACGCCAGAGGTCATCAAGGAGACGGTGGAAGTCCCCGTCGAGGTCACCAAGATAGTCGAGGTGCCAGGGCCACCGGGGGAGGCAGGCCCGGTAACATTAGAGGTGCCCGATCCAAGTGGTGCCTTTGAAGTAACTGAACTCCATGCGCCGCGGCTTGATACCCTTGAGGGCAAGACGATTTGCATGTTGGGTAATGAATCGTGGCAGCAACAAAGGACCTCGCCCTATATCCAGGAGTTGCTGGAAAAGATGTACCCTACGGCAACGTTCATCCCCTATACCGAGTTCCCCACTGAAATCAACGATAAAAAGATTGGTGGGATAGTAAAGGATGCGGGGTGTGATGCTGTCATAATTGGTAACGCTGGCTGAGGGGGATGCACAACAGAATGCGGCCGTGCTGCCGCATATGTCGAGAAAGCGGGCATACCCGCAGTCGTTCTTGTCCGCAATGAATTTGTGGACGTATTGAAGGTTACACATTCAGGTCTGGGATTCGCCCCAGAACTAGCTTTTGTGAACTTTCCCGTTACTCTGTTCGTGGCGGAAAGTGATCTAACCCCTCTCAAGGAGCGAATAGAGGAGTTTACCTACGGGCTGACCAAATGGGAACCGGAGGTCACGGAGACGGCGATATTAACCCCACCCAAAGTAACAGTTGAGGGCAAGGACTATGAGGAAGCCGTTGCCAACATGAACAGACTGTTCCTGAGGAACCAGTGGAGCGATGGGGTACCGCTGCTGCCGGCAACAAAGGAGCGCGTTGACTGGATATTGACCGGAACCGACCTCCCTCGCGACAAAGAAATTGCCAGAGTCGGGCCCAGAGGGGGGATAGCCACTGTAGAATCGATCGCCGTTCCTCTCGCCATGACTGGAGGGCGACCTGAGTACTTGCCGGTGCTCATTGCCATTGTGGAGGGACTTGGTGATCCGGAGTTCAAGACCGCGAGTTGGCAAACAACCTCGCGTGGTACCTTTCTTGTGGCGATTGTGAATGGACCAATAGGCAAGCAAATTCGCCTTAGCAAAACTTTTGGCTGCCTGGGTCCAGACTCACAACGCCCCGCCGGTGTGCGTATTGGCCGCGCCGTCAGGCTCATCCTGCAAGATATGGGTGGAGCCACCCCAGGCAGTGGAACTATGTCATGTTATGGGCCAAATAGGACCACCAATGTCGTTATTTCTGAAGATGAGGAAAATCTTCCCGCGGGCTGGGAACCACTGAATACGGAGTATGGCTATGCCAGAGGGACGAATAGTGTTTTACTTAATGTCTCCTGCCTTGCTGTTAATATGTGGCGCCGTGGAAATTATATCGGAGAAACTTTGGAGGAGGAGCAGGATGAAAGCTTTGATGTAGTTGCGTGGTACATGAGGATTCCTCCCAAGAGTTACCCTGTGGAGGGGGGTGGTAGAGGAAAGGGCAGTCCAGTAGGGATTTACCTTATCAATTCGCTCGTTGCTGAGCAGATGGCCAGCGTCGGCTGGACCAAAGAGTCAATACGACAGACACTGTGGGAGCGTACACACACCCCACTCGCTGAATACTTGACGTACGGGCGTGAGGTGAGGAAGCTGAAATATGACAATCCCGGAATTGACTTGGCGACGCTGCCGGATCCGATGCCGATGTATGAAAAGCCCGAGAACCTTTTGATCGCAATTGCTGGAGGTAGGCATCCTAGCCAAAACTTCTGGTTGGGAGAGGGTAGGGCTGTGTGTCCAACTGCGGAGATACAGCTGCCGGCAATCTGGGACCAGCTGATAGCGGAGGCTGAAGAGGACTTAGGGCCAATACCTATCGACCCGTAAGATTAGGTCTTCTTGCCAAGGGTAGGGGATTAAGCGTCCCCAGACATCGTGAGTTCAAGAGTGGAGCGGACGGGGTCTGGCAGGGCCCCATCCGCTTCGCCGTTAAAGTTGTGAGAGGAGGCTAACTGAAGTGGTTACGCTTCATGAAAGTAGGCGCATAGTTGTTTGCATTTCCCTCGTTTCAGTTGTTCTGCTTGCGACGTCTTGTGCCCCGGCGGCCACACCGACCCCCACACCCTTGCCAACTGCTACGCCAACGACCGCGCCGCTGCCAACCCCCACGCCAACGACTACCCCACCGGCCCTGCCTACCCCAACGCTGGCGAACGCTGGCATCCCTGCCTCCTACGAAAAGATCCAGCGCATCTCCCCTGAAGAGTTGAAGGCATTGATAGAGGGCGGGGCCTACATCATGGTGGTGGATAATCAGCCCGAAGGCGCTTACGAGATGGGGCATATCCCCGGGGCGGTCAACTTCCCCTGGGCGATGGAGATCACCGGGCCTGGGAACCTCCCCAAGGATAAACTGCTCGTCCTCTACTGCGCCTGCGCTCACGAAGAAGACGCTGGCGATGTGGCCATGAAACTCATCACAAACTTTGGCTACAAGAACATCATGCTCCTTGATGGGGGCTGGCTGCGCTGGGTAGAACTAGATTACCCCGTTGAGGAAGGAGAGTGAGGTGTGAATAGAAGGTTATTGCTTGGGCTAGTAGTGGCCTTGTTGGCTGCCTTGAGCCTCTCGGCCTGTGGGGGGGGCGGGGCTCCCGCAGGGGAGACGCCAGAGGTTTCATTGGGGCCAGTTCAGTTGAACCCCCACCCCGCAAGCCTAGAGGGTAAAACTGTCCTGCTGCGCTGGAACGGAAAGCCCAATGGCGATAAGCTGCTTACCAGGGTGGCGGAACTCCTCACCGAGCAGGTGAAGGGTGTAAAAATCGTCAAGATGTGGGAGGTGGATCCCGATACCGCCATCATCTCCAGCACTTCAGAGGTGAGCGAGGAGATTACAGAGAAGATAGCCACACAGAAGCCAGACCTCGTGATCGCCTCCCAGTGTGATTGAGGACACTGTACCTCATGGCTGGTCGTTGACCAGCTCAGAGTTGAACAGAAAGGCATCCCTACGGTTACCATTGCCACTACCGCTTTTGAGGAACTGGTAATGTCAACCCTGCAGGAGCAGGGTGTCTCGGAGATGGCCTTGGTCATCGTCGAACACCCCATCGCTGGCCATAACTTGGAAGCGATTCGGAAGAAGGCAGACCAGGCGTTCCCGGACATCCTCAAGGCGGCAACTGAATGGCAGCCCACAGAGTAAACACATCCAAATGACACTATTCATCTCAGGAGGACGAAAATGGCCGAAGTAGAAGCCGTATCAAGTGAGAAGTCTGGTTGGTTCCAAGCGTTGGTGAAAAATCGCTATCTGACCCTCGCCTTCCGTTTAATCCTGGCGGCGACTTTCCTCACCTCCTCATATGGCAAACTTGTGGACATCGAGCGCTACTCGGTGGACGCAGTGTACGATTTCGGCATCCTGCCCATGGCCCTGGCGCGTCCTTTCGGACTGGTGATGCCCTACTTGGAATTGCTTTGTGCCCTTGGCTTGCTCTTTGGCGTCCTAACCAGGCTATCGGCCCTGGGGATAGCCCTGATGAGCCTCTGTTTCTTTATCGCCAAAGCGATCGTGCTGGCCCAGGGGCGGAGCATCTACTGCGGCTGCTTCGGGGCCGTGGTGGACACCTTGGCCTCGCAGTCCATCTTCCTCGATATCCCGATGATGCTGCTGGCTATTCAGGTTATGCTATTCCGAAAGCACTTCCTCGCCATAGGGGCTTTGCTCCCTAGGAGGTGGAAAGAGAAGTTGCGCCCCATTTGGTAATCGTATATGATATGCGGGGGTGATTGAGTCCCGGTGGGCTCCGCGGTCTTCTCCCACGGGATCCTGTAAGGAAAAACCGTTGTGGCGGCGTGTCCTTACAGGATCCCTGTGGGAAGAGCGTTGCTAGGTGGGTTCCCTTCTCTACGCTCAGGACAGGCGACTCCCATCCACTCCCGCCATTTGCATATCTAAAAGGCCACTCATCCGAGTGGCCTCGACTATTTTGGTGGTGGCAGCCTGTCCTGGCTGGGGTTGGCCAGGGATGTTACTACCTGCCACGGGAGTGACGAGTCCAACCTTGGCTGTCAGCCTGCCCCCCGGCCCCTGGCCTGTCACGCGCCAGGACAGGCTGGCAAGTACCGGGGCAGGCTGGCACGGGGCAGGCCAGGGAAGGTAGCTCCTGATAGCACTGAGTCTTACCTGTTGCCCCCCTAGTCTCTCTTGTGATATAGCCCCCTCCAATCATTCAGCCTAATCTTGATCACCTCCGTGAACATGCCTATGGAATCTCGGATGGGGTGGACGCGGGAGTTAGCGCTGTAATACCAGTCGATGGGGACTTCCACAATCACACACCCTCGCTTCTGGGCGATGAACAGCACCTCCACATCGAACCCCCAGCCGTCCATGGTCTGACAACTGAAAACCTCCTGTGCCGCCTCCCTCCTGAAACATTTGAAGCCGCATTGGGTATCTTGAAAGCCTCGCACGGCGAAGAGCCTCACCATCCAGTTGAATACCCGCCCCATGAAATGGCGATAGGAGGGCTCATCGTACCGCCGGGCCCCGGGGACCTCTCGCGAGGCGATGGCCACATCGTAACCCTCCAGGACCGGAGGTAAGAATTTATAGAGTTCCTCGATGGGCATAGAGAGATCAGCGTCGCAGATGAAGAGGTACTCCCCTCGCCCGGCGAGCATGCCTCTCTTCACGGCATGCCCCTTGCCCCGGTGCTCAGTTCGGATGAGGGAAAGGGTGGGGATCTCGATCATCATCTCCTCTACAACCTGCGCCGTCCCATCCTCGCTCCCATCGTCGACGACAATCACCTCGCTGGTGTACTCCTGCTTCCCCAAGTAGCCCACGATCCGGCATAGGCTATCGGGAAGCCTCTGCTCCTCGTTATAGGCGGGAACGATCACCGAAAGGAACATAAGCCCTCGTGCCCCATGATAACCATACTCTCGCCCCTAGTCAAACAGAAAAAGAGGAAGAGAAGGATCTCTCCCCATCTTTTTTCTAGGCTCCGTCTTACCTCTCCAAAATAGCCGTCAGATACTCATCGGAGACCCTTCTCTTCTTCTGTACCAACCTTCTCTTGGGTAGCATTCGGGGCCAGGTGAGGAGCCCCGCTATCTGTCCTCGGAGCCTGGCTCTGGCCGCCTCCCCCCGCCAGGCTTTCAGGGCCTCCCAAGCGATGTGCAGTTGCGCCCTTAAAATGCGCGGCCAATGCCTAACCAGGAGGGAAGTGGGGTAATCTTTAGCCAGGAGGTAAAGAAAATTGCGCCCCACGTAATAACTAGCCAGGGGGCCCCCTCCCGTAGCGCTGAGACGATGGTAAGCCAGGGCAGTGGGTACATAGAGGCATCGATAGCCAGCCAACTGCGCGCGCCAAGCCAGGTCCACATCCTCACAGTAACTGACAAACTCCTCGTCTAAGACCTGGGGGGAGGCATCGGTCGGTAAGGCGATGGCATCCAACATAGAGCGACAGAAGAGAGATGCCGCCCCTCCAGGCCCAAAAACCCACTCCTCTTGGTCGAACTGTCCTTCGTCCTTCTGCCAAACCCCTCGGTTTCCCGGCACCCCATCGAGGCCATAAAAGTCTCCTGCCGCGTTGATCACCTCCCACCTATGGAAAAGCAACAATTTAGGCGTGGCCATACCCGCCTCGGGATGTCGCTCCAGAGCGCCTACCAACTCCTCCAGCCACCGCGGGTCCGCTTCCACATCGTTATTGAAGAGGGCCACCAATTCCCCTCTCGTGGCTCGAATGCCGATATTGACCGCCTTGGCGAAACCGAGGTTGGCTTCTAAGGCTATCACCTGCACCCAAGGGTAATCCCTATTCAGGATAGCCAGCGAGTCATCGGTGGAGCCATTATCCACCAAGATCACCTCGAAGTGGGGGTAACTCTGCCCCCAAAGCGAGTTGAGACAAGTAGGGAGATACTCCGCCTTATTCCAATGGGGGATGATGATACTAACCAAGGGGTTAACCATCGCTCCGTTCCTGGAAGTAAGCAACCAGGGCCTCTGGCCAAGGCCGCAGCCGGATCCCCAACTTGGCAGCCCGGATGTTGGCTAAAACAGCGTGGGGCGGCGGCTTAGCCAGTCGGGGGTAACTTTCCGCTGGATACAACGGGAACTCCCCCCTCCCCCCCAGATCCAATATCGCTCTGGCGAACTCATACCGGGAGCAACTCCCCTCATTGGTCAGATGATAGATGCCATATTGGGGATGTCGAACCAAGCGGGATATGCCCTCCGCTAGATCACGGGTGTAGGTAGGGGAACCCACCTCTGTAACTACATAGTGAAGTTCGGGGCGCTCCTCAGCCAGTTGTAGCACCTTCTCCACGAAGTTCCTGCCCCCGGGGCCATATAACCAAGCGGTGCGCACGATGTAGTAATGGCGCAAGAGTTCTTGAACGTGCCTCTCTCCTTCCAGTTTCGACTCCCCATAGATATTGATGGGGTGGGGCTCATCGCTCTCCAGGTACGGCTCATCTTTTGTACCCTCGAAGACGTAATCGGTGCTGATGCAAACCATAGTCGCCTTGCAGCGCTGGCAAGCCAGGGCCACCTTCCTCGTCCCCTGACCGTTTACCGAGAAGGCAGCATCTGGATCCCTCTCGCAGCCATCCACATCGGTCATGGCTGCAGCATGGATGACCAAATCAGGAGCCCATCGGACAAGGAAGGAGATCGTCTCCTCGCTAGTGATATCCCACGGGGGCAAATCCAAGAGGAGCATCTCCTGAGCAGCAAAAACCTGTTGTAGGCTTCTACCTAACTGTCCCTCGGCTCCGGTGATGGCTAGGCGCATCTTTTCCCTAGGCAATTATACCAATCTCAGGGCAGAAGTGGTAGCCAGGCTTGCTCTTCCTGGAGATAGTGGTAAAATCTTTTGCGTCTCTCTACGAACGGTTCAGGAGAAAGCATCGGTGAAGGAATCTCAGAACGAAACGTTTACCTCCCGGCTCAGGAGTGAGCATCTCACCAGCCGCCTAGCCCGCCAACTTGACCGCTGGCAACTGACAGAGACCACGGTTCTCATAGGCACGGCCCTCATAGTGGGAATAGGAAGTGGTTTTGGAGCCATCCTCTTCCGCTGGATGATCGCCTCTTTCCAATACCTCGCCTTCGAGGGAGGCAAACAACTTCTCGGCTTCCTGGGGCGTTATTATCTGATCCTAATCCCTGCCCTAGGAGGTCTAATTGTTGGCCCTTTGATCTACTTCCTCGCTCGTGAGGCTAAGGGGCATGGCGTCCCTGAGGTGATGGAAGCCGTGGCCTTAAGAGGGGGGCGGATTCGCCCCATCGTGGCAGTCATCAAGTCTCTAGCTTCCTCCATCTGCATTGGGACCGGGGGTTCCGTGGGAAGAGAGGGACCCATCGTCCAGATCGGCTCCGCCTTGGGCTCCACTTTGGGGCAACTCCTCCACTTCTCCGACGATCGGATCAGGAACCTAGTGGCCTGTGGAGCGGCGGGAGGGATCGCCGCCACCTTTAACGCCCCTATCGCCGGAGCTCTCTTCGCCTCAGAGGTAATATTGGGGGAATTCACCGCCACCTACTTCAGCAGTGTGGTCATCTCCTCCATCACCGCCACTGTCATCAGCCACATCTTCTTGGGAAACTCCCCGGCCTTCAAAGTCCCCCCTTACTCTATCGTCAGCCCTTGGGAATTGGGATTCTATGCCATCTTAGGCATCCTCGCTTCTTTCGTGGCTGTCCTTTTCGTCATCACCCTATATAAAGCCGAGGATATCTTCGACGCTTGGAAGGTTCCCGAATATCTGAAGCCCGCTGCCGGAGGCCTTTTACTAGGCCTCGTGGGACTCTATTTCCCCCAGATATTTGGCATGGGCTACGAGTTCATTGAAAATGCCCTCCTAGATCAGATCGCTGTCCTTTTGCTCATAGTCCTCATCTTCTTGAAGGTCCTAGCCACCTCTTTGACTCTCGGTTCCGGCGGATCGGGAGGGGTATTCGCCCCCTCTCTTTTCATCGGCTCCATGCTGGGTGGAGTCTTTGGAAAAGCAGTCCATAGTTGGTTCCCCTCCGCCACCGCTTCACCCGGGGCTTACGCTTTAGTGGGAATGGCTGCCGTTTTCGCTGGCGCGGCTCGCGCCCCTATCACTTCCATCCTCATCCTCTTCGAGATGACCAGCGACTACCGCATCATCCTCCCCTTGATGCTGGCTACCGTTATCAGCACCATCCTAACGGAACGGCTCTGCAAGGAATCTATATATACCCTAAAACTAGTCAGGAGGAGCATCCGACTACAACGGGGGCGGGATATTGACGTTATGCAGGGGGTCCTAGTTGAGGAGGCTATGACCACTAACCCAGACACCATCCCTTGGGATATGAGATTAGATGAGTTGGGGAACGAGTTCCAACGCACCCACCATCACGGCTTTCCGGTCCTCGATGCAGAAGGTAAATTGTACGGAGTGGTCACCATACGAGATCTAGAGCGTGCCTTGCGAAGAGGTAAAGAGGCCAGCAACCTCAAAGCGGGAGATCTCGCTACCACTTCCCTCCTCACCGTCTATCCCGACGAGCCCCTTTGGGTGGCCCTCAAGAGGTTAGGGGTAAGAGATGTGGGACGCTTGCCCGTGGTCGATCGCGGAGACCCGAAGAAACTCTTAGGGATGGTGCGACGGAACGACATCATTCGGGCCTACAATTTGGCCATCATGCGCCGCCAAGAACTCCAACACCGCATGGATCGACTGCGTCTGGGGAGGGTGACGGGTGTGGAGTTTGTGGAGGTAGAAGTGGGCCCAGATTCACCTGCGGTAGGCAAGCGGGTAAAGGACCTCGGCGTACCAGAGGATTGTATCATCGTCTCTGTGCGGCGGAATCGGCAGATCCTAATCCCCCACGGGGATACCTCCATCGAGGCCGGAGACAAAGTGGTGGCTTTCGCTGCCAGTGAGTCGCTTCCCCAAGTGTGGAAAGAACTGACGGGGAAGAGCAAAGGGTGATGTGACAATGAGAAAGGGTTATCCTCCCACCTCGTGAAGCACCTATCACCAGATGGCTTGAAAAAAGGCCACGTCCTTCAGAAGGTCTTTTTGCTTAAGTTAGAGGTAGGAACCGAAAGGAGTGGTCACTCTTGGGGGCTGGAGGTATCGTAGGCCTCTCGCCCCAGGCTCTTCAAGCCGAAGCCCTCCTTGCTAAAGAGGAGGTAACCCCAGAGTATGGGCAAGAGACGCACCGCTCGCACCAGGATGACGAAGGCTAAAGCCTGGCCGCTATCCACAGAGAGGATAGCCAGAGAACCAATGCCAAAGAACTCCAAGGTCCCCATCCCCCCAGGTGTGAGGATGAAAGCCCCCAGGGCGATAAGCACCATAGGGAGGGTATAGGCTTGGGGGGGCAAGGTGATGCGGGCTCCCAACCCGACGAAATAGAAACTGATCACTAGAAGGGCCCACATGGGGAATCCCAAAAGAAAAGCCACCGCGGCCTCCCCTCGCCGTTCTAGGGCCCTCAGTCCGTCAATGAAGGAGTTAAAGAGCCTGGCCATACCCTGGGCCCAAAGGGGGGAGAGGCGGTCCAAGAGAGAGGTTAAGAGGTCAACGGTTTTCCGATTCCGATAGAGAAGAAGGGCCACTATGGCTAGGCCGAAAGCCAATATGAGAGTGGCCACTAAACCTACCTTGCCCACCCAAGAAGGCAAGGGTATCAGCCAGAGGAGGAGTAGGAGAGAGAAGCAAAGCACCGAGACATCCATTATCTTCTCCACCACTATGGTGCCTAATATGGCGCTCTTGCTCAGATCCTCCCTCTCTCCCAAGACCAAGGCCCGCAAAAGTTCCCCGGAGTTAGCGATAAGTACCTGATTCCCAAAGTAACCCACTAAGACGGCGGAGAAGATCGCCTCTCGGCTCGCCCTTCCAGTGGAACCCAAAAGATAACTCCAACGCACCGACTTGAGAGTCAGGAAGAACATCAAGAAGAGAGCGGCTGGCACCAGATAACCGTAACTGGCCGACTTGAGGGTGGCCACCGTGGCTCGGAGGTCTACCTTGGCCAAGACCAAGAGGAGAAGGACGAGGCCCACACCCACCCCTAAGAGAAGTCGCCTTCTCTTCAACCGATACCTCTCCCATCCCTCGGGATCCCTGCGGGACAGGGATCCTTGACGGACAACCCTAGGCTACATAGCCAAAACCCTTCAGTCGCTCCCGAACCTCTTCTTCCTCTTGGGGGGAATATACATCTCGGCCAGATTCCCGGTCAGAGCCCACGTCACTGAAAAGAGGCGGGTTCTGGGAGACGAATTCCGGCCTGAGCGCCTCGGTGAGCAGTTGGCCGTCCATATCGACGGGGATAGGAACCCCCATAAGGTAGAGGATGGTGGGTGCTAGGTCGATGATGCGGGCCCCCTCTATAGTCTCACCCTGCTTAACCTTCTCCCCCCAGAGGATGATCACCCCTTGGGGACGATGATGGCCGGAGAGGCCGAAGATGGGCTCCACCAAACGGTGGGAGCCAAAGTCGGCATGGCCGAAAGCCATATATTCGTATCGCTGCGGTACGAGGATGATGTCTGGCATCCTCTCCAGATAGCGTCCTGTGTATAGTTCCTCGCGACGGTAGGCGCGTTCCACGATCGGCTCCCCGCTATGGGGGTCGCGGATCTCCAGCGCCTTTTCGATGATCTCCTCTCTCAGCCCCTCGTACTCCTCCGGTCGGACCATGCCCTGAGGCCGGCGGCCAGCCAGGTTTATATATATCTGCCCAAAACTCCCTACGGCGAAAGCCTTGGTCTGGGACCAATCTACATCAGCGAAGGAGAGAAACAGCCGTTTCATCAGGCCCCCTCCCCTCTGGAAGCGAAACCAACGACGAAGGAACCCTAGACGCAAAGCCTTGGCTATCCGGAAGGCGTTGAGGGGAGTGAAGCCCGCTTTGAAGATCAGGTATTTCACTAAGGTAAGGGGACCCCTTTTCAACCTTAATAGGCCCATTTTCTCGAGCCAGGTATTCACCAAGAAGAAGTTATGGGTGGGGCCAAAACCGTGATCCGACATGACCACCACCGTGACATCCTCATCCACCCGAGCCAGGATCCGCCTTACACAATCGTCCAACCTCTCATAGAAGCCTATTATCTGCTCCCCGTAGGCTTGGGCTGCGACAGGGTCATATCGAGGGTGGCTTTTATCCAGGAGCCGCCACACCTCATGTTGCATCATATCCGGGCTCCAAAAGACGCAAGAGAAGAGATCCCAAGGCTTACCCATTAGGTAGACCACCGCTTCGGTTCTTTTCTCTATATCGGCGATCATATCCTCTATGAACTTATCAGTGGAGGCTGTAGAGCGGTACTTCTCGCTGGGCAGGAGTTGAAAGCCTCCCAGTTTCTCATCCAATTCCTGCCGCAAGGAAGGAGGGTAGGTGTAATCGCTTTTGGAACTGGGGGTGAGGAAACCGGAGATCATGAAGCCGTTGACCTCTTCAGGGGGATAGGTAACCGGGACACCCACCACCCCCACCTGGCCCCCGGCTTCGCTGATCAGGTTCCAGAGGGCTTTGGAGCCCCGCTTCTTGGAACTGACTATGGTGATCCGGTACCCGTTCTCTTCCGGGTGAACGAAGTCCACTACTCCGTGTTTGCCAGGGTTCTTACCGGTGGCGAAAGAGGCCCAGGCGGCAGAACTGATAGGGGGCGATGTGCTCTCCAAGGTCCCCGAGACCCCCTCCTCGATGAGGCGAGCGAGGGTGGGGAGCCGCCCCATCTCTATCCAAGGGGCCAAAAGATCGAAGGTGACCCCATCAAGTCCGATGACCAAAACTTTTCTCATCATAAGTAACCCAACCCCCTAAGTCGCTCCTCTATCTCCTTCTCCCCCTCTTCGGTATAGCCGGTATCCTTCAGTTCCCGGCCAGAGCCGATCTCGCTATAAGCCGGGGATAGGCTTTTTACATACTCCTCCTGGAACGCTTCCCGGAGAGGTCTCCCATCCATATCTTGAGGTATCGGCAGCCCCAGAGCGTAAAGTATGGTGGGCGCTAGATCCACGATATTAGCCCCCTCAATCCTAGCCCCCTTCCTCACCGGTTTCCCTTTCATCATCAGCATTCCGTGGTCACGGTGCATCCCGGAGTAACGGTAGACGGTATCCACCGTAATGTTGGAGCCGAAATCTGCCAGCCCGAAGAAGATATTCCTCTCATCTTTGGGACGCAGGATGAGATCGGGAGCCCAATCCAGGTGGGGACCCTGATAGAGTTCCTCCCTCCGCAGGATTTGGCCGATGAGGGGCTCGCCAGTGCGGGGATCGACAAACTCTTTAGCCAGTTGAACTATCTCCTCTCGGACAACCTCATACTCCTCTGGAGGCACCGCTCCTTCCGGCTCCCTCCCCTTCAGGTTAATGTATATCGAGCCCAAGTGCCTCCCAAAGGAATAGGCTTTAGAATGGGGCCAATCGACGTCCAAGAAGGATAGGAAGACCAACTTCATGAGGTAATCCATGGAATAGAGACCCTTATATTCGGCATGCTTAGCCAAGCCCAACCGGTCGGCTATCTTATGTACATTCCGCAGGGTGAAGCCGGCGCGGAAGAGCCCCCTCTTGAGCCAACGGAGAGGGTCATCCTTCAACTTTAGAAGCCCGGTATCCAAGAGCCAATTATTCAAGACGATAAAGTTATGGGCCGGCCCCATACCATGGTCAGACATAATGAAGACCAACGTATCATCATCCGCCCGGGACAGAATCTCCCCCACCGCCCGGTCCACCTGTTGAAAATATCGCTTCACCGGCCCACTTTTGTCTTCCTTATCTCCCCCCCGACGCCAAGGGTGATCAGGATCCAAGTAATGCCAGAGTTGGTGCAAGACCCTATCGGTGTCGAAGAAGACGTTCATGAAGAAATCCCAAGGCTGCCTATCCATGAGGTACAGGGCGGTCTTGGTACGCAGATCTAAGAGAGAGTCGCAGGCCTCAAAGAAACTTTCTTTACGTTCCTCAGCGAAAGTCTCCGTGGGGTAGATCCGATAGTTCCCCACCACCTCCTCCAGTTCCCGATGGAGTTCAGGTGGATAGATGAAATCTCGGGCGCTATAGGGGGTCATCCAACCGGATATGAGGAAGCCGTTCACCTCCTCCACCGGGTAAGACATAGGAACATTCACCACCCCTACCCTTTTCCCCTCCTCGCTGAGGAGCCTCCAAAGGCTTTTCCCATCTCGCCGGTTGGCGTTCACTGGGGGGAAGATGTAGCCACCTTCGCGGCGGTAGAGGAAATCATAGATACCCGTCTTCCCTGGGTTCTTGCCAGTCATGAAGGAAGACCAGGAAGGGCCGGAGGTGGGAGGCACTGTAGATTTAAGAAGCCCGGTGGCCCCTCCTTCTATCACCTGTTGAAAAGTGGGAAGCAGCCCCTCCTTCGCCCACCCCTCGATGAGGCTAAGAGGAACCCCATCTAATCCGATCACTAGCACCTTGTTAATCATCGACGCTTCCTTCCCAGATGTGATAACAATATCTGATTATACTCCACCTACCCTCGCCAGACAACCTTCACTCCCCCACCCTTATCCGCCCCAGGAGGATCCTATCCCCTAAGAGGGTGCCATCCTGACTATAGACCAAGAGCCGCTCACCGGTAACCGGCTCATACATCCCTATCTCTAGTTCATACTCTCCCGCCGGGGCACCAGCCTCTACCGGTATCTGGTATTCGTCTCTTACCCTCTCTCCCACACTCCATCCAGTGGTGGGATAAGCGCCCCCTAAGGGGACACTATCTACCTGTCCCCAGATGAAATTGCCCCTTTGGGGGTTATAACTTTTCCCCAGAAGATGGGTAAAGACTATGTAACTGGTCTCCATCTCAGAGGCGGCTTCCCAATGGAGGATGAGCCTCATCACCTCCCCCGGTGCGTAAGTGGTGCGCTCCCCCGGCCCCTGGCCTGTCGCGTGCCAGGACAGGCTGGCACGCCTTGGGGCAGAAAGGTCGAACCCCTTAAAGCGAACCTCCTCCCCCAATAGAAGAGTCATAGGGTAGTGGGGCTCCGCCTCGCCTACGCCTACCCTTGTACGAGTCAAAACTATATCCGTTAGAGTCTGCCTCCCGCCCCCTTCTACCCCCAAAACCAAGGTGTACCTTCCCGAGGGTATCTCCGAGGTTATGATCAGATCGTGTTGTAAACGTATCACTCCTTCTCCCCACTCACCCTCTGGACAGCCAGCCTCCAGAGGCAAGGGCACCTCTTTGACCATCTCTCCCCTGGCGGGCATCAACCCTACCGTGATTTGGTGAACCATTGAACTGCTGCGCCAGTAGGAGACCACCCGTAGGAGATCTCCAGTACGCACCTCTCGCAGGGGAAGATCATACCCTTCGAGCCACAAACCAGAGGCCAATTCCCTCCCTAGAGGGTGCTGAATCTCCAGATTCTCTGGGGGGATGACACAGAGGTCCCGGGGCTTTTGAGAATAAAGTAAGAGCCTCTTATCGCCATATTTCAGATTTACCACCTCACGAGCGTGGTTACCCAGCCAGGCCGGTATCAACCCTTGGGGGTCCTGAACGAGGGAATCGGGGCTCATAAGGAGCCAGACCCCAGGGTGTTGGGCCAAGATAGGGGAGAGGAGATATTCCGCCTCCTCAGCGGTCATCTCTAGAGCGTTGGGTATGCCGTACCAGGGGCCCTCCTCATAGTAGTAGAGGAAGATAGGCCAGGAGAAGTCGGTATCCAGAACTACGCCATCCCCCTCTCGCCAGTAACTCTCTATGTAGCCTACTAGTGTGGCATAGTCGTCTTGTAGGTACCGGCCAGCGTAGTAGTCTTGTAAGGTGTATCCCAGACTACCTAGGAGAAACGACAAGGCGAGCAAGCCCAAGAGCCAAGAGCGTCTCCCCAAAAGGTACATACCCCAGGCTAGAAGCAAAAGGTAGGCGGGCAAGAGTATGAGGAGGTATCGGGCTTCGATCTTGGCAGCGTAGAAAGAGGTGGCCGGGGGCAGAGAGAGAAGGTATATGGCCAGAGGAGGAAGGAAGAGCGTCAGAGTCAAAAGGAGACCGCCCTGGCGTTCCCTTCTTGGGCCCTGGAAAAGGGAGACCAGACCCACCAAGACCAGGGCCGTAAAGCCCAATGTGGGCCAGAGATACCGCTCGATCTCCACCGTCACCCCTAAACTGAGGACGGTAGCGGCCATATGAAGAAAAAGGGGAAAGTCGAAGGGAGGAGGGGAACTCCAGGTAGTGGGGTGAGTAAGCGCTAGATAGAGCCAGGGAGCGAAGAGAAGGATCAGACCAATCTGGGCCGCCGCCCAGCGGATGAGGTGTGACCGAAAGTCGCCCCTCCTGGCCCGCTGAAGAAGCAAGACCAGCATAGCACCGTTCTCAGCCAAGAGGATGAGGATAGTGAGATAGTGGGTCCAGAGGGCCAAAGCGTTCACCAAGACGAAAGAGAGCCAGAGGCGCCAATCTCCATCTCGCAGGAGGCGGAGGAATAGATAGAGGGAGAGGAGGGATAGAAGAGAGGCCAGGCTGTACATCTTTATCTCCTGCGACCACCAGATGTGGAAGCGGGATATGGCCAGGAGGAGCGCCGCCAGGAGCCCAAGCCAACCGTTTACCATCGATCTGCCCATCCGATAGAGAAAAGCCACGGTCAAAGTCCCTAAAGCAAGAGAGGAAAAGCGAACCGCAAAGGCACTCTCTCCCGCTATGGCGTCCCAGAAGTGAAGCATGAAATAGTGAAGGGGAGGATGCTCATCAGCCGCCGTGCGGAGGGCGATGCTCCAGAGATCCTGCCTGGCCAACCAGACGCTCCACCCCTCATCCCACCAGATATTGCTATCGGCGAGGCGATAGAGACGGAGGGCGAAAGCCAAAAGGAGGATAGCCACAACGACGAAGGTCATCCCTAGAGGAGTCCTAAGGCGAAGGAGCACTTTTGAGGCTTCTATATCTCTCATCTCGCAAAAGGGCAGGCTGAAGAGAGTTAGATGGAGGGTTCTGAGTCAGGCGCTTTGGGCGAGCCACCGACCTGTTCTCGTCTCTCACCAGCGAGTTCCCTTATCCTCTCGCCCTTCGGCGATAGCCTGCGCGTTCGCCACACGCTGGCCCCGGCGACGAAAATGACCACCAAGGCCAGAAAGACCATCACCGAAAGTATGCCCTTGCTGGGGTTACCTAAGAGACGACCGATCTGATCAGCCACAACCCCTATGAAGAGCATAGGAGGGATGGCTACCAGGTTGGAGGTCATAAAATAGAAGGCGATGACCCGGCCTCTGATCTCGGCCGGTGACCTCTCCTGCATCACCGTCTGAGCGGGAACGGTGATCATCGCTATCCCCGCGCCCATAAAGAAGGCGAGGGTACTGATCACCGTCAAGGGCGAGATGAGCGAGAAAGATCCCATCCTCCCTGCCACAAGGGTGAGTCCCAGCAAGGTGAGGCCTAGGGTGAGTAGGCCAGTATTGGAGAGGCTCTCCCGGCGAAACTGATGGCCGTAGCGACCAACCAGGATGGTGGATAGCAACAACCCTAGCCCCGCCGGGGCGAAGACATAGATAGCATCCTCTGGTGCGAGGTGCAACACCCGAGTGGCGAAGCCGGGAGCCAGCATAGCCAAAGTTAAAAAGAGGGTGGCTAACAGGGTGAGTTGAGAGATGGCCAGAAATATAGAGCGGCGAGAGACCACGAACCGCCACCCCTCCTGGATCTCCTCCCACACCTCCTCTAGGGAAGAAAGTTGAGAGTTGCGCTCTAGTTTGGGCGCATCGCGGGGTAGAAGGGAGACGAGCACCGTGGCAGCCAGATACATCACCGCTATGAGGATGAAGGTATGGTCGATACCCAGGAGTTTGACCCCCAGTGGGGCCAAGATGATTAACCCCGCCGCCTGAGTGATGGTGAGAGTGAGGTTGAAAAGGGCGTTTGCCGAGAGCAGCCTCTTCTCCCCCACCAGGAGGGGGATAGTCGCCGCCTCAGCCGGGCTGAAGAATTGCCCGATAGCCGAGGAGATAAAGGTGAGGAGATAGAGGGCCAAGAGAAGATAGCCTCCTCTCAGCGTATAGAGGAAGAAGATGTAGCCAGAGACGGTGAGCACCCGCAGGGCATTGGAGGCCACCATCACCACCTTGTTCGATAAGCGATCTACCGCGATCCCGGCGAAGGAACTGAAGAGGACACCAGGGAAGGTAAAGGCCAAGATGATGACCGCCATATGGCTAGTGGAGCCGGTCAACTTCTCGATGAGCACCATCTGCACGAAATGGATGCCGTTTTGAGCGCTCTGGGAGATGGCCTGGGCGATCCATAGGAAAAGGAAGTTCCTATTCCTGATGACCGCACCGAAACCCTCGTCTTGTGACGCCCTTAACACCGGTTCGCTCCAGCCTCAAGAGAAGGGCCCTCTCCCCGCGAAAGGAAAGCCTTGACCCTCTTCTCAAAGATACGGCGGGGCAAGAGCACCCGCCGTTGGCATCCCAGGCATCGGATGCCGATATCAGCGCCCAGCCGAACCACCTCCCATTCGTAACTGCCACAGGGGTGCTTCTTCCTTAGCCGAACCACATCCCCTAGATGGATCTCCATGACCACAACGGCGCCAATTATATCATATCTCCCACCCTCTGGCGAACCTTTCCCGCCACCTGTGTTATAATTAAGATAGAGAAAGGAGTTGATACCTATAATCGCGCAATTGATCGCTAACGCTATCGCCCTTCTGGTAGCTATCGATGTCCACGAGTTTTGCCACGCTTGGATGGCCGACCGACTGGGCGATCCCACCCCCAGATACCAAGGGCGTCTCACCTTGAACCCCTTGGCCCATCTGGACCCCTTGGGGACCTTGATGCTGATTTTGGTACGCTTCGGTTGGGGCAAGCCCGTCCCCGTTAACCCCTACAACCTGCGGAACGGCCCCAAGAGGGGGATGGCCATGGTCTCCTTCGCCGGCCCCTTGGCGAACCTCATCACCGCGGCCCTTCTAGCCCTGCCCGTGCGCCTGGGTCTGGTGATGCCTACTATGAGCGGTCGATTTATCCCCTCTCTGGGCATGGTCATCACCACCACCCTACTGCTGAACGTCATTCTGGCCATCTTCAACCTCATACCCATAGCCCCCCTCGACGGCTTCAGGCTTTTGGTAGGGTTGCTTCCCCACCGTTGGTCGTATACTCTAGCCCGATACGAATCCTACGGGCCTCTCTTCCTTATACTCCTCCTGGCCATGGGATTCTTCGGGGTAGACATTCTGGGTTTAGTGATGGACCCCATCATCAGGCTAGTCCTCCTTCTCTTGACGGGCTAGCCCTCCAAGGAGGAGATATGCCTCAAGCCAAGGTTACTATCATCGGGGTGGGAGTCATAGGCGGCTCCATCGGCCTGGCTCTCAAGGAAGCCAAAGCCGAGTTCGAGATCGTCGGTCACGATATAGATCCCTCTACAGCCAAGAGGGCCTGCCAAATCGGGGCCATCGATAGGGCAGAATGGAACCTCATCTCCGCCGTGGAGGGCGCTAATCTGGTGATCATCTCCATCCCCGTTCTAGCGGTGAAAGAGACCATGCAGGCGATAGCCGACTATCTAGAGGAAGGGGTAATAGTCACCGACACGGCCACCACTAAGGAGAAAGTTTTGGCCTGGGCCGATGAGTTCTTGCCCCCCACGGCCCATTTCATCGGCGGCGACCCCATCGTTAGCGAAGCGAAGACCGGGATTCAGGCCGCTCGGGCAGACCTCTTCCATGGGGCTACCTATTGCTTGATCCCCTCGCCCAGGGCCCACCCCAAGGCCGTGGAATTTATGGACAATCTGGTGCGAGCATGGGGAGCCAACCCCTTCTATCTGGAGCCGGCGGAGCACGATGGTCAGATGGCTGTGGCCGAGCATCTGCCTTATCTTTTGGCCGCAGCGCTCTTCCGGATGGCCTCCCGGGCACCCGCTTGGCAGGATATGACCAAACTCATCTCCCATAACTTCGAGCGGATCACTCAGTTCCCCTCTTCGGAACCAGATACCTATCGCGACATCTGTCTCACTAACGTAGATAACCTCTGTCGCTCCATCGATCTCTTCATCGAAAGGCTAAGGGAGGTAAGGGGGCTCCTTGAGGAGGAGGATGCCGAAGGTTTAGAAGATCTCTTTTCCGATCCCACCACGGCCCGTCGCACCTGGCTGGAAGGGAGGAGAGCCGACTTCGAGGCCTTGCAGGCAGCCTTGGACCAGGTTCGAGGACGGGGTGGGTTCCGGGACCTCCTCCTGCCTCGAAGGCGAGGCCCCAGGGAGTAACCCCTTTGCCTCTCCGAGACCGTTATGCTAGACTATTAAACCAGGAGGTGAGGTGCGGGTTCTCTTTGTAACGCAACAGATAGATTACGAACCTCATGGCCTAATGCATCTCTCTAGCGCGCTTGAGGCCGCAGGCCACGAGGTAGCCTTGGCGGTGGACGCTTTAGAGGACCCAGTGCGGGTGGCCAAGGAGTTACAACCGGGGATCGTCGGCTACAGCGTGATCACCGGCTCCCACCGTTATTACTACCAGTTGAACCAAAGCCTCAAGGAGGAGGTCGATTTCTTCTCTGTTTTCGGGGGGCCTCACCCCACCTTCTTCCCGGAGATGATAGAGGAGGAAGGGGTAGACGGCATCTGCATCGGGGAGGGCGAGGGAGCCATAGTCGACCTGGCTAACGCCCTCGATGAGGGGAGGCTTAACCCTTCTATCCCCAACTGGTGGTTCAAGGTGAAGGGGAAGGTGATCAAGAACCCTGTGCGCCCCTTGATGGACGACCTGGACAGTTTGCCCCTCCCAGATAGGGATCTCGTCTACTCCAAAGACGCTATCTCCCGCCACAGCAAGATAAAACATTTCCTCAGCGGCCGTGGTTGCCCTTACAACTGTACCTACTGCTTCAATCAGGCCCTCTCAGAGATCTACAAGGGGAAGGGGAAACGGTTCCGCCAACGAAGCGTAGACAATGTGATAGAAGAGTTGCGCCGGGCAAAGGAGGACTATCCTCTTGAGTTCGTCGTCTTTGTGGACGATACCTTCGTCCTCTCCCAGGAGTGGCTCCGGGAGTTCGCAGAGAAGTATCCACGAGAGATAAGTCTCCCCTTCTTCTGTAATACGCGAGCCAACCTGGTCACCGAGGAGCAAATTAGACTTCTCAAGGAGGCTGGGGCTTTCTGCGTGGGCATGGGGATAGAGGCCGGGAACGACCGCATTCGAAACGAACTCCTGAAGAGGAACATGAGCCAAGAACAGATCCTCAACGCTTGCCGGCTCCTCCACGAGGGAAGGCTGAATTTCACCACCACCAACATGCTGGCTCTGCCTACTGGCAGCCTGGAAGACGATTTCGAGACCCTACAACTGAACATCGAGTGCCGACCAGCCTACGCTCACGCCTTCCTCTTCCAGCCTTACCCCAAGACGGAGTTGGGAGAGTTCACCCGGAAGGAAGGGTGGATGGCAGGTACCATGGACGATATGAGCGAAATTATGTGGGATAAAAGCGTCCTCAACTTCGAAGAGAGCGAGAAACTTCAAATGGAGAACTTGCAACGTTTCTTCGCCATCGCTGTGGAATGGCCCCGCCTCCTGCCTCTCATCCGTTTTCTGATCAAACTACCTAAGAACAGGCTCTTCTGGCTGATCAACAAACTCTGGAAAGGGTGCGCCCTGGGGACCAGAGTCCATCCGGCCCATTTCTCCCTGCGGGGTTATATAGAGATCGTGCGCCACTACATGCGCATCAAATCCTAGTATGCATATCCTCTTCATCTTTAAAGAGATAGATAACGAACCTCACGGAGTATTACACCTCTCCAGCATCCTTAAGAAGGCTGGCCATCAGGTGAGTATGGTAGTAACCACCGAGGAAGACCCCATAGAGGCAGCCCTCCGCCTGAAGCCAGACCTCGTAGGCTACAGCGTCTACACCGGGACTCAGCGTTACTACCTGGAACTGAACCGACGCCTCCGGGCCCAACTGCCC